>Ga0315289_10008422_pt1 | contig 14918 bp, 16 predicted proteins | sample YL17G11_40_MG_FD_203452 | JGI IMG/M metagenome (GOLD analysis project Ga0315289, IMG submission 203452) | Sediment microbial communities from Yellowstone Lake, YNP, Wyoming, USA - YL17G11_40 | ecosystem: Environmental > Aquatic > Freshwater > Lake > Sediment | place: USA: Wyoming | collected...
TTGAAGCTGGGAGCATTGCTGAGATTGCTGAGGCCGATATAGTCATAGTGTCTGTTCCAATCGAGAACACGGTTGAAGTATGCAAAGACATCCTACCACGCATGAGAGATAGTTCGCTTTTGGTCGAGGTTTCCTCAGTTAAGACAGGCGTGGTCGACAAGATTGCGGAGATGGTTCCGTCAGGAATCGAGTATCTGAGCCTTCACCCGCTTTTCGGACCATCAACAAGACAACTGAAAGGCCAGAATATAGTTGCCATCCCCATGAAATCCGGGCCGCTGTCGAGCCGTATGCTTGCTTCCATTCAAGACATGGGATTCTCAACTCGAATCTCAACTGTAGAAGAACACGATAGGACCATGGCTTCGCTGCAAGTGATGCATCACTACGCGTACTTGATTATGGCTGTAGAATTGGCCAAAATGATTAAGGAGAATCGAGTAGCCTCGGGGTTCTTCACGCGGTCATTGAAGAGAACGTGGAATCAGCTGCGTTCATTGCAGAAGATCAGCGAGACTGTAATCGGTATGCAAAGATCAAATCCATATGGATACTCGGCCAGACGATCATATGCGGAATCTGCTCAGAGAATGATGGCTATGAGCGGTGAAGCTGTGTCTGAGATCACAGAAGCACTGAAGATTGTTGAATCTACATCGTCTTCTTTTCTTCTCTGATCAATGAGATAAGCAGTGTTCCCACAGCTGCACATATCGCAGTGAATGCCCAGGCAAGCTGGTAGGAACCTGTAGTATCGACTATGAAGCCGAAGATGGGTGGGCCCATGACTATTCCGAGGCTTGTCATCGTTAGGCCGAAACTGGAGGCGACGCCAGATAGCTCCTTTCCCGCTAACTCTCCCATCATTGTCAAGAACAGTCCTCCCCATCCTATAGCGGTTAATCCGAACAGAGCGAGCATAGCTGCTATCAAGAGGGCTGGAGTTTGAGGAGACAGGAATACCATTGAAGCTGAGCATGCAAGAGACATGATTCCTGCGAAGACCCAGATCGGCCTTCTCTTGGCGCTGAGCAGGCGGTCACTGATTGCTCCGAAGAGAGGCTTTCCTAGAGCTCCCGCGCCTTCCACGAGCGCCAAGTAACCAGATGCTACTACGACGGACAGCAGAATCGATTCAGTCATGAACAAGACTAGGTTCATTATCAGGCAGAACTCGACGATCACAAGAAACATCGCGCCAATGGCTGTGAGTACGATATTCCTATTCGTGAGTACCTTGCCGAGAGGTCCCTTCGGACGGATCTCCGATCTTTGACCGAGTCCTGCCATGGACGGCGGTTCTCTGAACAGAGCGAGTGACATGCCCGCGGATACGATAGCCACTGCTCCCATCAGGACGAATCCAAATCGCCAACCCGAGGCTAGGGCGATGACAGGCATCATGATCGCGGTGCCTACTCCGCCCAAGTTGAGTGAAGCTTGCTGTATACCCATCGCAGTAGCTCTTTCCTTTGTCGGGAACCACATCGCTATTGCCTTGGTTGTGCAGACGAGTAAGGAGCCGGCTCCGAGACCTGCCAAGAATTCGACTAACCATCCCTGAAGTGCCGATGTCACAGTGTACATCAATAGGCTGGCGCCTCCGACTACGACTTGCGAGATCACCAAGAGCGGCCTTATGCCGAATCGATCTACGAACCAGCCGGCTGGCATTTGTGCGCATATGTACGCCAAGTAGGTGAAGCTGTAGAATAGGCCCAGCTCGGCTATGGAGAGGGATAGGTCTGCTCTCATGAATGGTGCGAGCGGAGCCAGATTCAACCTGCAAGCGGAGGATACGGCGTAGGCTACCCAGGTGACGGTCAGTATGACGTAGCGATATCGAGATGATGCCTCTGCCATGCAGTTCTCCACTCAGGTAGCGATACGGGCCATCGTAGGAGTCAACTTGACTCTGAAGGCGAAGGGAAGGAGCTTATCAGGTTACCGCACGCTTTTTCTAATAGCCGAAGGTCGATCCTTCGAGGATTCGTCCATACGATTCGTTCTGAACTCGTTTATATCTCGTTCATGAAACCTGGGCTCGCGCTTGAGGGATGTGAAGTTCATGCGTGCAAAGCATCTGACTTCGCTTGCGATAGTTCTCATCACGATCGGCCTGTCAACGCCAGCTGTCAGCGTGGCCGCTGAACCGAAATGTTTGAACTCGAACGCGCCACAGATCGGCTTGAACTTCATTCGATTCTATTGGTCTGAAAGCCCCAGAGGCGGACTTGACACAAGTACGCCGTATAGGCAACCTGACTGGATCTTCACTGATTTTGCCGATCTAGGCGTGCATGCTTATCGTCAGTTTGTCATGGCGGATTTGCTTTGGGATGTTGTCGAGCCAAGGGACAACGAGTGGAATTGGCAGGCAGCGGATGTTGTGCTAAGGAATCCGGAGTTCGAACCAATAGTCACGTTGTTCAGCATGCAGTATTCTTCGCCTACTCCACCGTGGGCAAGTAGTCCAGCGCAGTTCCAGAAGGGAATAGGAACTGAGGCCAGAGATTATCTCGAGACGGTTGTGAGGCGATTCGCTTCCTTTGTCAAGTATTGGGAACTGGGCAACGAGATGGATCATTGGCGTGCCGCTGACCCAAATGATAAGCCTCTAGGAAAGGAGAGACTTCCCTCCTCATATCCTGTGGATGGCTTTAGCCCGTACGACCAAGGTATTTTCCTATCGGAGGCGGCGGCAATAATCCGAAGTTTCGACCCTGATGCCGTGATTGTGATGCCCGGGTTGGGCGGGTTGGATGACTATTGCGTCAACTCTTGGCTCTCTGGGGTCATTGAAGGCGGGGGCAGAGACTGGTTTGACATAATCAACTATCACTACTACTCGAGTTGGGAACGCTACACCCTGCTCCGAGTTCAGTTCCAAGATGCCCTGAAGCGACTGGGAATCTCTGACAAACCAGTCTGGTTGACGGAAACTGGAGCAACGGCGAGTCCCACGTTGACTATTCGCACCAATTACCCTAACAGTCCGGAGTCACAGGCAGCTGATGTCTTTCGTAGAATCGTTCAAGCCTATGGCCATGGCGATAGTTTCGTGGCTTGGCACACTTACATAGGCTCGAGCGACACAACCGGTGATTGGCGTGCGTATGGCATTCGAACAGAGAAGGCTGAAGCTCAACCGGCATACTTTGCTTTCAAACTACTGACGCATGAGTTGATTCCTTTCGAACGCGTCGAGAAGATTTCTGCTGATGCGAAAGGGACGAACGTGTACAAGGTCACAACGCGAGAAGGAACAGTAAAATACGTTGCATGGGGAAATGGTCTCTACACTATTCCACTGGGCATAACAGAAATGACGACCGTCATCCCGAAGCCGGATGGCAGTCATTCCTGGCAACCAACGCAGCCAGGTGAAGCTATCTCGCTCTCACCTAACCCAATACTCCTGAGGTAGTCTCATTCATTGAGAAGGAAGTCTGGGCGCGTCATTGGACGTACAGATTGCGAGGTAGCTCGCGTAGCGAAGAGATTATGAGATCTGGCTTCGCTTCGCGGATCTTGTCGAGAGTAGTCATGCCTAGGCGCATGCTGCTAGTCACGACTACTGCGTAGATTCCAGCATTTCTAGCTGTCAAGACATCTACAGGAGTGTCTCCGACCATCACGGTTCTCTCCGGCTTCACATCAAGCTCTCTCATGACATAGTTTAGCATGTCTGGATGTGGTTTGTTTCGCATTCCTTCTCTACGACCGGTTGCCAGATCAAAGTACTTATGCAATCCTGTTCTTTGAAGCAAGGGGTACACCGTATCATCTGCCTTCGTAGTTGCGACAGCCAACTTGAATCCGTCTTTCCGCAACTCCTTCAATACCGGAATCACATCATCCAACACGACGGTTCCGATATGACTGGTGTCTCTGTATCGTTCCACGTACGTGTCAACTAGCTTCGGTGCTAAGTCTCCGCTGGAAGGTGGCAAAATCCTCTCAAACATCTCAACTAGCGGAGTTCCAATCATCGCATCTATCTTCTTGTCTTCCAGTTGAGGAAGCCCGAACATCTTGAGTGCACGATTGAAGTTCTCCCTGATCGCAACTCTATTGTCAATCAATGTTCCATCCAAATCGAATACTACGAGATCAAATCTCCTTACCATGTGCACCCAACCTCACCTTGGATATGCGTTGAGCCATCTTACTTCTTCAATCCGAGTGTTTGCTTGTTGAGTCTTTGCACCATAGCCATGTCTTCGTACAGAGGGAGACTGTGTTGGCATGAACTCAAGTACTATTACTGCGTTGTCGTCCAAGTAACAAGGTTCTATTCACTGGCCGCTCAGAAAGGGGATTCTCCGCCACAACCTAGTTAGTCCGTTGGGAGTTGGCGTCATGCTTAAGGCCTAGTATAGCAGTCTTAGTTCCCATGAAGCTTCAAGCTGCTCCCGGATTGACACGCATCAGCTCTAAAGGCCGAATCGTGATCCCGTTCCACGTGAGGAAAAGGCTGGGCATAGAAGCAGGCACCATGTTCGCAGTTCTGACGCCGCGAAAAGATGTGGTCGTTCTGAGGAAGGTAGACAGCAAGGCATCTCAGGCAGATCTGCGAACTCTGCGAGAAGCGGAGAGAGCTTGGAGAGAGATTGAACAGGGACAGGAAAGGCGAACCACAAAGGGGCGTTTCTTGGAAGAGCTTGAGACTTGGTAATCATCACGAAGGTTGTCTGGACCAAGAAGTTCGAATGCAAGCCTTCTGCTCATGCCATCGTAGATGAGTGTCTAAAGGTTCTTCCAACCCATTAGTGGCGGCTCCACACCCATCTGCCAGAGGAGGCCGATTATCTCGCCTCTGTGGTGTACTTCCTCTTCGAAGACATGGACTAGAACGTCTTCAGCGGTGATCTCAATGTTCTCGCCGGCGTCATTTGTGCGCGTGTATTTCTTCATCAGTTCCTTGGAGGACAGGGAGTCAAGGTATCTGTGCAGACGTGCTTCTACCTGCTGCATGTACCTTCTAATGTCTTCGATGCTGTTGTATTCGTTGAATTCTCGATGGCTGTGTAGTTGCTCTTTGAGTAGGAAATCGAGCCAATAGTCAATTGCACCGAGGGTGTGAATGAATATGTTTCGAAGAGAGTGAAAACTGGCTTCACGATTCTTAACCAGTTCATCCCACGGGAGTTTTGTGAGGGCATCAAAGTACCTGTGTCGTACTTCTTCGTTATACTCAAGAAGATTCTTCACATCGACCACTCATTCCATCTCCTGACATTATCTAGCTATCCACTCAATTCCTCAATCTTAAGAGTATGAGTGCAAATTCAGATGAATGGGCAGTCTGTGCAAGCTAGACTGCCAGTTCAAATCTAGCCGGCCGCACCAAGGGCCCCCCCACACACACACGAAAACTACTAACGACGAAACGACGGGACGACGACGGTTCAATTTCAACCGGCCGCACCAAGAGATACACACACACAAATTACCCAACGACGACGGCGAACGACGAAACGATGGCGCGCTAGTCAATCAGCCAAGGTGATCAAGCGATGAGTCGACAGTAAACTGGTGCACGAACTCTTGGTAGGCTCAAGAAAGAGGCGCTAGAAACTACAACTTGGGAACGGTGACCGCCGGCCTACAATGCCTCTCTTTTTGGTATTCTTTTTTACTTAGTGGCTTCACTTTTTCTTCACGAGTATCATGTGATCGGTTATGATCACAAGAATGGTTGTAGGCAATGAATATTGAAGGATAGTCAATCTAAATCACCCAAGAACACATCGATTCCAGAAAAGTATTGGATAGGACAAGAATTGGATTGGCAAGCTACTACAGTTCCTGTTGAGCTGCGTGTTGAGCTTCCATATTGGCTAATGGTTCCTGATTGCGTTCAAGATGTGGAAGTTAATGGGCGCAGATTCTCGGTCGAGATTAAAGACAATTACGTAGAACTATATGCTGAAGCTGTTGCTGATTCCAAATTTACGTGTGTTTACCTTGGACCACCTCAGAGACTAAGGCCTGATATGCAGAAGGCTGTTAAGAAGAGCAAAGCGACAATCATGAGTCGCAAATGTAAAACGGTTCTTCGCATTCATTCCGATTGTAACAAAGATGTACTTGTGGCTTCTAAAGAAAAGGGCAAGAGGGAGAATCCGGCATATCTTTACCTCAAGTCTTTCTGTGAAGCTCATTTTGATATTATCAATCGTTTGATACAGCAATATAGGCTCTCAACTTACGACTATTTTGTTCACGAGCTCAGCCCTTGTGATATTCCCATATGGTTTGTAATATCAGGTTCGGATTGTGTCAGGATAATTCTTCAAGATTATGCCGCATTTGACGAGAAACCTATGATTGTCAGTAATGTCTCTGGTGCAAGGGAGAGGTACAAGTTGATAGGGCCATCAGAACTACAGAGTGCGTTGATTGTCCAACCTAGCGCAGGAGAATTTGAGTTGCTGGATGCGTTGAATTTCATGGAACGTGGAGATTATTCTGACGCAGTCCGAAGGATCACTACTGCCATTGAGGCTCAAACCGAGTTTGCGTTAAGGCAAGAGCTTCTGAAGAAGTATCCAAAGGAAGACGCGAAAAAGCGGCTCAAAAATACAGAGAACGACTTCCCAGGAAGACTCCGCCAGTATCAGAAGCTTAGTCGTCGCAAATTGCCTGATTACTTGGACAAAGAACTGGATATGACAAGAATATTAAGACATTCAATTGTGCATCGTGGGACACGAATTACTTTTGGTGAACGTGGCCAAGCACAAAAATCAGTGGATACTGGACGGTGGATTTTTAACTGGCTTGAAAATCAACCGGCAAGACGTGACATAAGAGAACGAAAGATAGGAATGCGTTCGTTGGGACGGCATTTCAGTTTGTATAACGCTGAAATTACTCCAATGGGTGTTGTTGTGCATAAACCTGGTTCATGAATCGCGCGCAGAGTTGAGGAGAAACGGTGTCTCTATTTGGGGGAGAAATGGACACACCTAGGTCTCCACTTCTCAGCCAATTATGGAGCATCTCTCTTCATCCTCTTAGATCGAGTTGAATTGTGAGCTAAGAAAACGCGAAAGGTCGAGAAACTTTTTCTTTTCATATAGTCTAAAAGTATAGCGTAGATTACACAGAAGATCAGTGATCTATACACTATACTTTTGAACTCACACCGACACGTGCCGCAAAAGTGAAATTGATTCCGGTAGCGTGAGGCGTAGTGTTCGCTAGGTGAAACAACCCATCAGGTGATGGGTCACTTCTCCCAAGGAAAGCCCCCCTGTGTTGGGAAATACCCCACCCCACCGGTGGGTCATTTCGTAATGAGAGGGGGTTATTTCTCTAGGCAAGACCGGATAAGGCCAGACGATCCTGAGGAAGATGAGGGGCGACTCGATGAATACATAGACCAGCTGTACAGCCAGCTTGGAATCACTGGTGTTCATCCCAGTATCGAGGATGCTCTGAAGGCTCGCTTAAGGCGCAGAATAGCTCGATTGGACGCAGACGAACGGATACGCCTGCTAATGGCTCTAAGGTGAACTAGCGCGCTATGAGTTCTTTCAATGTAGTAAGCGCGCGCTGCAGTTGATTTACTCTGCTTCTTTCTAGACTCACTATACTAAGCGAGAGCGTCTTTGCCCTTTCGTCGTGATACTGGTTTGTGGTTGGAGTCTACTGGTGGCGTGTCATCTTGTTGGCGTCCTGCCGTATCCAAACTGCGGCGCCATAGCCTCGCGCTTTCGGCTCCCGAACCAGGAGGCGACGACGGAGGCTCCATCAGAATTTTCCCCTGTAGGAAGCGCCGTCCGCGGCCTTGCCTCCTGTGTGGTGTCAGACTTCCCGCTACTTAGCGCGCGCTTGGAGGATGAATCCCCCAAACTCCCTCTTTCTTCCGCTATCCCATTCTATTGTGAAGACTCAAGACGGCAATCATCAGGTCTACAGCTTCAGAAAATCCAGCAGGATTTTTGCCAGAGTAATCAGGGTGGAAATAGCAGCGATCACATCTCGCCCATATCCAGTTGTGATCTTTTCTACAAATGTCTTTGTCGGCCTGAAGACTTTTTGGTCAGCTTGTTCCAAAATCACTTCAAGCAAAGAGTACAAATCATGCTCTCCGGAGCCCTTCGGAATCGTTCTCACAATTCTTGCAATAGACTCCACTATATCTCCAATACTTTGGCCTTTCGATTTCATTATTGCCAAACCAAATCGTAAATCAGTGGGCGAAACTTCCAATCCAAGCTCTCTTAGCGCAATTGCCATTTTTCTCAGGCCATATCGAAGATACTCTTCATTAGGACTGCCCATTCTTAGAGACCTAGCATACTCATTTAGAATCACACCAGAAACTCCAGAGTTCGAAAGTATGTCTCCCATAGAATACAAAACAATGGACAAAAATAGTCCCCCCATAGGTAGGTTTGATGTCAAAGGGTCCAGTGGCCACCATCTTAGATAGCGACTCAGAGACTCAAACAAGATTACGGCGATGTAGCTGATCCATAGAATCGGAGAGATCTGAATCGCTCTTTGATTGTAGTAGATGAGATTGAAACTCATCTGAGATTTCTTTCGACACGATCGACGAATAAGATAGTCTCGACTGGTGTACAGGCATGCGACGAAGACGGAAAGGGCGACTGCAAGATATGAGAACGGTGGAAATTGATATGGGACTAAGATTGCTATGCCGACGTATGTGTATAGAGCTAAGACCGATCCGAGTACGCCATCCTTTGCATAGCCGTGAAAAGCGAAAAGGTCTTCTTCGCAGGTGATTTTCTCGCTTGCAAGTGCCGGATGCCGTAAGCTCCTCGTTTTCAAAGCAAGAATGACCGCGACGACAAGTAGCACAATTATGATGACAGTTCCAGTCGCTTCATCCAACCATTTGGGCGCGAGGTCGAATATTCGATTTCCCGAAATAGCAAAGACAAGACCAGCTAGACCAGACAGAAAAAGGTAAGGCATCAGATGTTGAAATTCCTCTTCCCTAATCTTGCGCGCTAGTTCCTCCTGTCCTTCTTTCGTTATTGGAACAGGTGCGCGCGGTAGATCTTTTCCTTCCATGATGGTGAAGCCGCTGGGCACTTTGGGCTTCTCTCTCCTTAGCGAAAATCCGACGAATCTTCCGATTCTTCTTTTCTTCTCGAACCGATACAGAGTCCAAAGAGTTGGCATTACAAATGCCAAGACTGCTATCAGCACTCGAAGCAGCAATTGATGCTCACTCAACTATGCCGTCCTCTTCACGCTAGCCCCTTGTCTTACGCTTTGGCGAGGACTCGCATAAAACTTCGCGCTTAGTTCTTCTTGGCATCCAATAGTCTGAGAATTTCGCGTTTATTTGCGATTACGCGAAGAGGAATGTCATGTGATCCGAGGATTCTGTCTGAATATTCATCATACAAGGTTATCTTGGTAATCACATTGTAACCAGAATCGACCAGTTTCGTCTGTGTAAGCTCTTCGAGAAACTTCTCTGCCATATCCCATGTGAGAACCCATGTAAAAGAGTCACCAGGATTCACGGCGGTGACTTTTTCTGGAAAGATGAATTTCGGACGGTATATAGTGGAATCCTGCGAGTCGAAGCACCTCAAGACAAATTGACGTTGAGCGCGCACTAGCAGTCATCCGGAAGCTAGACGGTCTTGGTTAAGTAGTTGAGAAGGGAAACGAACAGACCTCCCAGAATAGCGCATATGATGCCCACAAGAATTTGGTCTCTATTTCTTTTCCAGAATGAGATTCTTTCCAAGCGCCTTTGGGGAATAATCAGAGAATGCGGAATCTTGTAGGACTTCCATATGAGACTGAAATTGAGGACTACTACGATACCGTTAAGCAGGTCAATTGGTAGTGGTGCTACAGAAAACCACGAAGTCACCCCTCGTGCAAGAATGAGAGTAAGAGTAGTATCAATGAGTATGACCAAATAATATCGCCGGAGGATCCATGAGCGTTTTCTCTTTCGAAGCAAATCCTTGATCTTCTGTATTGCCCCAAGAATCGCTAGTGTCTGTTCTGATGCATATACGCTCAAACGGTATCGCCTGAATGCGATATTGATATATGGATTTCGAGATCCTATCTCCAAATTCGTGAAGTCCTCTGCATAGGTCTTTGTCAACTCGCTCACATCTGAAAAGGCATATTCCTCAGTTTTTATTTCGATTTCGTTTGAGATTTCCTTCAATATCTTGACTATTTCCTCCACATCGTCAAGATAGAGCTTGACTTGAGGATACGCTTCAGAATACGATTGGGGTAGTCTTCTAGTTGCCATAGTTTCGCAGCTCTCTTGCTAGAATGCGATCTATTGACCTTTGAGAGATAAGAAGTGACCTCGTGGATAATGCTTTGTGTTGCAGATATCCTAACGTGCTCCCGCTTAGGGAAACCCTTTTGCACCTGATTGAGTCAGTTACGCCATTCTTTCGCTCAATTTGCAGAATAGCGCGCGCCGTCGTCCGTCGTTTTGTAAAAGTGTGTGTGTGCGCACCAAGGGCCCCACACACACGAAAAAAGTGCTCTCCTTTGTTTTCAGATTCATTCGTAGTCGAGGATGGCGTACAACAGTTCGTCATGCCACTTTCCCTTTGCCAACTTGCGCTCTCGAAGGTGCCCCTCTCGTTGCATGCCAACTTTCTCCAAAACGTGTGCGGACGCAATGTTCCTTGGATCGCATAGGGCAAAGATCCTATGCAAGTCTAGGTGGTCAAAGCCAAATCTGAGAAGTGCCCCTGCTGTTTCAGTTGCGTAGCCCTGTCGCCAGAAATGGCGATTAAGACAGTAACCGATCCACCCCTCTCGATTGTTAGGGTCTGATACATGGATGCCGCAACTGCCGATGAGTCCGTCATCTTCTTTGAGGACGATAGCGAGTGTGTAGCTTTTTCGGGGTTGTTCCTTCCGGCTTGCAATCGATTGTTGGATGAATTTCTCGGTCTCATCCTCGGTGTTTGGTCCCCAATCCATATAGCGGACAACTTCGGGATCAGAAGCGTATCTGTGCACATCTCGCCAATCCGCTTCTTCAAGGTCTCTTAACACAAGTCGGTCTGTTCGAATGATTTCCACAGACTCACCTCTTTCATTAAGCCCATCTACCGCAGGGATTTTTGAATTGCTTCGCAGGACACGTGTCGAAGTAGGAATGGTCTGGGTCGACTTTGTGTGTGTGCACACCATGATAGCACGCGCATGAATTGAACCATCCTTTCAATGCACGCTAATCGCGTGGCCGCTTTGCGACTATCAAGCTTCTTTCTCTGATTCTCTTGATGGTTCCCTTACTGAGTTGAGCTATCAGTTCAGATCGGAGTCTTCCTATTCCAACCTCAAGCTCATCGTCGCTTAGGAATCGGAGTGTTGAGATATACCTGGCTCTGGCAGCATCCACTACATTCTCGATGTCACTAGGTGTTCTGTACTCGCGTTCGGTCACTATGCTGCGCAACTTTGTTGATAGTCCGACAATATCCAGTTCATGCAGCAGATCCTCCACTTTGGGGAAGCGTGCTAGGTCTATCTCAAGTACTCTCGGCACGTACATGTGAACAAAGGATCTCCTCAAGTCCGAGTGGTCATCCGTGACGATCATCAAGATTCCGTTAGGATTTAGCATGTTGACTGCTCTATTCACCGCGGCCCTCCAGTCTCTAAGGAGATGGATGACATAGACCATCAATATTATGTCGTAATGAGTCGGTGGATTCCATTCCATAAAATCCTGATTAACCCAGTTCCCATCAGGTAGTTTGCCTCGCGCTTGATCCAGCATCTCCGGGGAGGCATCTATGCCTGTCAGTCGCAGAGAGAACCGGGATGCCAAAGGAATTGAGTAGCTACCGGTTCCGCAGCCAACATCCAGCAGAGTCTGCGGAACTGGACAGAAGAGAACGATCTCTTCGGCAAGCGCATCCAGAACATCTTTCTGCGCAGGCCTGTATCTATCAAACACCCCAGCATCAATTCTCATAGGTAGCTCCGGCTCTACGACAGATTACGCCCGGGCTCGATAAGTTTGTCCATTCGAGAATAGCGCGCTAGGTGCTCGCTCATCTCTTATCCGTCTTTCGTCCAACGTATAGTAGGTGTTCTGCTCCGCCGTGCACGCTCGAGTCCCTTCCCAATCTGTAGTTCAGCTCAACCCAGATGTCAAAGGCTTCATCGGCCAGTTCGTTGATCTTCTCCTCGATCATGCTGATGACTCCTTCACAGGCAATCACATCTAAGGTCTCGAACCCCTCACTTTCCATCAGCGGCTTGATCTCAGTGGGCTCCGCAAAGTACGCGCTAGTACGTCCGAAATGTTGAGCCTCTCGCGAAGGTCGTTGCACGCCTGTGCTCAGGATCTGCTTGGCGAGTTCCAAGTAGTCATGGGAAGCTGGCTCGTTCTTCGCGATCCAGCGAACCGGGGCGTAGCGTGTAATGAAAGCCGCAAAGACAATTCCATCACGCTTTAGCACCTGGCGAGTTTTCTGAAGGGCTTGACGTCGCTCCTTGTTCGTGGGCAAGTGATATAATGGTCCCATGAGAAGAACGGCATCGAAGCTCTCATCTCCAAGACTTCTCAGGTTGGTTGCGTCGCCGTGTACGTAGCTAGAGAGCTCAACGTCAGCCTCGTGGGCTTTCTGCTTTGCAAACTCAAGACAACCCTTCGACAGATCAATAAGCGTAACCTGATAGCCGCGTTGTGCCAAGGCGATCGAGTAGCGACCTGGTCCTCCTCCGATGTCTGCGATCTTGGCTGGCGCAGGAGGCAGATAATCCTTCAAGACCCGCAACGTCACAGCGAATTCTGTTCGATGGCGCTGCAGCCGATCCCATTCATATTGAGCATTCTGATCGTAGAATGTCTCAGTTTCGTTCAAGGCGTTTCACCCCCTCCCACTTAAGCGTGTACGCTGAGAGAATCGGATGATCGATCACTCACAGTCAAATGTCCCCTCAGGCAACTTCTGTCAAAGTTCTGAGTCACATGGTGCCTATTTCTGTATCGGCTGATGAGTATGTAGCGCGCAGGGTTGTCCCGAAATCAGCGTGCTTGTGCTGTTTTCCGGTACGGTAGCAGCATGTGAAGCTGGAACTTCCCCAGACAGGCAAGCTCAATCTGTCCTCAACTGCCCGCTGGGAGGTTGAAACCAAGCCATCTCCCTTCCAGCCTCCAATCCCGCAGATACACATAACCATGCTAGGCCATCGAATAACGGGACAAAGCCGCGCGCTAGCCCAAATATAGCTGCGAAAACGCATCGAGTCTCCGCGGGCCCGCCGTCATGGGCCGTAAGGATATTCCCGAAACCTGAGAATTCGCCGCTGGCGGTTCGAGTCCCAGCGGTCGCACAACTCTGGGCTATCCTCTTACGGACTTGAATCTCTGGAATCAGTCAGCTCACTTCTACATGATGCGCCGGCAAACCTCTCCTCAAAATAGAGATGCAATCATGCAACTAGTTCACGACAGCGCCCCCAGCACGCAGAGAAAGCAATCCGGGTGGATGACTGTGACGGGCCAAGCACCCTCCACGATTCCATGCGTCCAGATGGCTTATGTCAGGGTGTGCTTACTGCAACGAGTCACTATTTCTTGACGGTAGATGATTGCTCCTGCTTTTCAAGGCTTAGCTTGGCGTAGTTTATCTGAAGGTCGCTCAGCAGCCTTCTCAACGCGTCTCTATCCTTCTCCTCCACATGCGACTCCAGCTTATCCATCAAGAACGAAGTGCAGTCGATCGCGATCTTCGCCCGTTCGAAGTCTTTCTCAACCTTATCGGTTCCAGGTTTCACTCTCAACCCCATATGCTGCCAAGCCTGCGCACTCAGAATACTGACGAAGAAGCTCAACAAGTCATACGTGTCAAGAGACGTGATGTCGAAGACCTGCGCATTCTTTTCCTCGCCCTCACCACTCAACTCATGCTTTCCTCCCAGCAGTACTCTGAACCAGTCTATTCCACTTCTTTTCGATAAATGCATTCGACAGGTATACCAATGGTTTATTACGATGGTCGTTAAGTCGCAACGGAGTGAGGTCTTGCGTTGGTTGAATGTCCAAAGTGTGGAGGAGAGATGCGAGAAGGAGAGGCCCTAAGCCCAACTACACCTTTTGGAGGCCAGCCGTACCTTCCCACGTCAGGCTTCATTGTGGCAGGAATGACAGGACTAGGTGCTGCCGATACTGGGACTCTGGGAGAACAGAAGATCCTGTGGCGGGAGAAAACCGGATCGAAAACAGGTTGGCTCATGAAAAGTGACGAGCAGAAAACAATGAGGATCCTGGGGCGAAGATGCATAAAGTGCGGATACATAGAACTCTATGCACGAGAGGAAAACTGAGGAAAGCACGCACTATCGAAGTCGGAACGTCCCCCATCCATGGCCACAGAAGCAGCAGAGATTGTCACGGTTGAAAGAGTACAAGCGGGGAACTTTCGATAGGCGCATAGCCTACGGGCAACGAGAACGAAAACTCATGCTCGTTTCCAGAGGCATCATTGACGGCTTCAAGGTCCGCTGTGAATCAACGAAAGATGCTGCTAACCTCGCACGCGCATTCAGATCAAGATGCCCGAGGATCGAGCAGAGCGAGAGGGCTAAGTACTGTCTCAGAGTTAGGGCAGAAGACAATGTGATCTACGTCACGAGGAAAGGCCCGTTGCCCTGACAACATCTTTCAGCGCGCTCTACCTTATGGTGACGAGAGACAACAACTGGGCTGAGCGAGTCAAATGGTCACCCGAGAAATTGAATCGGAGAAGAGATCAGGGTCGAAGTCTTGGTGACGCCAGGCAACTTGCGTGCCATCGTGACCGTTTCATCCATCAACGAGATGTCGCTCGGTTCCACTCTTGCCACGACATCGAACTCTCCATAGACGACCTGCGCTTCTGTCACGCCTGGAAGTTTTCTGAGTTCTTTGGCAA
>Ga0315289_10008424_pt1 | contig 14915 bp, 7 predicted proteins | sample YL17G11_40_MG_FD_203452 | JGI IMG/M metagenome (GOLD analysis project Ga0315289, IMG submission 203452) | Sediment microbial communities from Yellowstone Lake, YNP, Wyoming, USA - YL17G11_40 | ecosystem: Environmental > Aquatic > Freshwater > Lake > Sediment | place: USA: Wyoming | collected...
TTTTCGTTTTTTCCAGCATGGCCGCCCCGCCGACTGCGACCCTCGAGATCGACGGCGGCGTCGCCGTCATCACCCTGCTGAACCCGCCGGTCAACGCGCTGCACCCGGATGGTGAGGGAGAAAATGCATGGCGCGGAAGCAAGGACGCGAGAAAGAAGAACAGCGAAGCAGCATCGCACGTCGTCGCTTTGCATTCGTTTTTTTTCTCGGCGGCCGCCCTCATCGCTCGCTCTCTTTCTCCTCCTTCGTTCTCGCTCTGGTATCGTGCTCATGCTCAGCTCTTCACGAGGACTCTGTCGGTAGAACGCGCTGCGTGCCTTGCTACAGTCTGAAGTGCGACAGAGGGCCCAGTACAGCCCTCGAAAAGAGGTGCCACGGGCCATCGTCGGCGCTCGCTGCTGAGTTGGCTCGTTTCTCTTCAACCTCACCTCCTCGCCCTCAACAAAAAAAAACTCAACGCCCAGTCCTCACCGCCCTCTTCGACTGCCTCCGCCGCGCCCACGCCTCCCCGGCCGCCCTCGCCATCGTCGTCACGGGCAGCGGCTCCAAGGCCTTCTCCGCTGGGTTCGACATCAACCAGTTCGCCAAGTCTGGCGGCGGCGGCGGCATCGACAACAGGATCAACGACGCCTTTTGCGAGCTGCTCGAGTCGGGCGCCAAGCCCACCGTCGCGGCCGTGCGCGGCCTCGCCCTCGGAGGAGGCCTCGAGGTCGCCCTGGCCTGCAACGCCCGCGTCGCGACCAAGGGGACGAAGCTGGGCCTCCCGGAGCTCCAGCTCGGGATCCTCCCCGGCTTTGGCGGCACGCAGCGCCTGCCGCGGCTGGTCGGCCTGCAGCTCGCGTGCCAGATGATGCTGACGAGCGGCCCCGTCGACGACAGGAAGGCACTCGCCGCGGGGCTGCTCGACGCCGTCGTCGAAGATGCGTCGATGCTGCTGCCGGCGGCCAAGGCCCTCGCAATCGCAATCGCCAACGGAGAGAAGCCGCGGCTTGAGACGCTCTACCGGACCGACAGGCTCGAGCCTCTGGGGGCGGCGCTCCCCCTGCTCGACTTCGCGTCGGCGGAGGCCGCAAAGCGCGCGCCGCACCTGAGGCACCCGCAGCTGACCCTGGGCGCCATCCGCGAGGGCGTGGAGAAGGGGGGCCGCGCGGGGCTGCTCGCCGAGTCGCGGGCCTTTGCCGAGGCCGCGTCGCTCGACGCGCACAAGGCGCTGGTGCACTTCTTCTTCGCGCAGCGCGCCACCAAGAAAGTCAGGGGCGTGACCGACGTCCCCGGAGTCTCCCCTCGCCCCATGAAGGTCGTGGCCGTGCTCGGCGGAGGCCTGATGGGATCCGGGATCTGCACGGCCTGCCTGCTCAACGGCATCGACGTCGTCCTCAAGGAAGTGAACCAGCAGGCGCTCGACGCCGGCGTCGGCCGCGTCAGAGCAAATTTGGCGTCTCGCGTCAAGAAACGCAAGATGACTCAGGAGAAGGCCGACGCCTTGATGGCTCGCCTCAAGCCCACGCTCGACTACGCAGACTTCTCCACCGCAGACATGGTCATCGAGGCCGCCGTCGAGAACGTCGCGATCAAGCAGGCGATCTTCGCCGACCTCGCGAAAGCTTGCAAGCCCGATGCGGTGCTGTCGACCAACACGTCGACGATCGACATCGACGTTGTCGGGGCTAAACTTGACCCGCAGGCCGCGTCCAGGGTGGTTGGGAACCACTTCTTCTCTCCGGCGCACATCATGCCGCTGCTCGAGGTCGTCCGCGGCCCGCGCTCGTCGCCGCAGGCCGTGCTCGACACCTTGCACTTTGGGCTCGCGATCAAAAAGACGCCCGTCGTGGTCAGGTCGTGCACGGGCTTCGCCGTCAACCGCGTCTTCTTCCCGTACACGCAGGCCGCGATGCTGGCAGTCGACTGCGGCGCGGACCCTTGGATGATCGACGCCGCCGCGGGGCCCGGGCCGGGCTTCGGGATGCCGATGGGGCCTTTTAGGCTCTCCGACCTCGTCGGCGCCGACATCGGCCTCCACGTCGGGAAAAACGTCGTCGAGTCGTTCGGCGAGCGCAGCTACCCGGCCGCGCTGGTCGCGGCCATGGTCGAGGCCGGGAAACTCGGCGAGAAATCGGGCTCCGGGTTTTACGCGCACGGGGGCGGCCGCGGCTCGAGGGCGAAACCCGACCGGGAAGGGATGGCGCCGCTGATCAAGGCGTCGCGCGAGGGCGCGGCGCGGCAGTACAACAACGCCCTGCCTCAGTTTGGGCCAAAACTCGGTATCAACACCGCCGAAGACATCGCCGCGTTCATCTTCTACCCCGTGGTCAACGAGGCCTGCCGCGTCGTGGCCGAGCGCGTCGTCGACAAGCCGTCGGACCTCGACGTCGCCGCGGTGATGGCCATGGGCTTCCCTCCCTGGCGCGGCGGCCTCATCAAGTGGGGCGACCTCGTTGGACCGAAAAGGATCGTCGCGCGGCTCGACGCCTGGGCCGAGGCGTTCAGGCCCGCGGGTTTGGCCGGGTTCTTTGAGCCTTGTGGATATTTGAGGCAGGCCGCAGAGAGGGGCACGGCGCTCGGGGCCGGGGTGGCCGCCGAGGCGAGGATGTGATTTGTGTTTTTTTTAGTTTTGGGGGTTTTTTTTTCGGTTTCGTTTCTTTCTTCTTTTCTTTTGCATTTCTACAGCGTTGGCCTCCCTCCCTCCACTCCCACTCCATCCCACTTTATCATCATAAGGAAAACAACAAGAGCAGTATCATGTTTTTACAGTCAAAAGCTTGCGCGAGAGAGCAAGTGCTTTCCCTACTTTTCTTTTTCGCGCGGTTTTTTTTTCTAGGTGTCAAAGAAAAGTACTAGGCTTTCTCTTTCCCTTTTTCTAGCTCGAGGCCCCAATTTTCGCCCCCCCCACCACCACCACCCAGTTCCGCCATTTCTAATGTGTAGTTCCCTCTCGCTCCCTTTCAATGAGAAAAGAAGCACCAAAAGATAACCTCGGCGTTGAAATTTGTCTCACCCGAACCCTCACCCAAAGAGCCGCCAGTCCCTCACCTCGAGACTCCCGACGACGGCGAGCAGTAGCCGCTCCGCCTCGGCCGCGATCTCCGCCGGGTCCCTCCCCGCGAGGTCCGCGGGGACAACCGCAGAAGAATCATTGCCGTCACCCAGCGCCGTCGCGGTCGTCAGGGAGACGAGGAGGTCGCTGCCGACGGCCGGGAAGCGGAGCAGCGCGAGCGCGAGCGAGACGGCGTTCCGACGCCGCTGCTGTTCCGCTGCCGAGCCCGGCGTCGACGAACCGCCCTTGGAGATCGAGGCCGTCCCGACTGCGACAGCCGCGTAGGAGCACGCGTCCAGGGCGGTCGACAACGCCGAAGACCTCGCTGACGGAGGTGCGGGCGACGCCGCGAGCCCTCGAAGAAGAAGCACCGGAGAGGAAGAAGAGGCAGAGCCAGGGGAAGAGGAAGAGCTATTCCTCAACGCCTCGACCCTGCCCAGCCGCGCCCCCTCCGAGGCCTCGTTCTGCTCCACCAAATCCTCGAAATAGAACCTCGCCGCGCCCTCGCCGTCGGGCACGTCGGAAGCGTGCTCCAGGACCTCGATCACCAGGGCCTGGTCGCTCGAGGGGTCCGCGAAGACCTCTTGGTGGTCGGGCACGGGCCGGGCGAGCGCGACGTCGGCGAGCCGGGCCGGGATGGCTGCCGAGAGCGCGCCGCCGAAGAGGGGCGTCGTCGTCGTCGCCGAGGGAGCTGCCGCTTGTGTCGCTGCAGCTGTCGTCGCTGCTGCGTCTGCTGCTGCTGCTGCTGCTTCTGCTTGCATCGCTGGAGCGAGCGGCACGCTGAGCCCGTGGAGGGAGAGAAAGAGAGCGTGTGATGCACGAGAGGCGACGGAGAATCTTCTTTCGAGCACTGGTCGAAGCTCCCATAATTTTTTCTAAGGGGGAAAAGTCCAACTCTCATGCGGCGGCTCGCTTCGTCGTCGGCAACGGCGCTCCGCGCGTTCGAGGCGCTGAGCGGGGCATGCAGCACATCAGCTTGCAGTAGCAGCTGTGGCTCCGCGGGCTGGGCGTCGTCTCTCACGAGCGGGGCGGCGTCACGAGCGTCGTCGACATTGGGCCGCCGCTGCTCCTCGAGCAGCGGCACCGGCGGCGTTGCTGGCCGCAACTCCAATCTCTCACTGTCGCCGCTCCAGCGCAGGCACAAGGCCGCTCAGCCCGCCGCCCTGCGCAGCGAGGGAGAGGCGGCGGGAGATGCTGCTGCTGCTGAAGCCGCGACGAGCACCGGTGGCGGCAGCGCGGCGCACGCCGCTGCTTCTTCCTCCGGACCGGCACTGATGGCATCCCTCGAAGCGGCGGCGTCAAAGAAGGCAGAGGCAAAGGCAGCAGCAACGCCCTCTTCAGCGCTCACGCGCCCGTTCTCGGAGCTCCAGAGGCAGACAAACGTCCGCGAGAGGCTCCTGCTCAACCTCTACCTGCTCCGAGGCCACGCACACCAGCGCGCAGCGGCGGCGGCCGCCGCGGCGAGAGGCAGGCTGAAGCAGCAAGAGGTGGCCGTGGCGGCGGCCGAGGCGGCGGCGGCCGAGGGAGAACACTCGGCGGCGACAACAGCAGCGGCCCCTCTTTCCAAGAAGCAAAAGGCCGCACTCCTCCTCCGAGACTCCTCCTCCGAGTCGATGCTCTTCGCTCCCATCTCGCACATGCTCGACGGCTTCGTCGCGGCAGCCGCCAGGGGCGCCGAGGAGGAGGCGGCGAAAGCCGCAGCCGCAGCAGCAGCAGCAGCGGAAGCGGAAGCAGGAACGGCGGCGGCGGCGGCAGAAGCGGCGCCCGTACCCGCTCCTTCCGAGGAGGGCCTCCTCGCCTCGGTCGCCTCTGACGGCGCCCGCGCCGCCGCCGCCGAGACCGCCGCGCTCTGGACCCGCCAGCTCACCAACGAGCGCCGCTCGCTCGAGGCCGCGCGCGCCCGCTACTCGGCCGACCTCGTCCAGCTCGCCGAGCTCGGCATCTGCCCCTCCGCCGCGGCGCCGCGCGGGCTGACGAGGCGGCTCTACCTCCCCATGGTCGAGGCCGTCCGCGAGGAGCAGCTCAAGGTGCTGAGCGGCGTCCCGGGCACCGACAGGCGCCTCTACGGGCCGTTCCTGCTGCTGCTGCCGCCGGAGGACTACGCCGCGATCGCGCTGCAGGGCGTGCTGACGGAGACGCTCAAGCTGAGCGCCAAGAGCCTCAACGGCAGGGGCGGCGGCGGCCGCGCCCTCGTCGTCGAGGCCTCTGGCGGCAGGGAGAGGGGCGGGCTCGAGGTCAGCGACGCCGACGCGGCCGACCTGATGGCCAGGAGCCTGCGAGACCCGCTGACGGCGTTCGACGCGGCGCTCGAGGCGTCGCTCCCTTCGGCGGGGGGTGCGGCCGAGGCTCCCGGCGTCGGCCTCCGCGGGCCCCTGGGCAAGGCCGCGGCGCGCGAGCCCGGGTTCGCGCCCTTCACGGGCCTAGCGCGCCACCTGGGCCGCGGCGTCCGCGACACGGTGAGCCTAGGCAGGCTCGCGGCGGTCGTCAAGCGCGAGGGGACGAGCCAGGGCAAGCTCGTGCGGCTCTGGGACGCCGCGAGGGGGCGCGCCGCCGCACGCGGCGGGGCGGGGCTGACGCCCGCGGACGAGAAGGAGCTGCTCGACGAGTTCGCGCGCGTGGGCTCGTCGACCGAGGCCTACGTCGAGGGGGAGTTCGAGACGGGGAAGAGGAGGCGGCGGGGAAAGGGGGGAGAGGGGCCCAGAAGGTCCCCGAAGGGCAGCAGGGGCACCGCCGAGAGCGGCGTCGTCAACGCCCGGTACACGGCGGCCGACGGGGCGACCGGCGGGGCTCCACGGCGGGTCCCGGTCGAGGGCACCCTCCACGACGCCGTGCTCAAGCGCATCAACGCGCTGGCCGAGGAGGTCGAGCGGCGCAAGCGCGAGGAGCACCTCGGGGCGCTGCGGAGGAGGCACTCCGAGGAGCTGGCCGAGTACAAGCAGGAGCTCTGGCGGCGGCGGCAGCAGCAGCGGCGGGGCGCTCCTCTTTCTCCTCCTCTCTCTTCCTCCCCTCTCCCCCCCGCGCCGCCGCCGACCTTGCCGGCTGTCAAGCGCATCGACTACTTCTCCCAGCACGACCGCGAGCGCATCGACGCCTACCGCACGCGCGCGCTGCAGGCGATCGACAACGTGCAGCGCTGGACCAAGGACGACGCGGTCAAGGTCGGCGGCGCGCTCTGCCACGTCCTGGTCGAGTCGGCGACGGTCGAGGTGCCGATCCCGGACGCGGACTTGTCCGCCCTCGGCGGCGGCGGCGGGGGCGAGGCCTGCTTCGTCGCGGACATGCCGCTGCCCGTGCTCTCCCCCCTCGACCTCTCTGGTGAGGACGAGAAGGAGGGCTGCGAAGACGACGGAGCAGAAGGAGGAGGAGGAGGAGGAGGAGCGGGGGGCAAGCTCGAGGAAGAGGGCCAAGGCGGAGACGAAGAGGCAGCAGCGGGCGAAGAAGAGGGCGATGACGGCGCAGCGGCGGGAGCGACGGCCGCAAACCCCAGGGAGGAGAAGGAGAAGAAGAAGAAAAAGTCGCCGAAGCCGAAGCCGAAGCCGAAGGCGGTCAGATACAAGCCTATCGAGACCAGGGGCGCCGGAGAGATCGTGCGCAGGAACGGCCGCGCCTTCCGCGTCGAGCCGGCCTTCGTGCGCGCCCACGTGCGCGGCGGCGGCAAGCAGGTCGGCGGGCTCGCCGCGCACCCGCAGGTCATGGCCGACGCGTTCACCAGGGGCGACCGGGGAGCCGCCGAGCAGCTGCTCGAGGCCGGGGCCGCCAAGGCGGACAGTCTGCAGCAGCGGGAGGAGCGGGAGGAGGCGAGGAGGAAGGGGGAGGCGTACTACGGCGGCGGCGGCGGGGGCGGCAGGGGCAGGGCCGGGGCGAGAGGCCGCGGGACGGAGACGGCCGGCGCCGCGCGCCGCGGTGACGCCAGGGACCTCATGGCGGCCTTCCTCGGGCCCTTTGCCGCCGAGAGCGGCGTCCTCGGCCTCGTCTCCGACGCCCAGCTCCCGATGCTCGTCCCGCCCGTGCCGTGGAGGTCGCACGCCGAGGGTGGGTACCTCGTCGCGAAGTCGTCGGCCGTGCGCTGCAAGGAGCGCGGCCTGCAGCGCAGGCTGCTCGCCGCGGCCGACGAGGCGCCGCCGGCCGGGCTGTCCCGGGTGTACGCGGGGCTGAACGCGCTCGGGGCGCTCCCCTGGCGCATCAACGCCGAGGTGCTCGAGGCCGTCGAGCGCGCCGTCGAGGTCGAGGGCGGCGGCTTCGCGCTCGTGCCGCCGACGCGCAACGAGCCCGCGCCGCAGCGCGCGTCGCGGCTCGCGCGCCGCCCGCCGACCGCCTTCGCGTCGGCGATGTCGGCGGCCGAGGCGCGCGCTGGCGGCTGCGACCGCCTCTCCCCTTACCTCGTCTTCACGGGCGCCGAGTTCCCGCAGGAGTTCATCGCGCGGCGACGCGCCGCGGCCGCGGCGAGGAAGCGCAACCGGGAGGCGCACTCGGCTCGCTGCGACCTCGGCCTCAAGCTCGCCGTCGCGCGCGAGTTTGCCCGCGGCGGCAACGGCGGCGAAGGCGACGCGATCTACTTCCCTCACAACCTCGACTTCCGCGGCCGGGCGTACCCGATGCACCCGCACCTCAACCACCTGGGCAACGACGTCTGCCGGGGTCTTTTGACCTTTGGAGACGGGTTGGAGCTCGGGGAAGAGGGGTATGGGTGGCTTTTGGTGCAGGTCGCAAACTCGTTCGGGAAAGGCGCCGACAAGCTGCCACTCGAGGAGAGGAAGCGCTTTGCGGAGGAGAGGCTGGGAGCGCTGCTGGCGACGGCCGACGATCCCTGGGGCGACGATCCCCGCAAGTGGAGGAGCAAGGCCAAGAGTTCGGGAGACAGCGGCAGGAGGAGGAAGAAGCTCAGGTTCGCGCAGTTCGGCGGCGACCCGGCCGAGGCCGGCGCCCGCTGGTGGCTCGAGGCGGACGCGCCGTGGCAGCTCCTGGCGACGGCCAAGGAGCTCCGCGACGCGCACCGGGCCCACCCGGGCGAGCCGTGGCGCTTCGCGTCGCGGCTCCCCGTGCGCGTCGACGGGACGTGCAACGGACTGCAGCACTATGCCGCCCTCGGCCGCGACGAGGACGGCGGGCGCGCGGTCAACCTGCTGCCGTCGGAGCGGCCGTCGGACGTGTACTCGGACGTCGCCGCCGTCGTGCGCCGCCGCGTCGAGCGTGACGCTGCCGACCCCGACTCCAACCCGAAGAGGGCGCGCGCGGCGCGAGTGCTGCTGGCGGCGGGCGTCGACCGCGGGCTCGTCAAGCAGACGGTGATGACTTCCGTGTACGGCGTGACGTTCGTCGGCGCGAGGGAGCAGGTGACGAGCAGGCTAAGGGAGCGCGGGTTCTTCCGCGGGAGCGACCGCATCGCCGCGGCGCTGGCCAGCGCCGACCCGCTTGCGAGCGGCGGCGACGCCTCCTCCTCCTCTCCCTCGCAGCCGCCCGCCTTCGACGACCGCGACGGCGGCGCCTGCTACGAGGCCGCAGCCTACGGTGCCCATGTCACCTTCGACGCGCTCGCGGAGCTCTTCGGCGGCGCGCGCGCGATCATGGAGTGGCTGGGCCAGTGTGCCTCGCTCGTCGCGGCGCGCGACCGCGCCATGGCGTGGACGACGCCGCTCGGGTTCCCCATCGCCCAGCCGTACCGCAAGAGGAACCTCCGCGTTGTGCAGACCTGCTTCCAGAGGCTGATCCTGGATGACGAGTCGTTCGCCGCGGAGCAGCCGATCTCGATGCCGAGGGCCGGGAGGGCCGGAGGAGGAGCCGGAGGAGGAGCCGATGGCGAAGAGGAAGAAGAAGAAGAAGAAGTCTCCTCTTCCTCCGCCGCCGCCGCCGCTTCTTCTTCTTCTCCTCCTTCTCCGACCCCGAAACCCGCGACGACCAACAACGACGCGCAGCAGCGCAAACGCGCCCTCCGTTCCCACGTCATGAAGCGCCGCCAGCGCAGCGCCTTCCCGCCCAACTTTATCCACGCGCTCGACTCGACGCACATGCTTTCGACGGCGGCCCGCGCTCGCGCCGCCGGCGTCGCGTTCGCGGGCGTGCATGACTCGTTCTGGACGCACGCAGGAACGGCGACGAGGCTGAACGTCATGCTTCGCGACGCGTTCGTCGAGCTGCACTCGAGGCCCCTCTTGGAGGACCTGCTGGCGCAGATGCAGGCGGCGCACCCGGACATCGAGTTCCCGCCGCTGCCGGCGCGCGGGGCGTTGGACCTAGAAAAGGTGCGGCAGTCGACGTACTTTTTCTCGTAGAAATGAAGTTACAACTTTTTGTCGAACCTGTGTAAAATATCAACATAGAAATCACTGTCTCTTTCGTTTCCCGATCATTGTTTTGGGCAAATCCGGCGCGTTTTTAGTTCGTTCGTGTTCTATTTCTTCTGTTTGCAAGTATTTTGGAACTTTCAGGGCGCACGAGTTTAAAAGAAAAAAACGTTTTCTTTTTCGTTTTTTATGTTCTCTCTCTCTCCCTCCCTCTCTCCCCCACAATCAAATTATTGTCACCCTCTCGACACTTTTCTTTCTTCACGCGCGCTTCTTCGTCGCGGCAGCAGCCCTCGTCATCCTCTTGGGAGGGGATCCAGCGGGGGCAGCAGCAATGGCCTTGGTCTTCTTCTTCCCCTTCCCTCCCTTGCTCGGCTGCCTCAGGCACCAGACGTAAAACAGGGCCATGAACGCCGATGGCACGGCGACCCACAGCCCGGGGTAGCTCTTGCCCGTCTCCAGGTACCGCTGGCCCATGGCGACAGCGATCACGACGGAGACCGCGAGCGACACCGCCGTGGCGGACCTCGACGTCTCGCCGCGGTCGAACGCCGCGAGCGAACGCAGCGCGGCCATGCAGAGGATCGACGAGGAGACCCCCGCGAAGACCAGCGAGGGGAGGGACTTTTTGTTGCCCCACGCGAGGATGCCCCCCGTGGCGAGGGCGCCGGCGTAGGGGAAGCTGTAGAGTTGTTTTTTCCATGGGGAAGTCGGTGAGGAGAAGAAGAGAGGAAAAGAACCAGGAAAGTGGACTAAAGGCAGCGCATGACGGACGACGACAGCTCCTGCGCCTGGAGGGCGGCCCGGGCGGCGGCGTTCAGCGAGAGAGAGCGGCGCGGTCGACGACGGGGTTTTTTTTTTTCCTTTTTGTCCCTTCGCTCACGGCGTGTCGCCGACTTTTGGACTTTCTTTTCAATTTCCCCCTAATTGCGACCGGATTACTGGCGCTTTTTGCCACCAAACCCATCTGCGAGGCGAGACGAATGTCCTTTCTATGCTGCGACTATAAGAGGCTCGGAGTCTATGCAGTGACGGGCGCGAGAGAGGAGAGAGGAGGGATGCTCTCCCTCCCTCTCCCTCTCTGCGCTGCTCTCTGTGCTTTAGCTCTCTGGCCGCGACAGCGCCGCGACCCGCCATGGTGACGCCGAAAACGACATTTCTTTGGGGGCTTCTTCTCTTCTTGTTCCTTCTCTCGTCCTTGCTGCCGCCGCGTGAAGAGAACCCGAGCAACGGAGAACGAGAACAGAGAAACTGCAATTAGTATTCGTACGTCAGGCAAAAGTCGAGCATTTTTTCAATGGGGAGAGGGAAAAAGGAGGAAGAGAAACAAGATAGTGAAGTCAACAGAGCGACGTCAAAAACTCCCTTGGCTTTCGCGTTTGAAAACAAAGAAGGAAAGAAGCATGACGTCCTCGCCCTCTCTCTTCGACGAGAAATGGGACGTCGCGCTCACGCTCGACTGGCTGCAGGCGCTCGTCCTCGGCCGAGGAAGTCGACTGAGAAAAGAGGAAGAGCAGCAACAACAACAACAACAGCAACAGCAGCAACAGCGTGAAGGAGGAGCATCACCACCGCCGCCGCCATCAAACGTCGTCGTCGACAAGAGGAGCACTAGTCGAAACCAGAGAATCCACCGCGTCGTCCTCCAGTTCCCTGACGCGCTGCTCCCAGTCTCCCTGGAGGTGCAGGCGCGCCTCAGTGCTGGCTCAAACGCCAGAGGTTTCGATTTGGAGGTAAGAGAGTAGAGTCAGAGAGAGGGGAAAGAAAGGAGAGCACAGATTCGGTGTCAGAGCGGAAAACAAAAAAACTAGCCGTCGAAAAGGGGAAAACTCTCAACCCCTTTCCCTGCTGCCACCTCTCCACTGAACCTCTCCACCAGTTCTACGTGCTCGCCGACTCGACCTTCAACCCGGCGGCCGTCGACGAGCTCGCGTGCGTGCGCGGCGGAGGGGACGCGGTGGTTCACTACGGGAGGGCCGAGGCGCCGCTGCTGAGCGACGACGACGACGTCGACGCAGGACACGAAAACGCCGACGACGCCGACGACGACGAGGGCGCCGCTCTCTCTTCTCCTCCTGCCGTCGTCTCGTCCTCCTCCTGCTCCCTCCCGACCCTTTTCGTGTTCGGCAGGCAGGACCTTGACGTCCCCGCCGTGTCCAGGGCCGTGGTCGAGCGCGCGAGGGCGCTTCGAGACTCCCCGGAAGCGGCCGCAATCGCCGCCGTCGTCGTGCTGCCGGACCAACCGCTCTGCCACGCCGCGGCGGCGCTGCGGGCCGAGGTCGCGGCGCTGGTCGCCGCCGAGGACGCCTCCTCTTCCGACGGGAAGAAGCTCCCCGCGGTCGTCGTTGCCGCGCCGGCGTTCCGGGCGGTGGAGCCTCGAGGGGAGAAGGAGGAGGAGGAGCTGCAGGAGAGGACGGAAGGCGGAAGCCAGACGTCGTCTCGGCAGGGGCGCCCGCCCTCTCGTCGCTCCTTCAACGTCCGCGAGCCCTCCCGCTCGTCGACCCTGGGGGGGCTGACCTGGACCTTACCTTTTCCCGCGGCCGCTCCGGCCTCGTGCGCGTTCGTGTGGGTCGGGCCGGGCGACGACGACTGCGGCGGCGGCGGCGGAAGCGGCGAGGGAAGAGACGGCGCCGGCGCGAACGACGAGGCGTGCGCCTCTGCGCGGCAGCTCCTGCGCCTCTCGCTCGCCGCCGCCTCGGTCGCGGGCTGGGCCGAGGTCTGCCCGCGCTCGGGTGCCCTCCGCGTCCTCTCTCCGCTGGATGGAACCAGGAGGCTCCTGGGCAGGCGGTACTTCGCCGTGCAGAAGGCAGCAAACGCTTCGCTGGTCGGCGTCGTCACGGCGACGTCGGCCGGCGGCGAGCAGAAGAGAGAAGAGGAAGGGGGAAAAGGGCCGAGCGGCGCTTCTCCTGCTGCTCCCGCCGAAGCGAAAGAGGAAGGACCAGCCCGTCCTCCGTCTCTCCCGGCCCACGTCGCGGCCTCGGACGCGCTGCTGCGCCTCGCGAGGGCGCGCGGAAAGGGCGCGTACGCGCTGGCGATGGGGCGGCCCACCGTGGCCAAGCTCTCCAACTTCCCCGAGCTGGGGGCGTTCGTGCTGGTGGCCCCGCCGGGAGGGCAGCTGCCTCCTCCGGGCACGCTGGAGGCGCTGGCACCCGTGCTGACGCCGGCGGAGGCGGTCATCGCCTGGGGCTGCGGGAGAGGAGGCGGGAGAGGCGGCGCGGGAGGAGCAGGCGAGGGAGAGCGAGGGTCCGGGGAGGGCGAGGAGGGGGAAGGGAGCGAGGACGACGACCCGGCTTCTCGGTGGGACCCTTCCTCCTACTCCCTGGACTCCCTGCCGGCCGTGGCCCGCGCCGCCAACGCCGCCGCCGAGGCCCTGGAGAGGAGGAGCCGCAGGAGGGCCGAGGAGGGCGGCGGCGGCGGCGTCGCGAGGCTGTCGCTGGTCGACGGAGCGAGCCACGGCTCCCGCCCCCCCCCTTCGCTCGCCCCCGCCTCCTCGCACCCGTCGCCTCCCTCTTCTTCCCAGCTCTCCCACCGCCGAGGCGGCTCCCTCCTCGCCGACGCCTCGAACGGCGCCGACGGGGAGCTCGCTTGCGCGGCGGACTTCCTCGCCCACCGCCGCTCGTGGCGCGGGCTCGAGACGCCCGCGACGGGCGGCGTGCCGGCCGCCGAGGCTGCGCACGCCGTGGAGGGGCTGAGAGGGAGGGCGGCTGGGTACGAGGGGGAAGGGGACAAGTGAAAATGTGTGTGACCTATAAAAAAAAATCGAGGGAAAGGAAAAAAAAGAAGGCGTCCATTTTCCCACCGACGGAAGAAAACCAAATTCCGGTCTGAAAAACTGGGACTAACCCCCTTCGCCTAGAGCCTTCTCTCTTCCCGTCTTTGCCCATCAAGCAACGCGAGAGGCTGCCCATGTCCGTCGCGCGCCCACTGCTGCGTGCGCTGCTCCGCGCCGAGGCCGCGTGGCGCAGGGCCGCGCGGGAGGCGATGCAGCGATCGGCATCGGCAACGGCTGCTCCTTTGACCTCGACCTCTTCCTCGCTCGACGAAACCTCGACCTCCCCCGCCGCCGCGCTCCTCCGCTTTCGCGAGCCCATGGACACATCGGCCTGGCAGCGAGGGAGGCACGGCTGGGCCCTCGGCGGCCCAATCTACCACTGTAAAGCGGCGAAAATGGCCCTCGGGAGCGGCGGCGAGGGCGCCCTGCCTTGGGGCCCGATCACCTCGGGCGTCTTCCGCGGGCTGCAGCTCCGGCGACTGATCCTGAGAAACTTCCGCGCCGCGGAGGCAGCCTTCAAAGAGGGGCATGCTCTGGAACTCTCTGCCGCGGAGGACGCCGGCTTCGCGGCGCTGCGGGCGCTCGGGGAGCAGAGGGCGATGGAGCGCTGCTCGAGCGATTCCGTCTCCGCCAACGGAATTCGAGTGGAGGCCACCGCGGCTCTTGTGGCGGCGCTGCCCTCGTCCTCCTCGTCGAGGTCATCTTTCGTTTTCGGTTCCTCCGGTTCCGGTCCGATGAGGTCGGTGTCCTCTGCTGGGCCGGGCGTCATCGTCATCACGAGCGTGGAGGGAGGGAGCAGCGACGACGACGACGACGACGACGACGAAGATGAGGACAGCGACGAAGATGAAGAAGACAGCGACGAAGACAGCGGAGCGGCACGCCGAGTTGGACTCGCCTCCGCTTCTCTTTCATCGTCGTCCGCGGCTTCTTCTCTCGCTCCGGGGATGCGCTACGTCTTCACCTACCGCCTCCGCATAACAAACACGAACGTATCAGTCGCGGCGGCGAACGCCGCCGCGACGGCGGCGGCGGCGAACGCCGCCGCCCCGCCGCTGTCCGGGGAAGGAGGAGGAGAAGAAGAACGAAAAGAAAAAAGCGCCGACGGCGACTCTGGCGAAGAAGAAGGAGCAGAAGAAGAAGAAGAAGCGGAAACGGAAACGGAAACGGGACCGACCCCGGGCCTCCGCTTGCAGCTCCTCTCCCGCGGCTGGCAGATCCGGGACTCCCACGGCAAGCTCCACGCCGCCGTTCCCAAAGGGTCGCCCGGTGTCGTCGGCCGCACGCCCGTGTTGGAGCCCGGGGACACGTTCGAGTACTATTCGTCGACCGACCTCCCGACGCCGGCCGGCGTGATGAGCGGGTCCTTCGGGATGAGCGTGGTCGGCATCGGCGGGGGCGGCAGCAGTAGTGACGCGAGCGAGGACGAGAGCAACAGCAGCGAAAGCGGGAGGGACAATAAGGGGAGGAAGAAGGGGGAGAGGAAGGCTCCGCCACCGCTGCTTCCCTCGACAGTGGCTTCAAGGAGGTTCGAGGCCGTTGTCGCGCCTTTCGCGCTGCGGGCGGACCCGCTGAAGCGGTGAATGGGGGTCGTCCCAAGACGGGGCTGTGAAGAAGGAGAAGAGGAGGAGAGGTGATGAGGTTGAGGTTTGAGAGGTCGAAGAAAGAAAAACTGTAAACGACTCGTTCAAGGAATCATTCACTCTTCTTTCTTTTTACCCCTCCGCGTATGCGCCGCTCTTGCCCTCAGGGTCGAGCAAGCTTTTAACGTCGCAATGGCCGAGCCCTCCAGTGGTGGCGCCGTGCTCCAGTTCGAGCAGCTGCAGGT
>Ga0315289_10008426_pt1 | contig 14911 bp, 12 predicted proteins | sample YL17G11_40_MG_FD_203452 | JGI IMG/M metagenome (GOLD analysis project Ga0315289, IMG submission 203452) | Sediment microbial communities from Yellowstone Lake, YNP, Wyoming, USA - YL17G11_40 | ecosystem: Environmental > Aquatic > Freshwater > Lake > Sediment | place: USA: Wyoming | collected...
TGAGCGTATCCCCTGCCTTCATCGCGGCCGGCTTCATCAATCGCACTACCGCATCGCTACCCGCGATGTGGGCGTTCGCGGCGAGCGCCGCATGCCCCAGCTTCACCTCCACGCGCGCGCGGCTCACATCCGCTATGTTTAGTCTGTAGACAAATAGACATCAATCGTGGCACTAGTTCAGAGTGTCTGGCCGCCTTACCGATAGAGTTGCGCGCAATGTCCGGAGCGCCCGCGCTAGTCGCGGCTGGTCGCAAGAGCATCTCGCTGATCGTTGCGGTCTCCATCGGACATACGTAGGAGCCATTGAGCGGGGCGAGCGCAACATCACGCTCGCGACACTGGAACGACTGGCGGCTGCTCTCGGCCTCGAAGCTACCGACCTCCTGAGCGACACGCCCGAGAAGCTGAGGCGCTAGTCACGATGATTCCCGCAAGGCTTCTCTCCAGGATTCGGGCAATCACCGCGAAGCGTCCCCGGACAGTCCTTGAGCACATACTCAAACACGGGCATGTCACCACGCAGGAACTCAAGGATCTCTACGGCTACAATCATCCGCCGCGCGCAGCTCGCGATGTACGAGAGCAAGGGATCGAGTTAGAAACGTTCCGAGTTGTTGGCAGCGACGGGCGGCGGATCGCAGCGTACCGACTAGCGCTGACTAAGAGACGTGCTGGGCGCGCCGGCCAAGGCCGACGACCATTGTCAAAGGCGCTCAAGCAGCGGCTGCTCGAACGCGATGGATCGCGTTGCCAAATCTGCGCCGCCGGGATGGAGCCCCGATACTTGCAGATCGATCACCGAGTGCCCTATGACATCGCTGCCGACGAGCAAGATCCGGAGTCGCGCCCACAAGAGTTCATGCTCCTGTGTGGGCCATGCAATCGAGCCAAGTCATGGTCGTGCGAGCATTGCGCGAATCGAAAACAGCGCAAACTAGTACGGGTCTGCAAGGCATGCTACTGGGCGAATCCGATGCGCTACAGCCACGTAGCTATGCTTCCCCACAGACGAGCGCAGGTAACGTGGGTCGGCGAGAACACAGTCAAGGCTTATGATGCTCTCGCGAAAGAGGCAGCCGAGAGAGGCTTGACCCTGGCCGAACTCATCCTGGAGATCTTGGACGCTGCCGCTAGCCCCCGCGCCGGGCACTAGACGTGAAGCGACGTTTGTCTGGCAACCCGCACCACGGGCTCGGAAGACATGCGCGCCGAGCGCGTTGCAGGGGATAGGTAAAGGGATTCCACGGTCATTTCCGCCCTGCCCGCCAACGTTGATTGCGTGGAACGGCCGGCTCGTAGAGAAACCTTGACAAGATCCAACTCTTTGGGCAGTTCCGCACCATAGGCGCGGTCACCGCACGTCCCATCGTAGCTGAGCAAGAATGGTACGCCCCGCATATTGAGGCGATCCAGTTCCGTGACGAGGTCATGCAGGGGCACGCCCTGAAAGTAGCGCCGGTCTCGACCTCCGCTGATTCCTTGATACGGCGGGTCCATGTAGACGACATCTTCCGGTCGCACATCCGCGAGCGTCTCCCGAAAATCTGCGGCGCGCGCTTCCGTGCGTTGATCGAGGAGGCCATGGGCCCCGAAGATTTCTCGCCTCATGATCTCAGGCCGCATACCCAGCCGGCGGTTGTCCGCCGCCTGGTTAAACTCTCCCTGCCTGTTAAATCGGACCGAGCCCTTGACGCAGCGCGCCAACAGATAGAGCAGTCGAATCGGATCTCGGCCGCCATTAAACTCCGCGCGAATCGTCTCGTAAGCCTGCCGCGGATCATCCAGTTGGCGCCGCCAGAGGCGTTCGTAACCACTGGCCAACTGCTGAGGGTCCTGGATGATTAGCCTCCAGATTTCCGCCAGCGGTCCCAGGCCATCAGCAATCAGATAGCGCTCATAGGCATTGCGTGCCGCGGCCGCCAGCGTGATGGCCGCTGAACCGGCAAACGGCTCAACTAAACGTCCTGCACATCGCGGCATGAGGGCCAGTATGTGCGTTGCGAGCCGGCGCTTGCTGCCTTGGTATGGGATTGGATGTGGCACTCTCATACGTCGTTACTATTACCGCACAGTCGGCTCCGCCTGTCAATACCTCTTGCGTTCACATGTTTCGCCCTCCCGGGATGCCCGGTGGGGCCGGATTACCAGGCCAGGCGCACGGTGAGCGTATCCCCTGCCTTCATCGCGGCCGGCTTCATCAATCGCACTACCGCATCGCTACCCGCGATGTGGGCGTTCGCGGCGAGCGCCGCATGCCCCAGCTTCACCTCCACGCGCGCGCGGCTCACGCTTCGTGGCAGCCGCAGATGGATTTCGCGCAGGCTCGCTTGGCCGTACCTGAGCTTGAGCGTATCTGTCTGTGACCGCGCCGCCCGCTTCTGCTCGAACGTTCCCCAGCCTCGGGCGGCGCTGAAGAAGGAGCGAAAATCCTGCGGCCTCCACCGGGGATCGAAGCCGATAACGCCCTGCGGCCCGTCGTAGTAATACCCCTGCGCCGCCAGCAGCAGCGCCCAACTGCTCATCGGCCGCGCGTAATGCTCGCCGCACTCGATCTCGTTCCACGGGTTGCGCTTGAACGGCGGGCGGGCGACGCCGTCGTAGCGGTTGCGCGCCGCCTTAACCACCTGCCACGCTTCTTTCACCATCCCCTCGTAGATCAGGTGTGACGCAACCTGATACTCGATGCCGGTCCATACCTCGTCGCGATAGAGGATCGGCTCCGCCGGGCGCCCGCCTCGGGGCCAGGTGCAGCAGAGAAGGCCCATATCGGTTCCCGATGCGAACACCCGCTGCGAATGAACGAACTCGCTGAAATCCCACATGAAATTGTGCTTGACGATGGCCCGCAGCGCCGCCTTCACATGCTCCCGGGGCAGGATGTCGCCCAGGCCCGTCACCTGCGCGAACCACTGCCCGATGACCTGATCCGCAAGGCAGCCGGTGCCGTACTGGGTCTTCGGGTACTTCTCCTCATCGTAGCGCTGAATGTAATACTCGCCGTTCCACAGCGCCCGATCCATCGCTGCGCGGCCCTTCTCATACCGGTCGCGATAGCGCGCGGCGCTCTCGGCGTCACCGCAAACCTTCGCCATCTCCTCCGCCGAGCGCAGCGCCCCCAGCCACCAGCTCCCGATGAATGTATTCGGCCCGTACACCGCGCAGTCGTAGGTATTCCACTGCTCGCCCTCGATCACGCCGTTGCCATCGGGGTCGTAGTTCTGCATCGCCCAGTCCATCGCCAGCTTCACCCGCGGCCACTTCTGGCGCAGCCAGCGGTCGTCGGCGGACTGCAAGTACTCACGGTACATCTTCATGATGCAGCCGAGGTGGCCGTCAACGAAGGGGCCGCTGGCGCGCGGGAGCGACAGCGGCAGCACGGTGCGATGATGAATGAAGCCGCTTTCGTCCTGCTGCACCCCGAAGTCGGTGTCGCGCATGTTGCGTTCGAGGGCGGGGAAGAGCTTGGCGAGGGTCTGCTCGTAGTTCCAGACGTGAGTGCAGTTCATGGGGCAGCAGCAGCAGCCCTCAAACGCCGCGAAGGTGCCGTCTTCGATCCACATTACGGTCTGGCTGCGCAGGGTCGAAATCTGCGACGAGACGCAGTCGAGCAGCCAGTACGGGAGATTGCTGTCGTAAAAAGTGTCGCGGAAGAGGCGCGTGTCGGCGGTCAGCCGGGGGAGGTTGGCGACGACGTACTCGGCAGCCTCTTGTGCAGTCTTGAACCAGTTGTTGTACATGTTGCCGATGCGGTGCTTCGCGAGGTTGCCGTCGTAATCCGCATAGTGGTTCGGGAAGTGCCAGGCGAGGACGAACGAGACCGTCCGCTTCTCGCCCGGCTTGAGGGTCATCGGCGCCGCAACCGCGCAGTTGGCGGTGCGCCCTTTTGCGGTCGGCTCGGACTGGCCTTCGGTCTCGAACGCGCCTCGCGCGACGAAATCACGCCACAGGATGCTGGCATTGGTCCAGGCTGCGCGAGCCGTGGCGCCAGAGGCGGTCGTCAGCAGGGACATCGAGCCGAACTGCTTGGCCGCGAGATCCATGCTCGGCGCGGTCATGGCCACACCGCGGAAACCGTCGCCGCCAACAATGGTGTTGACGTCTCCGCCGTAGCCATCGAACTGCACCGTGTCGCCGGGCCCACCGGTTATGGCGCCGCGGCCGTCGTAGCCCACGGCGTTCTGACACGACGCGAGCAGCGCCACCTCGACGCTGCGCGGCGACGGATTGCGCACCGTGAAGTTGAAGATGATAGCGGGCAGGGCCGAGTCCTTCTCGTTCATGGGGATCAAAGGCGAGAAGGCTTCGAGCGAGACCTCGACCGGCAGCGCGTCGTCCTGGTATCGCAGCTCGGCGATCGGGTACTCGCCGACAAACTTGATACTCTGTACCGGCGGGAGACTTGGCGTCGGTTGTACGCCCGTTGCGACCGGGTCTGACGCTACGGCTCCGAGTCCGTCCATTTGCAGAAGGCGGCCGACGGGATCGCTGCTGCCGTCATCCACGCGCACGGCAAGGAACCCGCCGGGCACGACGCAGTTCGAATTGCACGTATTGAAGATCTGCCATTCGCGCAGATCGCCCCTGCCGCCAATGGCGATGCTGCCGGCGCCGATGCCGCCCAGGGGCATCGCCAGGTCGGTCAGGCTTTTCCCGGAATAGACTTTGCGCGGGCAAGGCGCCGTCAATGACGCCTTGAACTTGGCGATGCGTTCCGCCCGCGCTTTCGCCGCCTGCGCCTGTTGTCGCGCCACCTCGGTCTCCTCCTTGGGCGTCAGCTCGCGGATGTCGTCCACATTGATGTGCCCCCAGCCGCCGATCGCCCGATCCACGATCTTGATGTAAACTGCCTCGCCGCGATGCGCCGACACCTCCCAGAACACCGGCTCCATCGCCTCGCGGTTATGTCCTGATGCGCGCTGGAGCTCCACATCGTCGCTCGCGCGAATCAGCGCCACATAGGTCGCGTCGCCATAAGCGCCCCCGCCGACGAGCAGGTCAATGAGCTTCGACTGAATGACGAAAGTGGGGGAGCGCAGCTCGCCGGTGCGGCCATCGTCGAAGCTGCGGTCGGGGAGCTCGCAGGTGCCGATGAACCAGTTGCCCTGCTTGTTGAAGTTGCCGCTCCAGCGGTCATTGCTCGCGTCGGTCGGCTGCGGGCCGAGGTTGCCCGATACCACTTGCCAGCCCTCAAACCCGGTCTCGAAATCCCAGTGAGCCAGGGGGGGATTCGCCCCGCGGCCCGCAGTGCAGGCGAAGACAACGATCAGGGCAGCCGTCGCAACTTTCGACATTTCAACAGGCTCTGGCGTGCAGCCGGTACAACTCCATCGGGTTATCGAAGAACCACTTGCGGGCGATGCCGATGGCCTGCGCCTCCGTCATCAACCCCGCCTCAACCCGCCGCCCCAGCACCATCGCGATATCCTCCCGCGCCATCACCAGGTGGCCATAAACCTTCTCCACCGGTTTGCCATAATCGCCCCCGAAGGCGATGATCTTGTTGATCGGCACCAGGTCAATGTATTCGTCCAGCGCCGCCCGCGTCATCACCGGCGAGATGACGTGAGTCCACGCCAGGTTGAGCCACACGTTCGGCTGGTTCTTGCCGATGACGCCGGTGGTGCGCACCGCGGGCATGCCCATGTGATAAAGGTCAAACCGCGTCTTGGGCGTGCGCATGAAGATGGGGATCATGTGATGTGATGCCAGGTCGCGGAAATCGCCCCACATCCCCGCGTGCACCGCCACCACCAGCTCCTGCTCCCCCGCCAGCCGCAGCACCTGCTCCACCAGGTAATCGCGCAGCGGGTTCATATCCGAAAGCTGCGCCTGCGCGCCGCGGCGCAAACCCTCGAATGCCGACATCGCCTCCGCCCGGTTGGGCGCGCCATATGGCCGCGCCGCCATCTTGATGCCGACCGCGCCCTCGCGCTTCCATTTTGCCAGCCCCTTCTCGCAGATGAGGATGTAGTCGTCGAGGTTGCTGACGCGCTCGCCCAGGTCGTGCGCGCGCGTGGCGATGTGGTTCCAGTTGCCAGGCGCGGCGTAGTTGTCCATGGGCATGAGCGGAATCAGCAGGTCGCCCTCGTAATCAGTGCGCCCGCCCTGGGTCAGGGCATGGCGGATGCGGCACTTCTCGCGCAGCACGCGATGGTAGATGCCGGGCGTGTTCTGCTTTTGCATCTCCTCGGAGAGCGGGCGGTAAGTGTCATCATTGATGTCATCGAAGCCGTAGAACTCCTTCGCCGCGATGAACGCGGGGCGAGCGTAGGAGCCATAGCGGATGTTCTCCAGAAACGGCTTGAGCAGGCTCCAGCGGTAGTCCAGCGGCAAGTTGGTGTTATGCAGCGCGTCGTAGTCCTCGGGCCGCATGCCTGCGGTGACGAGGTCGGTGCGGGTGTAATGCGAGAACAGGGTCAGCGCATCCACCTGCTGGCTGGTGCGCACCTGCTCCGGCGGCAGGTGCTCGTGCGCATCAATCACCTCAAACTCCTCGAACGCCTTGACCAACGCCTGCTCCGTCCTAGAAAGCTTCATCGTCATACCTCTTTTCCGCGGATCTGCATTGCGCTGCCGCTGTATCGTACCCGATTACGGCGACGGGTCTTGATATTCCTGCGGGTACGGCTCCTGTCAGTTGCAGGTAGGCAAGGGCGCGGGGCGAATAGCCGAGTCAATATACTTGTCGGGAAACTGCCTTATGTCGGACATATCCTGCGCGGTCTGTTCGATCTGTAGTGGCCTCGTCGGTGCTGTAATCGGGTCATGGGTTGCATATCGTCAACGCGAGCGACACTTTGAGGCTTCGATCCAACCTAAACCCCGCATCGATCACGATCCCAAGTCGGGAGAGCTTTTCGTGGTCAACGAGAGCGACAACCATTCGGTACTGCGCGAGGGCGTCGCCTGGAGACAGGGGGACACGTCCAAGCTGGTTAGGCTCAACGTTAGAGGCGCATCCCTTGCGGCGCATCTCAGGCACCACCTTAAGGAGATCAACTTCTGGTGCGCGCCGGACATCAAAGTTGACTACTGGCTCGAATACGATGACCCCAGGAGCAAGGTTTGTCACACATATTCTATCCTGGAGTTGGGTGGTGATCACTACGGACGTGGCCAGTTTCCGCACCGCGACAAGTACCCGGCAAACTACGACCCAGCGGCGATAGGATGACTCCGGCGGTGTGCGGCCCGGTTCGGTGGATTCCTCCTCCCGTCGCGTTCTCCGCGTCCTCTATGGTTCGAAGTCCCGTGCTTTTCCGGCACGAACATTGCTGACGCAGGCAGCAGGAGAGCGCCGCCACGGCGAGTAATCCGCTTCGTTGCCGATTATTCCGTCGGCCGCCGAAACAACCGCCGGCCGCAGAGCGTCTTACAGGCCGGGAGGCGTGTAAGCACGCAATTGATTCGATTTCTAATCAGCACAGGTCTTCCGTGGAGGTAGGCTCAGATGCGCAAGTGGTTACGCGGTCCCCTGGTATTCTTACTCATGCTGGCGGTGGCGATGCCGGCCCTGGCCTGGGGCACGGCCACCCACATCGCCATCGGTCTGGGGGTAGCGCAGGCCAAACACCTGACTTTCCCCAACCGCTACGTCTTTCTCCAGGCGGTGTATGGCGCCACCGCGCCCGACTTCGCGCTCGCGGCGCGGGATCCCCTCAAGTCAGCCCTGTTCGCGGCGACTCACGAGGCCCCGGGCTACCTGAGGGTGCCGGCCCTGGCTAATCCGTTGTCACCCATCGAGCGCGCATTCGCCTTCGGCTGGCTTACCCACAACCAGGCTTGGGCGGGCGACCTTTACGCCCATCTCTTGAACCCCCTGACCCGGCCGCCCGCGCCGCCGGGCTATGTGGTGGAGCGCGCCATTGCACTGCGGGAGGCGGAGTCAGAGACCATTTCCGAGCAGGCAGCCCACGACTACATCGAGGCGGCGGTTGACCTGCTGCTGGATCAGCGGCCTCCCAATCTGGGGCTGCCGGCTTTGCTGCGCACGGCGGCTTACTACCGAGACGCGCGCATTCCCAGGCTGCTGGCGAAAGCCTACGGCGATGTGGCGGGCAACCCGGCCAAGATCATCGCTCTGGAATCCGCCTTCCGCAGTTACGTGACCGCCTATGGCAGGGCGCTATCTTTGCCCACCGGGCAGGATGACGCCCTCGTCGCCTACGCGCTGGCTGCGTTAGAGGGCCTCACCCCGGCGCACTCCGCGGCGGTGCTTGCGGAGGCCAAGGCGCTGTGCCTGGAGCCCGATCATAGCTACCGCAATGCGTTGCTGGCGACCATTGCCTTGATCGCCTCCGGCCCCTGGCCGTAGGCTCACCTCAGCGCATCGTGCAGCGCTCTCAGTTGGTCCTGGAATTCCTGAGGGATGTGGCCATCAGGCTGGATGGGCGCGTCCCAGGTGACGACGCCGCCGCGCGCGATGATGCCCCGCGTCCACTCAATCACCTGCTCATTTGAGAAGCGCGGCGGCCCAGCGGCCCACCACGGCCCGAGATAGCTCAGCATGTGGAACTGCGCCTTGTCCACCCACCGGCCGGGGCACGTGACCTGCCCGGGCTCGTTGATCTCGCCGGCGGTGTAGTCCTCGTATTCGCTCAAAGAAATGATGGGGTTGAGCACCCCGGGGTTGAAGGCCACGACGCTGTCCGGGTTGCCCGCCCGCGCGGTGGCCGCGAAGCTCGCGAAGTTGGGCGGATCGGGGAAGCGATACATCTCGTTCGGCCAGTAGCAGCCATCGAACCACCACCCCGCCACCTTCTTGCCCCAGCGCAGCGACCACTCGCGAATGACGCCCTCCCATTTCACCTGGAACTCGCGGTTGCGGTGTGGGCCATTCTGCCACTCCAGGCGCTCGACCGCGATGGGATCCTGGTTGGGCGCGCCCGCGGGCAGGTAAACCAGTAGCCTGATGCCTTTCGGTCTCAGCGCCGCGTAGATGTCGGCCGCCAGGTCGCGCGTGGAGCATTTGCTCGGCCTGATGCCGACGTATGAATCGTAGGTCGCATTGGGCGAGCAGTAGTGCCCCGAGTTCTGGCCCAGGGTAATGTAGTAATACTTCGCTCCCACCGATTCGAGCTGCGCCGCCAGCGTGGTGACATCGAAGCCATCCACCCGCCGGTTCCATTCCTCGGCGGAGGTCTCGGGCGCAGTCAGGTAATGGGTGAACACGCCCCAGCCAGCCGTCTTGAACCAATCCGTCCGCTGCTTCTGTTGCACCCGACCCTCCTTGGCGACAGTGATTCCCCCGCAAAGCGCCAGCGCCAGCCCGGCGCTTATCAGCGGCAGCATCCGCCTTGTCATCGGCCTCTCTCTTTCCGCCGCGACATTATACGTCTTTTCGCCGCGCTTGCCTGGCCGCCTCCGGCCGGGGTATGTTCGCGGAGAGTGGGTATCGCAGTTCAACTCCGTGCTCAACGCCGACCGAGGAGTGCACTGGGCGCGGGGTCGCCGACCCCGCGATTCGCGGCTCGCCAGAGGCGAGTCAACTTCAGCGCTTGCCCGCCGCAGGCGGGAAGCCGCGCCCGATTCGAGCGCGCGGCTCCGTCCCACACCCACTGAAAACGAACACACCCTCGGGCCGGAATGCGAGTTCGCCTTGATAGCCAGCCGCCGAGAGCGCGCCGCGGTGTGTTCGCGGAGAGTCGGGGTGTGCGCCGTCGAATGTGGAACAGGCGCCCCATTCGACAAGCTCAGAGCCTGCCCCTTCGCTATGCTCAGGGCAAGCTCTGAGCGCAGAGAAGGGGCAAGCCTCGCCTGTTCATTCCCGCGCCGCGAATGCGGCGCGTGCACAGCCGGGGGCGGCTGATGCCACATCCCTGTGCATGACCAGACGCCGCTAGACACCCGGGCGCCAAGCCGCGACCAGGGCCAGTCCAAACCTCCCCGCAGCATTGCGTCTGCGGATTCGCGCTGATTTCCCGGCGTCGTCTCAAACAGGTGGCTGCCGAGCCTTCGGCGAACCCAGAGCTTCTAGTGTCCACCATCAACAGCAACAACCCATATCGCCGCGCCGCCGGCCTCTATGACCTCAACCTGGCTTTGCCTTTCATCTCGGCGATCCGGCGCCAGGAGGCGCGCGCCATCGCCGACCTCATTGGCCGCTACGCCGAAGGCGCCGGCAGGGCGCTCGAGGTCGGGCCGGGCACGGGTTTCTATACCCTGATGCTGGCGCGCGCATTTCGCGAGGTGGTCGCGGTCGAGGAGTGTGAGGCCATGGCCCGGATTCTAAGCGACAAGCTGGCGGCTGCGGGCATGGACAATGTGATGCTTGTGAACCACGACTTCCTGAGACTGCGACTGGACGGGCAGTTTGATCTGGCAGTGGCGATCGGGGTGCTCGACTACATCGCTGATCCGGCCCCCTTCGTGGCCAAGCTGTGCGCCGCCGCTCGGCGCGCGGTGATTCTCACGGCGCCGCAGCGCGGGCTCTGGGGCGCCTGCTTCGCGGCCGCGGCGAGGCTGCGGGGCATCGCCGTCCACCGCCACCACGGCTGCGCCCCGAACGCCTGGGCGCCCGGGTGGCGATGCGCGGTCACCGAGGTCGGCCTCAAGACGCGGTTTACCCGGGGCCTGACCCTGGTCGCGGCGCTCGAGCCCCCGCAGGAGGCCGACCGTGTTCGAGCGGCTTGAGCGCACCTACTTCGCCCTCTTCCGCGAGTATCCAGCGCTCATTAACCTGGCGGTGATTACCGGCGCCGGCCAGATGGCCTTTGCGCTGATCAACATCTACGCTCTGCCCATTTACCTCAATAAGGACTTGCACCTATCGGGATTAGCCCTGGGCGCAACCGCCAGCACCTTCCTCGCCTTCGAGACCGCGTTCAAATTCCCCATGGGCCGGCTCTCCGATCATTACGGGCGCAAGCCCTTTGTCGTGCTCGGCCCGCTCCTGATCTGCCTCAATCCCACGCTGGTCGTAAACCTGCCGGCTCGACTCTGGTTATTGCTATTTCCACTGCGCGCGGCCGATGGCGCCGGAGGCGGGGCGTTGTGGCCGCCGCTGTTCGCGATGATTGGCGACCTCGTGCGCAGCCGCTCCCGCGCCGCGGCCATGGCCGTTGCCAGCGTGGTATATGGCTCCGGCAGCGCCCTTGGCGTACTCGCCGGCGCTGTGGTCGTGCACCTGACCGGCAGCAATCGCGCCCCGTTCTACGTTGCAACCTGCCTGTTCGCCTCCGTCGCCGCCACCGGATACTTCGGCCTGCCGCGGCGGGTTCACTCCCCCGCAGAGCCGTTCGACTCCGTCGCTTCCTTGCCGCCGCCGACTGGCGGCGCCGAAGCTTGTGACCGCACTGCCTATCCCCTCATTCTTGCCATGCTCCTCAGCGCCCTGATGGTCATGGCCGGCATGACGTTAGCCAGCTTCATTGTCCTTTACGTGGGCGACTTGGGCTTATCGCGCCTCGACCTGATCGTGCTTGTCGTCGTTTTGGGCGGTCTGACGGCGCTGCTGGCGCTCCCATTAGGGCATATAGCCGACCGTCGGGGCACGCCGCTGGCGGTGCGAGTTTTTCTTATGGTTTCGGCCTTGATGATGTGGTTGATGCCGCTCTGCCGCACAGTGGTTCCGCTGGCTTTGGTCGGCGGCCTTCTGGTGGTCAGCATCATACTGGGCATCCCCGCCTGGCTCGCCCTGGTCTCCGACCTCGCGCCCGCCAGCCGCCGCGGCAGACTCATGGGCATCATCACCACCGCCGAGGGCATCGGGGCCGCGCTCGGGCCATTGCTGGGAGGCTGGCTGTGGGACGTTCGCCATCACTACATCTTCTACGGCGCGGCGGTGCTGCTGACGGCGGCGGCGCTGATGGCCGCGCTCACCCTGCACGACAAACCGCCGCGCACCGCACCGCCCGACTGACATAGGCGATAGCAGCTGCACCGGCGCCTTTGAGGAAACGATGCGCGCAGGCAGGAGGGTCTTGGCCATGCAATCGAAGAAGGTGGGTGTCACTCCGGGCAACGATGGCAGCAGAGGCGCGAGGAACCAGCAGACTGCGATGGCGGGGCAGTTCTTTGTCGTAGCGGAACTCTGTCGTCGTGGGGCTTACGCCGTGACCTTCGCCGGGAACATGCCCCGGATTGACATCCTCGCTTCGAACACAGATCAAACCAGGACGGTCCAGATACAGGTGAAGAGTAAGCGGAAGGGCACCTGGCAAGCCCACTTCCGGCTCGACCAACTGGAGGAGGCAATCAGCCGCCCGGAGGACCCTTCTCGCTTCTGGGTGCTGGTGGATATTGGCGAGGACAACAGTCAACCGCCCCGCCATTGGATTGTCCCAGAGCGCCGAATGCTAGAAATCATGTGCGGCAAACGGCGCGAATACCTCGCCAGACCCGGGGACCTGCGCGCCAAGTCCCCAGACTGGCCGCATAATGCAATCGTTGAGAAGGACCTTCCGCAGGACGCCAGGGACGTCGAGGGCGGATGGGAGCGGCTCGGCATCCTGTCGTAGGGGCATGTGCCACAGAGGATTGCTGCGATGGCAGGCGAGTGGGCTTGCCCCACCGTGGGCCGCGCAGGTTCAGAACCTGCGGACGGCGAATCAACTGTGCGTTCGGCCGCGAACGGCGGGGATCGCAGAGTCAACTCCTCCCCCTTCAGGGGGAGGATGAAGGTGAGGGTGAATGCCATGAGTCCGCACCCACCCAACCTCTCCCTGATAGGGAGGGGAGTCCGCGCGCCGTTCCGAATGCCCGCTAGAAGCAGCAACACTCTGAGGAGCCAAGGGCTCTCATGCGCACGGTCTTCGCCGACTTGCACATCCACATCGGCCGCACCTTCGGCGGCCGCATCGCTGAGCTGACGGATGCAGCCCGCGACGAACTCGCCCCTGCCCGCCCCGCCGGCCAGCCGGTCAAAATTACCGCCGCGCGCGACCTCACTTTCGCGAACATCGCCCGCGAATGCGCCCACCGCAAGGGCATCGAGATGGCCGGGGTCGTGGACTGCGCCTCGCCGGGAGTAATGCGCGATATCCAGGCCCTCGTCTCCGCCGGCGACATGGTTGAGCTTCCCGGCGGCGGCCTGCGCTTCCGCGACAAAACCACCATCATCCTCGCCTGCGAGCTGGAGACGACCGAGGCCGACGGCTCCTGCGCCCATCACATCTCCTACTTCCCCTCGCTTGCCGAGCTGCGGGAGTTCAGCCGCATCATGGGCGCCCTGGTCACCAATCTCGACCTCAGCTCCCAGCGCTGCCGCCTGCCGGCGCAGAAGCTGTGGGAAATCGCCGATTCCTGCGGCGGCGTCTTCATCCCCGCGCATTCCTTCACTCCGCACAAGAGCATCTATGGCAACTGCGCGCGACGGCTGAGCGAGCTCTTCGACGACCGCGCGCGGGCGGCGATCCCCGCGCTGGAGCTGGGACTGTCCGCTGATTCGTTCATGGCCGATCGTCTCGCCGAAGTCGCCGATAAGACGCTGCTGACCAACTCCGATGCCCACTCTCTGCCCAAGATCGCACGCGAGTATAATGTGCTCGAAATCGAGGAGCCAACATATGAAGAGCTCCTTCGCGCCCTGCGCCGCGAGGGCGGACGCAAGGTCATCGCGAACTTCGGCCTCGACCCGCGGCTGGGCAAGTACCATCGCACCTTCTGCCGCAAGTGCGAGCGCATCGAGACCCAGCCGCCGCCGGCGCTGTCGTGCTCGGCGTGCGGATCGAGCGATGTGGTCAAGGGAGTCCTGGATCGCGTCGCCGAGATCGCGGATTACCCCGAGCCGCGGCCGCCGGCGCATCGCCCGCCCTATCGCTACCAGGTGCCGCTCCAGTTCCTTCCGACCCTGGGCCCGGTGGCGCTGGGCAAGCTGCTGAATCGCTTCGGCACCGAGATGGCGGTGCTCCACCAGGTGGAGGCGGCGCAGTTGACGCAGGTTGTGGGGCGCAAACGGGCGGAGCTGATAATCGCGGCGCGCGACGGCGCGCTGCCCCTCAGGGCCGGGGGCGGCGGGCGCTATGGCCGGCCGCTGGAGAAGCCCGAAGAAGCCCAGTTGGACCTGGGCATCGCGTGATAGGTTGAGGGGGATTCCTATCCGCAGATGGCTAGGCCGTAGGCCTAGCCATCTGTGGATGATGGTTAGCAATGCGCGGTTTTTTCATCACGATCGAGGGCATAGACGGCGCGGGCAAGTCCACGCAGGCGCGCATGCTCGCGGCATGGCTGCGCGAGCGCGGGCGCGAGGTGGTGGTGACGCGCGAGCCCGGCGGCACCAGGCTCGGCGAGCATCTGCGTCGCGCGCTGCTCGACGGCGAAGCGCAGGTGAGCCCGGCGGCGGAGCTGCTGTTGTATGCCGCCGACCGCGCCCAGCACATCGAGCAGGTGATACGACCCGCCCTGGCGGAAGACAGAACCGTCGTCTGCGAGCGCTACGCCGATTCGACGGCCGCCTACCAGGGCTATGGCCGGGGGCTGGACCTGGAGTTCGTGCACCGCCTCAATTGGTTTGTCACCAGCGGGCTGGAGCCGGATCTGACGTTGCTTCTGGACCTGCCGCCGCAGCGAGCGCGGGAGCGCATGACCGGGACGCCCGATCGCCTGGAACGCGAGACGGCAGCCTTTCACCAGCGCGTGGCGCAGGGCTACCAGGAGCTGGCGCGCGCGCACCCACAGCGCATTCGCGTGATTGACGCCGCGCTCGCGCCCGAACAGGTTTTCCGCCAGGTGGCGCAAGTTGTGTCGGACTGCCTGGACGAGCGGGGGCGATCCGTCAAAGGAGGAGAAGAGTGAAGCTGATCGTGGCCGTGGTGCAAGACAAGGATCGGCGCAAGGTGACCGACGCTTTGCTTGAAGCCGGCTATAAGTTCACCAATATCGCCAGCACCGGCGGGTTCCTGCGCGAGGGGAATGTGACCTATCTCATCGGGGTGCCGCCGGACCAGGTGGATGCGGTGATTGACCTCATCGC
>Ga0315289_10008427_pt1 | contig 14911 bp, 3 predicted proteins | sample YL17G11_40_MG_FD_203452 | JGI IMG/M metagenome (GOLD analysis project Ga0315289, IMG submission 203452) | Sediment microbial communities from Yellowstone Lake, YNP, Wyoming, USA - YL17G11_40 | ecosystem: Environmental > Aquatic > Freshwater > Lake > Sediment | place: USA: Wyoming | collected...
TAATTTCATTTTCTATCTAATTTTAGACATTTTTTAAGTCGTCTGTCAAGCCCCAAAAATGACTTATATTGATTTATGACAGATATCACAAAACCCTCTGACGGCGTCAGAGTTATTTTTTGAAGAGTAAAGAAAAAAAGAGGGAATTATTCGATTTTTACCCCCTCCATTTTAACACCTTCAAATTTGAAACTGTCTTCAGAAAAATCCGCCTCGGTGGTCCCGCACCAAGTGGTGTTGCCGTTATTACTGTTCCCGCGGATGCGGTATTGATAGGTATGTTCAGCCGAGGTGGTGTTATCAAGGTAAGAAGTGGCATCAACGGCGGCGGTGGTTAGAAGAGAGAAACCACCACCATTTACCTCTCTTTCGATGCGAAAACCGGTTTCCTTATTATCATTATCTTGCCAATGGATGGTAATTTGCCCCGGTTGACTGCCGTCGTCCATGTAACCACCAGTCGGGGCTTTGAAAACATCCATGACAAAATAGGCTTCTTCGGTGTTCCAGTCACCTTCGGACCCGCCCTCATCCCAGAATTTAATCCGCCAGTAATATTTGGTCCCCCATTGAAGGTCAGTACTAGCGCCCCCATAACTGATATCTGAACATCTTGTGCCTTCGGCGCAATTGTCCATCGCTGTGCCTGAAGAGCCGGAATCCCAAAGAGTTGAGCCAAAGCCGGAATCGTCATCAACTTGAATCCAATATTTGTTGGCGACATCGTTCTCATCCAGGTCGTTATAAATGGCGGAAAATTCTGGACTTAAATCAGTAACGCCAGAAGGATTGGTTTGTTGTTCCGCATAAAGAGAAGTGGGGACAGTGGGTTGACGGCTGTAATTAATCGTCACGCTGGTTAGTTCGGGTGTCACTTCCGTGTTGTTGGTGGAAAGAATCGCCCGGTATTGGATGTAACGGTTGGGGGTTGAAGTAATAGTTGAACCCTGATTGTTAGTCAAATAATTGGTATTGTGGCGGAAATCATCCAAATACATCGTAAAACCTTCAGAGGCATCCAAGACTCTTAATCCCAGTCTAACGGTAGCGTTGCGGTCAGCCGACGAAATATCATTTAAATCCCAATATTCCCTTTGCCATTTGAAAACGGTAGCCTCATAACTGTAGCCCATGGTAGGGAAAGTTGAACCACTATCATAATAGCCGGTGCAACTAGAGGTGCAATTAACGGTAATAGCACCTGTGGTTTGATTTACGGCAGTGACTTGGGATTGAGCCGAATATTCAGTGCCGTTGTAATTTTCGCGGATAATGATAACATCACCAGGAAAAATTTTTCCTGCTTCAGTACTGGATCCATAATTCAAAGCGGAAATAGTGAAGTTATTGTCGTTTTCATCTACTATTTCGTTATCAATACAGATTTCGGCCCCACAAATTAAATCGGCTTGAAAGTCGACATTAATCTGATGAGTTCTTATTCCATACTGGTAAGCCAAACGGATTTCATCAGGGGAACGATTAGTATTAGAGACCCGGACTTCATCGATGATTCCAGACATTAAGCTCGTTGTTCCCCAGGGGATTCTACCTATTTCGGCATTAGTCAGATTACTGGCGTAGACATTACTTGTACCTGAATTGTCTAGGACTCCATTAACATAAATTTTTTTGCCGCCATCATAAACAAAAGCTAGGTGATACCATTCATTAGCAGACAAGGTCGCGCTCCCGGCTAGATCATTGCTGTAAAAGCCAAAGAAGGCTTTGCCTGACCTCTCGCAAAGATGCAGACCGTTATTAGCACTAGCGGCACCATGCCCCAAAATTGCATTATCAGTTCCTTTATTGACAGAACTAAATTTAACCCAGGCCTCAACGGTGAAATTATTTTGAAAAGTTGAACCTGGTACATCGTTGATTGAAAAATAGTCATCCGTGCCATCAAAATATCTCGCCCCGCCGATTTTTCCTTGGGTAAAAGAAGTCCCTCCAAAAGAAATACTTTCGTTAAAATTTCCACTTTCGTCTCCGGCTCCTGTTTGAGAGATGTTAAAGGTAGCATTACCAGTATTGGAGGCATTGCTTTCAAAATCAAGGGCATTGTAATCCGAGTCACTATCCGTATAAATAGTGCTTTTTACAGTCCCGCTGCTGTTTTTAATAATAAAATTATCATAGTAAGTAGTGATAGCAGTGGCAGTATCAATCTCATTAACTACATCTATCCAGTCAATAGTTTTTCCATTCATGCCGGCAGGGATAGTACAACGACGGTGGAACCACTTTTTATAGGCATAAGAGGAGAGGTTGCCACTGCCAGGATGACAACTAACTCCATTTTGATCAGTCCAGGCAACAGAACGGGCGTAGGTAGTATCAGTAAATCTGATGTCAATTCCGCCAACTCCTTGTAAGTTATTTTCTAAATAAACATCATACTCAAAAGTATCATTGGTGGCGACAACGGTGGCATCATCAAGGGTTTTCCAATAAGTATAGGCAGTGCCGGCAACATTGGTTGAGTCGAATCTGATATTTTCATTGCCTTGGCCGGTATCATCTAAATGCCAAAGACCTTTAGTATTGCTGTCAGTTCTATAAATCGCCTGGTCGGTTTCACCAACATAAGTTTCGGCAATGGTCCCTTGTTTATCCGCAGCGAAATAGAAAGGGACTTTGGTTTTGCCTGAAAGATCGGTTGAAGAAATGGTTCTTAGTAATCTATGGTCTCGGCCAGCCCGATAGGCTTCGGCAATCTCTTCGGCAGTGTGGCTGGTTTTGGAGACACGCGCTTCGTCAATAATCCCGCTAAAAAATTCCGATGGTGTCGTATAAGTACTGCCGATACTAACCCCCCCCGCTGTGTTATAGATGGAAGCGGGGATAGAGGTACCATTGGTGTTTTGAAGGACGCCGTCGACATATATTTCTAATTTGGTGCTGGGCGTATACACACCGGCGAGATAGTGCCATTTACCGTCATTAATAACAACTGTGCCGGATACACTGGTGTAGGCTGTGCCGTTTGAACTGACGCCAAACTCGGCATATCCACTGCTGTTTTCTCTTAAAAGGTAGCCATATTGTCCACTGCCGGTGCCCATTTTTGAAATAATGCCGCGATAGGCACTTGAGGCGCTCGTATTAACCCACGCTTCTAATGTAATTTGTCCGGTAATTTGCAGGGAAGCCGGATTGCCAATGCTTATCCAATTACTACTCCCATTAAAACTCCTTGCCTTGCCAAAAAAACCATCAACGACTGTTGTTCCGGTGGGTGTGCCATCGTTGTTATAACCAGATTCGTCTTGAAGATAAGCCCCGGTTCCTGAAGTTTCCTCCAGATGCCAAAGTCCGCGGGTGCTAGCGTCAACTAGCTGGGCTCCGACAGTGGCAATTAGAGAACCGTCTCCTTCCATTTTAGTAGTAGATTCAGTATTGTCCCCAATGGGTTGAGGTGTCATCGTCGCATAGTAAATGCGGCCAACATCTTGCCAACCCGAATACCAATTTTTGTATACGCCTCCTTCTTTAATCACATAAGGTTCATTAGCATTCCAATCATCTCCCGTTAACAAAATTCCTTGAGCCATCCGGCCATCGGTAGTAGGACTTTCAGAAGGGTTTGGATAGGTGTTAGGGCTGGTATTATTAAGCTTTATCCATGTCAATCCATCAGAAGAGGTAGCATAAAAAGTGCGGCCACGGGAAGAAACATTATCAACGCCCGAATACCACATCTTGTAAGTAGAACCATCTTTGATAACACTTGGCGCAGTAGCACCAGTTTCATCTCCTTTCCCCGAGCTCCCTAAAGGAATCCTTCCATCCGTAGATGAGGAATCAGAATTACTGGGAGTAGTATTATTATACTTTGTCCAAGTTAACCCATCAGAAGAAGTGGCATAGTAAGTCCGCCAGTAAGTCCCATCACTGCCCGAATACCACATCTTGTAAGTAGAACCATCTTTGATAACAGCTGGCCGCCGGGTTCCTCCGTCATCTCCTTTGGTATCCGTTCCCAGGGGGATTCTTCCATCGGTTGAAGAGCTGTCAGAATTACTGGGAATAGCGTTATTATACTTTGTCCAAGTTAATCCATTAGGAGAAGTGGCATAATAGATGCGATAGTAAGTACCGTCATAACCTGAGTACCACATCTTGTAAGTAGAACCATCCTTCATAACAGAACCAGCCATGGTATGATAATCATCGCCTTTAGTATCCGTTCCCAGGGGGATTCTTCCATCGGTTGAAGAGCTGTCAGAATTACTGGGAATAGCGTTATTATACTTTGTCCAAGTTAATCCATCAGGAGAAGTGGCATAATAGATACGATAGTACACCCCATCTTGGCCCGAATACCACATTTTATAAGTAGAACCATCTTTGATAACAGCGGCTCTACTAACCGCATAATCATCGCCTTTAGTATCCGTTCCCAGGGGGATTCTTCCATCGGTTGAAGAGCCGTCAGAATTGGCTGGTTTGGTGTTGTTGCTCTTGATCCAAGTCTGATTATTGCTGATGTTGTCAATTGCCCAGTCAAAAACAGTTTCACTTTCATTTTCGTCGTTTTTATCAAGATTTTCTATCTGCGTCTCATTCGTCGTTGGTTTCCAGGCTTCCCAGCTCGAGCCATCAGAAGAGGTGCGGGTTTGAAATTCAACGTCCGCCCCAACTCCAGCCACAGGTTCAGGAGAAGAATAATTGCGGACATAGAAGTAGTCAAGGCTAAAGTCAGAGTTGTCGTTATCCGTTCCTCGAAAAGTCATATATTTGACAGTCGTCGCATCGCCTGACATGGTTGCCGAATTGGCGTGTTTGACAATTCCGGTATTGGTTTCTGTGATGAGCCACTGCATATTAGTGCCGCTCATAAGAAACTCAAGGTCGTAATCAGTATTATTGACAAGCATGGTATTTGGCCAGGCACCATTAAAATAAATTTCAAAGGGAGCATTGGTCCCGTCGTAGAAAAGACCGTAATCGCCGCCAGTCAGCGTCATGGGTGTATCTTGGGCCGTAGAGGGATAATATCTGGCTCTGTAGGTGGGTGAATTTGGCAGTTTTGTTTTGACTTTGACCGCATATCCGCTTGGGGTCCACTGATCCTTAATGTACCAAGGCCAAGAATATCCAGTCTTGATATAGAGTTTCGCATCATTGGTGTTTCTGTTTAAACTTATCCAGCCCCCACTTTCAGTCACCGATCCAGTGTAGCCCCACATATTAGCGATTGAGCCATCATTAAAATCATCAAAAAGGTAAAAAGTGTCATCAGCATCTGAAGCAGCGCTGGCGTTGCTATTACCATACCACATCCACATTGTGGCCAAAGAATTGGCAGGAATTTGGTCGACTTCCACCCAAACCGTTGCTTCTACCCCATCAGTTTTCTTCTCAATCCAGTAGTAGAGGTTGAAGATAATGTCGCCGATTGTATCATCTCCCGAATCAGTAACAACGACAAACTTTCCCGGACTCAAAGCAGTAACGCCAACTTGAACATAAGGGTAGCCAACAAACCACTCAAAAAGGGAGACAGAAATTGAATTTCCCGTGACCGTTCCCACATTGCAAGCACCATAATATGTTTGGCCATATTCATCAGCATTATAGCAGACGACAAAATGGGTTGAATCCAAGTTGTTTACATCGTGATCGCCATCATAACTTGAGGCAACGGGAATAAAATTAGCGGAGGCGCTCCCATAGGAAATAGAGGAGCCGGAAACCTCGCCTACTTTCGCATATAGTGCGGTGCTTATGGGGTAGGTCGCGACGAAACTGGTGGGAGAGAGAACCACAACCTCAACTTTTACTGTGGCCGCCGTAGCATAACAATATTCGCTCCCAAAAGAGATGGTCGAATCGGATTCTGTGCCTATCTTAGCACAGCCATAGTCGGCTCCTCCGTCATCGTTATAGCCAATGACAAAATGAGTCGCATCCAGGACACTCACCGAATTATAAATTGTCGCGGCCTCATTGTAACAATATTCACTTCCGTAGGTTATCATCGAACCGGAAACGGTGCCTATCTTAGCACAGCCATAACCACTCCCGCCGGTATCTTTATAGGTAACCACAAATTTAGCCGAACTAAGGCTGGTGATAGAAATATATTCAGTGTTTGCCTCATTGAAATTATATTCACTCCCGAAAGAAATAGATGTTCCCGAAACCGTTCCTACTTTAATTCGACCATAAGAGTTGCCACTATAATCCCGATACCCAACCACAAAATGAGTGGCGTCCAAGGTAGCCGCCGAGATATGGGAAGTAGCCGCCGAATTATAGGTATATTCGCTTCCATAGGAGATGACTGTTCCCGAGACTGTTCCAATTCTTGCATTGCCATGGCCATAACCATCGTTAAGCGCCACGACAAAATGAGTTGAATCTAATTTACAAGAAGAATTCTCCCAACCACCATTAGAATAGTTATTTCCAAAATCGATTTTTGGGGTGACGCCGGTAAATCTCAAGTCATCAAAATCCGTTTGCATATTGGAGTCATAGTCAACATTAACTTTGACTTGATAACCTGTCAGAGTGTTAGAATTTTGAGTGTTGTCGATGATGACCGGCTTGAAATAGGGGTAGCCGTCGAGAGTGGCGCCGGGAGTAGAAACATTATCCGCCCATTCAAGTGATTCCAGGCTGGTAACCGTGCCGTTGCCTGAAGTTAAATCAATACTTTCTGAAGTATAAACACCATATGGAAATCTCTGGGCATCTTGTTTGATTTCTTCAGCCGTGCGGGCAATGTCAGAGATGCGGACTTCATCGATGGTTCCCGGAAATAAATAATAAGCTCCATCACGACCACTGATTTGAAGATTGGTTGAGGTGGCGATAGAACCACTTAGGTTGTCCCAAGCAGTCATTTTAAGTTGTATACCATCACGGTAAATGCGTGCTCCGCTGCACTTACCTGAGCCGTCGTAGGTCACAGCAACATGATGCCAGACCTGGTCATTTATAGGACCCTCGTAGATGGCAGAAGCGTTACAATAGTTGTTGGAACCATAATTATTAATTAAAGAAAGACTAATATAACCGTTCGGGTCGTAGTAAAACTCGTATCCTGCGTTTGGAGAATCATTATCGAGCTTGGCGACAATCTGAGGATAAGAGGCGCTGTCAGAAGCCTTGACCCAGGCTTCGATAGTAAAGCTATTATATCTATCAAAACCTAGAACATTACCCATAGAAATATAATCGGTAGTGCCGTTAAAACTTCTTGCCGCAGCTCCGAGCTTTTGATTTGAAGTTTCGATTGTTGTTCCTGTGGCGGTTCCATGATATCCATTTCCAGAAGAATCACAGGCATCTTGGCCGCCGGAACAGGAATCATTGGCAGTTTCATTGATATGCCATAATCCCACCGTATGCTCATCGGCCGGCAGTTCGTGGTAGGGAGTTCTCAGTTTGGGTGATGTGCCCGAACCTTCGTCATCAATCCGGTTGGTGGTGCCCGTAAATTCCGAAGATTCGTCATGAACAATACTGGGGTCGATGGTCACTGGGTAAACAGCTGATAGGAGCCATTCCTGGTTGGGGATAAGGGTGATGGTGTAGAGATTTTGAGTGCCGTCATTGCTCATAATCGAGTTTTGCTCAATTTTCAGTTCCACCGCTTCTGAACGATTGCCCACGGCATCAATCATAAAGGGCTGGGGAAGATGGAAAACGTATTCTTGGGTGCTGGGTTCAATAAAGAAGCCTGAAGTTTGTTTATCCAGAGACTTTTTGGGGACCGCATTTTTTAAGTTGAGATTAAAAATAAAATTAGGGTTAGTCACTTTATCTTTAAGAATGATTTCTTCTTTGATGCCTTTTTCAGTGAGGTAGTATTTCATATCGACTTCCGGAGAAATGTTTTTATAAACAATCGAGTGATTACCGTCTTTTTCCAATTTAGTCTCTTGGTCAGGGAATTGGGCGTAAGCGAATTCGGCGAAAGAATTGTCTTGTTCAAATTTTATCCTCGGTTTGGCTTCACTGTGTCGGTCGCCGAGATATACTTTGAAACCGTTTGTGATATTTTGATAGAGGTAATTACTTTCCCTTGGTGCTGAATAAAGTTGAAGGTCATGAGCTTTGACTTCTGGAAAAATGGGATTATTTCTAATTAACAGCGCGGCGATGCCGATGATAATGGTTAAACCAAAGATGATGGGGACCGGAGAAAGTTTCACTCTGGGTATTGAAGGTAAATTAAAAGAGAATTTCGGTTTTTGGCCGGTTCCTGGCATGGCTTTGAGGTAATAGATTTTCTCAAAGCGCTTTCGGTAGGCTATTTTGCTGGTGATTTTAAATAAAATTTTCATTTAATCAATAATCCACCAATTAAATTCAATCTTTTGGTCAATCGGTTTATCCACGGCGACTTTGAACCACTCGTTAGCCTTCTTGGCTAAAAGATAAAGGACTTTATTCTGGGTGTCACTGGTGGGAACAATGATGATTTGTTTGTCATTGGTGACGTTTTTGTTTTGGATGATAACTTCCGTTTTTCCCGCCGGTAGAGCGCCCGTGCCCGTTTTGGCGTTGACTTGGGTTTGGCCTACGCTGGTAGAAGTTTGTTTTTCTTCAGGGGAGGCAATGATGACTTGGCTGGCCAGGGCCGCTTGCTCCAGAGGCAATTCTTCCGTGCCCATAATTGGTTGAGGGTTATTAACTGGTTTCTGGGGGACCATTTCCATCCCCGGTTCGCTTAATTGCTCTAAATGGGAGTTGACTAAAAGGGTTTCTAAGTTGGCTTTTTGTTTTTTGAGCGCTTCCAGGTTTTGGTCGTCTGGGGGAAGAAGAACAATCAGTTTGTCATAATAACGAATGGCTTTGTCAATTTGGCCTGCTTTTTCCAAAGAGTTGGCTAAATCAAAAAGAGTTTGGTTATCCGTGGGAGAGAGGCGGTAGGCGTTGAAAAAATGGGAAGCGGCGTTTTCAAAATCACCGGCTTGGCGATAAAAATTGGCCAGTCTACGGTAATAATCTGGATTTTTACTGTTGATTTGGGTGGCTTGGATTAAATCCGCCAAACCATATTTTAAAGCCTCGGGCACAAAAGGAATCAGGGATTGGTAAATCGAGGCTCTTTGGGCATAAACTCGGTCATCAGCGGGATAAACTTTGATGCCTTGATTAACCACGTTTAAAGCCAATTCCACTTTTTCCATAATCGCCTGTTTTTCCTCTGGAGTTTGATCAGGGTCATTATTGGCCAGAGAACGAGCCTGATTAAGGAATTCTTGAGAGGTAGTGATATAGTAAGAGAGACTTCTTTCTTGTTCGGTATTACTTTGTTCTGTAATTTTGGCAGTGGGGGAGATTAATTTGGGTTGGGCATGGGTTTTGAGACCAATCAAGGAAATAATCATTAAAGTGAACAAAAAGAGAATAATCAAAATTAAGGCCTTTCGGATGTAGTCTTTAGTATATAGGGATTTCATTTTATTAATTTCCAAATTACAAATACCAAGCGTTCCAAACAAATTTCAAATTCCAAACAGTTTGATTTTTGTGATTTGTTCACTTTCGCGTAATTTTATTAATAATAGCTGAGAGAATTTTTCTTATTTCTTTGCATTCAACAATTAACTGGTCAATTTCTTCTTTTGAATTTGGGTTTGCTTCTAAAATTAGTTCTAGCCAAAAAGCAGTTTCCTTAGCTTCTTTTCTGGATATTCTTAAGCGATGAATAAAATCTTTTTTACCTAGAGCGTCGTTAGCTTCTCGATAGTTAGCCCCAATAGACCCAGCTGATCTTACGACTTGGTCAACAAGTTTAAAATTGACAGTGTTTTTAGAAAGTTTTTTACAAAGTCTAATTATTTGCTTAGCAAATCTAAGTGTTCTTTCTTCTAGGTCGTATTTTTTATTTGTTTGTAATTTGGCCATTGTAATTTGTAATTTTCAACTGACTTTGTCAGTTGACTATCCACCAGTTAAACTTAATCTCTTTACTGATGGCCTGATCAATGGCGACTTTAAACCAACCTTTTTGTTCTGGTTCTAGTTCGTCACCATTTTCGTCAATAATCGCTGCCTGATGAGCCCTTTTGGCTTTAAGATAAAGGACTTTGTTGTTTGTATTTGAAGAGGGAACAAGGTAAATTAAACTTTGGTCCGAGACATAAGGATTGTAAATTTGAATTTCGGTTTCGCCCGCAGGTAAAATGCCAAGACCGGCGGCGGCATTGGTTTTGATAGCAAGATTGTAATAACCATTGTCTAGCCAGTTATCGGCGGCGGCGATGATGGCGCCGGATTGAGTGGCCGTATAATCCGCTTCAATGCCCAAGCTGGCGAAGAAAGCCGAACCGGAGGCGTCAATGGAAGCCACAATTTCGTTATCAATTCCTTTGACTAAAAGTTTGCCAAACTTAGATTCCATGCCTTCTTCAGATTCAGGGTTAAGGTCAACAACAATCTCTCCATTTCCTTCGGCAAGGGGTTCGATCTGGTTAAGGGCCAATCTGCCTTTTACGGTCAGGTTGCCTTCAAAAACGGCGTTGCCTTGTTCGTCAATGGTGACTTTACCGGCCAGGATATCAATGCCCCCTAAACCAAGATTTTGGAGATAAAGGGTGCCGGTGAGAGTGTTAAGGGAGTTGTCAGATAAAGTCATCGTGCCGCCAATATTTAAAGTCCCGGCAACGGCGGTGTCGGCTAAAGAAGTCATACCCAAAACAGTCAGATTGTTGACGATGTCCAGATTATCGCTATTGATATTTTCTAATTCCGCTTGAGCCGTGGCTTCTACAGAAGAATTAAGAATTTCGTTAACCAAGGCTTCGATTTCCGGGTCAAGACCAATGTCTTCCATCGGGTCAGTTTCAGGTTCGGGTGAAGGGGATGGGGTGGGGGACGGTGATGGCGTTGGCGTGGGTGTGGGGGAAGGTGATGGTTGAGATTCTAGTTGAGCCAGTCTTTCTTCCAGGCCTTGAATTTTCTGAGCCGAGATAGTGGCCGCGAGCAGTTCCCCAAACTTGCCTTGGAGACTGGTGATTTCCTCACTGACAATTTTCTTAGCATATAATGTGCCGGCAATGGTCGCGTCTTGGGAGACTTCCAATGATTGGCTTTTGACTTCCTCAGTCAGGAGTTGACCAAACTTGCCTTTGGTGGCCGTTAATTCTCCGTTGAAAGTAGCGTTGCCTTGAGCATCAAGGGAGGCGACGGTTTCTTGATTCTCGTTTTTGAAGGTGAGTTCGTCGGCGACTTCAATTTCTTTCAAACTGATTCTTTCTGTTTCGATTTCTTGAGTTTCTACTAAAGGGGTAATCAGTTTCTGGGTGTTGACTTCTTGACTGGTGAGTTTTTCAGTGATGATTTCTTGAGCGTTGATTAAGCCAGCTTGCAGTTCGGCGATGGCGGCTTCGGCAAAAGCACCGACGCGGGTGATAATTGATCCGGAAGAATCCTTAAGAACTAATTCTTCTCCTTCTTTTTCAAGATAAAGGTCACCCGTATCCGTTAGGTACACATCCGGGTCATACCAGGAAGGATTTAGGTATAATAAAATTTTTCCTACTAGCGTGCCATCAGGAAGTCTGAAACATGGCTTGGCTGGATTGGTACCATCATCTTCTGGCCAATTAATTGTTTCAAGGCCTGAAACTTGAAGACATTTCTCAGGGTTTGGAGAGAAGTTTTCCTCCGCTCTTCCAACAATCCTTCCAACTTTGGTCATTTTCATTCCGACTGCTTTCAAATTAGACGAAGTGATTGAATCTCCATTCTGAATGGCCCCGTTAATGTTAGAAACTTTAGTTGGTACTCTCCCAGCTATTCCCAGTAAAATTAAACTTTTTTCTAATTCTTCACCCTCCTTAGAAATAGTGCTTATTCCAGGTGATCCCTTAAATCCAGGATTAGTTGAAATAACACCAATGATGTTTTTACTAAAAACTCCTTCTGTTTGTTTATATCTATTATCTTCTTCTGGGTCTTTTTCGATCAAATCCCCTTTTTGGTAGTCTTCAATTGACGTTCCTGATTTTGGCCAAACATATTCGGCGTAGTCAAAAGCGCTGCTGTGGAAGGTCCCGTCACCATCAATATCAGCGTTTTGAGCAGCAAGAATTCTTACTCTATCCACCGAGGAGGTAACGAACATGATTTGAGCAGCCTCAAATGCGTACAAGGCAAAATTGCCAGTCCCTCGATGATACAAAGCAGTAACTCCATTGGCGCCTTCATTCTGCCTGATTATTCTAAGACCATAATCTGTGTAGGTATCATCTCCATGGAAATCAATATAAGCATTGCGGTTGCCACTTCCAAGGGCATTAATTTCTAAAGATGTTGTAGAAAAAGTGGCATTGCTAATCGCGGCTCCACCTTCTACTTTCAGCTTATAAACGCCTGGATTAGTCGTCCCGATGCCCACGTTGCCGTCGCTTGTAATTCTCATCCGTTCCCCAGCAGCTCTATCGCTTGTGTAGAAAATAATATCTCCAGCATCTGCTGCTGGGTTAGCAGAACCAATAATGTTGAAGTTGTAAGGCGAATCAGTTTCCTTTCGGAAAATGGCGTCTCGGGCTGAGGCAACATTGCGACCAATCCGAAATTCTGCATTTCCACTCGGTACTGCAACAGAAAGAAGAGACAAAGGGCTTGTCGTCCCGATGCCGACTTTGCCACCGCTGTCAATGGTCATTTTCAAAGCAGATTCAGCATTAGTTGCAAAATAGAGTTTTGGCCTTTGAGATCCTATAATGAATTCATCTCCGCCTCCAGCAGCCCAATCACCAGAACGACCGATGAGACCATAACTTGTCGAACCGTCATTTATAAGAATGTAATCATCGAAACGTGACACACCGTTCACATGCAGCTTATTCGCTGGTCCCGTCGTCCCGATGCCAACATTGCCACCAGTGCTTTGAAGAGCCACATCACCAGTGCTGTTGATCGTGAAATCATTGACCGCCGTATTAAAGCTAATCGTGCCCTCATCAGAGGTGGTGGAGCCAAGATGTAAAGTTTCTGGGCCTAGGTAAAGATTAGCCCAGCGAAGAGTGTCGGAACCCAGGTCATACTGGTCATTTGCATTGGGGTAGATATTGCCGGCTACCTGAAGTTTAGCCGTGGGAGCGGTGGTGCCGATGCCCACGTTGCCAGAAACATAAAGGTTGAGGATATTGGTTAAATTGTCGCCGGCAAAAGAAATGTAGTTAGAGGTGGCGTTAATGGTGATATCCCCAGCTGAGTTGGAAATGGTGGAAGTGGCCCCGCCAATGTCCAGTCTGGCGCTTGGATTCGTTGTCCCGATGCCGACGTTGCCCGCAAAAAGACCAGAGATTGTAGACGCGGCTGGGTCGAGGTAATAGTCGGTACCGATATCAACAAATCTTTGAGCATTAACAAAATTGGAAGCATCAATCGTGACTCCAGCATTATTGAAGGCGGCGGTGCCGGCAACATATAATTTATAACTTCCCGGATTCGTCGTCCCGATGCCGACATTGCCAGCAAAAAGGCCAGAAATTGTAATGTTGGCTGGGTCGAGGTAATAGTCGGTACCGATATCAACAAATCTTTGAGCATTAACAAAATTGGAAGCATCAATCGTGACGCCAGCATTATTGAAGGCGGCGGTGCCCGCCACATCTAATTTGTAAGCTGGTCCGGTGGTGCCGATGCCCACATTCCCGGAAACATAAAACATGTTCGCTTGGGGCAGGGCTGCGCCAGGTAAAGAACCGATGGCTGCAGAGCCGGAGACATCAAGTTTGTTCAGCGGTGCCGTGGTGCCGATGCCGACGTTCCCGGAGACATAAAGCATGTTCGCTTGCGGTAGGGAAGCGCCCGGTAAAGAACCGATGGCCACCGCCCCCGAGACATCAAGTTTGTTATTCGGAGCCGTGGTGCCGATGCCGACGTTGCCTTGAACTAACAAACCATTGGCCGGCGCGGTCGTGCCCATGCCTGCGTAACCCGCCCCGATCTTTGCTCCTCCAGCCACATCTAATTTGTCCGTCGGGTTGGTCAAACCGATACCAACGTTGGCGCCCATGAAGGAGATGTCTCCGGCAGTATCAAAGATGACTCTTTCGTCACTCGTCCCAATGCCCACCCAATTTTCATCGGTTAAATAGATGTTTTCCGTTAACTGAATGTCACCGACGATGTCCAGTTCCTGACCCGGTCCTGTTGTCCCGATGCCCACGTTGCCCGAAACATAAAGCATGTTCGCTTGGGGTAGGGCCGCGCCAGGTAGAACCCCGATGGCCGCCGCTCCGGAAACATCTAACTTGTTCTTCGGTCCGGTCGTCCCTATCCCCACATTGCCTTGAACTAACAAACCATTGGCTGGCGCGGTCGTGCCCATGCCTGCATAACCTGCGCCGATCTTCATTCCTCCATTGATGTCGAGTTTATCGGTGGGATCGGTAGTGCCTAAGCCAATTTTGCCACCGCTACTGATAAAAAGGCTTTCGTTGCCTCCCGCGACCATGCGAATGTTGTCAGTGCTGTAGTAATCAAGGTAAGTATCGTTGTCTATACTGCCAAGAAAAAGCGTGTCGGTGAGATGAAAATCTTCAGTGACGTAAACATCACCCACCACATGGAGTTTTTCTGAAGGTCCGGTGGTGCCGATGCCGACATTTCCGGAAACATAAAGCATGTTGGCTTGCGGTAGGGAAGCACCCGGTAAAACACCGATGGCCACGGCACCGGAAACATCGAGTTTGTTCTTGGGAGCGGTGGTACCGATCCCCACGTTGGTGCCATCATCAAAGAGTTGAGAATTGATCAGCGTTTTTCCGCCGGTCGTCCACTTCGGCAGGTAATTGAGTGTGCCTGAACCGCCGACGCCGATGCTGGTGACGTCCACCCAATCAACGGCGCTGCCCGTAGAAGAAAGGAGCTGGTTGCTGGTGCCGGGTTGACCGTTGGTGTCCAAGAAAGCGCCGCTGACCGACAAGGT
>Ga0315289_10008429_pt1 | contig 14909 bp, 12 predicted proteins | sample YL17G11_40_MG_FD_203452 | JGI IMG/M metagenome (GOLD analysis project Ga0315289, IMG submission 203452) | Sediment microbial communities from Yellowstone Lake, YNP, Wyoming, USA - YL17G11_40 | ecosystem: Environmental > Aquatic > Freshwater > Lake > Sediment | place: USA: Wyoming | collected...
CTATCCCGAACATTTAGTTCCTTTAATTTAGGGATCTGGTTATCCTCCAGATAGACCCCGGCAACCACTAAAGGTCCGAAATAATCGCCCTTACCTGATTCATCTGTGCCGATCCAACCGGAACTCTTTTTAGGTTCTGCTCTATGTTTTCCAATTTTCTGTTCTGTAGAAATGCCCTTCTCCCCTTCTCTGAAAAGCTCCCTTTGAGGTAAAGGCCGCGGAACAGGGTTAAGAGGTGATTTCCCTCTTTTATCTGCTTGAGGAAGTTTCCCTTTATAAACTTCTCTCCCCTCAGAACCAGTTATTTTCTTATTCATATTTTTTTTATGTAATCCAGATTTAAGCCCTTTCCAGATATTCTCCAGTGCGAGTATCTACTTTTATTTTATCACCTTCCTTGATGAACATTGGGACTTTAACCACCAGCCCGGTTTCCAGGGTAGCATTTTTGGTGATATTAGTAACTGAATCTCCCTTTATGGCTGGCTCAGTTGTGGTGACCTGTAAAATGACTGAGGTGGGGATATCCAGGCTCACCGGTTTTCCTTCGAAGAACAGGATCTGATATACCTCATTCTCTTTCAAATACCACCTATAATCACCTAACTGCTCTTCATTCAAAACGATCTGTTCGTAGGTTTTTGAATCCATAAAATTGAATTCAGCTCCGGAGAAATAAAGATACTGCATCCATTTTTCCTGAAAATCCGGCTCTTCAAAAGTCTCCCCGGCTGAAAAGGTTCTCTCTAACACCGCACCGGTCTTGATGTTTTTAAGTTTAGTTCTTACGAAGGCCCTTCTCTGGGCTGTGCGCGCATGCTGGAAATCGATTATATAATAAGGCTCACCTTCAAATTTGATCCGCAGTCCTTTACGAAAATCAGTGGTAGATAACATCTAAACCTCCATAAAATCATTTTTCGAGTTTTAATATAATTAATATTTTAAACTATGCAACAGGAATCTGAAAACTATAAGCAGCTCATTAATTGCTCTTGCTATTCTTTTTCGAATCAAACGACTGCTCCTGCAGTTAATTTTTTCGTTCTTTTTAAAGCTGACACCTTCTATCCAATAGTCCTCTGGATTTGTTGTCCTAAAAAGAAATAGTTATCTAAGAAGAGCATTCAGGCAGGAAAATTGAGTTCAGGTAGAATATTTAATAATTTAATCTATCTTATTCTCAACGTTGTACATCTTATAGAACTCACATTGCAAACACTCTTCCATCTTCTTTTTGGAATCAAGAATTTAACAGTTTTACAACTGACCAGAGTTGCTTTCCAGCAGATTTTACCGTAGTTCGGATAAGCCAGGCAATACTCCCTGAATTTTAGGGGACATTTAATAAAATCCCAGCAGTTCATATTTTTTTACTTTTTATTTTCTTGAGGAGCTGATAAAAGAGGAAGGCTGGGCTCCCCCCTAAGAGCCCAGCCTGGGGGAAGGATGAAACCAGTCCCAGCCCCCCGGACAAGACCAGTTTCAGGATAAACTCCTTTTATCCCCTTTCCTTCCTGTAAAATCCAATCTTATCTAACCTGTTCCGAGTATTCAGATCCGGATCCTTTTCTAAACCATGTTTAATTTTATTTTCTATGTCGATCATCTCTATCCCTAAGGGATAACTCCTGTATCTAAGCTCGGAAAGAGACCTTAAGGCATTCAAAACCAGATCTATCTTGGAAAGCTGTTCTTTGCATAATAAGAGGAAACTCCTTATCTCCTCTTTCTCTAAATCTTTATATTTTAGAGATTCTTCTAAAAGTTCAGCTTTTCCTAACACTACCGTTAATGGGTCTCCTAAATAATAAGAGATGGTGGTCATCAATTTCTCGATGGCATCAATGGAGATTTCTTTTTTCTCTTCTTCGAAGTATTTCCCTAATAATACCCGTAGAAGAATATCGCGGTTTTGTTTCATGCAGTACCCCCTATTAATTTCCCTGTTGAGTTTATCGAAATTCAATATGTCAGAACCTGTCATAAGTTTAAAATATTTTTAAACTATTTAAAACACCGGATCCAGACAGATATCATTACATAACAACCTGAACTTCTCATACAATGGACAAACCGGAACCCATCTTCTCACCCTGCTTCCTTTCTGGTAGAGTTTCTGATGATTATCCAATAGTTTGAACAATCTTGATTTCAGCTCAGATGGGTTTATCACTTCCACTTCACCTGAAAATCCTAAAAGCCATCTGGCAAGCTCGTTTATTCCTCTTACTTTCAATCTATAAAAAGTTGAGCCATCCTTATGTTTTGAGAGATCTATAATTAGATTTGAAATATTATCTAAAAAATATTTATTCTCTTTGAGAAGTTGCAGCTCTACATTGATTAACTTTGCCTGGCATACACCCAGGCTATTCTCAAAAAAGTCATCCAGAGAAAAATCTTTAGGGAGAATAAAATTGTAATCTGTCAAAATAACTTTTTTTATATAATCCAGACCAAAAGGAAAATACCCCTCCGAATTATTGGAATTCCCTACCAGATACCACCTTCCCTGTCTAAGAACTAAACTGATCGGATCTACTTTGAAGTCAGATTTGCATAAATCCTGAATACCGTAATTCAAAACAATGCCTCTTTTCTCCAGGATGGCTTCTTTCAAAAGCTTAAATATGAGAGCTTGGCCCTTATCCCCGTTGCTTATCTGGAATGAAAAGTATAAAGGAGAACAGAGTTCCTTCAATTTCTCTTTTAAATCTGAATTTAAATTTATTTCAATCTTCGAGAGGACACTCATTATGGTATTACCAAAAAAGTATCTATTATTGAACAGATCCGCTGATAAGATACCTTTCAGAGTCAGATATTCATCTAAATCGAAGTTTAAAGTTGGTAGAAATGTTCCCGGAAGGAGCCGATAACCCTTGTCGTAAAAGACTGGTATTTCTGCAGAGCAGAGGGAGAGAATATCGCGGAAAATAGTTCTTCTGGATACCTGACAATCTAAAGCCAAATCCTTAGCTGAAATCCCGGGTCTGCTTCTCAACAGATTTAAAACCTGTAGGAGTCGAGCATATTTGGACATCCGATGTCCTTTCTCTTATATATAATACTCCTCTCAAATTCAAATCTAAGACGCCCTGTGTCAGAACCAGTCAGTATTGGAAAAAATATATTAAGAATTATTAAAGCAAATAGAATGCCAGACTGAATAGTTTTAAAGATTAAAAAATAATCTGTTAATTGGTAATAACTTACGATTGGACTAAAATGTGGCGAGAAACCATACATTGTTTCATTTTGAAATCTATATGAAACCAGATTTACAATTTGAAACAATGCAGTGAAACTACATCTCTTGTCTTAATCTATATTCCTTCATCCTTCTCCAGAGCGTTGTTCGGCTAATTCCTAACTCTTCTGCAGATCTTGTATAGTTCCACTTATTCTTTTCTAAAGTTTTAATAATCTGAGCTTTCTCGTTATTTTTGAGGGAATTGACAGTCTCGCTTTCAATCTCAGGTAACCAGTGTTTTTCGTCTTCTGGAAGAAAGAGTATGGAAGTTTTATCCAGAATAGAAGAAGTAGCCAGAGCAACTCCCCGTTCAATAGTATGTTCCAATTCCCTAATGTTTCCAGGCCAGTGGTAATTCTGAAACTCATCCTTCAACTCCTCATCTATTCCCTCAACCTCTTTCTGATATGACTCAGCATATTTTTTTATAAAATGTTTGGCTAAGGGAACTATATCTTCTATCCGCTCTCTTAGAGGAGGGAGATAGATAGGCATAACATTTATTCGATAATATAAGTCGTCTCTGAATTTTCTTTCTTTAACTAAAGTCGATAGATTTCTATTAGAAGCTGTTATTAGCCTGACATCCACCTTGATGAATTCTTCCCCTCCTACTCTTCTGATCTCTTTTTCCTGAATAGCTCTTAACAACCTCGTCTGCAAAGCAGGGCTGGTATCGGAGATCTCATCTAAACAGATAGTCCCGGAATTCGCTATCTCAAAAAGCCCTTTCTTATCAGTTAGAGCTCCAGTAAACGCTCCTTTGACATATCCGAAGAGCTCACTTTCCAATAGGGTCTCAGGAAGACCGCTACTCACTGTTACAAAAGGCTTGTTATCACGTAAGCTATTTTTATGAATCACCCGGGCTAAAAGCTCTTTACCAGTTCCGGATTCACCTTCAATCAGAATCGTTATATCGGTTGGAGCTACTTTTTTAATCAACTGGTTTATATTATCCATTACCTTAGAAACAAAAACGATCTCCTCCATAGAATACTTCCTTTCTTCAGTCCCGAACCTAACACCTTTAAGAATTTCTCTTTTTTCAATAGCTTTATTCAGGATAACCAGCATCTCTTCAACTTTAAAGGGCTTGGTGATATAATCAAAAGCGCCAGTTTTCATTGCTTCAACTGCAGATTGAATCGTCCCGTAAGCTGTTATGATAATTACCTCAGTTGCAGGTGAGATTTCTTTTACCTTTTTTAAAACCTCTTCTCCAGAAACATTTTTCATCTTAAGGTCTGTCAATACCAGGTCAAATTTCTTCTTCTCTAAGATAGGAAAAGCTTCTTCACCATCACTCACTTCGGTTACATCAAAACCATAATTACGCAGTAGAATGGTTAAAGCTCTTCTTAGAGAATCCTCGTCCTCAACTATTAAAATGGAAACCATATATTTTTCAACCTTTTAGATAAAATACCATTAAGCAAGTTACCCATCCTTTTGGGTTTAGAATATATTTTGATTTTACAGTAAGAAAATACAATTCGATTGAATCTTCTACGATATTTTTAGACATCCAGTCTTAAATTTACTCCATGTAAGACCTACATTGATGAAAATATCTATGTTGTCATTTATATCAATAATACGTAAGCATAGTTCTGTCAATGATTATTTTAAAATAAATTTAAACGCTGACAAAATCGGTCAGTGTTAATATAGATTAGATTTTTTATTTTATTTATTAATTCTATTCCCTGTGCTTGCCATTCGCCTGAGGTGGACCGACCTGGTTCGCCTATGGCGAATCGGATCAGGGGACCTGACGGTCACAAATAATGGGTAAAACTGAAGTCTTCACCAGGATCCTGTGGACAAGACCTTGAGGCTTTACACTCCAGAAAGTAGAGACGCATAGCAATGCGTCTCTACAAATTTTATTTATCAAAACCTCAAATTTCCGTCATAAATTTTGATATAGCCAAACATAGCATTTCGTTTTTAAACGGCTTGATCAAAACCTCATCAGCCCCGGCTTCCTTTGCCTTTTCCTCCATCTCTCTCATTATATGTCCGGTTATCACTATGACCCTGGTCTTTTGATCCTGCTCTTTAATCTTTTTAATCAGCTCTATCCCATCCATATCCGGCATAGTGATGTCAGATAAAACTAAGTCGAACTTATCTTTTTTGAAAAGTTTTAACCCTTCGTTTCCTCGTAAAGAGGAGGTTACCTGATGACCCCTGGATTCTAAAAACTTCTTTAAACCGGAAACTATCGTTTCCTCATCATCCACTAACAGGATTTTCAATTTCCTCTCAATCTCCCCGGAAGGTTCATTCTTAATTTCCTGAACAGGTTGGGGAGGCAGGTTTTTGGAAACAGGGATTGATATAATAAACTGTGTTCCTTTACCCACTTTTGATTCTACCTCAATCTTTCCCTGATAGCCATCTATTATCCCGTAGCTGAGGAAAAGCCCTAACCCGGTTCCGGGAATCTCACTTCCCCCTAACGCCCCCTTGGAGGTGACAAAAGGCTCAAAGATTTTTCCCTTTAGCTCCTTCGGTATTCCACATCCGGTATCTTTGAATATTATCCGGATATTATCTCGATCTGGTTCGACCTGTATGGTTAATACCCCTCCTTTTTCTCGCATAGCATCCCGGGCATTGGTAATCATATTCAGGAAAACCTCTGATAGTTGCCCGGCATCACAGTAAATCTTAGGGATGGGCTTGAATTTCTCCGCGATCTCTAGGTTGAGCTTCTCTAAGTCACGCCGGGTCACTGCTAAAACGCTTCTCAAAGGCTCGGTTATATCGATTAACTCTTTTCTCGCCTCTTTCTGCCGGGCAAAGGCTAAGAGGTTGTTGGTAATGCTTGCGGCTCGATGAGAATTATCCGCTATGATCTCAAAACATTCCTTAATCTGCCGGGAATCTTGGGTGATTAACCCTAACTCCGCATTAGCCAACATCCCGGCTAAAATATTGTTGAACTCATGCGCAATCCCGTAGGCTAAAGTTCCCACTGCGGCTAATTTCTCGGTTTGAATTAACTGTGTTTCCATCTTTTTACGCTCATCTATATCGCGGGTGATACCGAGAATCCCGATAGCTTTATTATTTGCGTCTCGCAGAAAACTTGCTTTTATCTCAACCCAAAGCGTAGTTCCATCTTTACGAACCTCCTCCACCTCTACTGTTCTCGAACGAAGCAAATCCCCCTGTCCTTTCATTTCTATTTCCATCTCTTCTGCAATAACTTTCTTGACTAATTCGTAAGAAGCCGGAGTTATAACCTCATCTGGTCTTTTGGAGATTATTTCTTCTGGAGTATAGCCCAGCGCTTGTTTAATAGACGGACTAAAATAGGTGAATTTGAAGTTTAAATCCATAGTCCAAATAACATCTGAAACGTTATCGGCAAGCAGGCGGTAGCGCTCTTCACTCTCTCTTAAGGCCTCCTCTGCCCTTTTATATTTATCAATATTCTGAAATGCCCCTGCAAGTTTTACTATTTTACCGTCGCTGTAAACGGCTCTTCCAAGCGACCGCACCCAAATCTTATCTTTACTGCCTGAAGGAATGAAAAGGGATTCAAGATCGTAAGGCTCACCCGTTTCCGCAGCTTTCTTCAATACTGACTCTAAAGCTGGCCTGGATTCGGGCGCATAAAAATTCAGGGCTTCTTCCAGCTTCGGCTTATATCCCGGCTCGACTCCGTGAATCCGACCAACCTCTTCTGTCCATAAGACCTCCTTGGTCGAAAGGTCAAGCTCCCAACCTCCGACTTTAGCCATTTCTCCGGTATCCCTTAAAAGCTGAGCACTTTTCTTCAGCGATTCCTCCGCCCGCTTGCGCTCGGTGATGTCTATTGCTGTGGCAGCCATAAATAAAGGTTTCCCTTTTTCATCCTTTACGAGCGTACCATTCAACGAAGTAAGGAAGACAGTGTTGTCTTTTCTTTTATGCCATACCTCTTCAGTTACATAGCTTTCTTTTTGGATAAGCTGATTTTTTAATCTATTCACACTTTTCATTTGTTCTTCATTGTGAAAAATAGATAGGTTTTTACCAATGAGTTTCTCCGGTGTATATCCGTGCATCTGTGCAAAAGATTCATTTAAATAGAGAAGATTACCTTCGAGGTCAGATATCGCAATGCCATACCCTGCTCTGTCAGAGATCGTTTTGAACTTCCTTATTTCTTCTTCCACCCGCTTGCGTTCGGTGATGTCACGGGCTGTGGCTATCCTGACTTTTTTACCTTTATAATTGATCTGTCTCCCAGCTATTTCAATGGGAAAAATCGTCCCGTCTTTTTTTATGGCTGAAATCTCATAAGGTTTTTCAAATCCAGAAGAAATATTTTCCAGGACCAACTCATAGGATTCAGGAGTTATAAACTTTTTAACGCTTATACCCCTTACCTCATCTGGCTCATATGCCCAGACTCTGGTGAAGGTTCGATTTACTTCTAAAACTTCATTTACATCATGAATTATTATGCTGTCAAAAGATTCCTCAGATAAAGTTTTGAATTTATCCTCACTTTCCTTTAACGCCTCCTCTGCCTTTTTTCTCTCGGTGACATCCTCAACTGTCCCCTCATAATACAAGATTTTGCCATTTTCATCTTGTATGGCCTTAGCATTTTCACGAACGAAAAGCGCTGTTCTATCACACCTTAACCAGGCAGATTCTAAGCCCTTTACCCCACCTTCCTTTTCCATTATCTCCTTGAATTAGCTTCGAGGATAGCCTTGTTCAAATCCCTCCTTTTCCAGATTGCGAGAAGCCAGCTCTTCAAAAGAGGAATATCTTAACATCTGAATCAGAGCAGAGTTTGCCAAGAGAATCTGCCCGTCAAGAGTTGTTCGGTAGATGCCCAGAGGTGAATTTTCAAACAGGTCCTTGTAACGCTCTTCGTTGTAGCTAAGAGTGTGCTCAGCTTTGCTTGTCTTAAGTTCGGATTCGCGAATTAAAACTAAGGAGATAGAACCAATTGCGCAGATAGCAACAAAATCAATGATTACCTCACCCCATTCGGTATTATCTCCAGTAATACCTGAGATAAGTTGATCCAGGTTTAAAATGTGCTCTAAGACAATTACCAGGCTCAAGACCGCAAGGGCACATATCACGATCAGTCCTGACCTACCCCCTGTTATCTTTTCCCAATTTTTTAGCTTCATAGATTTCTCTCCAATTTTGCTTGTCTATTAAAATATTTTTTATTTTTCCGTGCCCACGAAAGCTCTCCTCATAGAATAGCTTATCAAGTTTAATATGTCAAATAAAAAAGCCCTCCTTTTGAGGAGGGCTTTTCAAATTTTCTTTAAATTACAAGCCTTTGATCTCGATTTTATCCCGGATGTCGATGATGTTGGAACGTTCGTGGTATCTTACGGTTCGAAAAGAATCAAGCCTTTTAAGCCCATTTAAAACTGCGGTTATATTCTCCACCCCTTGCTGAATTATTTTCATAGAAGAGGATATCTTACCGTTCTCATCTTTGATATCTCCTCTTTTTATAGCTATATCGATAAGCTGAGACCTCCCCATAATCGAGGTGGTAGCATTATTGATATAATGAGAGAAAGTAGCCAAAATTATCTTTAAAGATTCCAGCTCCGCCTTCTTTTTCTCTTCCTCATTTTTTCTACAGAGCTCTCTGATTTTTTCCTTAGTTTTATCCTCGCAGTTTTGAACCAGTGTGGTGATCAGCTTGTGTGCTTGCAGAACCACATCCGTCAGGTCCTCTGGCACATCCTGGTAATAAACAGCCCTTTTGCTTATTTCCTCTGAAAGCTTAGGATAGATTCTATTGAAGAATCCAGATGGCAGATTAATACTTTTTCCCCAGGATCTTGATAACTTTTCCAATACCTGAGCTTCTGTCTCAACAAAAATAATTTCAGTTATCTGTTCAGCTACACTTACTATTCTGGGCACAAGCTCTGCAGGCTCATAACTTTCCTTCGCATTATCTTCGTGACCTATAATTGCCTTTTTTAAATTCCTAGGAAAAACCCATTCAGCAATCACCCCTTCTCCTGCCTCCAGATGATCAGTGGCTAATATCTCCCTTTCAATCTGGGAGAGCTTTTCCCCATTATTTTTTCTTTCCAACACCAAGGTATATTCTTCCGGAAAACTATCTTTTAGAAAAAGAATCCCGACATCATGTAAAAGCCCACAGAGATAGAGCTCGTCTAAATCCGGATAAGAGATCTCCTCTCCTATAAACTTACAGGCTAAAGCAGATACGACTGAGCTTTGATTAAACCGGTTATGCCAGACGATCTCTTCAGAGTTCTTCAGATCATAAAGAGGTGAGCTTAAGGCTTTGATTAAGAATTGCTCAAGGTTTAAAGCTTTTAATGCCTGATCAAAGGAATTGACCGGTTCTTGTTTATCCTCAATGGAATTTATCTCACCGAGTACCTTAGCACACAAGCCAACATCCCCAAACAGTAAAGCTTTCAACTTCTGGAAATCAGTCACTTTTTGCTGGTATAACTTCACCAGTTCCCAGAGGGTCTGAGGGAGAATAGGCAAACCTGTGATTGAATCACTTGCTATAATGACATCTTCCTTTCTCATCTACTCTCCTGTCCTATGAATCCAAATACGATTTTATATTATTTATCGGCAAATTAAGTATAATATTCACCTGGATGATTAGTAGGGTGATATTGCATTACGACCCACCTCCAACTAAGCTCTGGAGATTAAGTCTGGGTTCGACAAATCGAGCCCCTACCAGACGCATCTGCAGGGGCTTGATTTATTGAGCCCATCAATCTTCTTGTTGGGATGAATACTAATCGTTAATCCCGTCTTACCCTTGAGATGGGATTACTAACTTCTATGGCTACTCTCATTTCTTAAAACAAAAGGTTGGCAAATAGTATATCACTCATTATGTTAGAAAAGGCGCAAAGTTGAGCTTATTTTTTTTAATATGAGATACCGCCTCTGGTAAGCCCAGACCCAATTCCTCTAAGCGGTGAGCGTCTGAGCCTAATGCAATGATGTTTATTCCTAAATCAGTTGCTGATTTTAAAATATATTCATCCGGGAAAAACTTCTTTGTCCCCTTCTTGAACCAGCCAGTATTAAGCTCAATTCCGATTTTCCTGTTTTTCAGTTCCTGTAAAACTGAACCTATCCAAATTCTTTCTGCCATTAAAAGCTTTTCTCCATAATAACCAAGGGCATACTTCTTGAACCCATCTAAATGAGCGACGGAATGAAATAAACCTGACTTAATCCCGGATATAAGATTACCATAATAGTCATCACATAAACTCTGAGCAGTCCTCTTTTCCAAATATAGAAAAACCTCTTCTGAAGAGGTAATAGCGATATGTTCCAGACAGTGAACCGCTCCTAAGATATAATCCAACTTAAACTTTGAAAGGTCTTCTTTCAACTTCTCCTCAATAGGAGGAGCATAATCTACTTCCAGGCCAGACCTGACTTTCAGACCTAAAGGTTCATATTTTTGTTTAGCCTCTTCAATTCCTTCAAGATAGATTTTAATTACCTCCTCAGAAAGAGGAGTTACCTTCCCCTTTACCCTCATATAAGCATCAATATCCTTTCTTTCAGGATCGATATCGTAATGCGATGTAAAGCAGATCCCTTTTAATCCAATCTTCAGAGCTTTCTGACAAAATTCATCAATCGTGCCTGAAGCATCTAAAGAGTAATCCGGATGAACATGACAATCAAAAAGTTCAATTTTTTGATCTGTGTTTAATATCATCTGTGTTTTTTAGATTTATAGATTTAGAAAAGGATTATTCTTTCTCTCTTCACCTATATTGGTGGAGGGGCCATGGCCTGGGTAGATTATAGTATCATCCTCTTTATCCAGAATCTTATCCTGAATTGATCTTAAGAGCTTCTGATAAGAACCACCAGGAAGGTCGGTTCTGCCAACTGAGCCATAAAAAATCAGATCTCCGGTAAAAATGATTTTATCGGTCCAGAGGGAGATACTTCCTTGCGTATGTCCCGGTGTATGTAATACCTCAAGCTTGATCTTGCCAATCTTTATTTTATCTTTATCCTTCAGGAGCTTATCTGCTTCTGGAGCTGAGATGGGGGCATATGAAAAAATCGATAGATTTTTCTCCGGATCAGAGAGCATCTCCGCATCCTCTTCGTGAATTAAAATTTTAGCTCCGGTCTTCTTTTTCATCTCAGATAGAACACCGATATGGTCACCATGTCCGTGTGTAAGGATGATATATTTGATTTCCAGATTCAATTTTTCAATAGCTTTTTCGATCTCCTTGAGTTCTCCGCCTGGATCGATGACAACCCCTTCTCTGGTTTTCTCATCTCCTAAGATATAACAGTTAGTCTCCAGCTCTCCAACGATTAAGGTTCTGAAAATCATTTTCATGGCTTACTTAGTATGGTTTCGGTTGATTTATTTGAATTCTCCGATTTTATAAATAATGCCGCATCCCAAAGGTCTTTGGCAATATAATCCGGTTTCTGCCAATCATATATTTCAAGATGCGATTCAATTTTTTGTTTCTCGCCCTGACCGTAACCTGTCAAAACCAGGATTGATTGTCCATTTATGTTCTTGCCTAATAAGACATCACTCAATTTATCACCAATAACCCAGGATCCTTTCAACTTTAAATATTTATTCTGCAGAGCTTTTTTAATTAAGCCGGTTTTAGGTTTACGGCAATTGCAATTCTCTTCTTTAAGATGAGGGCAATAATAAATTCCAGAAACTTTTATCCCTTCTTTTTCCAGTTCTCCTAAAATAAAGTTATTTACCTCCTCCACTTGTTTCTCAGTCATTATTCCCCTGCTAACTCCCGATTGATTAGAAGTTATCACTAATTTATACCCCAATTCTTGAAGTATCTTCAATGCCTCTTTGGCCCTTGGAATAAATTCTATCTCTTCAATTTTAGACACAAAATCTTTTTCCACGGTAATAGTCCCATCCCGATCCAAGAAGATAACTTTTGAAGCAGTTATCATTTTTTTTGCTTCTCGAATAATATCCTCTGGTTTTAGCTGATCCATACAAAACCTTGACTCCTTAACACATTCTTTTTCACCGTGCAGACTGCAGGGAGAACATTCTACTCCTGCCCAGAATATTTTATCTCCTAATCCTTTTGGTGAAAAACCTAAACCGGGATGAGTTGGTCCAAAAATACCTATGGTTGGCACTCCTGAGGCTGAGGCGAGATGTATAGGACCTGAATCGTTGGAGATAAAAAGCTCACATCTTTCTACCAGAGCAACTAATCTATTCAGAGGCATATCTATTGCCCGAATTACGCTGCCTTCACCCACACACGCTTTTATGTCCTCAATTATCATTTGATCGTTTTTGTTCCCAACCAGTAAAATTTTTGAAGATAATTCTTGGCTTAAACTTTTAGCTAAAAAAGAGAATTTATCTTTATCCCATCTTTTGGTTTCCCACTTAGCCCCCGGAGCTATCCCTATCAAAACCTCATCTTTTTTAACTCCTGATTCCAATAAATAATTGTCAGCCCAGAGTCCTTCTTCGTTTTTTGAGTAGAGCTTTGGAATTCTATTGTAAATTCTCAAACCGGTTTTCCCCAATCCCTTAAGGTAACAGTCAATTGTGGAGACCGGTTTAACTTTCCATTTTTTAAAATGTACCATTAAAAGACGAGGGATTAACCTTTTATGATACCAAATCTTCTTTTTAGCTTTTACTAAATGGCGTATGAAATAACTTCTGAGGTTAGAATGTAAATCAACCACCAGATCAAATTTCTCCTGATTTAATCTTCTTATCAATCGAAATAATCCGGAAAGTCCTTTATCCTTTCCCTCAGCTTCGAAATAGATTACGGAATGAACTCTCGGATCGGATTCAAAAAGCCCCTGGTATTTTCGCTTGGTTAAAAAATAAATTTCAGAGTTTTTGAAATTCTCTTTTAAGGCATCCAACACCGGAGTAGTTAAGATGATATCTCCCAGAGAGCTTAACCTTATAATCAGTATCTTGTATTTATTTTGCTGCATATCTTAGATCTCTTCTCTATCTCAAAAATATCAAACTTAGAACACCTATTATAATACAATAGTATCCAAAATATTCTAATTTACCTTTCTTCAAAATCCTTAACATAAATTTAATTGATAAATAACCAAAGAGAAAAGCAAACAAAACCCCTAAAAAATAAAGATATGTAATCTCAAAAGGTAAATCTTGACCTAAACATTCCTTTAATTTCAAGACAGAAGCTCCTAAGATTGCTGGTAGAGATAATAGAAAAGAGAATTCAGCCGCATGTGTCCCTTTTATTCCCCTGAAAAGCCCTGCGCCGATGGTCCAGCCAGACCTGGAGATACCAGGTAATAAAGCCAGTCCTTGTGCTAATCCAATTATCAGAGAATCTAAAAAACCAACTGAGTTTTTCCTGGCCTTAGAGAATCTGGTCAGGAAAAGATAAAAGCCAGTGAAAACAAGCATTAGAGACACAAAGGATATGCTTTTAAAAGAACTTTCTACAAAGTTCTTAAATAACATCCCCAAAATCCCGGCTGGTACAGAGCCGATTAAAAGGCAGAGAAAAAGGTTAATGTAATTAACTGAACCAATTACTTCTTCCTTGGCAAATATTTTCTTCCAGAGTGCTTTTATTATCCCTAAAATATCTTTCCAGAATACAATAACCACTGCCATAAAAGTGCCAAAATGTAAAAATACCTCTAAATAAATATTCTCTGTATGGATATTAAATATTTTCTCAGCTAAGACCAGATGTCCGGAGCTGGAAATAGGTAAAAACTCAGTTAGTCCTTGAACAATTCCTAAGATAATTACATTAATCCAATTCAATTTAACATTCTCCTTTTCATTTTAATACCCGTTAATAAGTAAAACGAAAAAGCTCTGGTGGTCAAGAATAACTTGTAAAAACCAGAGCTTTGCTAAAATAGAATTGCTTGAGATTAATAAAAAGTATAGGTTACTCCTCCAATGAACCCGAAATTCTCGTCAAACTGCAGCTCGCCTAATATTTGAAAATTATTAGAAACCTTTAGACTCACACCTGGATTTAATCCCACTTGAAAGTCTGTATCCGTAACATCTTTTTCTTTCCAGACAGGTCCTCCCTCTACGTGCTCCCTCTGCCCTCTCAGATTTAGCCGACCGTAAGGAGTGATAACTCTTCCTTTGGCTAAAGGAAAATCCTTAGAGCCACAGAAATTTGCTCCAAAAGAGAAGATATTAAAGTCGCTAACACTGGAGAATTCTAATCCAGCTCCGATTGAAAGGTCAAAAGGATCTTTGAGCTTTGCATCTAAAATCTGGTATTTAAAATCTCCTCCTAAAATAATTCCTTGACTGCTCTCTCCAAACTCTGGATCAAAACTGATCACTCCTAATTTCATCCCTAAATCAAAATAATCTGCTACTCCTCCTCTAAACTGTCCAAAGAATGCGAAAGCATCCTCATATACTCCAAAATACCCTCCTAAATCATAACTCCCAACAGGCAGAGTGCGAGCAGTAGAAAGCTGACCCAGGAATTGAGCCTGAGCTGATGTAATTGAGAATGACAACCCCAGGACTATCAGTATAACGATTTTGAACTTTCTCATCTTAATCTCCTTCAAAAAAGGTTAAAGGTTAACTAAAACTTTTTGATTATAATATATACAT
>Ga0315289_10008430_pt1 | contig 14909 bp, 16 predicted proteins | sample YL17G11_40_MG_FD_203452 | JGI IMG/M metagenome (GOLD analysis project Ga0315289, IMG submission 203452) | Sediment microbial communities from Yellowstone Lake, YNP, Wyoming, USA - YL17G11_40 | ecosystem: Environmental > Aquatic > Freshwater > Lake > Sediment | place: USA: Wyoming | collected...
CTCTTCCCCGTGAACCACCCCCCAGTTCCCAGCTTCGGGATAAGGATCGATTCCCCGGAAGGGTCCATCGCATACACCGGTGATACCCGTGCCGACATTCCTGAACGGTCGAAGGCGCTCCTCTCGGGGGTCGACCTCCTTGTTCTGGACGCCATCGTCCCTCCCGAGATCCGGCTCAACAAGCACATGAACTACCAGGAGGCCCTGGAGATGGCCAGGGAGGCAGGACCTGGCGAGTTCAGGCTCGTCCACCTCTCGCACCTCATCCCCTGGTCCCTTCCCCACCTTGCCAGGGACGGGGAGTGCATCCGGTTCCCCTGACGCCGCAGGCCGGTGCGGGCGTCCACCCAAATCTCTTTTATCTCCTTCTTACCAAGGAATAGGTGAGATGGAGATCAAGATACTCGAATTATCCAAGGACCGGGCAAGGATCGTCTTTCCGGGCGAGGGGCACACCTTCATGAACCTCCTCACCGACGAGGTTCTCAAGGACCCCGATGTTGACGTCGCCCGCTATACCATGGAGTTCCAGCACTCTGACCCCGAGTTCTTTATCACCACGAACAGGAAGGACCCGATCAAGGTCATCAGGGAGGCGTGCGGCAGGATCTCCGGTTACTGTGACGAGATCCTTGAAGGGATCGAGGGGGCGTAGGGCTGATCTCCCGGTCCCCTGAAAAAAGGATATTCTCTTTTTACCCGATCCTGTGAAGACCTCTCCGTTAACCGGTAATAGGCTCCGAAATCACGCACGCTCGGTGAAGGCAACCGATCCTGCGATCTTCGTGATCTTTACCTTGACCTTCTCCCCCGGCTTTGCACCTGCCACGTAAATGGTATGCTTCCCGACCCGGGCCACGCCGTCCCCGCGCTTGGAGATGGAGAGGATGGAGAGGTCCACGATGGCACCCTCCGTGAGCTTCTCTTCCTGTGGTTCGAGCCGCACCTTCCGCTTCTTGACCGGCCGGTGCCCCCCGCAGGCATCGCACCTGAGAATGGGGATCCTCCCGTCCTTGACGAGCCGGGTATCGGGCCTCCCGCACTCGGAGCAGATGACATAGTCCTCGACATAGCTCTTGAGGAGAGAATTCACCGAGCCAGGTTCGAACTTCCCGTTGAAGACCGCCCGGTTCCCCTCGATCTTCCCTGCCGTGCCGAGCTCGCCGACGAGGAACTTCAGGAGGTCCTCGGGGCTCCGGTTCAGTTTATCAGCGATCTCGGCGAAGTTCTCGAGCACGGTTGTCTTCCCCTCGATGAATACCTTCCCCGGGGGGACCGAGAAGCGCTCGTGGGTGCTGCTCACCTCGGTGATCTGGGAGTAGGCCTTCTTCAGGAGGTCCTCGTATGACTGGGGCATGGATACCCATTGGTCGGCTTCGGAGTTCAAGGTTGCCCCGATCGATTGAGTCATGCTTATCTCACCCTCCCACGTACCCTTCCATGCATGAAGGAGGAGGACCTCACCCATCTCAGGCGGGAACTGGGGCGTGATCTCACTGGTGTGGAAGTTGCCTGCTTCGAGAACCTCTGGAGCGAGCACTGCAGCTACCGGTCAACGAAGACCCTCCTCCGCACCCTTCCCACCGAGGGGAAGGATGTCATCCTGGGGCCCGGGGACGACGCCGCGGTCGTGAGGTACTCGGATGACCTTGCCATCGTCGTGGGGATGGAGAGCCACAACCACCCGAGCTACGTGGATCCCTACCATGGGGCGGCGACAGGTGTGGGCGGGATCGTCAGGGATGTTGTCTCGATGGGGGGGAGGCCCATTGCGCTCATGGACCCCCTCTACTTCGGGACCTTCGGGAACGAGAAGAACCGTTACCTCTTCGAGCACGTGGTGGCAGGCATCGGGGACTACGGTAACTGCATCGGGGTTCCCGTGATCAGGGGGGAGGTGGTGGTGGATCCCTCTTACCAGGGCAACCCGCTCGTGAATGTCGTCTGCGTCGGGATTGTCCACCCCGACAGGTACCTCACCGCCCCGGCCAAGAAGCCCGGATCCCACCTGGTCCTCGTCGGGTCCTCCACAGGCCGGGACGGCCTCGGGGGGGCATCATTCGCATCCCGGGATCTCTCGGAGGATTCCGAGGCCGAGGACCGGCCGTCCGTCCAGATCGGGGACCCGTACACCGAGAAGCTCATTATCGATGCCATCCTCGAGATGGCGGCGACGGGGAAGGTCCTCTCCTGCAAGGACCTGGGGGCAGCAGGCCTCGCCGGGGCATCGAGCGAGATGAGCAGCAGCTTCGGGGCCCTGATCCATGCTGACCGGGTCCACCTCCGGGAGGCCGGGATGACCCCCCCCGAGATCATGCTCTCCGAGTCCCAGGAGCGGATGCTCATCGAGGTGGATCCCCGGGACGTGCCGGCCATCGGGGCAATCGCCGAGAAGTACGATCTCGGGTGGTCCGATATCGGCGAGGTAATCCCCGAACCCCGCTATATCGTCCGGTTCAAGGGGAAGGTGGTGGCAGACCTCCCCATCCAGCTCCTCACCGGGGACGCACCCCTCTGCTTCTGGGAGAAGAAGGCAGCACCGGTGAAGGTTCCCTTCAGGAAGCCCCCGGGCAGCCTGAAGACTCTCGCCCTCGCGGTGCTCTCCCACCCCGAAGTGGCACGGAGGGACTGGGTGATCGAGCAGTACGATCACGATGTCCAGCTGAGATCCGTGTCCCTGGTCGGCGACGCCGCCGTCCTGCGCCTCGGGGAAGGTGCCCTCGTCCTCTCCTGCGGGTGCAACCCCCGGCAGATCGCCCTCGCCCCGTACGAGGGGACGGCCAACTCCCTCCTGGAGAATGCGGCGAACCTTGCCGTGCTCGGCTCGACCCCCCTCTGCATCGTGAACTGCCTGAACTTCGCGAGCCCGGTCCACCCCGAGATCTACTGGCAGATCGAGCAGTGTGTCCTCGGGCTCGGGGACATGGCGAGGAGGATGCGGGTCCCCGTCGTGGGGGGGAATGTCTCCCTGTACAACGAGAGCGACGAGTTCGGGACAAAGATCCTTCCCACCCCGTCGATAGGGCTCCTGGGGAAGGGGGAGGTGCGGCGGTGGACGAGATCCCCCGAGGGATCGGCCCTTGCTCTCGTCGGGGAACCGAGGCCCGAGTTCGGGGGATCTGTCCTGGACGCGGTGAGCGGGTGCGGCGGCGAACCTCCCGCCATCGGTGACCCCGGCGTTGTCTCAGCGGTGCGGGACCTCGTGGCAGGGGGGGGGTGCGAGGCGGCCACCGACCTCTCCCAGGGAGGTCTTGTTGCGGCCCTCGCAGCCCTGGCACCCACTGCGGCGGTCGATCTCGGGCCCGATGAGCTCACCGAGCTCTTCTCGGAGTCCTGTGGGAGGTTCCTCCTCGCGGTGAAGGACGAGTCCCGGCTGAAGGGCCTGCCCTACCGGATCATCGGGGAGGCAGGGGGAGACGGACTGCGCATACGGTGTGGTACGGAGAGCCTGATCCTTTCGCCGGAAGAGATAGAGCATGCACTCTCCTCCCTGACAAGGGTTATGCGCTCCTGATCATTCCCTTTTATCAGTCAGGTTTTACCGGGACTCCCTTGATCGCGTCAACAAACTCCTTCAGTCTCTTCTCGTCGCCGAGCTCCTTCATCGGGAAGTGAAATGCCCCCTCAACCCATACGCCCCGCCCCTCGAGGGTATTCTTCATGATCGCAAGGGTGTCCTTCGGCATGCCTCCCGAAGTGGCAAAGACCATGCCCCTCTTCCCCTCGCAGCCGGAGAGGGCCGCGATAGCTGCATTTGCAGCAGGCGTGGGCTTCCAGGCCCAGACTGGCGAGCCGACGACCACGAGGTCGTGGGCAGAGACATCGATCTTCGGGGGATCGATGGTTGCCTTATCGCCAGCCCTTGCTCTCGGGATTCCCAGGAGATACATCGTGATCTTGTTGTAGCCTGCGCAGTCCCTGACAGGAATCAGGGTCGCACCGGTTTCTTTTGCGACGTATTCGGCCACCTTCTTCGTGTTCCCGGTCTCGGAATGGTAGACGATGCAGACGGACATGAAGGAAGTTTCGGAGGGGGAGAAGTTAAAGAAGAGGGTAGGATTATTTGTTGAACCTGCAGGGAATCCCCGACGGGAGACGCAAGGTTACTTCCTGACCCGGAGGGGGATCTACATCCCCCGAGGGAGAGGGAAGGTTACTTCCTGACCCGGAGGGGGATCTACATCCCCCGAGGGAGAGGGAAGGTTACTTCCTGACCCGGAGGGGGATCTACATCCCCCGCGGGAGACGTAAATATTATTTACGGAACTGGGGCATCAGGGCCCGGAGATCCTTTCCGACCTCCTCGATCAGGTGCTCCTCGTCCGCCTTGGTGAGGGCATTGAAGACCGGCCGGTTCACCTGGTTCTCCAGGATCCACTCCTTTGCGAACTCCCCGGACTGGATCTCGTCGAGAAGCTCCTGCATGACCCCGTACACCTCGGGCCCGATGACCCGGGGGCCGCGGGTGAGGTCGCCGTACTGGGCGGTGTTGCTGATGGCCGCCCGCATCTTCGTGAGGCCGCCCTCGTGGATCAGGTCGACGATTAGTTTCAGTTCGTGGAGGATCTCGAGGTATGCCATCTCGGGGGCGTACCCCGCGTCCACCAGGGTCTCGAAGCCGGCCTTGATGAGGGAGGTGCACCCGCCGCAGAGGACCGCCTGCTCCCCGAAGAGGTCGGTCTCGGTCTCCTCGCGGAAGCTGGTCTCGAGGACCACGGCGCGGGTGGCACCGATCCCCTTCGCATAGGCAAGGGCGATATCGCGGGCCTTCCCCGAGGCATCCTGGTGGATGGCGATGAGGGCGGGGACTCCCCTCCCCTCCTCGTACGTGCGCCTCACCATGGCGCCAGGCCCCTTCGGGGCCACCATGATGACATCCACGGAGGGCGGGGGGACGATCTGCCCAAAGTGGATGTTGAACCCGTGGGAGAACATGAGGCAGGACTTCGCCTTCAGGTTCGGGTGGATCTCGGTCCTGTACACCGCAGCCTGGTGCTCGTCGGGGAGGAGGATCTGGACGATGTCCGCCTTCTTCACCGCGTCCTTCACCGCGAGGACCTCGAACCCCTCCTCCTTTGCCCGGTCCCAGCTCTTCCCGGGCCGGAGGCCGATGATCACAGAGAGCCCGCTGTCCCGGAGGTTCAGGGACTGCCCGCGACCCTGGGAGCCGTAGCCGATGACCGCGATCTTCTTTCCCTTCAGCACGCCGAGATCGGCATCATCATCAAAGTACCTGGGTATCGTGGGTTCCATACCCGCAGATATCTGGCGTGAAAAGAGATAAAGATTATATCACGAAAGGGAAGATTCATTAGCAATTCATTCCTACTCCCCAGATCAGTAGTTCTCTCTCCATGACGCGTACTTCTTCAACGGACTTGCCCGATGTCCAGGCTACCTGCCCCGAGGTCTGCATCAACCTGACCCGGGTGGGCGTGACGAACGTCAAGAAACTCGTGGAGGTCTCGAGGCCGAACAAGCGCCCGGTCATCTTCATCTCCACCTTCGACGTCTTTGTCGACCTCCCGGCGTCCCTCAAGGGGGCGAACCTCTCGCGCAACTTCGAGGTCATCGACGAGGTCCTCCAGCATGCAATCGACGGCGAGGTGAAGGAGGTGGAGCAGCTCTGCTCCACCGTTGCCCGGAGGCTCCTCGACCGGCACGAGTACGCGGACCGCACCGAGGTGACCATGCGGAGCCAGTTCATGCAGCGGCGGGAGACCCCCGTGACCATGACGGCCTGTCACGAGGTGGTCATGGTCTACGCAAAGGCAGTGGCACGGCGGAACGACACGAACCCCTTTGTGAGGAAGTCCATCGGGGCCGAGGTGACGGGGATGACCGCCTGCCCCTGTGCCCAGGACATCATGAAGGACAGGGCTTCCCATGTCCTCCGGAACCTCGATATCCCCCAGGAGAAGGTGGATGCCTTCTTCGCCGAGGTCCCCATGGCCACACACAATCAGCGGGGGAAGGGCTTCCTCTGCCTCGAGACCGATGACGACCAGCGGGTTGGCCTCGAGGAAATCATCGACATCCTGAAGGACTCCATGTCGGCCCGGATCTACGAGCTCCTCAAGCGTGGCGACGAGAGTTTCGTCGTCCTGGAGGCCCATAAGAACCCGAGGTTCGTGGAGGACTGCGTCCGGGAGATCGCCCGGAAGGTCCTCGGCACCTTCAGCAACCTTCCTGCCGACTCGGTGGTCACCATCAAGCAGACCAACGAGGAGTCGATCCACCAGCATAACGCCTATGCCGAGCGGAAAGCAACCCTCGCCGAGCTGATGGTGGAGATGGAGGGGGAGCTCTCCCTCCCCTGATCGTCCCTCTTTTATTGCATTCTGCCTCCCGCTGGTCGGTTGACCCGTCTGCCCGGATGCGGTTCGCGGTCGTCTCTCCAGACCACCCTGATCATCCGTAAAAGGATCCCATCAGGACCGAATCTCTCTTCTCCCCCGATGGAACAGTTCCGTCGGAGTTGTACGTTCTTTTGCATTCGTATGAGGAAAAATGCGTCGAATGATCCCAAAACGAAAGCTATAACTAACGTCATAGAGAAAATAGCAGTCTAACGTACTTTATGTACGGGTAACTATCGCAGAACAATCGCACAGAGTGTGCCTTAACTACGGTACAGCCTGAAGAACAAAGAAACGAAATTGAGGCGATACCATTGTCGAAAGTTGTAGAGATCTCTCCAACCACGAGACATGAAGGCCACTCCAAGCTCACCCTGAAGGTCAATGACCAGGGTATCGTCGAGCGAGGAGACTGGCTCTCCATCACCCCTGTCAGGGGTGTTGAGAAACTCGCCATCGGTAAGACGATGGACCAGGTCCCGAAGATTGCCTCTCGGGTCTGCGGCATCTGTCCCATCGCCCACTGCCTGGCGGGTATCGAGGCCATGGAGGCCTCAGTCGGCTGCGAGATCCCGACGGACGCAAAGCTCCTGCGGGTCATTCTCCATGCAGCAAACCGCGTACACAGCATCGCCCTGCACAACATCCTGATCCTTCCGGACTTTTACATCCCGGGGACGGAGACGAAGATCAACCCGTTCACCAAGGAGCAGCCTGTGCGGAGCGTGGCGGCCAGGATCATCCGCATCCGCGAGATCGGCCAGACCATCGGCCAGATCGCGGGCGGCGAGGCGATCCACCCATCCAACCCGAGAGTCGGCGGGATGTACCGCAACGTGACCCCCCGGGCGAAGCAGAAGATGTATGACCTCGCCAAGGAAGGGCTCGTCCTCGCTCGCGAGCAGATGGAGTTCATGATCGCGGTCATCAGGAACATGCAGAACCGGGACTTCACCGATGTCGCGGGCAAGAAGATCCCCATCCCCAAGACGCTCGGGTACCATTCCCAGGGCGTTATGGCAACGGCCCCGATGTACGGCTCTTCCAGCCTTGACGAGAAGCCCATGTGGGACATCGCCCGGTGGAAGGAGACCCGGCCATGGGACTGGTACATGGGTGAGGTAACCATCGACCTCGAGGACCCGAGCTACCCCGTCGGTGGCACCACGAAGGCCGGCACCAAGGCCAACCCCCAGATGGAGGCCTGCACCGGTGTCCCGACGTATGACGGGCAGCCGGTTGAAGTCGGCCCGAGGGCACGCCTTTCCATGTTCAAGAACTTTGACGAGAAGGGCACCTTCGCCCAGCACGTCGCCCGGCAGATGGAGTATCCGGACTGCTTATACAGCATCCTCAAGTGCCTCGACGAGCTGGACACATCTGCGAAGGTCCTTGCAGACCCCATCCCCCAGGGAGACGGGTCGCTCGGCTGGGCCGCGAACGAGGCCCCGCGCGGGACCGATGTCCACCTTGCACGGGTGAAGGACGGGCGGGTGCTATGGTACGAGATGCTTGTGCCCACCACCTGGAACCTCCCGACCTGCAGCCGCGGTCTTACGGGAGCGCCCTGGCAGATCGCCGAGATGGTCGTCCGGGCGTATGACCCGTGCGTCTCGTGCGCAACCCACATGATCGTGGTGGACGAGGAGAACAGGCTGGTAGCCCAGAAGCTCATCCAGTGAAAGGAATGGAACCGCTGTATCCCGAGATCGTGGTGGCAGGCTGCGGCAACCCGCTCTATGCGGACGACGGGTTCGGAACCGCGGTAGTGGAGAGTCTCCAGGGCCTCGAGCTCCCCGAGAAGGTCAAGGTCGTTGACGCGGGGCTCGGGGGCCCCCATTTCGTCTTTACCCTCCTCAACCCCGAGTCCACGAAGAAACTCATCATCGTGGACATCGCGGACTTCGGGGGGGAACCCGGCGAGCTCAGGTGGCTCGCCGTAGACGAGCTCCCCGTGGGGAGCTACCGGGACGTCCACTCCTGGGACCTGACCGAGCCGCTCCAGCGCATCAAGGACGATATCAAGATCCGGGTCCTTGTATGCCAGAAGAAGTACGTTTCTGCCCCCGAGATGGTCATCGGGATTACAGACGAAGTAGAGAGAGCTATTCCCGGAGCTGTATCCGAGATACTGAAGGAGATCGGGTGAACTATGGGACTACTGAACTCCATCAAGAAGACCATCGGCGGGGAAGCCAAGCCTGCCGAGGTTGCGACGGAGAAGAAGGTGGAAGCTACAAAGGAGGCGAAACCTGTGGCAAACAAGATCAAGCTCGGACACGTACACATGAGCGGCTGTACAGGCTGTCTCGTGTCCGTGGCTGACAACAATTTGGGACTCATCAAGATCCTGGACGACTACGCCGACCTCGTCTACTGTCTCACTCTCGCCGACGTGCGGCATATCCCTGAGATGGACGTGGCCCTCGTCGAGGGATCGGTCTGTATCCAGGACCATGAATCAGTGGAGGAGATCAAGGAGACTCGGAAGAAGTCTAAAGTTGTGGTGGCCCTCGGCTCGTGCGCGAGCTACGGGAACATCACCCGGTTCTGCCGCGGCGGGCAGCACAACCAGCCCCAGCACGAGTCCTTCCTCCCCATCGGGAATCTCATCGACGTGGATGTCTATATCCCCGGATGCCCCCCGAGCCCGGAGCTGATAAGGAACGTCGCCGTCATGGCGTACCTGCTCCTGCAGGGGAACGCAGACCAGAAGGCCCTTGCGGGCAAGTACTTGAAGCCCCTCATGGCCCTCGCGAAGCGCGGAACCACCGCATGCTTCTGCGACCTGATGAACGACGTGATCAACCAGGGCCTCTGCATGGGCTGCGGCACCTGCGCTGCATCCTGCCCTGTCAGGGCCATCACCCACGAGTTCGGGAAGCCGCAGGGTCAGCGTGACCTCTGCATCAAGTGCGGCTCCTGCTACGGGGCATGCCCGAGGTCGTTCTTCAACTTCGACGTGATTCCTGAATTCGAGGGCATCAGCGAGATCATCGCTGGAGCGCTCAAGTGAGGTGAGAGAGATGGTATCAGATCCATATCTCGGCAAATACACGACCTGTGTCTCAGCGCGGAGCACCGACAAGGAGATCCTCCAGAAGGCGCAGGACGGAGGCATCGCCACCACCCTCATGGTCTATGCCCTGGAGCAGGGGATCATCGACGGCGCCATCGTGGCAGGCAAGGGAGACAAACCCTGGCAGCCCCGCCCGTTCATTGCCATGAGCCGCGAGGATATCCTCAAGGCCCGGGGGACGAAGTACAGCATCAGCCCCCAGATCGCCTGGCTCAAGGAGGCGACCCGGTCCTTCGGCCTGGACAAGGTCGGGATCACGGGCGTCTGCTGCCAGATGCAGGCAGTGAGGAAGGCCCAGCTCTATCCCATCAACATGCGGGACGTCCCGGGCAAGATCGCCCTCGCGGTCGGCCTCTTCTGCATGGAGAACTTCCCGTACAAGTCCATGCAGTGCATCGTCGAGGACCACGCGGGCCAGAAGCTCGAGTCCGTGAAGAAGATGGAGATCGGGAAGGGCAAGTACTGGGTGTACACCGAGCGCGGGAACGTCGTCACCCTGCCGCTCAAGGTGACCCACAAGTACGAGCAGCCCGGCTGCCACGTCTGCCTTGACTACGTCTCCAACCTCGGCGACATCTCGACAGGATCTGTCGGGAGCCCCGACGGCTGGTCCACGGTCTTCGTCCGGACCAAGGTCGGGAACGACGTCTGGTCCAAGGCGGTTGCCTCTGGCATGTTCGAGACGAAGCCCATCGAGGGGGTCAAGCCCGGCCTCGAGCTCGTCACGAAGCTCGCCAAGGAGAAGATCGACAAGAACCGGGCGACGGTGGAAGAGCGCAAGACCTTCGGCGTCAACAAGGCGCTGCGGGACCCCTACGCTTAAATTTCAACTTTTTTTGCTCTGTCTGATTGTCCACCTTTTCGATCATCTCAGTATCCGATTGCATCCTTAAATCGGGCAAAAGGTGCCTGCCTTCGCTGGGCCTTCATAACGGGCTATCGCAATTCAGGGGATGCCAAAGCGGCGGGGGCGAAGCCCCGAGAGCGTCCAGCAATCGAATGTAAAGTCAATTGTTCAGTGGTTTTCGGGAATTTGCATCTTTCTTCTATGGGGTGCTCTCGGGGGGCTCACCCGCCCCCCGCCGCACGGGCAACCCCCCCGTTTCCGGGAACTTTCTGATACAGTTTGGGTTTTAAATTTTTAAAAATGCCATCGGGCAAGGTAGGCCTTGCAAATAATTGCTAACATATTGGAATAATCAGAATCGATGTTAATTCCGAAAGGATTTTCTCGAGCAATATACGGTTCATTTACGTTGTCAATAAAAATGGGTACAACTAATAGAAAATCAAAACCCATTTGATGAGTTTGTCCAGGATTCCTTACAGGAAGCGTCTTAAATTTTTTAATTGTTTTCGCAGGGTCATTAGTTCTATTAGAACTGACTGCTACCGAAAATTGCTCCCATAATTTTGGATCACCGTGAGATAATAGCGGAAGAATTTGATTTTTAAAATCGGCCTCTTTACCTTTATATTGAGGTTTAATGCGGTCTGATACGTTTAAATATCGTTCAGCAAGGCCAACAAGAACGGTGGCCACAATCACGGCTTCGGACTTTACCCTATGAATAACCTGTAAAGTCTCATTAAGATCATCAAAACGCGCGTAGGAATTCCTGTGAGCTGTTATAACGGATTTATTCTCAATACAAATTCGAATATTGTTTAAATCTGGATCACCATTTGGGTCAGGTTCTCCAATCAATAGATCAATTTTCCGTCCTCGTGCACCGGGCGCGTGAACATTCAACCATGATTTCACCTTGTTCTCATCAAAATCCTTCTTCAAGGGACCACATGAGCTTATTAAATCAGAGAGTATCCCGTTTCCTACGATATCAGAATGTTCTTCTAATCGTTGGTTATGATAACCTCTTTCCTTAATTTTCTCAATAACTTCATCAAATGGAGTTGGCATTCCACACTTCCAACAAAATGAGTATTTCTTTTCATCGATAATTTATATTTTCGATACGAAGAAATGCGAGGAATCTAGCAGAGTATTTGGAATTGGAATTAATTTTATTATACTACTCTGTAATCGAAGGAAACCACTTGCAGCTCTTTGACAGTTTGCCTCAAGCCAATGGCGAACATCATCAGAATTTAAATAATCGCATATCTTTTCGATCTGATTGGGATTCTTTGGAACAATATAATAAACCGAATGGCGGGGCACGATACTTCCTTCTTTATCCAGCCAAAAATGGGGTTTTGCTGTGATATCTTTGCATAATATCTTTGGTTTTAAAATATCAATCAAAGGAGGATTTTCATGGAAAGCATACCATGGCTTTCTGGTAACGCATGTGCGTTTTAGTAATTTTGATCGAATTGATGGTTTAGACAAATAATTCTCGAGAAAACCGAGCCTATGCTCAGGGATTAGATCACCAGTTTTGGAATAAGGAATAATCATGGAATCAGTAGATTTCGGAATTTCCTTTACTGGTGTTAATTGTCTTCCAGAAATTGTTGGATAGGAGAAATCTCTTAAATTGGGATTTAAATCCTTTGTTTTATGTATAAATACGGAATCAGCCCCCGTAGCAACTCCACAACTAATTCTGATGGATAGATCTTTCAATGTAATTCCTTTTGAAACATGGTTATTTCCATTAATTGTTGGTAACCAAGAGTCACCATTTGTTGGTATTTCTAAAAATTTGACGATTCCATCTCGCAAAACGAATTTTGTAGGACAATTTGGAAGGCTGTTTAAAACAGTTGTAATTGTCGGATAGGTTGTTAAATCTCCAAAAGAATTCTCGTGAATCATCTGGATTTCGATTATTTGCTTTCGACTTAGAATTTTCCGAAGAGTACTGGCCGACTTTACATAAAGATACTTTTCTGGGGTGATGAACACCAATTTACCATCAGATTTTAAATGTTTTAACCCCTGTTCGAAAAATAATAAGTAAAGATCAAAACGACTTTTGGCAGTCTCGAAAATACGTTTGAAGCTTTCTTTTTCCGGTTCTGATAATTTAGTTATTGGAACGTAGGGGGGGTTTCCTATAATATAATCAAATAATTCGAGTTCACCTAAGAGGAAATCTTCATTGCGAATTTCAATAGATGGAAAATTTTTAAATTTTTCCCCAATTACGGATATGTGCTTTGGATCAGAATCAATGCCGACAACTTTCGGAATATTTACTGAATGGGTATTGCACCATCGAATAATTCCTTCGATAAATGCTCCAGTTCCGCAACCAGGATCTAAAATAATATCATTATTTTTGGGGTTTGCACCGGAGAATAATTTCTCTACCATTAGATCAACAATTGGTTGTGGTGTAGGAACGAACCCCTTCACTGTAAATCTCCATTGTTCTCTCCGTCTAGGAATATGATAAAATATTGGTTCCGTGGCGTGAAAATGAAATGAAGGATTTTGTCCAAGCTCCGCCGTTTGACACAAACAGGAAAAATCTTAAAAAATCCGGAAATAGTCCGAGGATCGGCGCGCCGTCACCCCTCCTCGTCCTCCTCCGGCACCACCGCAAGCTCCCACTCCTCCTCGTCGAACTCAAAGGATCCCTCCCCATCGCACTGGGGGCAGGGGGCGGTCTTCTCATGGACAGCGCAGCCGTCCCCCTTCTCGTTCTCCTCGCCAGGGCTATGCTCCTGGTTGATGTAGAAGTAGCGCTTCGCCTCGTGGGACTGCATGGTGCGGCAGACCTCGTACGCGACGTTCGGGATCGTTCCCGTCCCCTTGCACCGCCTGCAGGTGAGCCGGATCATCGCCTCTCACCTGAAGAATGGGCATTCGCACCCATAATCCCTCTTATTTCTGCCGGGGAAAGTTTTAAGAAAAGGACGGGTGGTATCTACCCATGGTGAGCATGCATGAAGGAGAGTGATCTCGAGGCGCTCGTGAAGAAGATCAGCTCGGCATCGCTGAAGAACGAGGTGAAGAAGCGGGGCATCAAGATGGGGCGCTGCCCGACGAAGATGGACTTTGCCAAGAAGCTCCCCGAGGATGTGCTGAAGGAACTGGCAGGGAAGTAAACACCTGACGATCCACTCTTCGCTCTAACGCGAGGCCCTCTCCGTCTCCCACCGCTCGAGGACCTCGCATCCCTCGACGAAGGGGAGGCCGTGCCTCCGGGCATAGCGGATGGCATCCTCTTTCGGGAGGGCATACCCGGTCTCGTCGTCCAGCATCTCACAGATGGTCACCGCCGGGGTGATCCCCGCGAATTCCGCGAGGGCGATAGAGAGCTCGGTCTGGCCGCAGCGCTGGTCCAGCAGGCCCTTCGCCGCCCGGAGGAGAGCAACGTGGCCGGGCGTCCGGAAGATGCGGTGGAACTCTGTGCTGCCGCCGTTCATGGCGGCCTTCACCTGCTCGGCGATGGCGTTTATCGTGAGGGAGCGGTCCCGGTCGGTGATGCCTGTGAAGGTGTTCCGGTGGTTCACCCAGATGGAGAAGGAGGAGGGGTTCTTCCGGTCATAGGGGATCTCCCCCAGCCGCTCCACGCCCTGGTACGCGGACATGAGGTCCCGGGCGAAGGGGAGGCCGAGCCGCTCCGCTGCATCGGGGTGGACGGCTGTACAGATGAGCCCGCCGCCGTCCTTTCGCATCCACATGATGTGGTGCCTGGTCACCGCATCGGCCCGGATGGCGAAATCGGTCTCCCTCTCGCGGTCGTCGAAGTCGTAGAGGAGGATGAACTTCCCGTTCCTGAAGGCCGTGACGGCCTCCTCAAGCATGGGAGACCTCCACGGTCACCAGGTCACCATCGGAGAGGCCGAGTTGTGTCCTGAGCTCCACGGGCGATATCACCTCGATGACATCGTCGGGGTAGTGGGACCGGCCCGGGACCACGATGGCGCAGGGGATATCCTGGATACGGCACGGGAGGGTCCGGGCCTCGCCAAAGGTCCGGTCATCCTGGGTGAACCCCTCGATCCGGGTCCAGGGGAGGCTGTCCACCTTCCTCTTCACGTCCCGTGAGGCAGAGGAGAGGCGGAGGTTCAGGGTGCCCGGGAAGGGGTCTTTCCCGAGGACCTTCCGGAACTGCTCGCGATAGGAGGGGAGGCTCATGTAATAGCGCCCCTCCCCGAGGCCGCTGATCACGGACCCCGTGAGGCTGTAGGGGCCTCCTCCCTCGCCGAAGATGTGGCAGTAGTCGGTGTACTCCTTCCGGAGGGCCTCCTCCCCCTCGGAGGTCACGGTCACGTACTGCCCGTCGGGGCGTAGGGAACGGTCGATGAGCCGCTGCCCCTCCAGGGACTTGAGCCTCCGGGAGGCGGTCTGGGGGCTCATCGAGAGGGAGTCGCCGAAGGACTGGGAGGAGATCCAGACAGGACCCCTGCACCCGCCCATGAGGGCGATAGCCTTCAGGCACTGGAGATCGCCGGTTTCCAGCATGCTTATCAAAATTGGGATGCATCCTATATATGGATTGCGAGATGGTCCGGATTTCCCCTGACGGGAAGTTCGTGAAATGTCGAAGTCA
>Ga0315289_10008431_pt1 | contig 14909 bp, 13 predicted proteins | sample YL17G11_40_MG_FD_203452 | JGI IMG/M metagenome (GOLD analysis project Ga0315289, IMG submission 203452) | Sediment microbial communities from Yellowstone Lake, YNP, Wyoming, USA - YL17G11_40 | ecosystem: Environmental > Aquatic > Freshwater > Lake > Sediment | place: USA: Wyoming | collected...
CGCTCGAGTTACCGACCAATGCCCGGCTGTGATAGATGAGACGTAAGAAATCTTCAGGCGGGATGTTCTTGAAAAAGTGGATGTTGGCCGGCTGCTCCAACTCACGGAAGGCACGAATGCCTTTGGATGTGCCATCCGAACCGGCGTCCACGTTGGGCCAGAACCAGAGCGTGGGAAGCCCCGTGTCGCGCACCGCGTGGAGGGTCTCGGTCACGTGTTTCCGGGCGCGGTCGTATTCTGTGGAAACGGGATGCTGCATCACCACCAGATAACCGTTGTAGATGTCGACCTCTGCGCCGACGCCGCCGTATTTTTCGAAGGGATTGATAGTCAGGCCGGGTTCGTCCAGCACTCGCGCGGCAATGTCAATGGACGGGCAGCCGGTGACGAAAACCGAAGCCGGATCCTCTCCCATGCGGATGACGCGCTCGGCAGCCATCTGTGTCGCGACCAGGTGATAATCGGCCAGTTTGGTGACGGCATGACGCACCTTCTCGTCAATCGAACCGGTCACCTCGCCTCCCTGAACATGCGCCAGCGGAATATTCATGAAGGCGGCCGCGATGGCGGTGGCCATCGTCTCATGCCGGTCTGCAATTGTGACCACGATGTCGGGTGCCAAGTTGTCAAAGACGGTAGCAAGTTCCATCAAGCCAACGCCGGTGGTCTTGGCCGAGGTAACCAGGTTCTCACCCTCCACCACCATGTACACCTGGGCGTTGATGTGAAAGCCATCTTGCTTGATATGCTCGCTTACTTTTCCGTAACGATCCAACAAGGCAGAGGCAGCCACAACGAGCTGCAATTCCAGGCCAGGATGGTTCTGGATTGCGGTCAGTGCCGTGCGGATACGAGAGTAGCTGGGACGGGCGGTCACGACCACGCAGATTTTTCGTTTTGCCATAAAATCTCCATTCAGGAGGCCAGGTCAGCCTCGGTGATGAATTCACCTTCTGGCAGATCACGCTGGAGGGGCTTATCCAGTACATCTTCCAGCCGTTGGGCAGGGATACCAGCCGAAGCCGGCTTGCGGGCGGTCAGGTCGGCGCGGGAAAGGCGATGACCGGCCTGGAGGTCCCGCCTGGCGACCAGGGCCTTGTTGAACGTCTGGCGCATGGACTGCATTTCCTGGTCAGCAGCATCCTTATCCAGCGGATGAGCCATTGCAAAATCAATGAAGCGTATCCCATCGACCAGTTGACGCAGTTCTACGGTCGTCACCGAGACAAACACATCCGGCCCGGACATCTCCCGGCTCAGCGTCACGTGGACCTCCAACAAGGATGCGCCTAATGTCACCGCCGCCAGCCCAGCGTAGATCGCGCCTGAATGGTCGGAAAGCCCGACCGGCACGCCATAGCGCTGGCGAAAAACGGATAGCATGTTCAGTCCAACAGCTTCCGGCGGGGATGGATATTTCGATGTGCATTGGAAAATTGCCAGCGGCAGGCCGCGCTGCTTTATCCAGGCCACGATCCGGTCAATCTCCTCCAGGCTGCTCATGCCAGTGGAAAGAAGGATAGGTAATCCAGTTCCAGCAATGCGCTCGAAGAGCAAGGGATTGTTCGCCTCGCCAGAGGCGATCTTCCAGGCCGGAATGCCGATGCGCTGTAATAGGTCGGCTGCTTCTTCGGAGAAAGGTGAACTTAAAAAGAGCAATCCTCTATCGCGAGCGTGCCGGGCCAGACCAGCCCACTGTTCCTCGCTAAACTCCATGCGCTTCCAGTAATCGAAGCGCGTTTCGTCCTGCTGGCCGAAGCGCACACGGAAAGGTTCCTGGGCAGAACTCTCGGCCTGGGCGATGTGAGTTTGGAACTTGACAGCCTCCGCGCCGGCTGCCGCAATCGCGTCAATGTAGGCATGTGCCATGCCCAGACTGCCATCGTGGGCCTGGGCAACCTCACCAATCAGCAGGCACGGCGCGCCAGACCCGACTTTACGGCCCGCGATCTCGATAGGTTGGATCTTGATCATTTTTTATCTCCATACGCCAGCGACCATAGATAGTCGGCTGTGCGCTGGGTCGCCTCGCCATTCAAGAAAGTCAGCTCAGCCTCGACGAAGTGACATCGTTCTGCTGCATTAAGGTCAGGATGAGAAAGATAGTCATCAAGTGCCTGTCGCAACTCCTCAGAGGTTAGGGCCAGTTTCCCAGCCTTTGCCCGGTTGACTCTGGAGGCTGTCGGCCAGCTGGGGACTTCATGTAAAGGCACCCAGAACTTATCCTGCCAGCCACCAGGCGTGTCAATACATGCGCTGATGAAAGGCTTATCGTGAAGGGCTGCTTCCACCACCATGGTCGAGTAAATGGTGACCAGGAGATCGCAATGAGCCAGCATGGAGCCTTTTTCCGGGAAATCTTCCCCGGAATAGCGTTCGAATCCACCGGGCATCTCCTTTGGCTCCACCACGTGCACGTCCGGGAATTGCCGAGCAATCTCATAGATGGCCCTGGCTTCCTCCTGGTAATGCGGGGATTTTTTGAAGTGGTTAGGATGCAAGCGGATGAGCAGTTGAGATGGCACTTTGAGCCCCTGCTTGCCAATCATCTCGGACAGCAATTTCACCAAATGCAAATTCGGCGAGATGCTCAAGGCGGTGGCAGCAAAGGCGACCAGCCGCTTATGGGGGTCCAGGTGATGCAGCCTGAAGTACTCGTTGCGCGGCATGACCCATTTACGGCTGATGTAGCCATCGTAAAGCGGCATACCACCGATATATACCTTCTCGGCCGACCAATCCACACCCGCGACCATTTCCCATTTGTGGATCTCTGACCAGACAACGACATAATTTATGAATGCGCCCGGCAAACCCTGGCTGCTGGGATTATCCCAGCCTACGATGACCGTGGCTGTTTTGATGCCGCGGCGCTTGGCTTCGCGCAACAGGTATTGATCCAGTCGCCATCCAGCCGTGTTGCAGATGATCAGGTCTGGTTGGTAGCGCTCGAACAGATCGTCATAGATGTGGGGGGTGAACAAAATCTGCAAGGTATACCTGAAGAACAGACGGGCCAGCCGCGAACGGCGCAGAAGGCCGATCAGCGGGCGAAAGAGTGGCAATATCCTTTTACGGCGGCCCCTGGCTTCCATTTCCCTCCGCCTGCGGTGGGTATCCACATAAGTCAGTGAAATGCGGCGAGAGGCACTGGCTCGTCGAACATGATCGAACAACTCCTGCAACCCGGCGTAGTGACTTTTTTGATAATGCAAGGCCTGCTTATCGCGCACAGACTCGAAGATGATCCTGGGATGCGAGTATTGTTCCTGTAAAAAGGGCAGCATGGCCTCCGGCACCAGCAGCACGAGGCGCGCATCCTTTGCAGCCAAGAGATTGACTAGGCCGGTCTCTAGGAAATAAGCCAGCGCCAAGCCATGGTCAAGAACGAGGAAAATCGTTTTCAAGGGTAACCTACAACCTCATTCAGCGTTATGGAAATACAGACGGAAGATCCGGTCGTGCAGCCATAATAGAACGTGGCGTATACCTGGCAGCCAGATCAACCTCCTGATCAGGGATTTGCCCATCGGCGCGCGCCCGGCCTGCGTCAGCGGGCCGGGCAGCCGGTTGCCGACGTGCCGCATGTAGGGTTCACAAGTGGTCAGGCGCAGATAACCGAGTTGATTGACAGCAATATCGAAGGCACGCTCGCCGCGCATTGGTTCCTTGGATGGCAAGGGAATGATTCTTTGGAGCACATCCTTGTGGGTCAGGAACTGAAAATGAGCCGAGCCTACGAAAGCCTGCTTGCCTTTGTAATTCAAACGATAATCCTGTCCGCCTCGGAAACGTTCCTGGGCCTTTTTCAATTCAAATCCGGTGCTGAGTGCGTGTTCCCAGAAAGTTTCCCAATCCATGAATTGTCCTATCTCCAACACACCTGAGGGCTGCTGCTTGCCCCATTCCAATGTACTGGAAGAGAAGACTTCCGGGGTTCGGAGAGGTCGCCCTGTCACCATGCCGACGTTTGGAAAAGCCTCGAACAACTCCAGCGAAGCAGCAAGCCAGCCTTTCTGAAAGTAAATATCGTTATCGGCAAAAGCAATGTACCTGCCCTGCGCAGCACCAAACATATAGTTCCAGGCGCCGATTTTACCTATATTTTTCTCAGATAGCACCAGGTATTGAATCTTTTCCTGCTCGTATAAATCCAGCAATAGTTCCCGCACCGGACGGCAACTGTGATTGTCAAAGACCATCAGATCGAAAGGCTGATCGGTATGTTCCCAGATGCTCTGCAGGCAGTATTCGAGCACGTCCGCGCTCTGTTCGTAAAAACCGCCGATGAACGGGATAAAGTTGACGACAATCACGGTGACATCTGCCGGTTGTGCGACAGTCGTTACCTGTTTAGCCGGATTCTGACCCACGCGCATATTTCTACCTTCTAGGCAAAGTAGACAGAGGACGTTCGACCTTGCCAATCCAGATGGCAATTCTGCCGCGCCATCCGGTCATCGCATCGGTAATAAAGAAGTGCTCCAGGCGGTGCAAGTACCTTGCCAGGTGCGGCTTGGGGGAGCATATCTTTCCCTTGATAAATTCCTTGTTGGTATCCAAAACATTATAAGCATTTCTCCGGCCTCCCGCCTTTGCCAGGTTGGATATGGCAACCTCGGAGCCATATGGAGGCTTGTTACCAGGGAGGTGGCTGTAATCGTGGTTTTGATGGATGACAAGCACCGAGCGCGTGGCATCCAAGGCCAATTTCCACTGCGTGCGGGCATGATAAACCATCCAATTATCCCAGACAGGGCGACCGATGGTAAAGTTCGGAACATCACTATAGAGGTAACGGGGAAAGACGAAGTAGTCAATACCCCAGGGATTGTAAAATTCGCCATGCTTTTCAACCTCGCCGTGCAGGCGAGATTCCCAATCGCCATTGAAATCGAGCGGTTCGGCCACTTCCAGATTCCAGCGCTGGCCGACCATGAGGAAATCCTTGACTTGCGCTGAAACCTGCCGCGCTGCCCGGACGAGGTCGGACATCAGGATCATGTCCGCGTTTGCATAGCACAGCACGGGACTATCGCTGAAGGCATGTCCCTGCGCCATGACGGACCTGACCGTTGGGACGCCTTTTTCGTCGCGTGCCACCTCCGGTACGTGCTGTACGTTGAATTCTTTGGCAATCTCTCGGATGCCGGCCTCGTCCCCAATCAGAATAACCGATACATCTTCCATCCGCATCCAGGATTGGATGGCGTTGCGCTGGATGATGTTGATGTGAGGGTTGGTGAATGGCTTAGGCGCCGTAAAGATAGTAAGAAAGCTCATGGGTTCCTGTTGCATCGAATGACACAAAGTGTCCGAATTGCTGTATGAATACCTTTGTGCGCTTTTTTGTCCTTCGTGTCTAGAAAATTACTTTGGGATCGGCAAGCTGAGTTTCATTGAAACCTGCTGCTCGATCCAGGCGTACGTGCGCTTCAGGCCTTCTTCGAGTGAAATTTGTGGTTCCCAGCCGAGAACCTGGCGCAGCCTGGAGTTGTCCGAGTTGCGGCCGCGCACCCCTTGAGGTCCGGGCACGTGCTTGATGGTTATCTCGATGCCGGCAATATCGGCGATGATGTCTGCCAGTTGGTTTATCGTGACCAGGCGATCCTGTCCCAGGTTCAGCGGAAAGACATAGTCCGAGCGCATCAGGCGGTAGATGCCCTCGAGGCAGTCGTCAATGTGACAGAAGGAACGGGTCTGCTCGCCGTCACCCCATATTTCGATCTCATGCATGCCGGTCAATTTAGCAACGGCGATCTTACGGCTGAGAGCGGCGGGGGCCTTTTCACGACCCCCGTCCCAGGTACCCTCTTCGCCAAACATATTATGGAAGCGGACGATGCGCGTCTGCAGGCCATAATCCTCTCGGTAGTGAGTGCACAACCGTTCCATCACCAGCTTTTCCCAGCCGTAGGCATCCTGGGGCTGAGCCGGGTAAGCGTCTTCCTCCTTGAGGGGAACTACATTCGTTTCGGTTTGCTTGTATTCGGGGTAGATGCAAGCCGAGGAGGTATAGAAGTAGCGCTTCACACCATTGAGGCGCGCGGCTTCCAGCGTGTGGGTGTTGATCAGCGAGTTATTGTGCAGGATTTCCGAGTGATGCGTTGAAATGAAGCCCATCCCGCCCATATCGGCAGCCAGGCCATAGACCTCATCAATGCCGCGCGTGGCCTGCAGGCAGTTATCCCAACGGCGCAGGTCGAGAAGCTCGAACTCATCGGCGTTCACTTTGCTGAATTCAGGCAGCTTGATATCCGCCCCGCGCACCCAGTAGCCTTTGGCTTTCAAAAAAGTGACCAGGTGATGGCCGATAAAACCACCTGCACCGGTAACGAGCACTTTTATTTTTGACATGATTTTCTCCTTCACGTTATTCTTTTTCGGATTCTGTCATTCCCTTGGCCTTTATTGAGGCATTAAGCTTGGCAAGTTCCAGCTCGCGTTCAAAAAGAGCCAGTATATCGCACCAGTCGAAGTCATCGCGGCCGCCGAAGCGGCCGTAGACCTGACGGATGAGATCCAAATCTTCGGGCGTATCCACCGTCCAGCGCAGCGCGCCGTAATCGGGGTCGTGGTTGAGGAGGGCGATGTGAAAGCCACGAGGAGATGTACCCAGTTGCAGGTTGAAGGTTGCAGGTTTCAAGTTGACGCCCTCGTAGAGATACGGCATAACATGTTCGCGCTGGTATGGCTCAGTCGCTTCTTTCCAGGCGCGTTCCAGCGCGGTAAACATGCAGACCTCCACATCCAAGCCGATGGGATAGGTGCGCCCCCAGGGTGGGGGCAGGCGATTGGCAGCGAAATCAAATGATGATTGCAGATTGCAGATTGCAGATTGACCAAGAACGATTTTGACGGTCTCGTCAACCAAGGCAGGGTCAATGACCGGGCAATCGGCGGTGATGCGAACGATGACATCCGCGCCGGTCTGCAACGCCGCCTGGTAGTAGCGGTCGAGTACATCCTGCTGGTCGCCGCGGAAACAGGGATAACCGCGCGCCCGACATAGTTCAGCCACCCTGTCGTCCTGGACCTCGGTCGTGGTCGCCACGACGAAGCCATCCAGCAGGCTGGCGCGACGGACGCGTTCGACGACGCGAACGAGCATCGGCTGTCCGGCAATGTCGAGCAGCACTTTGCCTGGCAGACGGGTGGCGCCTATGCGGGCCTGGATGATGGCAATGGTTCTTGGTCTCATCGGTGTTGAATGTTGCAGGTTGCAAGTTGCATGTTGCGGGGTACGAATTGCAGATTTATCATCATCGCGCTACTTTCAGTGTCATTTTATAAGCCTCAAGCAATTTTTGAAAGTTTTTTTGCCAATCGGCTTTTTCTTCGGCAGTCTTACGAGCAGCACGACTGATTTCAGCCAGGTTCTTGCGTCCATCATAAGCCCGCAGGATCGCAGCAGCCAGGGCGTCAACATCACCATCTGGGAAGAGCCAGCCGTTAACGCCGTCAGTCACCCATTCCCTATTGGCAGGGATGTCCGAGACCAAGGCCGGCAGACCGCAGGCGAGCGCTTCCATCAGCGAGACGGACGAACCATCCACGTGAGAGGCGCTTACGAAGAGGTCAGCCATCCAGTAGTAACGCGGCAATTCGCTTTGGCTGACTTGCCCGCCGAAGTGGATGCGTTCCATCACACCGCCGTCCGTGAGGATCTGGTGCAGAAGATTGCCCTGCGACCCGCCACCGAGCAGCATCAAACGCAGTTCGGGGCGCTGCCGCGTGGCCTCGACGAAGGCGCGGGCGAGAACATCCACACCATAGCGAGGTTCCCAGGCGCGATTGCAAAGAACTGTGAAAGAGTGATCAGAGAATAGTGACCAATTCTTTGAGGTGAAGTAGTTCAAGTCCACACCCCAAGGGAAAACGATAGTGCGGCTTGGGTTCATGCCGTAGGCAATGGCTTTCTGACGGGTGTTTTCACAATCGCTGGTAAAAAACGTGGAACGTGCCAACGTGTAATGTGTAACATATCTCCACCAGACGTTGCGCCCGGCGTCCTGCATCATGTCGAAGCCCCAGGACATGCTGAGAAGCGGGTGAAAGCCGGTAAGTGCGGCTATGAAGGCGCAGGTCTGGATAGGACCGGCATGGATCAGGTCAGGCTTGATGGCGCGGATCAAGCGTCGAAAGTCCAGCGCCAAACGGGGCAGGTTCTTCCACTCAAAAGGTTTTCGACCACCGGCCCACAAGACTTGTTCAATTTTGGAAGGTACAGGCCGGTCCTCGGTCTGGCGTGGGCTGCGCTGGAGGCGGACGTAAAAAACCTCGTGTTCCGTTTCCGCAAGAGCGGAGAGGAAACGATGATCGTGAGGGGTGTAGTCTAGACTGAAATAGATAATTCGCATGGCATTATCGTGCGGCGTGCGACGTGTAGCGTGTGCTATTGCTTTTTGGGCATGGCGGCTTTGAAGGCGCTGATGAGAGCTTTTGTCGTGCCAGATAGGTCGTAATTGATCTTGAACTGCTCTGGCGCAATGTAACCAACATCCAGCGCAGCAAATAGAATGGATTGTTCTTCGACGGCAGAACGCCGATCAATACCGAGGAAGCGAGCAAACTCCGTGTTTGAGTCGCAGTCAAAGCCCTCAGCGATATTTGCCATCACAGAAACCGCCGCGCGCCGAATCTGATCCCGCATGCTGAAATCTTTCGCAAACGCACCCTCGCTTGTCAGCAAATAAAACTGCTTGACCAATAGGCGGGCTTCCTGCCAGGCCTGAATATCTTCAAACCGTCGAATGCTCATCTATCACCTCGCACTAAACCCACTCCGGACTTACTCACCTAAATCCGTCCATCTCAATTCCTTTCCCTTTGGCAGGTCGGCCAACGCTTTCGTGCCGACGACAGACTGGATCTCATGAGGCTTGATCGCGCCGGGCGCGGCGGGACGGAGCACTTCTATCATCTCGCGGGTGAAAATCTCACCAGCTTTGACATCGCGCGCAGCACGCAGGCAGCGGCGCTGGATGATGGCGGTCTCCTGCTCATTGCCGGCGATGAACTTGTCGGGCGAACCGAGGGCGCGCTCCAGGATGCGGGTCTCCTCGACCATCCTGGCCCAATTCTCTGGATTCATGGCGAACTTGTGATCCGGGCCTTCGCGGTCGTTGCTGTCGGTGAAGTGGCGCTCGATGACGCGCGCGCCGAGCGTCACCGCTCCCAGGACAGGGGCGAGGGCGTGGGTGTGGTCCGAGAGACCCAGGATCACGTCCGGGAATATGGCGGCGTAGGTCTTGAGCACGTTCAGGTGCAGGTGATCGTAGTTCTGCGGGCTGGAGGTATAGTTGGTGTTGCACTGCATCAGCACCAACTGCTTGTTGATCTTCAAAATGGCATGCACGGCGCGCTGCACCTCGCCGATGGTCGCCGCGCCGGTAGCGACGAAGAACGGTTTGCCCTTGGAGGCCATGCGTTCCAACGCCTCGATCCAGTCAATCTCCCCAGAACCGGCCTTGTACATCTGCACGTAGGGATTGAGCCAGTCAATGGCCTCGAAATCGTATGGCGCGGAGGAGTATTCAATGCCTGCCTCTTTGCATTCTTCCGCCAGGGTCAGCGTCCACTCGAACGGGATGGATGCGCCCTGATAGACCTCGAAGACGCTTTTCTTCCACTTGGCCTGGTGGCTAACCTGTCCGTCCATGTGTTTGAAGCCGTAATCCGAGACGATCTTGGGGGCGCGGAAGTTCTGGAACTTGGCTGCGTCCGCGCCGGATTCCTTTGCCAGGTAGATCAACATCTTTGCCCGCTCCAGGTTGCCATCATGGTTGGCGGCGATATCGGCAATGAAGTAGGTGGGGTGGCCAGGCCCGATGAGGCGATTGCCGATTTTGATATCCATGGTTACTCCTGTTTTGTGTCATTACGAGGATGTTTCGTGCCTGAAGCAGTCTCCTCGCAAGGGCAGGGATTGCTTCCCCATTCGGGGACGATGTCGCCGCGAAGAGCGCGGCTCGCAATGACATCAAATCTGTTGATAACTCCGCATTTTCTGTGGATAACCCTGTGTATACTGTGTATAAAACTTCTCCAAACCGGTGGAAAAAGCGGGGAGGGCTTCGCCCAGACATGTGGATAACTTGTGGACAGACAGGCGCAGGTTGTGGGAACGTCTGGCCTTCAAGCCGGATTCTTCGACAGAAATGGGGAGGACCTGCCTTTCGTCATAACCAAACTGCCGGGCCAGTCGCACACCGAAATCGTACTTCGTCAGTGCTTCGGACCCGACCACGTGATACAGTCCCGATAGGCTTTTTTCCAGCATCCGAACGAGCGTCTCCGCCAGGTCGCCGACGAACATCGGGCAAAACCAGATATCGGTGAACCCATTACATTGCCTGCCTTCGCTCAGGTTGTTGAAAAAGTATTCAGACAGGCTTCGTGTGCCGCTCAGGCTCCAGCCAAAGAAATTCACGCGGGCAATAATGGCATCGGGATCAGCTGAAAGCACGTTTTGTTCGCCTTGTAATTTGGTTGCTGAATAAACACCCGGCGGATTGGGCAAGTCGGATTCGGTGTAGACACCATCCTTTTTTCCATCGAACACGGAGTCAGTAGAAAGGTGAACGAGACGGATGCCGCGGTTTAAGCAGCCAGCGGCCAGATCGCCGGGCAAGTCTGCGTTCAGGCGTCGCGCCAGGCTTGGGTCGGCTTCGCAGGCTTCCAGGTCCGCCAGTGCGGCGCAGTGGATCAGCCAATCGGGCCGCGACGCGTCCAGGATGTGGTCAACCTCACCCGGCTCCAGCAGATCAGCGCAGACCAGCTCAAATGGGACGCCGCTCAACTTGCAGCGATCCACACCGATGACGGTATGCTGCTCCCACGCCGACAAAGCCAGGTTCAGCCCCAACAATCCACTTGCTCCGGTAATCAAAAGCCGTGTCATCTTCCGCTTCTCACATATCACACATCATGTATCACGTCTCATGCAATTAGTTCCCGTTTGCATACGCTTCCTCGAACGGCGCAATGAATTTCTGGATACTCTCGAGATCCAGCCATTGCGTGTTAGTGTCGCTGGTGTAGCGGAAGTCAGCGGGAAGGGACTTGCCCCGCGATTTCCAATCGTAGACGAACCACATCCCTTCAGCGGGCAGGACGACGAACATATCGCCCAATTCAACGGCGGTGCGCGCCTCGTCTTCCGAAATGAGCACCTCGTGCAGCTTTTCGCCGGGACGAATACCAATGACCTCGACCCTTGCGTTCGGGGCAATGGCGCGCGCCAGATCGAGCACCTTCATGCTGGGGATTTTCGGCACGAAGACCTCGCCGCCGTGCATCTGCTCGATGCAGCGAATAACGAAGTGGACGCCCTGTTCCAGCGAAAGCCAGAAGCGCGTCATGCGCTCGTCAGTTATCGTCAGTTTTCCGCTCGACCGCTGCTGGATGAAAACGGGAACGACGCTGCCGCGGCTGCCAACCACATTCCCGTAACGGACGCACGAGTAGCGGGTGGCCGTACCCGCAGCATAGGCGTTGCTCTGTACGACCAGTTTCTCGGCGGCCAGCTTGGTCGCGCCGTACAAGTTGACCGGGTTAACAGCTTTATCGGTGCTGAGGGACATTACTTTTTCGACACCGGAATCAAGTGCGGCCTCGATGACGTTGCTGGTACCCATGATGTTGGTCTTGATGGCTTCCATCGGGTTGTATTCGCAGGCGGGCACCTGCTTGAGCGCAGCAGCATGGACGACGATGTCCACGCCGTGCATTGCGCGCCGCAGGCGTTCCTGGTCGCGCACATCGCCAATGAAGTAGCGCAGGGAGGGGTGATCGAAACCGGCGGCTCGCATTTCGAGCTGTTTCAGCTCGTCGCGGCTGTAAACGATGAGCTTCTTTGGGTGATATTCCTTCAGCATGACCTCGACGAATTTCTTGCCGAAGGAACCTGTACCGCCTGTGATGAGGATGACTTTATCTTTCCAGTTCATGATTGCTCCATTTTATCGGCTCGCCAGCCAGGCAACGGAAGGTCGCACCAAACTGCACCCGGCCCTCTTCGCCAAGTACGCGGGCCAGGGGCCATTTCTCGTAATCCTTCCAAAATTTGTAAAGCCGCCACGGAAATGGGCGCGGATACTCGAAAAAGAAACGGTAGGCGTAATTCCACGCCGATTCGACCTGTTCGCGGCTGGGGCGATGCTGCCCGGGATTGGAGAGAACGCTTTCGATCATGTGGAAATATTCATCCCAGGTGTTTGGATCCAGCGTAAAGCCGCGCCCCCGGTAGTGGGTCTTGCCCACGACGATGACCGGGATATCTCTCATGACCATCTCCAGGCCAGTGGTAGTAACATAGACCAGTCCCAGGTTGGTCAATTCCATTAAATCGTACGTGTTGACTTTATCGAGCGCTTCGATGAGGTGGATATTCTTAGGCAGCGTGGGTAAGGCTGATTTGACCGCATCTACCATTGATGCGCCATGCGTGTACTTCTCGCCAGGGTGGATGCGGATGACCAACTGCGCATCCGGGCGTTTGGCAAAGAATCGGACGGTACGCCCAATCCACTCCGCCATGCTGTGGGTGAAAATCTCGCGGCCGAGGATCAGGCTGTCGCCCAGCACGTTCGTCGCCAGCAGGACGAGCGGCCTGTCATCCAATCCCAACGCAGTACGGGCCTGCAGGCTGCCCTGGGTGGGCACCTCCTGCCAGAGACGGTCGGACTTGCCGAAACTGCGCGCTCCCTGGCGGGCTGCTTCCAACGCCTCGATACGGGCGCGCTGTTCGACGCTAAGTTGCAGATGACCGCGCGCCTGCCAAAGTTCATCTGTGTTCAGGTGCATGATCTCCTCGCCCTGCGACAACCAGAGCTGCTCGCGTTCCTCGCTGAACTCATAAGTCACGACCGGCAAGCCGAGGTAGCGCGCAACTTGATAAACTACGCCCAACTCGACGACGACGCCGTTTGGGATGATAACGACATCCGGGCGATGGACTTTCAGCCAAGCCAGCGCGAGGCGAGCCGCCATCCTGTTGCGCTCGAGCCGCAGATGGTACAACTCGCTTCCTGTGTCCACTTCCTCGACCTCGAGCCTGTATTGCACATCGTAAGCGCTGATTTGCCGGACGGCGCTCTCCAGTTCGGATGGAAGCGACTGGGTCGGGTGTATATCCAGCAGAGAGACGATCTTCATCAATGAGCGGGCCGGTTCCAGCACAGCGCGGGTATAAAGGTCCTGGCGGCGCAGATCGAAAGCATTGACAGGTTTGTCGTATTCCGAGATGGGGGAATAGGCAAAGGTCAGCTTGTGTCCGAATCCAGCCAACGCCAGACTGATCAGGGCGCCCTCTTCGATCCAAAAATGGAGCGTGCCGAAAACGAGGATGCGTTTGTGGTAGCTATATTTCGGGCTACCATTGCCGGTCGGTGCTGCGGCTGCAAAGGGTTTGACTTGGGCACAGGCCTGCGGTAATGCCGCCTGGAGATTATTCAGGTTGAAATGACTGCGGATGGTCCGCTTGCGATGTCGCAGCCGCCAGTACAAATCGGGAACCAGGGGGATTTCGCCAAGCAGGTTCTTGACCGAGTCCTTAGCGCTCATGCGTTTTTTCTATACTCCATTCCAGGCGCGGACGGATGACACCCTGGCGCGGCTCGGACCATTGCATTCCGGGCGCGCCAGCAGTATCAACGGTAAAGTCGAGCGCTTGTTCATCCTCAAAGTAACGTTTAATGTGATAGGAACTGGCATTTACACCCAGCGCGTAGCGACCCTGGTTGAGCGTGTCAGCCGGGATGAGGCATCTGCTGATGTAATGGCCCGCCGGGCGGCTGGTGTGTCTTTCGAAGAGTGCCGGATCGTCGGTGTCGAAGGAGGTGAATACCGCCTCACCGCGCGTGGTACTCAGGTAGAAGCCCACGCGCAGACCGGTCACCAGCGAGCTAAGACTATATTCCATCTCTATCGTGAAAGGCTCGGTTGAGCGGACGGTGTCCACAACTAGCCCGCGATTGTCGCGCAGACGCAAGGCAATCGGGCGGAAAGGCGCGGAGCCGGCCGGCACCTCGTCCAGGTCCCAGAAGCGTTCACCAGCCTTGGCGTGTCCGGCGGAAAGGTAGTGGTCCACGGCCTCGGCTGAGGCGGCGCGCAGGATCAGCTTTCCCTTTTCCAGGACGATGGTCTCCTGGGTCAGGCGCAAGATGGCGGACATGTTGTGGCTGACGAACAGCACGGTGCGTCCCTGCTGGGCCACGTCACCCATCTTGCCCAGGCATTTACGCTGGAACTCGGCGTCGCCCACAGCCAGCACTTCGTCCACGACCAGGATTTCCGGTTCCAGGTGAGCGGCCACTGCGAAGGCCAGGCGCAGGTACATGCCGCTGGAAAAGCGTTTGACCGGCGTGTCAATGAACTGCTCGACTTCCGAGAACGCGACGATCTCATCGAACTTGCGCTCGATCTCGGCGCGTTTCATACCCAGGATGGCGCCGTTCAGGTAGATGTTCTCGCGGCCGGTCAGTTCTGGATGGAATCCGGTGCCGACCTCGAGCAGCGACCCCACGCGGCCGCGGATCTGCACCTTGCCTTCGGTCGGATCGGTGATGCGCGAAAGGACCTTGAGCAGGGTGCTCTTGCCAGCCCCATTGCGGCCAATGACGCCCAGCACCTGTCCCTGCCGCACCTCGAACGAGACATCTTTCAGCGCCCACACCTCGTTTGCAGCCTCTTCTCCAGAGCCGTCGTTCGAGCGCCGCGTCAGGCGGGTTGTCACTTGAGCGCCCCAATCCACCAACTGGTCACGCAAGGTATCGTGCCGCTGGGTCAGCGCGCCGATGCGGTAGCGCTTGCTTAGATTTTCAACGCGAATGGCGATTTCACTCATGAAGGTTACCCTAGACAATATCCGCGAACGTCCGTTCCATGCGTTTAAAGAAGTACAGACA
>Ga0315289_10008434_pt1 | contig 14905 bp, 14 predicted proteins | sample YL17G11_40_MG_FD_203452 | JGI IMG/M metagenome (GOLD analysis project Ga0315289, IMG submission 203452) | Sediment microbial communities from Yellowstone Lake, YNP, Wyoming, USA - YL17G11_40 | ecosystem: Environmental > Aquatic > Freshwater > Lake > Sediment | place: USA: Wyoming | collected...
CGCCACTACGTCCGGGAGCGGCAAGGTCGGTGAACGCGGACATGAGTTGCTGAGGCTACTGACTCAGCACGAGCGTGATCCCCTATGGCGACACCAGGGTACCGCTCAGGCGCCCGGAAAACGGGCTGGGACGACGTAAGCAGTTAGCTATCAAAGAGCTACGTTACAAAACCCGTTCATCTTGCAAAAGAACATCTGTTACCACAAGGCCACAACGTCCGACAACGGTTCTCGGTGAGCACAGATGCAGACTGATCTTCATTGACAGGGCTCCGCCGCAGGCGGAGAAGTATGACGTGTGAAGGATCAAGTTCAACAAGATCACCGTCGCCGCCTCACGGCTCACGCCTCGCTGTTCACGGTTCGCCATCATATTGCATACTCGTCCTTGGAATAGATGTCAAGGGGAATCCGGCCGGGGGGCAATGAAGAATGCTGAATCATGAATGGGGATACAGGGAAGGCGGGGTGGAGAGGCAGGGACGTGAAGGTGATACTTATTGCACAGAATGATTCAACCATACTTATCTGTCGACCGGCGCCTTCCGACCGGCTATTATCACGGGCATCCCGATCGTGGGTCGTACGGCGGCACGACATGGTCTTGGGGCTTGTGAGGAGACGAGTAAAGTATGGTGTCCCAATACTGTCCAATACTGTTAGGGAGGTACGCGTCTTGACTTTGGCTTTTAGAGAAGAAGCTCTTAGTGTGTTGGCATGGCGAATAAGGTTTTGGCCTTGCCACTGTGTGCGCAGTTGTGAGTCTCGAGGGCGGAAATGGAGAAGGGGCAATGGTCAAGCTTATGAACCTTATGGACGAACGAGACTCGGAGAAGAAGCAGTTGCGGCAACTCACAAGGATACTCCGCGTCTACGGATGCTCAGCCTTTCTTGTTGCGCCCTTTGCTGGTTTTGTGTTCTTCGTGCCACGAGCGTTGTGGGGCGAAGCGTCTGATGATTTGGCGTTCGACTTGTGGGTTTTCGGAACCAATGTCATAGTCACTCTGGGCGTACTCTGCTTCGAAGAGGCACTTCGCAGGGAGCTACGATTTGCCGTCCTTTTCTTCGAAATGGAAGCGAAAGAGGCCGCCCGCCAACTTGGGTCTAAAGTAGCGCGATACAGTGCGGCGGTATCCGTCTTGACGGGGGCGTCTTCTGTTTTCCTTGCGCTGATGAATCAAACGGGTGGCGGAACACACCTGTATTCACCATGTGCTACGGCCTCTTGTGCCGTAGGGCTGGGGGTCTTGAGTTTGCTTTTCCTCGGCAGAGCGGTATTCGCTTTCTGGTTTTCGCGTCCGCGCCGTGACACGACTGGGCACCAGAAGGCATGAGCTGATGACCGCGTGGATGTGTCTCGTCCGCTATATTGGTAGCAACTGCGACGGCCGGCACTGTCCTTAGCTGTCAGCGGCTGGCAATGTAGAGAAAAGCCTTCCCTTCGGGCAAGTGTGCGGTTGCGTGTGAAATCCACAAATGGGGTTCGAGAGGTAGCGTGTGGCTCGCCTTCGGCGAGCCAGGACTTTCCTCAGGCATCTGGGAGCTATTGTCAAATGTTGTGTATGGGTGAGTCAGGCGGCGTATCGGGTGACCTCCGCTCCATCCCTGAATTCGATCCCTTCCAGCACCTTGCCCAGCATGGCCGAGCCGTTCAGCTTCCGCCACCGCCGCTCGGCGCTCTTGCATAGTTTGCAGACCATCGTCAGCGCCGTCGTCCTCGACAAGCACCCGCGCGTCTTGTCCGTCCTGAGGCGCACCGTCGCCAGCGTAGACTCGATCGGGTTCGTCGTGCGTATGTGCACCCAGTGCGCCGCCGGGAAACCGTAGAACGCCAGCAGCTCATCCCGATCCTTCGCCAGACATTCCGTCGCCTTCGGATACTTGGCCTGGTAAGCCTCAAGGAATAGCTCGAACGCCTTCTCGCCTTGCGCCTTCGTGGGCGCCATCCAGATCTCCTGCAGCCGCGCTTTCGCCTGCTCCTGCATGCCTTCGGGAGGAAGGCGACGAAGGGCGTCAATACGTTCCCAGGCGGAGCCCTTCGTCCACGAAGAAGCGGTACGTGTCGTACTCGCACGTATTCGGGATCGAGTGGTCGGAGTGGAGGATGTAGCCGCTGCCTTGCTTGACTACGGGTATCTTGGCTTCGAGTTCGGCCTTGATCGCCTTCTTGTCGTTGGCAACGAGGTTGCGCGCGTCCATGCCTCCGCAGAAGGCAATGCGGTCGCCGAACTGCCTCTTGAGCCTCAGGAGGTCCATGCCCGCCTTGATCTCGATGACCTGGAGGCAATCCATGCCGGCCTCGACGAGCCCGGGCACAAGGGGCTCGATGTAGCCGCATGAGTGGACGATGACGGGCAGGCCAAGGGAATGGGCGTAGGCGAAGGTCTTCGCGTGCCCCGGCATGACGATGGTGCGGTACATGGCGGGGGACATGAACGGATGGCCTTTGAAGCCCATGTCCTCGTAGAACCAGATGCCGTCGGGCTTGCCTGCTTCGGCGAAGAGGATCTCCATGAGGGAGATGATCAGGTCGGCGTAGGTGTTGACCATGTCCTTGACCCAGTCCGGGTCAACGGCCATGCCCATGAGCATGTGGACGTGGCCGCAGACGGGGTGCATGAGCTCGAAGACGTTGATGCCTTCCCAGCAGAAGAATCGCTGCGCCTGAGCGGTGCGCTCTTTGGCGGACTTGTAGGCGTCGAAGTTGATGCGCCTGCGTTCGGGCTTCAGAAGGGGCTTGATGTTCTCTTCCCAGGCGGAGCGGTCCTTGACCATGAAGTCCACGTGTTCGGGGGTCGCGTCGTGCAGCTTATGCCTTCGGAGGACTGCGCCGTTGCCGTCGCGAGTGAGTATGGTCTCGTAGGTCTCTTCCAGGACCTGGGGGACGAAGTCGAGGTCGGCGACCATGCTGAAGCACCAGGTTCCGGCGAGGTCGAAGCCGAAGTGGGCGGCGAGGTCTTCGCCTTGTTTCAGGTGGCCTTCGGCGGTCCATTTTTTCTGGGTGTCGCCCCAGAAGTGCTCAAAGAGGCCGATGCGGTCCACCGGTTGCCGGTTGAGGATGCGGGTGATGCGCTCGACGCCGGTCAGCTCAGACATGCGATGGCTCCGAACGTCTGTTAATGAATCGGTGTTTGTGCTGACTCGAAAAGGGGCATTCTACGGAAGATGGGCGCGAGGGGCAAGGGGCTGAAAGCGAGGCAGAGGGGGACCGTCAGGTCTCAAGGTTCAGGTTGTGGCGACAACGGCCGGGCATTTCCCCGCGGTTACGGGGCCACGGCGGGAATTCCGCGTGTCGCCGTTGGCGACCCGTCGCGTCCGCCTTGTGGCGGACGACTCGGAATGATCAACGCAGTGTTACACAGCCGTTCAGCGGCCGTACTTGCCCATGAGCGTGCCCCGGGCGAGGATGTGGCCCTTCATGGCCTCTTCGAGTTGCTTCTTGCTGAAGCCGCCGGGCATCTCGAGCGTGGTGTCGAGCGCGTAGAGCTTGAAGAAGTAACGATGGGTCTCACCCTTCGGGGGATGGGGGCCGCCGTAACCCGTGTTCTTGAAGCTGTTGACGCCCTGGATCGCGCTGACCGGGGCCGTGACGGTATCTTCCTTGGGTATGGCCTCCGGCAGCATGCGGGTGATGCCTGAGATCTCGCAGATGAGCCAGTGCACGAAGGGCCCCATGCGGGCGTCCGGGTCGTCCATGATGAGTGCGAAGGTGGCGGTGCCGTCGGGCACGCCGCTCCAAGCCAGGGGCGGCGAAGCGTCCCTGCCATCCCCGGTATAGGCCGCAGGGATCATGGCGCCTTCCTGGAAGGCCGTGCTGGTGAGCGCCATGGTCGCTCCGGGCTGCGGCGCCTGAGTATCCGCGGCGGGCTTCGAACAATCTGCAAGGACGACCGCTACGGCTAATGTGAGCGCGACCAGAACTGGTCCATACAACGCGTGTTTCGTGGCCATGGGGCCCCTCCTTGGGATAACGTGCTTGCTGGAACGACTCTATTGTCGGGCCGTTTTGAGGATATGTCAAGGCTGATTCTCGAGAGCTGCGGCCCGCGGCGCGGAGAGCATGAACAGGAACACAAGGCGCGCCATGGCGGGCTGCGCGTAAGCGCGGGCTGCCTCAGGACTGCGACAGGTCTTCGGCAATCAGGGAATACAGCATGGCGTCCTGCGGCAGGCCTTGCAGGAAGAAGCGTTTGCGCAGGATGCCTTCCTTCCTGGCGCCGGCCTTCTCAGCCACGCGTTGGCTTGCCCTGTTCTGGGCGGCCACAAGGATCTCGAGGCGCTGCAAGCCGAGGTCTGCGAGGCCGAACGGCACCAGGAGCCTCACTGCCGCCGTGGCGACGCCCCGCCCCGCACGGCTCGTCCTGACCCAATAGCCCAGGTTGGCGCACTTGCTGTTCACGTCAATGCGGTTGAGGCCGCAACCGCAAAGGAGGGCGCTCGTTCTTGCGTCCTCGATGGCGAAGTCGTAGGCGTCGCCTTTGTACCATGCTTCGGCGCGAGAGGCGACCCACGCGGCGCTCTCGTCGCGGCAGTAGCCGGGGTGAGCCCACGGCAGCCAGGCGGCGAGTTCGAGGACAGACTCCGAAACGGCTTCGAAGAGGGCATCCACATCATCGGGCCGGTAGGCGCGGAGGCGGATCCACCCGTCCGATAGTTCCATCCTCAGGGACCCGGTCACGCGCGTTTTCCTCGAGCCCGCTTGGGCTGCTTCGCAGCCTTTCGGCGCCGCGGGAAGACGACGCCGCGGAGGCTTTCGAGGATGCGCTCCTGTGCGTTCTCTGCGAGCCCTCTTCTGCGAGCGTTCTCCACCTCATAGCCGCCCTCCGAGAACGCCTGTCGCGTCGGCACATAGGTCAGTTGCCCTGCGTGACTGAGCGCGATGAGGCGCCGCCCGGCATCTTTGGCCATTTGCTTCAACGCAAAGCCTGTTTCGACGAAGTGCTCGCCGGGCAGGGCCACTATTGCCACGTCGCCGACTTCGATAGCTCGGAGCGTGACGGCAATCTCAGACTCGCCGCCGACATTGACCGACCATGCTTTGGCTTGCAGCTTGCCTGGCCTGACGGCCTTCTTCTTGCCCAGGGCTCGAAGCACCGCTGTGCCCAGACTGCGCCCGACCTCCTCGACTTCGGCGAAGGTGCCGCTGTTTCGGTCGTAGATCCTCGCAAAGGGGTCCGGTGCGGATGGTGACTTACGGCGTTCCGCCAGGAGTACCTTGACCGTCGGCGTCAGGGGGTTGATGTCGCCGGACGGAGCGGCGACGAAAGCCGTCTCGGCACCGGGCATGTGTTCTTCGATGGCGCGGCGCGCGGCGCCGATGTAGTCCGCGGAGATCGTCAGGTTGTTCTGCCCCATTACGACGCCGTGGAGAGCGTAGGAGAACAGCAGCCCGTACAGGTTGCCATCGGCGTCGGCAGCAGCAAGAAAGGAGAATTCCTCGTCAACCGGTCCGCCGAACTTACGCCGGTTGATGCAGAGGCCCTCGGCCATGCCGGTCCCGTAAGAGAGCTTCGCGGGACGGCGCCGCTTCCAGGCCAGTTCGGCCGCGCTGGCGAGCAGGTCAGGCAGGAGCGCAACGTAGGTGCCTTCCTGGCCGAGGCGAGGTCCAGCGTGTGTGTGCACCCCCGCCACGATGACGTTGTCTTTGGGTATGCCCGTGCGTTCGCTGACGCGAACGCGCGTGGCTTCGCACGTCGCATCCGGAAGGCTGCACACGTCCACGGCAATGAGCGCTGCGGATTCGCCTCCGGATTCGAAGGCTACGGCCCGCGCGCTCAGCTCGTCGTAGATGTCCGCAGCGCCATCGGTCCTCTTTGCATAACCAGCCATCAGTGTGCCGAGGGGCGGGGTAATGTTGTAGCGACCAAAGCCCACTTCGACTTTCATCTTGCCTGACTCCTCTGCTATGGGATGCAGTTCCTGCCCGGTCCACGAGACCAGGGCGGCGATGTGCGTGGATATGTCGGACGCCACGTTACGGCCTGACGTCTGACGGCTCTCCCTTTGCGAGGCGCATTTCAATGGCCACGGTCCTGCTTTCGCGTACTGAACGCTGCGCTCCGGTGAAGTCGCTCAGCTTGACTCGGCTGGCCCGGTAACCGGGTGCAGACGCCTTCAGCCAGTACCCGGTGATATGCATGGTTCCCGTCCGCCCGTACCACCTTATGGCTCCCCCCGCTCTGAAGCCGTAACCGAACTCGACGCGACCTTCGCCGTGCGCGTTGAATGACCCCAAAAGGAGACCACTCGTCGTCCTGCCGGAGTTCCCACTCGGAGGATCGTCCTCATGCCACAACTCGACCAGAGCGTTCTGGACGGGTGAACCGCTGACGCCATCAAGTACGGTGACGCGCAAAAGAAGCGATACGCCCCCGGTCCACCCGATCACGGGTGTAAAGAAGATCCAGCAAATGGCTCCGGTTATCAGAAGCACCCCGACGGCCAACAGAATCCATTTCCGGGCGCCCGGCAGAGAAAGGAGCAGCGCCACCACGACCAGGCCGGCGACCAATAGTCAACCCATCATGGTCGACCACTCTCCGGCGCGTGAGGCGCGAGCGTATAGCTGCAGTTCAGCAGTCGGCAGCATTGCAGCCCTGGGACGTGGCACCTTATGAGAACAAGAGCGCAGCAATTGCGATGGAGGGAATCGCCGGCGTCGAGCCGCACGCCGCTCACTCTTCTTCGAACACCTGATCGTAGAAGCCGACGTAGTCGTCCGGGCGATCGCCCTCTCTCCACTTGATGGCGTCGCGCGGGTGCACGTTGAGGATGCCCGTGATCATGTAAGGGATCCTGAATCCCCATTCCATCTTGCTGTTGAGGGGGAGGAAGTGCTCCTGAATGCATTTGAGGACCGGCCTGAGGTGGAACTTGGGGTTCTTGAGAAAACCAATGAGGAGTTCCAGGGGGCAGTTCCCGGCGCCGCGGCCCATGCCGTTGATGGTTGCGTCAAGGCGGCTGGCGCCGAGGATGAGGGCCTCGAGCGTGTTCGCGTAGGCGAGCTGCTGATTGTTGTGCGCATGGATGCCGACTTCCTTGCCGGTGCCCTCAAGCGCTTTCAGATAGGTCAGAGTGAGGTCCCTGATTTGCTCGGAATAGAGCGCGCCGAAGCTGTCTACGAGGTAGACCGCACTGACGGGGGTTTGCCCCAGCACTTGCAGCGCTTCCCCCAGCTCTTTGTCCTGAATCACGGAGACGGCCATGAGTTGCATCACGGTCTCGTAGCCCTTGTCGTGGGCGTCCTTGATCATGTCAACGGCCGTCGGGATCTGGTTGATGTAAGCGGCGATGCGGATGCAGTCGAGGACGCTCTTCTCCTTCGGGAGGATGTCCTCGTGGTAATCTGTGCGCTCCGCATCGGCCATGGCGCAGAGCTTCAAGGCCGTGGGATTGTCGCCCACAATGCGGCGGATGTCGTCTTCGTCACAGTACTTCCAATCGCCGAACTCGGACGGCGCGTATATCCTCTTGGAGGCCTTGTAGCCGATCTCCATATAGTCCACCCCCGCGGCGACGCAGGCGTCATAGATGGCCTTGACGAAGCCGTCTTCGAACTTGTGGTTGTTGATGAGGCCGCCGTCGCGGACGGTGCAGTCGAGTATCTTGATGTCCGGCCTGTAGGTCAGCCAAGAGCCTTTGGCGTGCTGGTCCTTTACGTGCTCTATCATCGGCACGCTCCTCCGGAAGTTTCGGGAAGACCCCATCAGTATCGCCTTCGGGGCAACGCCTGTCAACGGGAGGTCGCGTGCGATTCAGCGTTCCGCCTTGAGTTCCGCCAGGGCCTGTGCATAGGCTTGGTCCCACGCGTCGTAGAAATGTGAGGCGTAGTAACAGAGCTCCGCAGTCGTCATCCAGGGGTGGATCTCCTGCTCCTGCGGCACGTAGGCCACTCTCTCACGCGTCTCGTAAGGTGCCGTCCAGAGGTCGGCGCCGAGCACGCGCCCGACTCCGCTGTCGGGCTTCAAGAGCCCCATCAGGATACGGATCGTTGTGGTCTTGCCGGCGCCGTTCCGCCCGATCAGGCCGTAGACGGCGCCCGGCGGCACTTCGAGGTCGAGGCCGTCTACGGCGCGCACGCCGCCCGCGAATGTCTTACGGAGTGCGCCCGCTTCAATGGCTAAGGCGTTCACGATTCACCTCTCTACCTCTGTGGGGTCGGTTGTTTCTTTGGCGGCTGCCGGCGGGCGGCTTTGGCACGGAGGTCGTGAAGTTTGCCGATTTCCTCGCCGACAACTTCCATCACAAGGTCCGCCTGCGCGCCCACTTGCATGGCTTCCACAGCAAGCTGGGATGCGAGACGCCTCAGCCGGGCCTTGCGCTCCTGCTGCGACACGAGCCTGGCAGACTCGGCAACGAACGCGCCTTTGCCTTGCTTCAACTCGATGACTCCCTCATGCTGCAGTTCGTTGTAGGCCTTGACGATCGTGGCGGGATTCACGGTGAGCGAGCGCGCGAGGTCGCGGATGGAGGGGAGCTGGTCGCCGGCTTTCAGGGTGCCGGAGGCCACGTAGTGCTTGAGCTGGTCCATGACCTGCCGGTAAACGGGGATTCCGGAGTGGGCGTCTATCTGCAGATGGAGCATGGGACCGCCTTGCCAGAGTGCGGCTGTATTATATCACCGGTACGGCACCTGTCAAGAGGGAAACTTTTTAGATGGGAGATGCCGCGCACGTGTTGCCTTCTGAAGGTATTTGACAAGTCCTGCGGCCTGGACATAATGGAAAAGGGCGTGCCAAGTTCGCACGCACGTACGAACGGCGGCGGGCAGGGCGCGGGGGGACAGGTGTGGCGGCGAGGAGCCGGGGAGGCCTGCTCGTGAAGCTTAACGTCCTTCAGAAGTTCACGTTGCTGAGCATCGGCGCGACGGTGGTCATCGTCGTGGGCCTGAGTGTTCTGGTCTCCAGCCTGCTCACAAGATGGCTCTTCGACCACGAGGCCGCGATAACCAGCCAAGCACTGCGCACTGTGACGGCCGTAGACCTTCCGCCCACCGTTTTTAGGCGCGCGGTTCGCGAGCAAGATACGCGGGTCTTCGAGTACATCTGGCAGCACCTGCACCGAATCCCGGACGCGTTCCGCATCAAGTTCTACGACTCGACGGGCAAGGTCGTCTGGTCGGACGAGCCCCGGCTCATTGGCAAGACGTATGAAGGGAATGAGGAGCTGGAGAAGGCCCTGGCGGGCAGGGTAGTTGTCGAGATGGGGCTGCTCAAGGAGGAGCATGAGTTCGAGAAGCTGGTAGCGCCTGAGCAGGAGATTCTGGAGATATACGTACCTCTGATCGGGGATCGCGACCAGAGGTACGGAGTCGTCGAGCTTTACAAGTACCCCATCAGTTTTCTTCGGAGCAGGCGGACGCTGCTGGTGATCGTGTGGGGTGGCGGGGTCGCGAGCGGCCTCGTTCTTTATCTGTCCCTGTTCGGCCTCTTCCGCGGGGCCCTCAGGGAGCAGATGCGGCTGGAGAAAGTGGAGCGACGGTACGACGAGGTCGAGGTGGAGCTAAAGGTCGCAGGAACCATCCAGAAGCGCCTGTTGCCCGCCGAGCTTCCCGAGGTGCCCGGTTTCGACATAGCCGCGCGCCACGAACCTTCTCGGCTGATAGGCGGAGACTATTACGATGCTTTCTGGGCGAAGGACGGGACCCTCATCCTCGCCGTGGCTGACAGTGAAGGGAAGGGGATTCCGGGGGCGCTGATGATGGTGGAGACGCGGCAGTTGCTGCGGGCGTCAGCAGACGCGACGACATGCGCGTGCACGACGGTTGAGGCATTGAACGAATCTCTATCTGCCGACAAGGGGCCGGCGCGCCTTGTCACCATGTTTCTGGCGAGGCTGGACCCCGCCACGAAGATGCTGAGGTACTGCAGCGCGGGGCACTGCCCCGGGCTGCTGGCGCGCGACGGCCAGGTGACGAGGCTCGACGTGGGAGGAATGCCACTGGGCGTTGTGGCGACGGCCGGATACGAGGAGGGCGTCTGCCGATTGGCCGCTGGGGATGTCGTCTTGCTGTACACCGACGGCATTACTGAGGCGGCCAACTCCGAGGGACAGATGTTCGGCATGGAGCGCCTTCAGGGGACGTTGCACCGCCTTGCCGGCCTGGGGTCGGCAGCCGCCGTCTTGCAGGGAGTGAACGCCGCCGTTGCTGGTTTCATCGGCGGCCGCCCGCTCGCAGATGACGTGACCGTCATGTGTGTGACCGTGACTGCGTAGGCTCGTGCCAGCAATGTTGTGCACCGCCGTCCTGGCGCACCTCCCGCTTTCTGTTGGCCTTCTTCGCTCTGAATGCTGTCGGCGCTTCCTGAGGGCTCCGGGCGGCAGACGGCGTCCTTGACAGGCGTGCGGGGGCTCTCCTACAATCCGGCGGAGCAGGGCCAAAGAGGGGGGCACGATGTCAGCGTTGCGGCAGGGGGCGGCAGGTTGAGGGATGGAGGCCGGGCAGAGCAGTGGGTTAGTGTCGGCGTGGTCGGCTTGCTCGCGGCCCTATGCGTGGTGGGGGCTTTCCTCGGTGCTGAACGAGCAAGAGTGACGTTCAACTCGGCGCCTCTGGCCGCATTTTGGGTGGCGGTCGCTGCCTATCTGGCCGTACGGCTCTTGCGGGGCGAGATTGGGCGCAAGGCCGGCGGTCCACTTGTCGCATCCTTCGGCGCGTTGCTCGTTCTGCTCGGCGGGATGTGCGGTTCCGACGCGGCCCATCGTCTGGCGGCTGCATTCTTTGCCTCACAGAAGATGCCCTCAGGCGTGATGGTCTTAGGGAAGGGCCAGGAGAGCAACGTCGTGGCCACTCCAGACTTTGAGCGCGTCGAGGGCATACTGTCTTTCAGCGTCCGGCTCGTTGACTTCCGGATTGAGCGGTACGCTCCGCCGGAGGGCACCCGGGAGGCGGCTGGGGGCGGCATAAGAAACTACGACAGCGAGGTCGTTGTGCTGCAAAGCGGCCGAGAGGTGCTGCGGAAGGTCATCAAAGTGAACAAGCCGATGCACTACGGCGGCTATCACTTCTACCAGGAGGGCTATGACGTTCATAGCCAGCAGTACACGATCCTGCTGGTCAAGTCGGACGCCGGGCTCTCGTTCGTCTATGCCGGCTTTGTGCTGATATGCGCTGGCGCGTTCTGGGCTTGTTACGCGGGCCCGTTGTGGGCATTTTTCACCGGCCGGGGCCAGACGGAATGACAGTAAGGCTTACGCTCGTCGGCGGGCTAATGTATGCGGCCACGTTTGCCTACCTCGCCGCCTTCGCCACCCTTGGGGGCAGATACCGGAAGCTCGGCGGCTGGCTCTACACCTTTGGGTTCGTTTTCGCGTCAGTGGCATTCGTGTGCTTTTGGGTGCAGGCCCGCCACCCGCCGCTGCAGAACCTTTTTGGGGTATTCCTCTGCCTGGGCGCGCTGGTATATCCGCTTTCGCTGGTCTGCAGGCGTTTCCTTGGTGTCAAGAGTTCGGCAAGCGACGCGCTCATCGCGTTCGCCTTGCTGGTTCCGGCCACTTTTGTGTTCAGGCCGGAACTCGCAGAGCTGCTGCCCGCGTTGCAGAGCCCGCTGTTAGGCGCGCACGTGGGGGCCTACATGCTTGCCTATGTGATACTTCTGAAAGCGGGCGCCTTGTCCGTTGGCGCACTCAGGCGGGGAAGCGGCTCCGATGCGGACCGGCGAGCCATTTGTGAACGCAACGCGTACCGCCTGATCCGGCTCGCCTTTCCGTTGCTTACGTTGGGGCTCGTCCTGGGGGCCGTCTGGGGAGAAATGGCCTGGGGGGACTACTGGCACTGGGACCCCAAGGAACTGTGGTCGCTGGCCATGTGGCTTGTTTACGTGGAGTACTTCCAGGTCCGGAGCGTGCTCGGCACGAGGCGCCCGCGCGTCAATGGGGCCATTGCCGTGGCGGGCGCGGCCGTAATCATCGTTACACTCCTGTGGGTCAACCTCGGCAAGCTGTTCGCAGGCCTGCACAGCTATGCGACGTGACTGTCTTTGTATGGTTCAGCGTTGTGTGGTATCATGCGGTTGCGTGCTGAGGTCTTCTCGAACGCCAAGTAAGGTGCCCCACGCGTGCGGCAGACAGTAGCGCCGTACGCATGCTGCTTGCCTCTTGAAGCATATGGAACGCCGCGAAGGTGATCCTGCGCGCGTGAGGGTTGTAGACTCCGATGACGGCAAGCCTGCTGAGCATTCCTCGTCGAGTTTTTCGGGTTCCCATTCAAGCTGCGGCCTTTTTCACGTTCTTTTTCCTCTACACATGGCTTGTGGTCAACCCGGTTCTCATCTTCGACGGCTACTGGGCAACGACGACGTTCCCGTTTTTCCGCCTTGACTGGAGGTTTGTCCAGGAGTTCCTTGGCTATCCCGGCGGCCCGGTCGAGTGCGTTGCGGCCTTTCTGTGCCAGTCCTTCTATCATAGCTGGCTTGGCGCTCTTGTCATCACCGCGGTTGCCGTCGTGCTCACCTTGGCCACGCGCCTGATCCTGGCCTCGGTGCGCGGGGGAGGGCCCGCGCTCGTCCACTTCGTCCCGGCTGTCCTGCTGGGCTTGTTATTCGACCGCTACCATAATGCCCTCCCGTCGGCCTTGGCGGTGGCGGCAGCCCTGGTGTGTGTCTCTGCGTACGTGCGCAGCCCTCTCCGGAGCCGGGTGGGTCGTTTCGCGTGGTTCCTGACGCTTTCGTGCGCACTGTACTATGCCGCTGGTGGGGCCATGCTCCTATATGCCGTCCTGTGCGCCGCTGTGGCGCTTCCAGCGCTATGCCTTGCGTCCGCCGCCATCCTTCCGTTTCTCGTGGGGGCGGTAGCCTTTCGGCTACGCATGACGGATGCGTACTGGCGGCTGTTGCCTTTCCACGCGGATGCGGACCCCGGTGCGGGGCTTCTTATCTACGGCCTGTATCTCTCCGTTCCGCTCCTCGTGCTCGGCGTTGCGACATGGGGGGCGTTTCGCTCTCGGGGACGCCCGCTGCTCGAGAGCATCGTCTCCTCCAAAGCAGCCGTGGTCGTGGCGGCAGTGAGGCGAGGCAGATGGGGCGGGGCGTTGGACGCTGCCATGCTGGTCGGGCTGACCGCTGTCCTTTTTGTTTCTTCTTTCAGTTGGGGCCAGAGGACGGTCCTTGAAGTGGAGCACTACTCACGGCGTGGCAACGAGTGGCCGCAGCTCTTGAGCGCAGCGCGCGCGCTTCCCTTGAGGCGGTACTCCATTCCGATCAACTGGGACGTGAACAGGGCACTGTGGTACACGAGGCGCCTGCCGTACGAGATGTTCTCGTATCCGCAACATCCCTTGGGGCTCTTGCCGAGTCCGAGAGTCTTCCCGAAACTGAAACTGCTGTCGGCATGGATGAAGTTGGGCGACGTGCTGTGGGAGCTGGGACGAGTCAACGAGGCGGAGCACATGGCTTACGAAGCTTACGAGTTCATGGGCGAGGATCCGCGCATCGTCGCGCGGCTCGCTGAAATCGCGGCTGTCAAGAAGGAGACGGACACGGCGCGCATCATCCTGCGCGGGTTGAGCCGCGACCTCGTTTATGGCGGCTGGGGCAGATCATATCTGCGCCGACTCCAGGCTGACCCCGATCTGCTGCGGGACTCAACGGCCCAGGGCCTGCGCGCGCTCATGGTAAGGGAGGACAAAGCCGGCTGGCTCGAGCCGGAAGAGCTGCTGGCCCAATCATTGGCGCAGAACAGGGCAAACAAGATGGCGTTCGAGTATCTGATGGCCCATTATCTGTTGAACCGCGACCTTGCGAGTGTCGCGCGAAACATCGGGCGTCTCACTGACTTCGGGTACGAGGGTATCCCCACGCACTATGAGGAAGCGCTTGTGCTCTATCAGGCGGTGAGCGGGGACCGGTCGAACGATTGGCCGATCAGTGAGGAAACTCGGAGGCGTTACCTGGAGTTTAGCGACGCGCTCGGGCGTTGCGGAGGAGGCACGGCGGCCGCCCGCGAGGCGCTTGCGCGGCCGTACGGCGGCACCTACTTCTATTACTACGTTTTCGGTGCGTCGGGGGTGGGGAGATGAGAAGGGCGCGTGCGTGGTTGCTCCTCGTGCCCACTGCGGCGGCGCTGTTCGTCGGCATGGCCGGCGTCGGCATGTTCCGTGGCGCGCCCGATCTCAAGAACCGGGTTCCTGTTTCGCGCGCTCCGGGCATCAAGCCGGACTACACCGGCCTCGTAATCCCGCCGAACATCGCACCACTGAACTTCTGCATCACAGAGCCTGGTCTACGCTTCCATGTCAAGGTAAGCTCGGCGCGGGGGGACGCCATCGAAGTGGGGACAAGAAAGCCGTCGGTCGTCATCCCGCCTGCCCAGTGGAAGAGGCTTCTGAATGAGAATCGAGGCGAGGATGTCCGCTTCGATGTCTGCGTCGAGAGTAAGGAAGGCACATGGCAGCAGTTCGACAGCATTACGAACACTGTCGCGCGCGACGACGCAGACCGCTACGTCGTGTACCGGGTCATCAATGTGCTTTACAACTACTATCTCAGGATGAAGATGTATCAGTATGACCTGGAGACCTCGTCAGAGTCGCTGGTCCTGGACAATCGGTCTTTCGGAAACGGGTGCATGAACTGCCATACGTTCCTCAACAATCGCGCTGACGCGATGCTGATACAGATGCGCAGCTCTAACATTGATTATGGCGCTGGCATGCTCATCATCCGCAACGGTGTTCTCACAAAGGTGAACACGCGCACAAAGCTCAATCCCGACCTTGCCGCGTTTGCCGCCTGGCATCCGAGCGGCCGCGCCCTGGCGTTCTCGACCAACAAGGTGAGGCAGTTCTTCCACTCCGCGCGGACAGAGGTGCGCGAAGGTATAGACATGAACTCCGGCCTGGCCATTTACGTCGTAGACACCAACAAAGTCTTGACGAACAGCAAGTTGTCGAAGCCGGACGGGCTCGAGACGT
>Ga0315289_10008435_pt1 | contig 14904 bp, 11 predicted proteins | sample YL17G11_40_MG_FD_203452 | JGI IMG/M metagenome (GOLD analysis project Ga0315289, IMG submission 203452) | Sediment microbial communities from Yellowstone Lake, YNP, Wyoming, USA - YL17G11_40 | ecosystem: Environmental > Aquatic > Freshwater > Lake > Sediment | place: USA: Wyoming | collected...
CGGCGGCATCACGTGCTGGACGCGACGTTTCAGCATTTCATCCGGCAGGCGGCGCGCAAGGCGAAGCTGGACAAGAAGGTGACGCCGCACGTGTTGCGACATTCCTTCGCGACCCAGTTGCTGGAAACCGGGACGGACATCCGGACGGTGCAGGATTTGTTGGGGCACAAAGACGTGGCGACGACGCAGCTTTACACGCACGTGATGCAGAAGCCGGGGCTGGGCGTGCGCAGTCCGCTGGACGTGTGAACGCGGGAACGAGGAAGGAGGAAGGATCAAGGCGCAAGAAGGAAAAAACGCGAAGGCTGGGCCGGTGTGTTTTTTATGCCCTCGGCCAGAAGCGCAGCCAGAAACGTTACGGGGGTTGAATGAGGATTCCACGCAGCAGTTCTTCCATGCTGGCGGCTTCCGGTTCGTCGAGTCGGTGAGCCAGGAACAGCGTCACCAGGAAAGCCAGCACCGCGGGACCGTTTTCCATGTCGAAGCTCTTCAAAGGACGCCAGTCCGCTGTTCCACTCGTCTCCGTACGGAGTTCGGCATTTTCCCCTGAGCGCTGCGCCAGACGTTCTTGGCGCTCGTCGGGGGAGCGGTCTGAGGCTCAGACGTTAGTGTCGTGCGCGCTCCACTCCCGCACCAGGCCAGGGAACTGACATTTTTCGCACAGCGCGTTGGAGCGGTCACAAAAGTCGCGCATGATCTGGAGCAAACCCTGCTGTGCGGCTGCCCCGGACAAGACACGCCGCGGCGCGCCGCTCAACAATCGCTGGCGGGCCAGCCGGAGCCGCGCGTTGTCCTCGGCGGACGGCCAGGAGAAGTAGCGCCGCTCGACCCGTTCTCTGAGCATTTCGTTTTTTCCCTCGACCGCCCTGATCCACAACCACGGCAGGACGACGTTGACGGCCAAATCCGTGACGCGGGCCACGCCGAGCAGCGGCTGGGGTTTCTCGAGTTTTCGGGAGCGAAGCGTCCAGTGCCACGACCAGAACTCATCGCCATCGGCCTGCAAAATTTCCAGCAGCGATTCTTCCACGCCCCGCTCAGGTTTCTCCACGGCGATCCATTTTTCAAGTTTCACAGGCAGGTTGCCCGCCGCCAGCCAATGCGCAGCCAACGCAAGCCGCCGCTGCGGATGGTTGGCGGGCCGCAGCCCGTGGAATCGCCACAGACCACGCGGCAGGAGGCAGTCGCTGAACTCCTCCCGCTCGCGCCACCAACGGTCCCAAATGCGCCGAAGGTAACGGTCGGTGCTGGATTGGCTGCGCGTCAGTTCGGAAGGCAACAGTCCGCCCACGCCGAACAGCCGGGCCTGGGCGGCTTCCGGCGACAGGTCGGGCGTCAGCCAACGCGGTCGCAATTCCGCCAGTCGCTGCATGGGCCAGGCGTTTTGCTTGTAGCCCAGTGCGCGAAGCAATCCCTCCCAGAGGGACTGTTCCCAGCCGGCCTGCCGCGCACGGGCCTGGAGTTGCGCCGCCTTGGCTTCGAGCCGGACCTGGGCTGACTGGTGAAGCAGTTCAACGAGTTTTTCCGGAGGCAGTTCGCGCAAAGGCGCGCTGCACAGGCCGAACGAATTCTGCGGCGCGGTCGCGCCAGCCTCCTGGCCGAGCCACCAGTTCAACTCACGCAACGGCGCGTCAAGGACATCGCGGAGCGCGAGCGTCGGAACGTGGACGCGCTCCGCGTGACCGGCCTCCCAGACGACGTGCAAGATGACGCGCTGATAGTCTGGATTGGATTCGTGCCGGTGCGCGCGCCAGCCGTCGGAGCGGAGGTCCACTTCGACGTCGCCTTCGCCGGGCGGGTCGGAACCAAATTGAATTACGGCTTCGCGGAAGTCCGGCCCGGCCTCGCGGTTTCGGAACCCCGGGTGGAGCACTTTGAGAGGCTGGCCGTCCAATGTCTTCAACTGGTCGCGCAGCAGGCGTTGGTGTTGCCAGACGGCCTGAAGCAGCCGCTCCGGCGGAGCCGACTCGGCGTCCTCACGCAAGGCGGGCACGGTGCCGCCCCGCGAGCGCCACTGCGCGTAGAAGTTGGCCGGGCCGACGGACACGTTGCCGTTGCTTTTGGGGCAGGCATCCGGCAAAGTCAAGTCATGCGCCGGGAAATAGTTGCTGCCGGTCTGCTCCGCGGCGTCACGGCTGATTGAACAACCGGAATTGATTATTGTCGCGACAATTATGATTTTAACACCGAAGCCGGGATTTTTAGGGATCGTTTTGGGAACTTTTCTGTTGTTTCCCCGCGCTGGACTTTGCGCCGCCGCCGCAGCACCGGCGGCGGAAGTTGATGTGCGGCGCGACGCCGTGGTGGCCGCCGTTGAACATGTCATGCCCAGCGTCGTGAACATCGGAACGGAAACCATCATCCGGGTGCGCGACCCGTTCGAGGATTTTTTCCGCGACTTTTGGAATCCATATCACCGCCAGGCGCAGCCGGAACCGCGCTACAGCCTCGGCTCGGGAGTCATCATTGACGAAGCCGGTTATGTGCTCACCAACGACCACCTCGTCCGCCGCGCGGACAAAATCTGGGTCAAGTTGAGCACGACCCCGGACGTTTACGAGGCCACGCTCGTGGCGGCCGACGAGCGCAGCGACGTGGCGCTGCTGAAGTTGAAGGCCAAACCGGGCGAGAAATTCACGGCGATCAAGTTCGCGCCCGACGACGATCTGCTGCTGGGCGAGACGGTGCTGGCTTTGGGAAATCCCTTCGCGCTGGGCGGGTCGGTCAGCCGGGGCATCCTCAGCTCCAAGAGCCGCCTGGCGCCGATTGAAAACCAGCCGCTCGACGTGCCCAACTGGTTGCAGACGGACGCGCCGATCAACCCGGGCAACAGCGGCGGGCCGCTGGCCAATTTGCGCGGCGAATTGATCGGGTTGAACACCGCCATCCTGCGCGAAGCGCAAGGCATCGGCTTCGCCATCCCGGTCAAACGCATCAACGAATCGCTCTCGGAGATGCTCACGCCCGAATCCTCTGCCAGCCGGCTGTGGTTTGGCGCGCGGATCAAGGCGGGCGCGGGGCCGCGGGCAATCATCTCCGTTCAACCGGAAAGCCCCGCGGCCAAGGCGGGGCTGAAGGGCGGGGACACCATTGTGCAGGTCAACGGCAAGACGCCGAGGAGTTTCATCGAGTTGAATGAATTGCTGGTGGCCGGCGCCAAGCCCGAATTGACCTTGAGCATCCAGCGGGAGACGGGCGAGCGGCGCAACGTCACCGTGCGGCTGGTGCCGGAGAAGACGTTTTTCAACGCCGACCTCATTCAAAAGAAAATCGGGGTCAGCTTGCAGGAACTGACGCCCAAGCTGGCCGAGGCGCTGGGGTTGAGTTCCGCAGACGGCTTTGTGGTCAGCGGCGTGGACCGCGGCACGCCGGCGGCGGAAAATCTCCAGCCGGGTTTTCTGGTCGTTTCGATTGACGGTCGCAGACCGGCCGATTTGACCGAGGCGGCGAAAATTCTCTACCGAAAGAAGGCGCGCGAAACCGTGCAACTGGGCGTGGTGATCCACGAGCGGCGAGGCAATTTCGTCTCCTACCGACAAGGAGTCGTCGAGTTGCCGGTGCGTTGACGGGACTTTTTGTTGGCCGCGAACCGAGGATTTGAGCTAGGCTTCAAGGCGCTGCCCCCATGAACGACAGCTTGATGATCGAAGTCGCCAACCTGACCAAGCGTTACACCGGTCGGGCCGCGGTCTCCGACGTTTCATTCAACGTCGCGCGCGGCGAAATCGTCGGCCTGCTCGGCCCGAACGGCGCCGGCAAAAGCACGACCATGCGGATTCTGGCCTGTTACCTGCCCGGCACGTCCGGCACGGTCCGCGTGGCGGGCTTGGACGTTTTCCGGGAGGCCGACGAGGTGCGGCGGCGCATCGGTTACATGCCCGAGCACAACCCGCTGCATCACGAGATGCGCGTGCGCGAATATCTCAGGTTTCGGGCGCGGCTGAAAGGGCTGACCCGGAAACGTTCCCGCGAGCGGGTCGCGGTCGTCATGGAACAGTTCGGGCTGACGGAAGTGAGCCGCAAAGTCATCGGCCATCTTTCCAAAGGCTTCCGGCAGCGGGTGGGTCTGGCCGACGCGCTGGTGCATGAACCCGACCTGATCATTCTGGATGAGCCGACCATCGGCCTGGACCCGCACCAGGTTCGCGCCGTGAGACGATTGATCAAGGAATTGGGCCGCGCGCACACCGTGCTGCTGTCCACCCACGTCCTTCCCGAGGCGGAAATGACCTGCAGCCGTGTGTTGATCCTCCATGAAGGGAGATTGCTGGCGGAAGGAACGCCGGACGGCTTGCAGGCGCAGATGGACAGCGGCGGACGGATCGTCGCGGAAATCGCCGCGCCGGCCGCCGCACTCCGCGAATGTCTGGAGCAGATGACGGAGGTCGAGGCCTTTGATGTTTCCCCGGCGGAAGGCGAGTACCAGCGTTGCGTGCTGACGCCGAAGAGCGGCGTGGATTTGCGTCCGCAGATTTTTGAGCTGGCCAAGGCGCGCGGCTGGACGCTGCGGGAACTGAGCCGCAACCGGGTTTCACTTGAGGACATTTACGTGCGGGTGACGCAGCCGCAAGAGGAGGAAGAAGGCTGATGCAGGCATATCTCACCCTCACGCGCCGGGAACTGGCGGCCTTTTTCGTCTCGTGGACGGGCTACGTGATCATCGCCGCCGCCGCGTTCCTGATGGGGTTGAGCTTCGTGGTCCTGCTGGTGAAATTGCGGCTGGAAGCGACCACGATGCCGGTCACGGAATTGTTTTACGCCACGCCGTTCTTCTGGCTGATCCTTTTGCTGGCGGCGCCGGTGATCACCATGCGGCTGTTCGCGCAAGAAAAATTCTCCGGGACGTTTGAGACGCTGATGACGTCTCCGGTGCGGGATGCGCACGTGGTGCTGGCGAAGTTCACGGCGGCCCTGCTGTTCTATCTGGTCATGTGGACGCCGCTGCTGGCCTGCCTGTTCGTACTGGGGCGCTACACGAACGATCCTTCGGCGCTGGACCCCGCCGCGGTGGGCGGGATGTTTCTGGGCATTTTTCTTCTGGGCTGCCTGTTTCTGGCGATGGGCTGCTTTGGCTCCTCGTTGACGCGCAGCCAGATTGTCGCGGCCATGATCAGCTTCGCGGGCGGGATCAGCCTGTTCCTCGTCAATTTTCTCGCCGACCGCCTGGAGTCGAAGACGAGCTGGCTGACGCAGGCGTTTTCCTACGTGGCGCTGGTGGATCACATGCAGGACTTCGCCCGCGGAGTCGTTGACACCCGACCCGTCGTCTTTTGCGCGACCCTCACGCTTTTCTTTCTGTTCCTGACCTTGCGGTCGCTGGAGAGCCGCCGCTGGAAATAGCATGGAAAACGACGCACACCCCAAACCCACCTTCTCGGCCCGCGCCAGATGGGTCGTCGGTTTCAACGTCGGTGTGGCGATAGCGGCTGTGCTGGCGCTGGTGCTGATGATGAATTACCTGAGTGCGCGCCACTACGTCCGCTGGCCGTTGGCAGGGGCGCGCCAGACGAAACTGTCGCCGCAAACGCTGCGCGTGCTCCAATCTCTCACCAACACCGTCAAGGTCACCGTCTTCTTCAACACACGCGAGGAGGAGACGCTGCACGAGATGGTCACGTCGCTCTTGAAGGAATATGCTTACGCCAATCCACGAATCCTCTTCAAAACCGTGGACCCCGTGCGTCAGCCGGCGGACGCCGAACTGGTGCTGGCCGCGCACCGGCTCAGCGCCCTGAAGGACAAGAATTTCGTCGTGTTCGATTGCGACGGGCGCACCAAGGTCATCTATCAAAACGAATTGGCCGATGTCCAGTTGGAGCCGGTGACGGACAGCCAGACTCCTGAGTTCCGGAAAAAATTCGTCTCGTTCCGCGGCGAGATGCTGTTCACGACGGCGATTTTCAACCTTGCGAACCCGCGCCATTTCAAAATCGGCTTCCTGCAGGGCCACGGCGAGCACGATCCCGAAAAAGCGACCAACCCGCACGGCTACGCCAAGTTCGCCGAAATCCTGAAGGAAAAGACCGACGCACAATTGGAAAAGGTGTATCTGCTGGGCACCAATGAAATCCCATCCGATTGCCAGCTTCTGGTGATCGCCGGCCCGCGCCTGCCTTACAACGACCAGGAGCTGGCGAAGATCGAAAACTTCCTCAAGCAGGGCGGGCGGCTGTTCGCGCTGCTCAACAACCTGGCCCTAGGCGGCCGTTCGGGCTTGGAAGCCGTTCTCGCGAAATGGGGCGTGGCCGTGGGCGACAAGATGATCCTCGATCCCAAGCACTCGCCGACCGGCAACGACTTGTTGACGGCGCGGATGAACAGTCAGCATCCGGTCATGAAAGCGCTCCTGTCGGATTCGGAGGATATGCGCGTGCTGCTGGTTTTGCCCCGGCCGGTTGGGCAACTGAGAACCGGCGCAACAAGCCCCGACGCGCCGAAAGTGGACGTGCTGGCCGCCACCAGCGAAAACGGCACCGAAGTCAGCGAAATCCGCGATGGCGTTCCCTACCGTAATCCTTACCAAGACCAACAAGGCGTCTTCCCGCTGATTGCGGCCGTTGAACAAGGCGCCGTCAAGGGCGTTAGCGCGGAGCGCGGCTCGACGCGGATCATCGTCGTGGGCGATTCCCTCTGTTTGGACAATGAACTCATTGATTCGCTTCCGGCCAACCACTATTTCGCCGCGCTGGCGGTCAACTGGCTGCTCGACCGCCCCCAAGTTTTACTCGAAGGCCTGGTGCCGCAACCCGTCAAAGACTACCGGCTCATCATGACCCAGCAACAACTTCAAACCACCCAGTGGATATTGCTGGCCGGCCTGCCGGGCGCCGTGCTGTTGCTCGGCGCGCTGGTTTGGTGGCGGCGACGGCACTGAAGCAACCAACACGATCTGTTTGCGATGAATCCAAAAACGACTTGGACACTGGTCGCGCTGGCTGTTGGGCTGTTTGCCTTCATTTTTTTCTTTGAACGGCACCTCCGCCCGGCCGGCAGTGCTGTCACCGAGGCGAGGGCATTGCCGGAACTTGACACGGGCGCCGTCACGAGCGTCCAAGTCCGCCCGGCCGGACAACTGGAAATTCGCGCGGACCGCACCAACAACACCTGGCAATTGACGAAGCCCATCGTCTATCCGGCCCAGTCCGCGATGATCGCAGGGCTGTTACACGCCTTGGAGCGGCTCGATGGCCGGAACCGCATCACCTCACACGAACTGAGAAACCGGCCCCAAGCCGACAAGGAATTTGGCTTCGATCCGCCCCAGTTTTCTCTGATCGTCCAGCAGGGTGAACCGCGCACGCAGATTCTCGTGGGCCGGCTCACGGCGCTCAAAGACCAGGTCTTCTTTCAAGTCGTCGGGAAGGACGGAATTTTCGTCACCGACGCCGCTTTGCTCAAACTCATCCCGCCAACGCCGGACGACTGGCGCGACACGGCGCTGGTGAATCTCCGGGAACTGAAGTTTGACCGGCTTGCGGTCAGCAGCGGCGGGAAGACGTTTGAAATCGAGTGGAGTCCCAAAAGCCAGTTGTGGCGCATGATCCGGCCGATGGAGGCGCGAGCCGACAATCCGCGCATCGAAGACCTGCTCCAAAAACTGCAAGCGGCGCGCGTGACGCAGTTCGTCACCGATGACCCGAAGGCCGATCTGGATTTCTACGGCTTGCAACCGCCGGGGTTGGAGTTGGCCCTGAGTCAGGGGACGAACCCCGTGGTCCTGTTGCAGTTCGGCAAAAGCCCGACCAACGACGCCAGTCAGGTCTATGCCCGCCGCTCCGGTGAGCCGGCGATCTTGCTCGTGCCGGAGGAACCGATCAGTCCCTGGCGCGCCAAATACGATGACTTTCGCGACCGTCATTTGGTGGCGGTGGCATCAGGCATGGTGGACACAGTGGAAATTCGCGGCGTCGAAAACTTCGCGGTGCAGCGGCTCACCAACGACGTGTGGCAGGTGGTCACGACGAACACGTTCACGGCGGACACGGCACTGGTGCATGACCTGTTCGGGAGTCTGGGCGCGTTGGAAGTCGCGCAATTTGTGAAGTATGTCGTGACCCCGCCGGATTTGCCGAGCTACGGGCTTGAGCCGCCATCCCGCCAATACATCTTGCGCGTCGCCCTCACCAACACCGTCAGCCCCGGCACGAACGGCGTGGTCGCCCAGTTGCTCTTTGGGGCCGTGCAGGGCGACAAAATCTACGCCCGCCGGGCCGACGAAAACTCCGTTTATGCCGTCCGGCTCAGTGACTATCAACGGCTGCCTTATGCCAGTTGGCAGTTGCGCGACCGGCGCATCTGGAATTTTGCCGAAAACGACGTGAGCAAAGTCGCCATTCGCGAGAAAGGCAAAACGACCGAGTTGCTGCGGTCGGGCACGAACCATTGGGCTTTCGCCCCCGGCTCGCAGGGCATCATTGACAACTACGCCGTGGAAGAAACCGTTCACCGCCTGGGCGAGTTGACCGCGGCCAGGTGGGTGGACGACGGCGCGCAAAACCGGCTGCGCTACGGTTTCTCGGACAACTCAGACCAGATCACGGTCGAGACAAAGAAGGGAAACAAATTGGGCGTGGAATTCGGCGGCGTGTCCCCGCAGGGATTTCCCTACGCCGCGGTCGTGCTGGACGGGCAAACGCGGATTTTTGAATTTCCCTTGCGGCTCTACCATTACATCCAAACCTATTTGAGCATTGTCCCAAGCACGCCCTGACATGGAGGTTCCGGCCCGGAGGCCGTTCTGGCGGACTGGCCGAAAGCTCCTGCGCTGGCTGCGCATCACCGGCTTGCTGGTGCTGCTCCTGGCGGTCGGGGCGGGGCTTTACCTCAACCGGATCGGCCTGCCGGATTTCCTCAAGCGGCCGCTGCTGGACGGACTGCGGGCGCGGGGCGTTGATTTGCGGGTCACTCGACTCCGTTTGAGTTGGCATCGCGGCATCGTGGCTCAAAACGTGCAGTTCGGGCGTGCGGACAGGTCGGCAGGCCCCAATTTCTTGGCCGCCGAGGTGGAGCTTCATCCGGACCCGGCTGCAATCAAGAAACTCCGGCTCAACCTCGGTGCGCTGGTCATTCATCGCGGGAAACTCGTCTGGCCGCTCCAAGTCACCAACCAGCCCGCCAAAACTTTTTCCTTGGAAGACGTCGAAACCGACCTCCAATTCCTTCCGGGCGATCAATGGAAGCTGAACTGGTTCGCGGCGCGTCTGGCGGGGGCGAAACTGTGCGTCAGCGGCACGCTGGCCCACGCGTCAGCCATTCGCGATTCGCAACTCTTCAGCGCCAGGCGACCCGCGCCAGCCGGTCAATGGGAGGCGAAGCTATGCTCCCTTGTCGAGATGCTCGAACAGATACGATTCGAGGGCGTCCCGGAATTGAAGCTGGATTTGCAGGGCGACGCGCTTGATCCAAAAAGTTTCACCGGATTTCTGACCGCGGCTGCGCCGGGCGTGGAAACGCCTTGGGGCGCGCTGACGAACGCCACGTTGAACGCCAGCCTGAGATCGCTGCTCGTCCCGGGCAGCTTGCCGTTGGGTCGGCTTGACCTCCACGCCGGCGCGGTCCAAACGCCGTGGGCCGAAATAAAAGACCTCCAACTCACGGCACATTTCGCCCCCGCCGGAGACCAAACCAACGCCGTCAAAGCCGACCTTGACCTTCGGGCCGGAGCGGCCGCCACGGAATGGGGCGACGCAGACGCCGTCCACGTTCACGCCCAATTGCGACCGGTTGAGGCCAGCGCCCTCACGCGGGCCGATGAAAGCTGGTCTTGGTGGGCGAAACTCAAGCCTTACCTGCTCGACGGCCGGATCGAGATCAGCAGCGTCAAATCGCCGAAACTTCGGGCGGAGGAAATAGTCTGCGACGCTCGCTGGCGCGCGCCAGACCTCGTCCTGACCACCCTTCACGCCAAGCTTTATGGCGGTGAGTTGGATGCGCACGCCGGCCTGAACGTCGCCACGCGCGAAGCCCGCTTCCAAAGCGCGTCGGATTTTGACGTTCAGAAACTGGCGCCCTTGCTGACGGAAGCCAGCCGCCGCTGGCTGCTCGAGTTTGCCTGGGAGAAACCGCCCAAACTTACGGGCCAAGGCTCCGCCATCCTGCCCGCCTGGACGAACCGCGAGCCGGATTGGCGCGCCGAAGTTCAGCCGACCGTCCGGTTGCAGGGCGAACTGCAAACCGGCCCGGCCTCGTATCGCGGCGTGCAAGTCAGCTCCGCCCGCACCCATTTTTACTACTCGAACCTGTGCTGGCGTCTGCCCGATCTGCACGTCACGCGGCCCGAGGGGCAGGCCGACCTCGTCCACATTTCCAGCGACCGGACACGGGACATTTACTGGCGCGTCAACGGGGACATTGACCTCCAAGCGCTGAAGCCGTTGATGGACGAAAAGGCCCGGCGCGACCTCGACCGCTTCACATGCACGCAGCCGCCGCATGTCGAAGGCGAAGTTTGGGCCAGCCGCCGCGAAAAATGGCCGCGCGGTTTCGTCGGGCGAGTGACGCTGAGCAACTTCACTTTTCGCGGCGAAGCGGCCACGAGTTTTCACACCGCGCTTCATTTTACCAACCAGGTGCTTGCCATGCTCAACCCGAAAGTGACGCGCGGCAACGAAGTCGTGACCGCCGAGGAAGTGCTGGTAGATTTCGCGGCGCAAAAGGTTTTCCTGACGAACGGTTTCAGCACCACCGACCCGATGGCGATTGCACGCGCCATCGGACCGAAGACCGCGAAGACCGTGGCAAACTACCAATTCCTCCAGCCGCCCGAGGGCCGCGTCACTGGCGTCGTCCCGTTTCACGGAACAGCGGGCACGGACCTGTTTTTCGAGTTGGACGGCGGCCCATTCCGCTGGTGGCGGTTCAACCTGCCGCACATCCGCGGCACGGTGCATTGGGTTGGCGAGCAGGCGACACTAAACGTTGCCGATGCCGATTTTTACGCGGGCAAAATTCACGGTTCCGCCTTCTTCGACTCCAGCCCGCCCCAAGGAGCGGATTTCCGTTTTGACGCCGCGTTCACCAACGCCAATCTCCAGTTGCTCATGCGCGACATTTCCACGCGCACCAACCACCTCGAAGGGCTCCTGACCGGACGGCTGCGGGTCGAGAAGGCCAATTCGGAAGACTGGGAAAGCTGGCAGGGGCGCGGTGATGTCCGCCTGCGCGACGGTTACGTTTGGGAGATTCCGCTGTTCAGCATCTTCACGCCGGTGCTCAACGGCATCATGCCCGGCCTCGGCAGCACGCGGTTCAGCGAAGGCGCGGCCACGTTCAACATCACCAACAGCGTCATCCGCTACGGTGATCTGGAACTGCGCGCGCCGCTGTTGCGGATGAAGTTCCGGGGCAACGTGGATTTCCACGAAAAGGTGAACGCGAAGGTCGAGGCCGAATTGCTGCGCGACACGTGGATCATCGGGCCGCTGGTAAGCACCGCCCTGTGGCCGCTGACCAAAATCTTCGAATACAAAGTCACCGGCACGCTGACCGAGCCGAAAGCCGAGCCGCTCTACGTGCCCAAGCTTTTGCTTATGCCGCTCCAGCCCTTCCGCGTGCTGAAAGGTTTGTTCCCCCAAGACACCAGCGGCACGAATGCGCCGCCGGACAGCAACTGGTAGTGCCGGTTCAATCAGTGTGTTGCGGGTTAGTAGGCGGCAAGTCGTCTCCAGACACTTGACCCGCAACTTGCCCACCCGCGCCCGCCGAATTGCCAACCGCTTGGCGGTCGCCAAGAATTTGAACTGCTCCCTTTATGTTTGTATACGACCGGATAACGCGGCCGGTTCGGTCAAGATACTCCGCGCGCAGGAGTTGGCCCTCAGAATTCCACACGAAGTACGGCCCACACATTACGCCCTTTAGGTATCCTGCAAGCGCAAGGGGGTTGCCATTATCGTGGAAAATGATAGCGAAGCCGTTTCCATCGACTACGCGAGATCTGAGATTGCCGTCTGGATCGTAGAATTTGCCAGAGACAAGCCGTGGGCGAATGTACTCACCTCGACAGAAAACACGCCCTTTGATTTTACCATTCGAGTAGAACGACGACTCCCGCCACCCAAACGTACGGCCACCAAGATCCACCAGCCGACCCTGAATAGTAGCCATTTCAATCACTTCAGGCTTGGGAATACCAACGCGCCTTAGAACTACGAATGCACCAACCACAAGTACGGCTGTGGCAATTGCCCAGGTCCTCAGTTTGATTCTGATTGAACGCATAGAAAGCAACTTCGGGTTGGCGTTAAACGGTTCTCATTTTGAAACAGATACGCATTTACTCCTGAGAGATAGTGCGGTTTGGTACAGTCCTGCCAGTTGTATGCATTCGCCCATGCGGCGAATTTCAGCTTTTAGCCAATCCGCAGCAAGGTCATCGTCGTCTCGCGCCACACCTCGTTTGGAGTTCCGCCTTCAGGCGGTCAGCAAACCGGCTAAAGCCGGGACACCAAACCGTTCGGTGTCCACGCTTTAGCGTGTTCCAAGCACGGCCAACCGTCCGCGTCGCTGCGGGACGGGACTCCGAACGCAGAATCGTTATTGACCCCGAAAGCTTTCAGGGTTGAGTTTGCCTTGGCTCTGGTTATTGTTCGCTCATGCGCCGATCGTTGACTTTGCCAATCCTGTTTGCGTTGCTGGTTTCAACTCTTGCAGCCGGTGCCGCCACCGGTCGAGTCATCAAAGTGCTGCCGCAGTTTCTCGATCTCAAAGGGCGTCACACGCTTTCCCCCAGCCTTTACGAGCGGGACGCTTACCAGGCGCAACTGCGCCAGCATCCGGAGCAGCGGTCTGGCTTGCGCTTTGCCATCGAGTGGAAAACGAAGGGCGCACCCACCGCGCAACTGAAACTGCGCGTCGAACTGCGCGGCGTGGCCAAAGGAAATCTCCCGCGCCAGCTCAAGCTCGAGCAGCCGGTGACCCGCAAAGGCTGGTTCGGCCAATGGACTTACATCGCCCTGACCGGCGAGGATTACCAGCAGTTCGGCGAGATGACGGCGTGGCGCGTGACATTGTGGGACGGCGACCAACTGCTCAGCGAGCAGAAATCGTTTCTATGGTGACGCGCGTCGCCTGCCCGGTCTGCCTCTTGGCCCGAAAATTTCGCACGCGCCTCGGAAGGCCAGTGGCGTGTAGCCGCAACCTTCAGGTTGCGATTGCCCGTCGGCCGTGGGCTGGCAAGCGCAAACTGAAGTTTGCGGCTACAGCGTGGAAAATTTCCGGGCTAGCGCTAGTTTTGTCCCTGTGCCCGAATCTGCCGGCCAAATCGCTGGCCAATTACAGGCTCGGCGACGAGGTCGAGGAGGATATCGTTACGCCTGTACCGTTGGTCGTCACCGATGTCGCGGCCACGCAAGCACTCAGGAACGAGGAAGAACAGAAAGTCCCCGTCTTTTTTGGCTACGACTCGAACGTAGTCAACCAAGTCGAAGCCGGTTTCCTGTCCGCCTTCGACGGCGCGCGCCAGCGCTTTCAAGATGAACTGGAGCGCACCTTCAAACGCCGGACGTTGGACGCGCCAACGGTCAGCGCGGCGCAATTCAGCCAGTTCGCCGCGTCTTTTCAAGAGCGCGATTTCCCGCTCACGGCGGACTTGGCCGCGCAGTGGGCGAAAGGCGAATCCGACGAGACGATTCGCGCGGAGTGGCGTCGCCTGCTGCGGAAAATGACGGGCTACTACCTTCTGCCGGACGCTGTGCCGCCGGACCTGAAGTTGGGAACGCAGGTGCGAATTCTCCAGCGGCCCACGTCAGTTTTTCCTCCGAACATGGAAACGGTCCACGAGGCCGGGCGACTGATTCGCGTAGCAAATCTTTACACGCTCAACCGCGCGCGGCGCCAGTTGCCGTGGACTTTTGAACCAGACGCGCAGGCGGCGGCAGTTTATCTGACCGGATTTCTCAGGCCAAACTGCGTGCTGGAGGCGGAGTTGACCCGCCAACTCCGCGCGAAACGCACCGAGTCGGTCCTGGTGACTGACCGTTACGAGCCGGGCCGAAAAATCGCAAGCCGCGGCCAAGTGATTGACGCCCAAATCATGGCGACGATGGAGCAACTGAAGAAAAAGCTGGCGCTCATTCAGGCGCAGCAAGGACTCGCCGAGGAACAGTCCAAAGCCGCTGCGGCACAACGGCGCAACCAGTGGTTGCTCGCCGGCGCGCCGGCGCTTTTGTTCGGACTCGGGCTGGTCGGCTGGCGGCTGGCCCGACGCCGGGAGTCGAAGGCTCTGCTGCCGGCGAGGATCAAAACCGCCGCGACCACCGCGCGGGTAATTACTTGCCCGTCGTGCGCAGAGAAGATTGTCATTCCGCCTGCCGCATCAGAGACGGCGCAAGCCGGTGTCCGCGCCGGATTGCTCACGCAACTGGCGCATCTTTTGGCGGACAAGCTGGTGCAAAAGCTGATTTCGGACCGGCGCGGCCTGTTGGATGCCCAGCAGCAGGCCGCGCAGGAAATGGTGGAGTTGGAAGCGCGTCTCGAAAAAATCCACGCGCCGCTCCAGGACCGGCTCGAAGCCTACGAAAAACGCATCACGGAACTGGAGAAGGAACTCGTGAACAGAGGCGAGGAGAACCGGGTCTTGATCGAGGCCAAAATCACGCTGGTGCGGAAACAATCCGAAATCGAACGGGCCGGCGGCAGGTTGCAGCGGAACTAAACCGCATTTCCGCGTTTGGTGTCCACGCTTCAGCGTGTTCCAAAGGCGGCTAACCGGCTAAAGCCGGCACACCAAACGCTGGACTCGCAGCCGCCGACGCGAGGAGGCGGAGCGGGCTGAGCAACCGCGTTCGGTGTCCACGCTTCAGCGTGTTTCAAAGGCGGCTAACCAGCTAAAGCCGGGACACCAAACGCTGGACTCGAAGCCGCCGACGCGAGGAGGCGGAGCGGGCAGAGCGACCGCGATCTCAG
>Ga0315289_10008436_pt1 | contig 14902 bp, 8 predicted proteins | sample YL17G11_40_MG_FD_203452 | JGI IMG/M metagenome (GOLD analysis project Ga0315289, IMG submission 203452) | Sediment microbial communities from Yellowstone Lake, YNP, Wyoming, USA - YL17G11_40 | ecosystem: Environmental > Aquatic > Freshwater > Lake > Sediment | place: USA: Wyoming | collected...
CCAAGACCAAGCTCGGCAACACCGAGGTCGAGGGGCTGGTCAGCTCCATCGTCTATGAGGGGCTGACCAACTACCTGGAGGAGAATCCCAGCGCGGCGCGGCGCATCGCGGACAAGGCGATCACCGCATGCCGGGCGCGGGATGCGGCGCGCAAGGCGAGCGAGCTTATCAAGCGCAAGAGCGCGCTGGAGGGCACGACCTTGCCCGGCACGCTGTGGGATTGCTCGGAGAAGGATCCTGCCAAATGCGAGCTGTTCCTGGTCGAGGGCAAGTCGGCGGGCGGCGCCGCCAAGCAGGGGCGCGACAGCCGCTACCAGGCGGTGCTGCCGCTGCGGGGGGTGGTGCTCAACGTCGAGCGCGCGCGCCTGGACAAGATGCTGGGCAACGAGGAGATCGCAACGCTCATCAGCGCCCTGGGCACGGGTATCGCCAACCGCGAGGGCAACGGCAACGGCGACAGCAACGGCCGCGGTGATGCGGAAGACGCCGACAGCAACGGCGAGGTCACGAGCAAGCTCGACCTGTCGCGCCTGCGCTACCACCGCATCATCATCATGGCCGACGCCGATGTGGACGGCGCGCATATCCGCACCCTGCTGCTGACCTTCTTCTTCCGCTACATGCGCCCGCTGGTGGATCGCGGCCATCTCTACATCGCGCTGCCTCCGCTGTATGGCGTGCCCAACGGCAAAGAGATGCTCTATGCCCACAGCGACGAGCAGCTGGAGGGGATCCTCAAGCGCCTGGGCAAAGGCAGCGGCGTCCACGTGCAACGCTACAAGGGTTTGGCCGAGATGTCCGCCGAGCAGCTTGCGGAAACGGCCATGGAACCGGCGAAGCGCACCGTGCGCCAGGTCACCATCGAAGACGCCGAAATCGCCGACGAGTTGTTCAGCATCCTCATGGGCGACAAGGTCGAGCCGCGCAAGGATTTCATCATCGCCCACGCCAAAGAAGTGACCGACATAGACCTGGTGTAGGCGCGGCGCGTTCGCAGCCGGAACCTGTCCTGAGCGCAGTCGAATGGACCGCTGCGCCACGAGACGATTCGTACGGTAGGGCAGGCGCCTCGCCTGCCCACCTTGATTCGGAGCAGACCCCATGCCGGAAGCCGCAGCGAAACCAGAGCTGATACCCATCGAAGACGAGATGCGCGATTCGTTCATGACCTGGGCGGTGAGCGTCATCACCGCTCGCGCGCTTCCCGATGTGCGCGACGGCCTCAAGCCCGCGCAGCGGCGCATCCTCTTCGACATGCACGAGCAGAACCTGGCGCCTACGGGACGCTTCATCAAGTGCGCGGGCGTCGTCGGCGACACCATGAAGAACTACCACCCCCACGGCGAGATCGTCATCTATCCCACGCTCGCCCGCATGGCCCAGGAGTGGAACCTGCGCTATCCCCTGGTTGACGGCCACGGCAACTTCGGCTCGGTGGATGGCGACCCGCCGGGGGCGATGCGCTACACCGAGTGCCGCCTCTCGCGCTATGGCGCGGAGATGCTGGCGGATATTGACCAGCGCACCGTTGATTTCATGCCTAACTTCGCCCAGACCGTGCAGGAGCCGATGGTGCTGCCCGGGCGCTTCCCGAACCTGCTGTGCAACGGTGCGGCGGGCATTGCGGTGGGAATGGCGACCAACATGCCGCCGCACAACCTGGGAGAGGTGGTTGACGCCTGCGTGCTCCTGATCCACAACGAAGATGCGACGCTCGACGAGGTGATGAAGGTCTTGCCCGGCCCCGACTTTCCGACCGCCGGGTTAATCCTCGGGCTGCGGGGCATTCGCGAGGCGTATGAGACCGGGCGCGGCTCGATCCACATGCAGGCGCGCGCCACCATCGAGCCCCTGGAGCGCGGGCGCAACGCGGTTATCGTGACCGAGCTGCCCTACGGGGTCAACAAGGCGCAGCTCGTCGAGCAGATCGCCGAGCAGGTGCGCACCAAGAAGCTCCAGGGCGTGGCGGCCCTGCGCGATGAGAGCGATCGCAAGGGCATGCGGGTGGTGGTCGAGCTCAAGTCCGACGTCAATGCCAACGTCGTGCTCAACCACCTCTACAAGCACACCCGCATGCGCAGCGTCTTCCCGGTCAACACCGTCGCCCTGGTGGGCCAGACCCCGCGCACCCTGGGCATCGTGGATTTGCTTAAGCACTTCCTCACGCACCGCCGCGAGGTGGTGATCCGGCGCTCTCAGTATCAGCTGGAGCGCGCCGAGGAGCGGGCGCATGTGCTCGAGGGTTACCTGGTGGCCCTCAAGAACATTGATGAAGTGATCGAGCTGATCAAGAAATCGCCCGATCCGCCGACGGCGCGCCGCGGCCTGATGGAGCGCTTCGGGCTCAGCGAGATCCAGGCCCAAGCGATCCTGCAACTGGTGCTCCAGCGCCTGACCAACCTGGAGCGCTCCAAGATCCAGGAGGAATACCGCGAAACCATCAAGCGCATCAACTACCTGCGCGACCTGCTGGAAAGCCCGCGCAAGATCATGCAGGTGGTCAATGACGAGCTGGTCGAGCTCAAGCAGAAGCTCGGCGATGAGCGGCGCACCCGCATTCACCCCGATGAGGCCGACGACATCTCCATCGAGGACCTCATCGCGGAGGAGGACGTCGTCATCACCGTCACCCGCGACGGCTACATCAAACGCCTGCCCGTGGATACCTACCGCACCCAGGGCCGCGGCGGCAAGGGGGTCATCGGCCTCAGCGCCAAGGAGGAGGACACCGTCGAGCACCTGTTCATCGCCTCCACCCATCATTACGTCCTGTTCTTCACCAATCGCGGCCGCGTCTATCGCCTGCGCGCCCACGAGATCCCGGCGGCGAGCCGCCAGGCGCGCGGCACCGCAGTCATCAACCTGATCCAGATCGAGCCCGGCGACGTCATCACCGCCACCCGCGCGGTCAAGGATTTCCCCGCTGACCGCTACCTCTTTATGGGCACCCGCCGCGGGATGGTGAAGAAGACGAGCCTCAAGGAGTATGACACCAAGCTCAAGGGCGGCATCATTGCCATCAGTCTGCATGAGGGCGATTCCCTGGAGTGGGTCAAGGTCACCGATGGCAAGCAGGACCTCATTATCGCCACCCGCCGGGGCATTGCCATCCGCTTCTCGGAGAAGCAGGTGCGCCCCATGGGGCGGGTCACCGCCGGGGTGCGCGGCATTCGCCTGCGCCCCAAGGACGAAGTGGTGGGAATGGAGGTGTGTCGCAAGGATCATGACCTGCTGGTCGCCACCGAAGGCGGCTATGGCAAGCGCACGCCCCTGGAGGAGTATCGCATACAGGGTCGCGGCGGGTTAGGGATCAAGACCCTGAACGTGACCAGCAAGAACGGCCCGCTGGTGGACATGAAAGTGGTGATGGCGGAGGACGAAGCGCTGCTCATCACCGCCGAGGGGCAGATCATCCGCCAGCCGGTGGGGACCATTCGTCAGACCGGGCGCTCGGCCCAGGGGGTGCGGCTGATCCGGCTTGACCCGGGGGACCGGGTGGCGGGACTGGCGCGAGTGGTCAAGCGCGAAGACGAGGATGAGGAGCCGGCTCCCGCGGGTCCCGCCGGGGCTGCGCACGAGCGATCAGAGCCGCGGCTTCGCGAGACACCGGAAGGGGAGGGGCCATCGAAGCGCGCCGGTGGCAAGCAGGCAGCCGGCGCCGCCCGCCGAACGAAGGTAGCTGAGGCCTCAAAACCCACGGCAGCCAGACGGCATAAGCTGTCGCCGAAGCCGTCGCCAAAGAAAAGCCGGGCGAGCAGGGGGACGCCGCCGAGCCGCCCGGCGAAGGCGTCCGGCAAGAGCGCGCGTAAAGGCTCCAACGCCCCGCCGCGCGGGGGCAAGGGCCCGAGCAGTCGCAAGCGCCGCTGACGAGATAACGGTAGAGGCGCATGGCGTCGGCGCGTCGAAGGCAGGGGCGAGGCTCCGGCCCGCATGATTCGCGCTCCACACCTGCGGTGCACCACTCCGACGCGCGGCGTATCGCGCTTCATCCTTGGGGCCTTCGCTGTTGCTCTCATCGCGGTCAATCTCGCCGCTTTCCGCCACGCCATCGGCTGGGAAGTGTTCTACAACACCGATACCGAGGTCATGCTCGACGCCGCGCAGGCAGCGGGCTGGCGCCAGGCGCTCGGATGGGTTGGCGGCCCCTGGATCGGGGCCCCGCTGTGCCTCTATTATCGCCCGACCTCAAGCTGGCTGATGTGGGGCGAGTGGGCGCTCTTCGGGTGGCGCGCTTCGGGTTATCAGTGGGTGAGCATGGCCCTGCACCTGGCGGCGGCGCTCCTTTTCTGGCGCATTGCGGCGAGGCTGCTGGGCGGCCCTTCGGCCCTTCGACTGCGCTCAGGACAAGCAGGCTCAGGGTCGCCCCTGCCGGGATCGCAAGGGCCACCCCGAGCGGAGTCGAGGGGCGGCGAGATGCTGGCTGCCGTCGCCGCGTTGATCTTCAGCCTGCGCCCGCGCAATGTGCGAACCCTCGCGGTGCTGACTGCGCAGCCCGACCTCGTGGCTGCCGCGTTCATGTTCTTGTCCCTGCTCGCGCTATTGGTGTTGTTAAGCAGGAGCCGCCCAAGATTCTTGCTACTCTGCGAAGCTGCGCTTCGCTGCGAAGCACGAGTCGCTATCGCTCAGAATGACGTGAGCGAAGGGGCTCAGAATGACAAGTCACTGGCGTCTAGACAATCCGCCCATATGTTGCCTGGGGCTGCGCTGCTTGCCGTATCCCTCGTCGCCGCCCTGCTCTCCCTCGGCGGCAAGGAAATGGCCCTCAGTCTGCCGCTGCTGGCGAGCCTGGTGATACTCTTCGACGACGGGCTGCCGCGGCGGCGCAAGGCATGGCTGCTTGCGGCCTACTGGGGGACCTTTGCGGCATTCATGGTCGGGCGCAGCTTCGCCATGTCGGGGCTCGGCTACATCCCCAAGGGCTGGCGCGATCCGCTGCACGCGGTCTCAGCGTTCGGGCGCTCGGCAGGGCTCTATTTTGCCTACCCGTTCGCTTCAGCAGTGCTTACGAGGGAATGGTGGCCGGGGGCGATGTTCGCGGTCATCGGGGTTTACGCCGCGGCGGCCCGGCGGTGGCCGGCCCTGCGCGGTGAGCGCGTGCTGCTCTACGGCGCAGCGCCGGCCTTCATTGGCGCTTCATTGGGCTTTGGCGCGCTGTTCTACGAAAATTGGACCGGGGTGCTGACGCCCTACCCCTGGCACCTTCTAGGGTCAATGCTGCTGTACGCCATGGGGGCGGGGCTGGTCATCGCCCGCGATCGGCGAGCAGCGCTGTTCGTGCTGCTATGGGGGTTGTTCGCGCTGGTGCCGGCGGCGTACCGGGTATACGACTGGCCCGGCAAGTTCTTCTACATCCCGCACACGTTCTGGGCCTTCGCCGGGGCGCTGCTTCTGGATGCGCTCCTGGGGATCGCGCGAGCACGGAGGGCACCCGTGCACACATCTGGTCACGTCGTCTCCAGATCAGGCAGTTGACTCACGTGAAAGTGGACGGGCTTGCCTAGACTCTCCGCAAGTTTCCATTCGCGATCAGCGCCGGGAGAATGGGCATAGATCAGAAGTAGGTCGCATCTGCGCGCTATTGCCAGCGTGTACTGCATCAGAGGTTCGTATCCGAATATCCCCGAACCGTCGCGGGGGTTGTAGTACTCCCTGATCAGGAGATGGGGCACTATCGGATAGTACCCTTTGTTGAAGACTGCGCGCCCAGTCTCGATCGCCTTTTCGATGTTGCACTTCACCTCTTCCTCTGTTAGCGCAGAGTAAGGTCCCGTTACGAACACCAACGGTCGTCCAAGGGCAGTGCCCGGGAATTCTTGCATGACCCATGCCCTCCGCAATAAGAGATGCACAGCCGTCGCGTTATTGGCTAATCTGCGTAATCTGCGGATGACTACTCCTCGTACGGCCCCGCGATGGCCAGGGCCGATTCGCGGGGATCGGAGCAGCGGGCGGCGACCTCCGTCACCTGCTGTGCCGTTATCGCCTCCACCAGGCGCGGGTAGCGCTCCAGGTAATCCAGCCCCAGATCCCAGCAGGCGATGTCGTGGATGGCATTGGCGACACCCTCGTTGGTCTCCAGGCGCAGCGCGAGCCCGCCGATCTGGTTGCGCTTGGCGTCGGCCAGCTCGTCGGCCGGCGGCGGCTCGCGGCGCAGGCGATCCAGCTCGCGGTGCATGCTCTCAAGCGCGCGGTCAACGTCACCGGGGGCGACTCCCGCCCGCAGCTTCCACAACCCTCGACCGATACACGCCTCGACATTGCTGAACACATAGTAAGCAAGCCCCTGGTCGTCGCGCACGGTGCTGCCCAGCCGCCCCATCAACCCAAGCCGGCCCAGAATGTTGTCGGCCAGGTTGAGGGGCATGAAGTCATCATCCTTGCGGCTCAGCGCCAAGTACCCCAGGGCGATATCCACCTGGGACTTGTGGCTCATAGTGCGCACGCGGCGGGCGCCGCTCGTGCTTCCGCCTTCCGCCTTCGCGGGCGACGTAGTTCCGCTTCGGCGGACGAAGGCGTCGCGGGCGACGGGCGGGATGGCGAAATCCGCCGGTCCCACGGCCTCCCAGTCGCCGAAGCACTTGCGCATCAGGCCCGCCGCTTCGCTCGCCCGAACGTCACCCACCACCGCGGCGATCATGGTGCGCGGGCCGTAGCTGCGGGCGTGGAACGCGGCGAGGTCATCGCGCGAAAGCCTGGGCACGGTATCGAGCCGCCCCCCCGGGTTGCGATGGTAAGGATGCCCAACCGGGTAGGCCAGCTCATGCAGATCCTGCTCGGCCATCGCCCGCGGGTCATCGAGCTCATCTTTGAGGGCGGTGATCATCTCGCCGCGAACCAGCTCCACGTGCTCGGGCGGGAAAGCGGGAAGGCGCAGGCAATCCGCCAGAACTTGGAGCAGAAGCGGCAAATCCTGCGCCAGCCCTTTCGCCGCGAAAGCGACGCGCTCGGCGGAGCTCCAGAAGCTGATCTGCCCGCCCACCGATTCCACCAGCTCCGCGATTTCGTCGCCGCTGCGCTTACCAGCGCCGCGGCGCAGCATGGCGGCGGTGAAATGAGCGAGGCCGGCGGTGTCATCGGTCTCCAGAGCGCCGCCTGCTTTGAGGCTGCCGCGAACGACCACCGCGGGGCTGCTGTGGTTCTCGCTGACCAGCAGCCGGGCGCCCTGCTCCAGGACGAACTCCTGGATGCGAGGAAGGGCAGGGGCACGGGTCTTCTTCCCTTTGGCGCCGCTAGCGAAGGCCGGCCGGTCAATGACAGTATAGAGCATCGCCACGCTGGCGTCGGCGGCAGGTGCTTCAGGACCCGGCGCGGTAGGCTCGAAGATACCGACGGTGCGGTTATCGGGTGACAGATAAGTTTCAGCGGCGGCGCGCACCTGCTCAGGGGTGATTTGCGCCACCGCTTCCAGGGTGTCGGCGAGGTAGCGGTAGCCGACCGCCGACTCGTAGTACCCCAGGGCGCTGGCCTGGCTCGACACCCCGTCCGCGCCATAGGCATATTGAGCGCGCGCCTGGCGCACCGCTTTCTCCACCTCGGCGGCCTCGGGCGGCTCGGCTCGCAGCCGCTCGATCTCCTGCACCAGGCGGGTTTCAGGTTCGACCGGACGCACCCCATCGCGCACCATCAGGCGAAAGTGGAAAAGCCCTGGATCCACCCCCGGCGCCAGGTAGCATCCAGCGGAGGAGGCGAGCCCCCCCTCCACCAGTGCGCGATAGAGCCGCGAGCTGCGCCCCAGAAAAACGCCCGATCCGAAGCTGACCGGCTTGGCCCCGCCAAGAATGGCATCGCAAACGATGAGCGCGGGCAAATCGGGGTGGCCGATCCGGGGGATATGGTGGGCCATCTGGATGCGGGCGGCGGCGCCCGGCTTGTGCAGAATAACTCGCCGCTCGCCTGACTGCGGAGGTTCCTCCGCGCGGGGAGGGGACGGCTGGGGGCCGGGCGCGATGCCGCCGAAATACCGGCGCACCAGTTGCAGCGCCTCCGCGCCGACAAAATCGCCGACCACCACCAGCACGCAGTTGTTGGGGGTGTAGTAGGTCTGGTAATACGCGAATAGGTCCTCGCGGGTCATCGCTTCGAGGTCCGCGCGCCATCCCAGCACGTGCCAGCGATAGGGGTGGAGGCGGAACGCCGCCGCCTGCACCTCCTCTTGCAGCAGGAATCCGGGGTCATTCTCGGCCATGGAGCGCTCGGAGAGAATGACGGTGCGCTCGGCCGCTACCTCGTCGGCGGCGAAGCGGGCGTTTACCATGCGGTCGCTCTCGATGCGCCCCGCGAGCTCGAGGTGCTCGCGGGGCAGGGTCTCGAAATAGACGGTGTGATCTTCACTGGTGAAACCGTTGAGGTAACCGCCGAGCCGGCTGACCTGGCGCATGATCTCGCCCTTGCCGAAGCCATCGGTGCCCTTAAAGAGCATGTGCTCCACCCAATGGCTGGCGCCGGTGATGCCTGGGCGCTCGTTGCGTGATCCGACGCCATACCAGGCCCACAGGGTTGCGACTGGCGCTGCGCGCAGCTCCTTGATCAGCACTGTCAGCCCGTTGTCCAGCACCACCCGCTCTACCGCGTCCGCGATCCGCGTCGCCGTTCGCTTTGCCATATCAGAATCATCTCTCCTCGATTGAATGCCCCGCGCGGGGGTGCTCCCGAACGCGGCGAAACCGCGTCATCGTCATCGAGCCCCCGGCGCCGCGCGGGCGCTCGCCGTCAGAACCGCTTTTCCTCGATCAGCTTGTCGTCAACGTAAACGCGAGCCGTGGCGTCGCCATAGCCGGTCACGACCTGGCTGACGGTGGAGCCCGGATCGTGGGTCATGCTGTAGGCGACCGTAATGCCCCGGCGGTCCTCCACCTCGATACGCACCACAGCCGGCTGGTCGCCCTCGGGCAGGGCCACCTGAACCACCGCATAGTGGGCGGGGCCGAGCGGCTCCTCGGTGGTCTCGGGGGGTGTCTCAGGCGGGCTGACGCGCGGCGTCGGCCCCGCACTGACGACGACCTCGACGGCTGCGCGGCGCGCGACGCGCACGCCCGGCGCCGGGGTTTGCTCCAGGACCCAGCCGGCGGGCACGCGCTCATCATAGCGGCGCCTGATGCGCGCCAGGCGCAGGTCGGCGGCGGTGATGGTGCGGCTGGCCTGGGCCAGCTCCAGCTCCCGCACATCGGGCACGGGAGCCGTCGGCGGCCCGTCGCTCAGGACGAGTTCGATAATGCGCCCCTGGCGCACGGTCTTGCCCGCCGTGGGCGCTGCCGCCAGCACCGTATCGGCGGGCGCTTTTTCGTTGTAGCGGCGGGCAACGACGTGGCCGATAAGGCCGCGCCGGGTCAGTATCTCCTCCGCTGCGCGCACGTTGACGCCGGTGACATCAGGCACCCGGACCTCCGGCGGCCAGGTGGCAAGCCATAGGTAGAACCCGCCAGCGACCACCGCCGCCATGCCCGCGATCAGCCCCAGCAGCATGAGCACGCCCCACCAGGGCGAGGGCACATAAGGGATGTGCGCTTGGTAGGCCCGGGGCGCGGTCATGGCCCCCCTCGCTGGTGCCGGTCGCCAGCTTGATGAAGGGCTCGCGCGGCGCGCAAGTGTTCGCTGTAGGTGCGGCTGAAGATGTGCGACCCGTCCGCGCGCGCAACATAGAACAGGTAAGGCGCGTCAGCCGGATGCATGGCGGCCTCGATGCTCGCCCGCCCCGGGCTGTTTATCGGCCCTGGCGGCAGGCCGGGGTGCAAGTAGGTATTATAAGGCGATGCGATAGCGAGGTCGCTGTAGCTCAGGCGCTCCTTGCGGTTGGGCCCGAGGGCGTACTGCACGGTGGCATCGCACTCCAGCTTCATCCCCCGCTTGAGCCGGTTAAGCAGCACCGCCGCAATGACGGAGCGCTCGGCGTCAAGTTTGGCCTCCCCTTCGACCAGCGAAGCGAGGGTGATTAGCTGGTGCAGCGATGAATGAGGCGCTTGGCCCCCGAGCGCTTGCTTCCACACCACCTCGTCGAAACGCGCGAGCATCATCTTGATCAGGTCGCGCACCGCCCCCGGATGCCGCGGCACGTTGTAGGTGTCCGGGAAAAGGTATCCCTCCAGGCTGTCGTTGGGCAGGGGAAAACCGGCCCCGAAATCCCCGGGGGAATGAGCGGCGCGCAGAAACTCATCCGCGCTGCCCAGGCGCTCGGCCTCAACCAGTGTGGCCGCTTGCCACAGGGCTAACCCCTCGGGCACGGTCACCCACTCCGACACCACATCCCCGCGCTCGATGGCTCGCAGAATCTCCATTGCGCTCAGGTTGCGCCGCAGGGCATACTCTCCCGCCTTGGCCTGCCGCCATCCGTCGCCCCACGCGGCCGCGAGGCGAAAAGCCCAGGCGTTGCGGATCAGGCCCTGAGCCTTCAACTCGGCGGCCACCAGGCGCGGCGACGCTCCCTGCGCGACGAAGAATCGAGTCTCCCGGCCTTCGCCGCCCACAGGCACATATAGGACCACGTAGAACCAGGCCGCAAAGAGGACCACCACCAAGAGCGCCAACAGAACCGCGCGCCCGATCGGCCTCATCCCCTTGCTACTCTGCGTAGTAGCGTGGCTACACGCTACGTAGTACGAGTTGCGTCCTGCTCGTCTCTCACTCGCGGTCTTCATCTTCCCTGCGGTCGCTGCGCGGCTCTTCTTCGTCGCCCTGGTCTGCCCGACGGCGCTTGCGCGTCTCCAGGTAATCTTGCAGCAGGATGGCCGCCGCCATCTTGTCGCGCACCAGTTTGCGCTTCTCGCGCCTCGCGTCGGCCTCCAGCAGCACGCGCTCGGCGGTGATGGTCGTGTGCCGCTCATCCCATCGCACCACCGGCACCCCGGCTCGCGCGGCCAGCCGCTTGGCGAATCGCTCGATCTTCTGGGCCTGCTGGGTAAGCTGCCCCTGCGAGCCGTAGGGGATGCCGACCACGATTTCCACCACGCCGTAAGAGCCGATGATCTCGATTACGCGCGCCACGGCGGTCTCGTTGCCATGGCGCTCGATGGTCTCCAGCGGCTGGGCGCTGAGGCCCAACGGGTCGCTGATGGCAACGCCGATCCGGCGGTCACCAACGTCGAGGGCGAGAACGCGGTCGGCTTCGCGCGGCGCAGCATTCGTCATGGCGATGCGCCATTCCCTTCCAGCGCCAGGTATGCCATGGCGGAGGCGGTAATGCCCACGGCGCTGGAGGCGGCGACGATGCCCGAATCATTAACTATGACGGCGACCACGGCTGCCGCGGTTCCCCCGGCGAGACCACCCCAGAGCACGGGGCTTGCGCCGAAAGCGGCGCGCAGGCGCGCGGGGGGCTTCAACACCAGCCATAGCGCCGCCGCGCACACCGCAAGGGTTATGCCGAGCCAAGGCACTATCGCCATGATGCGAAGGTTGCCCTGAATCTTGCGTACCGCAATGGTCACCGCTGCCGGCAGACCGCCGGCGTTGACCAGGCGGGCGGAATCCCCGATATGGGTGAAGGTGCGCGCATTGCCAATCACGTCGAGGGCGACCACCAGTACTCCTGCGGCGACCGCGGGACCGATGGCCACCGCCCAGTGGCGAAGCCGCGGACGGCCCGCCTTGATCGCTGCCCATGTCACGGTGAAGGCAAATGCGGCGGTGACCGCGCCCCCCCAGTTCGCACCCCACCAGGGCGCGCCGAGGACCAGCGCGACCAAGACAAGCCACAACCCAAGCGTCCACAGCGACCCTCTGGTGGCGCCCGCTTGCTGCGCCAGGGCCGCCGAGCCGATCGCGGCGGATGCAACAACGAATCCCATCGTCTCGTTGCCAATGCCGTAGAAACGGCTGCCGTACATAGCTGCGAAGTTTATCATGTAGTCGCTTAACAGGTGGGCGCCGGTTATGCCATCGAGAATGATGATGGCGCTGGTGGCGGTCAGCAGCGCGCCCAGAGCGGTGAGAGGGGCGCTGCCGGCCATCGCAATGCACGTGAATGCTGCCGCGAGCGCCGCCACCATGATGTACGGCTGCGCAACGCCGCCTGGATCCAGCGGCCCCAGGAAGAATAAGGCCAGCGGCAGGCTCATCGCCAGCATGAGCGCGATGCGGAGCCGCCTGCGCGACCGCCGCGCCCACGCGGGAGCGAAGGCCAGCGCTGCGCCAACCCCGAGGAATGCGACGAACTGCCCGATGGCGTAGACCGGCGCGAAGCGCCACTGGAAATCGAACAGGCGCACCCCGCGGCGGCTAATGGCAAGCACCTGCTTCAAGGGCTGCTTGGCCCGCCGCGCAATTATCGGATGGCCGCTCATGGAGACCGGAAGTTGCCCCGAATATGTCATTCTGAGCGGCAGCGACGAGCGCAAGCGAGGAGTGGAGCGAAGAATCTTGGTACCGACAGTGCGGTGGGTTCGGCCCTCAGGCCCATGGATACCGAAGTACCGCAGTATTGTCGGCGCGATGTCCACGTTCGACACGATTCCTACGCGGCGCGTGCTCGCGCTGGTGAGCAGGCCCGGTCCAAACCCCGGGCCGATGATGGCGATGGGCGCATAGGCCATCTGCTTGGGGGAGCGATACGGCGGGCAGGTGGGGCTGGTGATTATCAGCAGGTCGCGCGCGGTGTTTACGGTTTGGGCGATATCGCGAAAAAAGGGGTCCAGGCCCGCCAGCAGCGAAAGCGCCACGGAATCCGGGGCATCGGGCGTCGGGGGCTGCAGTCGCCCCCGCACGAGGGCGTCCGAGATGCTCAGGTCAATCACTAGCAGGTCTGACCGGCGCAGTCCTTCCCCGATAAGATCGGCTTCGGACCAGTGGCGAGCGTCACGAAGCACGCGCTCGCCCGGGTAGGTTTGATCCACCCAATCCACGCCGCCGGTGCGGTCCATGGCAATCGCGGCGCCCAGCCTGCGCGTCTTGCCGGGGAAGACCCACAGGTAGCCGGTGTGCCGCCCGGCCTGATGCAGCAGCGACCCGAGCAGCCCCGGCTCGGCTTGAGTATGAGAGCGGAGATTGGCGTCGCGCAGGTTCTGAATATGGGGCATTCTCTCGCGGAGAGAGGCGGCGATGTACCAGGTCACAACCTCGTCGCTCACCTGGGGGCTTCGCTGGTCGGTAACCGCCAGGCGCCCGGCTCCGATAGTCACATAGGGGGCAAATTGTTCGGGCGAATCCAGGGGACGGGAGTTCATCACCCCCACCGCCGCCCGCCGCAGCAGGGCTTGAAGCGCCGGGACCTTGGCCGCCGCCAGTTCCTCCCAACTCACTCCGTGCATGACGACGATGACAGCCTTGCGAGGCCGCGGTTGAGGGGCGGTGTAAACCTCGGCGGTGGCCGGGACCGCGAACACGAATACGACGAGTGCAATCCATAGGGAGGTGAGCCGGGACCAGGTTGCTCCGCGATTTGTAGGGGCACAGCATGCTGTGCCCCTACCGTTCAGCAGGAACGCGGATCCCGCTAAGACCTGCCAACACCGGGCCCATAGGCCCGGTGTGTCGCGCGGTGTATGGCTGAGGAGACGCTTGGCCATTGGGCGCGCTATTCCCCACCACCAAGCTGCTGGCGCACCAGAGGCACCACCTTGCCCAACGCCTCGTCGAGCCGGGCAGGGTCGCGCCCTCCCGCCTGCGCGAAATCAGGGCGTCCGCCGCCGCCGCCGCCCGCGGTTTTCGCAACCTCGCCGACCAGCTTGCCCGCGTGCGCGCCGCGTTCGGTCAGATCCCTGGAAACCTCGCCCACGAAAAGCACCTTGCCGTCGGCCTCGGTCCCCAGCACCACCACCCCCAGGCCCAGCCGCTCCAGCACCGCATCGGCCAGGTTGCGCAGCGCCTCGAGCGAGAGGTTCGCCGCGCGCGCCGCGACGACCCGCGCGCCCTCCACCACCTCGGCGCCCTGCACCAGCTCGTCCGCGAGGGCGCTGGCGCCGCGCGCTTGAAGCGATTCAATGCGCCGCTGGGCTTCGCGAAGCTCGCGCTGAAGGGACTCGATGCGCGCGGGGACTTCCTCGCGTGCGGCGCGCAGCAGCTCCGCGCTCCGGGAGAGGGCGGCCTCCTGGTCGCGCAGATATTCCAGCCCGGCAAGACCGGTGACCGCCTCCACCCGGCGCAGCCCCGCGCCAACACTTGCCTGTGCAACGATCTTGAACATTCCCACGGCGCCGGTGCTGAGCACATGCGTGCCGGCGCAGAGCTCGGTGCTGAAGTCGCCCACGCGGACCATGCGCACATTCTCGCCGTACTTCTCACCGAAAAGGGCCATCGCCCCGGCCTCGCGCGCCTGCGCCAGCGGCACCACCGAGGCCCCCACCGGATGAAGGCCCAGGATGCGCCCGTTCACCGCGTCCTCGACCTGCTTGATCTCCTGTGGCGTCAGGGCGCTGAAATGCGCGAAGTCGAAGCGCAGCCGATCCGGCTCAACCAGTGAACCCGACTGGAGCGCGTGCTCGCCGAGCACCTGGCGCAGAGCATAGTGCAGCAAGTGGGTTGCGGTGTGGGCGCGCGCGATGGCATGCCGGCGGTGCGCATCAACGATCGCTCGCACCTGCTCCCCGCGCACCAGCTCCCCCTCTTCGACCACCACGTGCAAGGCGTGAACGCCCTCCGCGGGATGGCGCGTATCCGTGACCCGCGCCCGGGTGGATTCCGCCTCAAGCGACCCCGTGTCGCCGACCTGGCCGCCGGCCTCGGCATAGAATGGGCTGTAGTCGAGGATAACCTCGGCCGCGTCGCCGGCGCGAACGTTCTCGGCCTCTTTGCCCTCCTTCAGGAGGTGCAGCACGGTGGCGGTAGTTTCCAGCTCTTCGTAGCCGCAGAAGGTGGTCTTGCCCGCCAGCTCGACATAGCCCTCGGCGCCGCGATAGGCAAACGATTGGACGCCAGCCGCTCGCGCGCGTTGGCGCTGGCGCTCCATCGCCTCCAGGAACCCCTGCTCATCCAC
>Ga0315289_10008437_pt1 | contig 14902 bp, 13 predicted proteins | sample YL17G11_40_MG_FD_203452 | JGI IMG/M metagenome (GOLD analysis project Ga0315289, IMG submission 203452) | Sediment microbial communities from Yellowstone Lake, YNP, Wyoming, USA - YL17G11_40 | ecosystem: Environmental > Aquatic > Freshwater > Lake > Sediment | place: USA: Wyoming | collected...
GAACCTGTATATCCTTGATACCCCTGATAGCCTCGACTTCCAGTAGCACCTTCATTTCCTTCTTCGCCTTGAGCACCCCTAGAACCAGAAGGCCCTGGAACACCCTGAGTTCCAGTTGTACCTTGGTATCCTTGAGTACCTTGTGAGCCAGAATTTCCTTGATAACCTTGGAAACCTTGTGAACCAGTTGCCCCTTGGTAACCTTGACTACCTTGAGCACCTGTGTAACCTTGATAGCCTTGATATCCTTGAGCACCCGTAGCACCTTGATATCCTTGTGAACCTGGACTACCAGAAGGCCCTGGAACACCCGTTGTAGTACCAGTAGGCCCTTGGTAACCTTGAGTACCTTGAGCACCTGTCTCTCCTTTGAAACCTTGTGCCCCTTGTGAACCAGTATATCCCTGATATCCTTGAGTTCCCTGCGCCCCTGTTGAACCTTGGTAGCCTTGGAAACCCATACCAGTATGACCTTGATAACCTTGGTATCCTTGTGCGCCAGTTGAACCCTGATATCCTTGAGCACCTACACCTGTATATCCCTGATAACCTTGTGCCCCTTGAGAGCCAGTTGCACCTCGACTACCTGTAGTACCTTGGTAACCTTGAGCACCTACACCCGTTGCCCCTTGGTAACCTTGAGTACCTTGAGAGCCAGTAACACCCTGATAACCTTGAACTCCAACTCCTGTTGAACCTTGGAAACCTTGTGTTCCTTGACTACCTGTAGGGCCTTGGTAGCCTTGAGTACCAGGAGTTCCTGTATATCCCTGATAGCCTTGGTATCCTTGACCACCAGACACACCCTGGAAACCCTGAGTTCCTTGAGAGCCAGTAACACCTTGCGGCCCTTGCATACCCACACCAGAATGACCTTGATAACCCTGTGTTCCTTGTGCGCCAGTTGAACCCTGATATCCTTGAGCACCTACACCTGTGTAGCCTTGGTATCCCTGATAACCTTGAGCACCTGTTTCTCCTTTGAAGCCCTGAACACCTACACCAGTTGCACCTTGGAAACCTTGTGTCCCTTGAGCACCTGTCACACCTTGATTGCCTTGCATCCCTACGCCTGAGTGACCTTGATATCCTTGGTAACCTTGTGCTCCAGTAGCACCTTGAAATCCTTGTATTCCTGCACCCGTAGAACCTTGGAAACCTTGAAATCCCTGTGAACCAGTAGGCCCTTGGTATCCCTGAGGGCCAGTTGAACCACCACCACTTATAATGATATTGGTACGGTCACTTCCAGCGTCATCAAATGCCCATGTATTTTGACCTATGAAATTCAAAGCACTTCTTTGTGTAAGAGGAGTTCCTTCATCTTGGATTACATGACCACCCCCACCACTTCCAGAACCAGGAACACCTTGGTAGCCTTGTGGCCCTATCTCACCAATGTTAGAGCCTGTCGCACCTTGATATCCTTGGTATCCTTGGAAACCTTGTGTGCCAGTTATACCTTGATATCCTTGGTATCCTTTAGCACCTGTCACACCTTGGTATCCTATATTTCCTTGTGTACCTTGCGCTCCTGTTACACCTTGGTAGCCTTGTATTCCAGTTCTGCCTTGATATCCTTGATATCCTTGGTAACCTTGATAGCCTCGCACACCTTGAGCACCAGCACCCCCCGTGTAACCTTGATAACCTTGGTAGCCTTGCGGCCCACCAGGAGTACCAGGAGAACCACTAGGCCCCTGAGTTCCTTGAGCACCAGCACCTCCAATTACTGCAACCCAATCAGTATTTGCTAGGTTTCGGACATACAAAGTTCCAGATGTTGCCATTCTATATCCTTATTTCTCCCGCACGTCTTTCTTCATATCCAGGTTTCAAAGCAATAAGATGAGCCAAGACACAAGGAATATTGTTCGATTGATACCACTCATTAGGAAAATGAGTCTTCAATAAACTCTCTTGAAATCTAGCCTTGCTTTCAGGTTGAATAAATCTTGCTTGGTCTTGCCTTGTGTAGTAGAAGAAACTATTCTCATTCCAATAAGATTTGTGAGTAGGGTCTTGCCATGCCCCACGACCATCGGTTGATGGAACTTCTATAAATGCAAATCCACCAGGAGCAAGGACACGATACATTTCATTCATGACGTGAATAGGATTGTCAAGATGTTCCAAGATATGGAAAGCACGAACAATACCGACCTTTCCATCACCGAAAGGCCACTCTCCGTTCAAGTCACATTTGATATCGCAGTTGTCCCTCAAGTCCACTTTCATATATCCTTCTGGAGCATTGAAAGCACCACCTAAATCAATTATGAGTAAATTCTCATCTTTAGCCCATCGTTCTGCCATTGGAATAATGTATTTATCATACCATAGATTGTCCTGTACTAATATCTCTCCAGCATAATTAAGACAAGTGCTACCATCATGAAGTCGGTAAAGATAAAGGGTCTCATCAATATGCTTCATACCTTTTGCACCATACACTAGGTAAAACCTGATGTTCATATCATGGTCGTCTACTAATGCGAGGTCAGGATTATGACCACCAATTTTCCAATAAGATTCTGCCCTCCATGCTCTAAGATGATTAGGTGACCAAAAGATGTGACGAAAAGCCCAAGGGGAGGGAGGCCAGGATATGCTTTCCATGAGGTCATGACCTCTATATCCGAATGGTCTAGCTTTCCATCCCCACCATTCAGAGAATGTACGTGATGCCCAAGTCTCATTTGCGAACTCAGATGTATTTGAATAAATCATTTTCACATCAGGGTTCATAAACTCATTGGCAACTTTCATAAGTGCATCTGGAGTAAGAAGGTCATCATCATCTAACTCAAGATATATATCTCCATTACAATTTTCACAAGCAAATCTTTTCAATGCTCCAATGCTATATCTTCCTTCAGCTACAGGTTGACCTGTGAATGGCACAATCTTCACCTTCCCATCCATTGCAATATCTTCGGGCACTACACCATTACCATTTGGAACGATGACCCATTGCCAAATTGGATAGGTTTGTTCTTTTAAACTTTCCCAAGTTTCTCGAATGAATGTTCCATCTCTGTGAGTTGGGGTAAAAATAGAAATTAACATTTGTATTATTCTCCTCTAATATGGTTGCAACCAAAACATTCCTGGAAATATTTGAGAACCAGTTGGTGCAAGGGCTTGTTGCATCACATGAGTTCCAGAGATATTTATTTCTGTAGCATAATATGAACTTTCATCTGCATCTGTTACGCTGAGGACACTATTCCCACGAAAATCCAGCCAGTCTTCAGGATACATTTCTTCTTGAAAATCCCAATAAGTTCCAGTAGCAAAGAAATTTGAAGACCATAAAATATTATGCCCTGGAATTGTTCCTGTATAGCCGACATCAGTAGAATCTAATGCAGGATTATCTTGAACAAATAAATCTCCTATGAAGTTAAGATAAGTTCTGTTAGTTTTTGGAGTTCCGTCATCCATTATTGTGTGTCCTGCCGCTAAAGCAGTACCACTCAAAGTAATGTCAGTTGAGTCATCGCCAGGATTATCCGTTGCCCATATAGTTGCTCCTTTGAAGTTCAAATACTTACGTTTAGTAAGTGGAGTTCCCTCATCTTTTACTTGATAGGAATCCTGCCAGTTGGCTTGATTAAGCAATGGTCTCAAGTCATAGATTTCTTTCCATGTAATCCTATTAGTTCCAGAAGTCAATCTTACTGCACCAAGAGGTATTCCTGCTGTTGTAGATAAAGAAGGCAAGTATGGGATGATTTGAGATAAACCAGTTGCAGAATTATCAAACATATCTGAACCAACAGAGAGGGTGGGATTTCCATGAGTATCTATATAAACCAATATCATCTTAGCAGTTGTTCCAGTTGGTTTATAAGCAAACATATCTGGAGTTCCAGTATCTCCAGCATATATCCACTCTCCATCCCAATATAATACATCTCCATTTACGAAGACATTGTTTGCTCCATAAGCCCCTGATGGTTCGATAGATAATGGTACAAATTGACGGTCATAGACCCAAACGATATCACCTCCATAGTTGTCCATTGGAAAGCTGTGTTGAGCACCATGACGTGGCAAGTAAGAGGAACTTCCCCAATCTGCATATCTTCCTATATCTCGACCAATTACTACAAATCTTTCGTATGTCTTTTGTCTTACCACTAAGACTGGAAGGTCATAAATAGGTGAGACTGTACTATTATAGGCTTGAATAACCTCGTTAGGATTGCTTCTTAAACGGACATAAACATATCCTGCACGATTAGGAACATCCACATATTTCTGCCCTTTGAATGTGACTCCTAAGATACCAGGAAGTTCCTGTTGGACATTTTCCTTGAGGATATCAAGCTTACGTATGGATTTAGAGAAGCGTCTTATTCCTGGCATTAGGTTACCGTATAGATATAAGTGTTTTGGGCATCAATTTGAGGTCTACCTTGATACGCATATTGATATGTATTATGGACGAAAATAAGTACACATTCATCTGCTGGAAGAATTGCACGATATTCACCGTCAGTTGGGTAATAATATCGGTCTCCCCACGCCTCAGGGATTCCAGTATCAATTTCTATCTCCCTTACTCCAGTTTGTATATTATAAGCATAAAGCATGGTTTGGTCTCCCAAATATTCTCTTCCCATAATCCAAATTCTATCATTGATGTCAGCATGTTGAGCACTTCCATTAAAACTACCAAAATTGGTATATAACGGTAATGTCCAAAGAGGAGTAGATAAATGACGAATATCAAACATCCTATAAGGAGGTGATGGATTAGAAGACGCTGGTTGAGATAACGTAACATAAAGTTTATCACGACTACGGAAAATGTGTCCAACTTCTCCTGCTGGCCAAGGAGGTCTCATAATAGGAACAGACACAGAATAAATAATAGTATAAGACAAGTTATCTGGACTCATCACAGCAATATAAGAATAAGCACTTGAATATGGTTCTTCTCCTCCATAATAATACCCTGTAAAATAAATCAGTTTGTCCTCTGGATTATAAGCCATGTCATTAACTTCTAGGTCTCCATAACTCCCATTATAATAAAGTTTAGTCATTTCTACATCATATATGAAATCCTGAATAGGGCCTCCTCCGCTGGTGTCAGGATAAGGAGTAAGTTTATACATTCTAGCTGGTTCGGGCCCTACTACCTCAGGCCACGTGCCATTATTTTCAGATGTTGTTGCCATGACCCAATAGAATGATTTATCAACGACCAAATCAGTAAAAATAGTATCGTTCACGTAAGCATCTGCTGGAGCATGAGGGGACATTCTTCCAAATAACTGCTCTCCTGTCCAAATATTAAACATCCAATTTCCAACCCACCGACTTGTCCATGATGGAGAAGGTTCACCATAACTTCTCTCATAAACAAAACCAATGCACAAGACATCCTTAATGACTGCCCAATGAGGGTGATAATAATAACTATGAGGGACACTACAAATAGTGGTCAATGACATATCAGCAAAATTAGCCATTTTCCATGTATCAGTTGTATATACAACTACATGCTCTGCGTCTATGACTGTGAATGATGTGTTGTATGTCGCCTCGTCAGACCCACTAAACACTAATACTTCTCCAGTTTTCCTATTTATCCTGATTACTTTTCCCCACATATTACGAGTGAAAACATAATCTCCATAAAGTGCCATTCCAACACAACGAATATTCCCACTATCATATATCCAAGTAACAGTTCCATTGATAGTCGCTGGTGCTCTAAAGTGTAAGGGATGTTCATAACCTATTTTGTAACCTCCACTACCCCATTCTCTAGCTTGCATATTCCTGCGTATGGGCATCATTTCAACATCAGCTACCAAGATATTATTATCATTTCCTTTTACAAACCATTGACCCTCATACGCCTGTACCTGTGCTACTCGTTCAATCTCAGCAGTACCAGTAATGATACCAAAGCAAGTCCCTGATGCTAATATATTTACAGTGTAATCTATATAACTCCAATAAGTTCCAGTTATTGTAGTTCCAGTGGGGGATATACCCCAAATTCCTTCAGGTATAGTCATTCATCACCTAACAATCATCAATGAAGTTTATGCCACTGACAGAACATACCCATTGGTAGTTATGATATATGTTCAGCAAGCCTCCACCAGGAATTGTAAAAGGAGGAATAAAAATCGGAGGAACTTCATATCCTCCACCACCACCATCTTCTGTTGGAGGAACTGGTGGAATTATTTGTGTAGCACCAGAAAATCCTTGGGTCACCTCATGCAGAGTCAAGGTGGGCAAGAATGTTCCATCCTTTGGGTTGTAATTCCATCTCATTGAAGTTGGATGGAATGGCTTTTGACTCCAAGTAATACCTCTAGGAGTATCCGTAGAAGCAAGATTTACTTTTATGGTTTCGTATGGAGCAATGTCAATATGCCTATAGTTTCCAGTTAAATCAAAGTCTACTTGCGGATATCTTGAATTTCGATATGCAAAGATATTTCCATTCAACTTATTTAGCATATCCTGACTAGCAAGAGCAAGTCCCTGTATCCTTTCTACCCTGCCACGATATGATGGAGCATCACCAGGAGCGGCAGATAAATAAGCCATAGAAGTTCCTGTATATCCACCACCCATAGAGTCGAAATAAATCCCGCCCATTTCGATGTATGAAGTCTGGTCATTCAAGACCTCATCAATGACTGGAGTTCCCATCCAGTCCTGACGGTCAAGTAACATTGTGTTAGGAAAGCTACCACTGATTGCTCCATTTGTAGCCATAATAGATACTTCTGCCCAAACTTTCCCTTGTCTATCTGAGCAGACACCACCTATTAATGTTCCTCTCATAAGTTTATCAATAGCATCATACAAGGAATTTCGGTCAGCATCAAAATATTCGATTGGGTAATCAGTTCCTAAAAACTGGAAATCATTGGTCATTAAGAATGTCGAGTGCCATCTTAGATAATGATAAATTGCTCTCTTACAATTCATATCCTTGACCAGCACCCATGCGCTAGGGATGTTAACATCATCTGTATCTTGGACAGTGGGATTTGTACTAGAGTTACAAGCAACACTAAATCCTTCTGCTAACTTCATCATTTCAGTTGGAGAACCAACATCAAACTCAATAGATGACATCTGGTAGTTGTAATTGATACTACCATCCATAATATATCCAACGAATACTGTATTTTGTCTTCCTTGTGCATTGCCTCCAATAGACTGTGTGGTTGTCCCATACCTATCATCAGCAAAGATGACCACCAATGCCCCATCAACAATATCGCTTATAGTATCTCGAACAGATATTCTAGCAGTCCATCCACCGCTATCCCTCTCTCCATCAAGAGAAATTAGAGACCAATCTAGTATTGGAACACTAGGCCCATGCCCTGGTCGGTCATATAAAGAAACATGACGATAAGAAACATCCTCCACTCCATTTGAATCTGTGATTTTCAAACGAGTTGTGTAATGACCTGGAACAGTATATGCTACTGCTCCAATTGTTTCACCATACATTGTTCCTGCTGGAGACCCTTCAAAATGCCATTCATAAGTTAATGGAGTAGACCCTAATAAACTATGAGTTCCAGTAGCAGTATAATAAATAGTTGCTTGACCAGTATCATTAGGAATAAAGCCAGCATAATGTGGCCCCATACAAATAAATGTCCCAAGTTTATCATTTTGGTCTACATACCCAATATCATAGTCTTTATACCAATAAGTAGAAGTTCCAGTCTCCGTAATCCTTGGGTAGATTGCATCAATCTCCCAAAAGTTTACAATGGTCAACCACAAATTATCTACCCAAGGAATGTCCGAGTTTTCTGCTACTGTAATCGTAGTGTCTGTTGCTACTCTGACCCTAATTCTTCCCACATCTTTTGCTCCAGGAGTTGTTCCTACATACATTGTCATTCCAGATTCAACGTCTGTATATACACCCTCGTATATATTATCGTAAGGAAGAACTCTTTCTCCAGGTGTTCCAGACACATTGTTATATTGGACACAATAGATAGTAGTTGGCTTATAGATTGATAGCCAAAGTTCGGTCTCTTGTGGATGAGACCTAAGCAAAGCAAGTTCGGAGGTAGTAGGTATCATACTATCCTTATCTTCGTAATCAATAAAGTTACATCAGTTTGATGTTCTGCAAAGAACTTACCATAAGCAGGTTCATGTATAACTGTCCCACTATATCTCCAGAATGTATATGGGTCATACGCATAGCGAGGCAAATCAACTGACACTGTTCCAGTACGACCAATTGTATCAAAAAAGTCTTGAAGTTGATGAACTTGCGTCATATCTGATAACTGCCACCTCATCTCATATTCATGATAAGGTGGATAGACGGGATGGCCATTCCCATCAACATCAATAAGTTGTCTTGATTTCCATTCACCCATTGTTGGCTGGATGGTGAGTTCTGTGTCGTTTATCTTATAAGTTCCAGTTACCATGATATTACCTCAACCCCTCCAAATACTTTGATATAACTATTCAACCGTTGCTTTCTGTGTTTCAAATAATCTTTACGTCTGGATTCTTTTGTTGATGCCATAATGTTACCGTAAGCGTCTAATTATCACATCAGCCACATTGTCTATTGTTGTGTCTACAATTCTGCCCTCAAGTCGTGGGTCTAATAAGATTTCAACAGCTACCCTCCCATTCCCATTTCCACCAACATTCCTACCAACTTGTTGCGATAAATTGTTTCCAAGCTCACTCATTCTTTTGTTGAGAGGAACAAACAATGCTATTTCAGGCCCAGCCTCACCAAAGGTTGCTTGAGTAGAAGTATTAGCAAAATCTATACCTCCCTTAGCATGAGGCCCAGTAGTAGGAACAGGAGGCCCTATCATTGGCTGTGATAACATACCAGTTATGCTTCTCATATATGCGCTTGCCATTGCCGCATAAAATTTATAGATTCTTTCAGCCGCACCACCTGGGCCTAGAACATTATTCAATTCAGTCTGAATCTGGCCCATTACCAAAGCAGTATGACCGAGTTCCTTATCCAACTCTCCAGCTATGATTGCATATTGTTTATCAGCTTGAGTTTGGATATCAATAAGTTCTTGCTTCCACTTAGCATCTCTATCAGCTTTAGCTAGGTCATATTTTACCGCTCTGTCATTAGCCGCAGTTGTATAACGACTGTCTTCATCATCTTGCTTTTGCTGGAAATTAGCATCTTCATCAATCTTATCTTGCTCCCATTTGCGGTCACGGTCTTCTTTTTCTCTCCTTGCTTCCTCAGTAATAGCCGCAAGCCTAGCCATCATCTCTGCATACAAGTTTGCTAATCTCTCATCACGCTGACGAGCAAGTTGAGCCATCTGGTCAGCAAAATCTCTAGCCGCTTTATCTTTTTGCTGTTGATATTCACGTTCTCCTTGAGTTTTTTCAAGATTATATCTACGTACAAGTTGTAATACCTGTCTTGCATCTCTAGCACGTAGAGCATCTTCGAGGTCAAACATCATGCCCTCTCTGAGTCTACGCATCTTTTCTTGGAAAGCAACCTCAGCATCTATCTGCTGGTTTTGATATTTTGCTTGGGCATCAGCTATTGAACTATAATATTCTCTCCAAGTGCTGGCTACATCTTGGTTATATTTAATTGTGATATCAACTGACTGTTGGAGAGCTTTATTTGCAATATCCTCAATATCTCTCTGATATTCAATTGCCATATCCGTTTCTTTACGGAAATGTTGTATTTGATTTTCATCTTTCTTTCGTAACCAATCTTTTTCTAATTCAGTAAGGTCACGATAATAATCAGTCTCAAGGTCTATCATGTCCCTATTAAAGTCTTCAGTCGCTTGGAGACTATCAGCATCAGCCTGTTCTTTAATTTTATTTATTTCATCTAATTTATCGTCAACTATTTTTTTGACTGCATCCAATGACTTTTGTTCTTTATCTACCGCTGATTGAGTATCTCCCAAGGACGGATTCCATTTTTCACTTGGGAATTGATATTTTTCAAACATTTGCTGAGGAGTCTTACCACCCCGAAAAACACCAGCTTCCCATACCTGTCCAGCCGATTCAGAAAATCTATTGATTTCTTCTTGAGTTAATGCAGAACCTTTTATATCTGCTTGGTTTTTCAAAAATGCTACTCTAAAATCATTAAATGCCGCTTTGGTTGCAGTAAAAGCATTTGCCAATCTAAGGAAAGATAATTCAGCTTCCGTAACCCACAACTTTACTCCAAGTAGATTCTGACCAATAGCAACGGTCTGGTCTTGAATAGCTTTAGTAGCAGTATCAATCTCACCAGGGAGGGTCTTTTGATATTTCAATAAGTCTTCTTGATAAATTGCAGTCTTTCTAATAACTAAGTTATAAGTAGCGGCGGCACGTTGAACTTCGGTCAAAGATGTATAACCATTCTTCCAACCCATACTTGCCGCTTCAGCCGCAATGGTCACACGGTTGATAGAAACACCTAAGCGTTGTAGACCTTCGGTATAACCTGAGGATAGAGCAAGAGCAACGGTCTTCTGGACTTCATCCATTGAACGACCATTGACGATTGCCAAGGTAGCAATAGCCTCTTGCAATTCAAACAACTGTTCTTTTGTAAAACCCATGTCACGATTCAGATTCAAGAAGGCGGCTGAACCTTCAATCAAATCCGTCTTAGAGAATACACCAAACTTCGTTTTCAATATATCAATCTGCTGGTACATTTCTTTTATAGTGATGTCTACTCCAGCACGTTGCAAAGCACGAACACCAACTTCCATTGCAAACAGAGATTTTGCAAATACCTGTCCTTGTTCAGCCGCTTGACCAAGGAATCCAATTGCTTGCTTGAGAGCCGCCATTGCAGAAGTTATTCCAATAATTCCACCAGCAAGACCAAGGAGTCCTCCAAGTCCTGCTTTCAATCCTCCACCAAATAAACTACTTAATATCCCTCCACCACCCACTCCACCTCCAGCACTAGCAACTTGAGTGGTAGTAGTTTGAACCGCAGTCTGGACTTGTTTTAAAGAAGTAACTTGTTGGGCGGCGGCATTTTTAGTCTGGATAGTCCTATCTTTCATAGACTGATTCCAAATACCACCAGAAATTTTGGTTTGATTATTAAGGTCTGCTAAAGCTGTAGACATAGCTCGCCTGTATGCGTCTATATCAGGTTTTACAGCTTTCATTACTTCGGACATGGATGCTATTGGATTATTCTTTTTGAAATCCCCTATTTTCTCAGATGCAAACGCCTTAACCATAGCATTAGCCATCTCTTTATAGGTAGCATTGCTCTGCTGAGACAATTGTTTTAATTGTTCACGGATAGTCTCAACGGTTTTCCTAAATTCTTGGTGTCTAGCAATAGCATCTTTGTTATCAACTAGCCAACGGATTACGATGGTTTCAGTAGTATCAGGCATTTTGGTATCCTACTTCTCTGAAGAACTCGACTAATTCAATTATTCTCCACTCCATTAATCCGCTCGTAAATAAATCTAATATTTCATCTGACGAATATTCCTTCAATATATTGAAAGTAACTCCCGTCATAATCTGAATGGCATTTAGATACGAAATATAATCTTTACTCTCTTGAATATTACTTATTATTTTATCAATAAAATCAAGATAATCCTCAGGCAAATCTGGAACAGTTGGAACATACTTGCCAATAGTTTCATATAATAGTGTGGCATCATTGAGGTTGGTTAGATTTTCCATCTTCCCACCTATATATGAGTCCAACAGGCATTTCAGATGACCTAATCTTGACATTCGGTATGTCAGCAAGATTGACGGTTGGCCCCATCCACCCTGGTCTTTTCAAAGGAACATATTTGCTTTTCTTAGTGGTTGCATCATAACTAAAAGCACTCTCTGATAATGACCATTCCCATTCTCTTTGAAGTTGCTCATCTACTAATATCTCTTGCATCAAAGCAAAGGAATCATTTATATCTAACTCAGCAATATACTCAAGCGTCCAACCATAAACCCCAGCAAATAAATTTCCCCATAAATACCAGGAACGACCAAGATACTCCCAACCTTCTTTTTGGTCTAATAACTTCTCTCGTTTTTCAGGACGAGGTTTTATGAGTGGAAGGTTAAGATTAGGAGTATTGTAATTATTGATGAAGACATACGCCCTAGTTATATCTGCCCAATAACATGTTTCTAATTCTTCTATTGGAATTAAAGATGCGGTTGAAACATAAGAATACATAGATAAGACAAACCTATCTCTGTCTCCATGCTTTGCCGCATCTAATATTTCAGTACGTATTTCCTCTAATTTCAACCATGCCCGTAGTTTGAAGCGAACTACGGGAACATCATGCTTACCTATACGGGCATGGTTGTTAGAGTTATCCACATTGGTTACGGTACGCTTAAGTCTGAACGACCAAACATTCCGAACTGTTGAGCCGCTGGTTTGGTTGAATCAACAAACGCTCTTAGCTTAAGACCTGTCGCAGTCCAAGGAGTACCAAACGTCATGGGGATTGTCACACCATCCACGAATTTGCATTTATGGAGCATAATCCACACGTAGTCACCTACTGCTTCGTCATACACCTTGGGGGCATAGACATGCCAAAAGATGCTGTTGTTGAACTTACCAAGAGGCATCATGGTCTTTGGTGAAGCTGATACAACCGTACCACCACCTAATAGACCAGTCAGGACGCTCAATGGGAAGAACGATTTGATAGAGAAACTAAGTTCGTAATAGTTTCTTTGCTGGATTGTATCCTTCACGCCCAAGTTATCACAAAGAACATCGTTCATTGTCATATTGTCGCCAAAGGTTACATCTGCTGGACAACCAATCTCATACACAGGATATATTGCCGAGCCTGACAAACCCCAATACATTAACGAAGCATCAGGGTTATTTAGTTCGGACGCTTCATATCTCTGGAAGTAGATGGTAGGAGCACCTTCGAGGAATAAATCCTCTTGAGTTGTCAAAGTACCAATAGGAGTACCAGTTACGAGAGGCATTTTGTCACCTTCCTACAATTTGAAAATATGGTGTTGGAAAACTCCCACAACACGAGGGAGTTACGGGTAGATTTACCATTTCATCTGCATCTATTTTATCTACATCTTCTACCACACTACCAGCACCATTGAAAACGTAGGTGCGACCAGTATTCTTTCCCACATAATAAATAATCATATTCCGTGTGTTCATAACGGATACAACTTCATCTGGTTCGATGTCCATGCAGAAAGATTCTTGAATAAATCTTTCATCGGGTTCGACAATATTTATAATGATGCCGCTTTCCCTGACATCAGACATTCAGACCTCCAAGTAATTCTATCTGCACGTATAGCAGGAATAATATTAGTTGTTCGCAAGAACAGTTCAACATTATTTGCAGAATATGTTTTACCATGCAACGATGAGCTTATTATACCAGCAATCTTGTCAGCCTCAAGTGAGGAGTAATCTTGAGTGAACACCGAAATTCCAACATCTATAGTTGAACCATTGCAATCATTTGTATCTCCATCAGGAGCATTGCGTATCATCCTTACACGTACATTTGGATAAACAAAATTATCTCCTTGCCATTGGTCTTCTCTAATTTCATTGGCAGAGCTATCGAAAGCTACCAACTCAGCTATCAAGGCTGTGATAGTTCTTAATTGAGAAATGATGTTCTTTTGAATTGCATTATTAGGAGGAGAACTCATTTAGATGTACCTCCCACTATGATTACCTCATAGTGCTTACCTTTAGATGTTTTTCCAATAATTGAAAATTGAGCCAAGACTTCCTCTCTCAACATATTCTTTGCTTCCTTAAGAGTATCATCTATAGCTGGTTGAATATACGGTCTTGGGGCAACTCCAGGGTGCATGACATGTCCAAATTTGAATACCTCTGGAGCAGGAGGTGGAGGAGAATATTGTGGCCAATCTGCTTTAGGAAAGAACATTTCAGCCTCTCCCTCAGTTGGAATACGATATTTTTTCTTATCCCCTCTTGTGGCATGTTCACCAGAACCCCACTCATAAGCGGCGGCCATTGGTGCTTCACCTAAAGGTATAGTAATATCTACCGAATGTAAACTATCACCAGAAGTCTTAGCTTGACCTACATGTATAGCATCAATTATCTCATGTGGAGCACGTTGACTGCTCACATTAGACTTCATCTTCTCAGCACAGAGATTTGCTACCTCAGTTAGTTTTGCCAAGATTGCATTACTCATTGTCTTGTATGCGCCCGTACAGTTCTAACCATATTTAGGATAATATAGTTACGTGAGTCTCTACGATTATGAGTAGAAAACTGCATCCCTATAATCCTATATCTCCATCCATATTCTACATCATCCGTAGGATGGGTGATTTGTAATTCATCTCTCTCACGAATGTCGTGAGTTCCAGGAACTACAATTGCAGTATAAGTTCGGATAGTTTCAAGTCCCTGTTGAACTAAGACTTGTTCTGGAGGTTTAGAATCTATGCGGCATTGAAGACCAGAATATACCACCGTTCCAGTAATAACCGCACCACCAACCTCATCATCTGTTAGGTTGGTCATCCTCCAAATAGAACAAAGTTGATTTAACCCTGCACTCATAATCCCACTTGCCTATATCTACGTAATGAGCTTAACAACTTCCATACGAATTGAGCCTTGGCTGATGCACCAAATGTAGTGCGGAGTAAGAACTTTCGTTCCTCAGAATATTGCTGGTTTCTAAATTTCTCAATGCCAACATCTCCATCACCTTCATTTCCAAATCCGATTATCTCATTCAAGAATACTCCAGCCATCGTAGTCAAAGCTAATAATACATGAGGTTGGTAAGAAGTTCCACTTGGAAGTCCAGCTTCATAAACCACTCTAAGTTTATAGGGACTCTCCATACCCCAATAAGTATTG
>Ga0315289_10008438_pt1 | contig 14902 bp, 8 predicted proteins | sample YL17G11_40_MG_FD_203452 | JGI IMG/M metagenome (GOLD analysis project Ga0315289, IMG submission 203452) | Sediment microbial communities from Yellowstone Lake, YNP, Wyoming, USA - YL17G11_40 | ecosystem: Environmental > Aquatic > Freshwater > Lake > Sediment | place: USA: Wyoming | collected...
TTGGATTTTCTTTTGATTCAAATCTTTTTTCTCTTCTAATAAGCCCTTAAGAGAAGTTTGGATTTCCTTTATTAGTTTATTATAATTATTATAGAGGATTGAGAACGGGTCTTCAGCAGGTGGAGTTTTTGAGAGTTGTTTTTTTGATAATGGAGCTTTTGCTTTGAGACAGAGTTTCTTTTTTTCGATACATCCCTGCACCTGAATCTTTAAATAATCCACATCGAAGGGTTTAACAATATAGTCGTCTGCGCCTGCCCTGAGCGAATCTATTGAGGAATCAAGCGATGCGTATCCTGTAATCATAATGACTGATATTTGTGGATAGGTATCTTTAATCCATTTCAGCAGTTCCACGCCATCGATTTCTGGCATCTTGATGTCTGTAATAATCACATCGAATTTTTCCTGAACGATTAATTCCTTTGCATTTTTCCCATCCTTCGTGGTGGTAGTGATATAACCATCGTCTTTAAAAATAGTATCGAGAGTAAATCGTATGGATTCGTCATCATCAGCGATTAAGATTTTGCCTTTGTGCATTAGAAAACCCCCTTTTGTCATAGTGAAATCACGGAAACACAGAAGGATAGAAGCACTGAAAATTCGTAATTATTAATTAATAATTATTAATTAGAAATTTTATGATTCCGTGTTTCTGTAATTCCGTCTTTCCGTGATTAAATTTAATAATAACACAGCTGAACTTGTTTCAGCATCTTATATTAGATTCCGAAATAAATTCGGAATGACAACTTTGATATGTATCATTGTATGTCAAACAGTAGACGCTTGATTTATCGCACCCCCACCCTTCCCTCCCCCATTTATAGGGGGAGGGTTAGGGAGGGGGAATAAATGCGACCGCTACAATTTGTTTGGTAAAAAAACCGTAAATTTAGTACCCTTGCCGACTACACTCGTTATAGAAATTTCTCCACCGATTGAATCGAGCGTTGCCCTTGCTATTGAGAGCCCAAGCCCAAGCGATGCGTATTTGCTTCTATCTGTCTTTGTTGTATAAAATGGTTTAAAGATGTCTTTTATGTGTTCTTCCGGGATACCACAACCCGTATCAATAAAATCAACATATATACCATTCTCACTTTTTCGTGTAACAATTGTCAATTCTCCTTCGTTCGGCATACTATCGATAGCATTTATCATTATGGCTAAGAAGACCTGTTTTATCTTATTAACAGATGAAATAATGACTCTTGCTGTGTCATCAATTTTTGTCTTGAGTTCTACAGAAGCCGATTTGAGTTTTCCGGAAATAATGAGTTTCAATTCGTCGACGATCTTTGCGATATCCAATTTTTCACAAACATCTTCCTTCACTCTGTAAAAGTCAAGAAGTTGAAGAACGATTTTTGATACTCGATTCAGTTCTTTATCTATAATATCGAAAAAGACTCTTTTGGGATGGTCTTTGGGGAATTCTTTTTCGAGGATATAGAAGGCGTTTTTTATTCCACTCAGGGGATTATTGATTTCGTGAGCGATGCCAGCGGCTAATTGTCCTGTTGCAGCCAGTTTTTCCGCTTCTTGTAATTTGTGTTCCAGAACCTTCTCGTTGGTGATGTCTTCAAGGATACATACGACTTTGTTAACTTTATTTTTATCATCAGTCACAGGTAAAAAGGTGCTTGTAATCCATTTTTCTTTTTTCTCTTGCTGGTCTCCCGTATCCAATTTTATTGAATCAACGATGTTTAACTCACCATTGAGGGCTTTTTTCAAGCCGTTTAGGAATCGCTCCGGTAAAATATCTTTTCTTCCTGTGTGTATGAATTCATCGATAAGGCATTTTTTAGATGCGTTCTTAAAAATCTCTCTTGCCCTATCATTGCAGTCTCTGCATTTGCCATCTTTATCGAAGAATATTATGCCAATTCCGCTGCTTTTAATTATTTTTTCATACGACTCTTCTGCTTCTTTAAGTTTCTGAGTCAATTTCTCACTTTCAATGAAAAGAGTAATGGGCTTTGCAATACTTTCCAGACATTTCTTTTCTCTGTCGGTATAAATCGATTGTTTGCTGGAAAGATTAATTGTCCCGATGATTTTATCTTTAAATTTCAGTGGGATTTCCAGAAAACCACGCTTTGATTTTTTTTCTGCCTTCTCTTTCTTTTTTGGGATATACTCCTCTTCCGGTTCAGCAACCAATAATTCCTCTGAGGGATATAATGCATAGGTTTTCTTCTTCGGGAAATCCTTTGAAGAAATCGCAAGCTCTTTTGCTGAAGATGCAATCTCATTTTCTTCGGGAAAAATTTGTAAGGTTAAAGAATCGAAAGGAATCTCGCGGTGTATGAGTTCTCCTAACTCTTTGAGGAAATTATCATTAACACCTGAATGAGAGGAAATAAGAGATAATATGTTTTCATCTTTAATCTTCATTGTATTTGCCATTTAATAAATGATTCTTTTTAAGTGTAATTTAAAAAAGCTTTAAGGTAAATGTAAAGAATTAATTTTAATAGTTTCATTATTATGATAATTATGATAGTATAAAATATATATCCTGCACCATCTTGTCATTGTAGTGAGCGAGTATACCTGTCCACCACAACATCTCGATTCAATACAGGGAGAAGTCATTCACGAAGGAGCTTTTACGCTCGAATTCTAAATCGGTAATTATTACAAGATGGTCTGAAGCGTCTACTGAGTCTTGAGATAGAATTCCATAAGTGTTAAGAACACCGGAAGGAACTTCAGGTGTATAAAGTGCAAAATTTCTCTTCAGGGTTGCTACATCATCACTGAAAAGAATGTAATCCAATTTCCCCGGAGTATATGAACCACTATCTCTTCTCCAGGTATATTTTGAACGTGTGTGGGAATGTCTAAGCGGGACACTGATGAGTGAACCATTTTGACGTCCGGGAGAGAAGTCGACACCCCAAGTGACATTATCAATTATATCACCATCCCTTAGGGTTTTTAACTGACGCACATAACCGACCATATTGAAATCACCAAGCATAACTACCGCATCATCGGGCTTGATTGTGAAAGGACCTGCATTATTTAACAGGTTTCGCCAAGTGGCTGAGATATGGTCGTGTTCATAATCACGCCCTGCATCATTATCGCTGGCTGGAGTATGTGCGTTGAAAAGAACGAGATTGTGAGAAGAGCGGTCTGCGGGTAATTTGATAAGAACTGCAAGGTTATTATCTATGAATGCATAAGAAATAATTTGCCAACGACTTATTGTGATAATATCATCTATCTGAATTGCATTCCATTGTTCACCTGGACCTGTAGGTAGAATTGATTCAATGAAAGATTTTGCCTGATTCGCTGTCCAACCGCTCAGTTCCTGGAATCCGATTATGTCAGGCTGAAATGCATTCAGATAACGTTTAAATGGTGCGGGATTTGTAACGGGTGTTGAGTTTAAAACATTATGACTTAAAATACGGATGTCTTTTGCATTCATTCGTGTAAATGAAATAGGGTCAGGAGGAGGAACTGATTGAGTAGAAAGGCTATAAGCTATTGAACCTGTATTTGGGATTCGGTCAGTGCCTGAACTTTCTATAAAGAGGAGCTTGATAGTTGGTGCAGTGATAACGTGAACAGGTGTGCCGAAGTCGGGTCGGACATCGAATGGGATTTTAATTTCGAATGTATCCGCAGAATGAGTCGGTCCAGAAAGTAAGCCCACTTCGTTAAGGCTCAATGAGCCACCCGGATAGAGAGTGGCAGATTTGTATCCGAATTCTATTATGAGGTCAGCACCTATTCCTGAGATGGGCGAACCTGTCGAGCTTGAATTATCCCCATCAATGTAGAGTATTATATCATTTCCTGCGGCATAACTGGTTGGATTTTGCAAAATGGTCTCTCGTTTAACTTCAATAAGTAAGTAAAGAGCCTCTTCATCATTTGCTATCCACAATTTTTTGAAATCAATATCCCCGTAGGCAACATCGCCAACAGAATCAGTAGCTGTTGGGGATAGACCATTCCATTCTTGAGTATCACCATCAATTGTGACAGCAAGGGATGTTCCGGCATAAGTTGAGTTTGGTAGAAGGAAGAAGTTTAAAGAGATGCATAAAAGTATAGGATATATTATTCTTGGCAAAAGGAGTTTTAGTGAAAATCTTATGTTTTTTGTTTTCGACATTTTCAATGAATCTAAATTCCTCAGTAGGGACAGAACAGTGTTCTGTCCCTACAAATTTAAAAGGTCAGTATTTCAACACGCAAGTATTGTGAATGCAAGAGAAAAATTTTTGGAAACGGGGGACAGATGATACACGTCTGTTCCCCCGTCCAATTATCTCAAATTAACATACCCTCACCCTTCCCTCTCCCATTGGGAGAGGGTTAGGGTGAGGGAATAGTTGTCAGTGGTAAAAATATTAATAATGAAACAAATTCAATTTTAGGTAATTTTTCAGAGATTTCAGATTGACATCGACATTAATCCTTGATTTTGCATTGTTCCTTGCGTATTAAAATAATAATAAATTCTAAGAAGATTATTATTGACTATGGAAATAAACATTAACGAGAAAATCGAGAACGCTATAAGGGATAATAATTATCAAGTGGCTATTTTTGAAATCAGGGATTTTCTGTCGCATTCTGATTTACCCCTAAGGGAACAGGGGATTTTAATCGGTGAGGCATTGTTAAAAGTATATAATGATTTTTGTGTTGTTCCTGTGCATTACATTTATAAGAATCTCTCCGAGGTTCTGGAATCTGATGTTAAAAGCTCATTCGACTATGTTATAAAAAGGCATATCAATGCGACGATTGATTGGGTAAAGAAACTTAAATCACTCTCAAAAGAGAGATATGGGAGAGTTATTAGAGAATATATTCGTGCACGAAGAGATACAGAAGCTCTGCATATTATCCTCAAAATGTTCTCTCCAGCAAATGAACAGGCAAATCAGACAACTGCTAATTTTCTCGGAACGGTTTTTGGCAGTATGATTAATGATCTGGCAACTGTTGACACAATTATCAAACAGCTCAAGTCTTATGTGGGGAAGAACGGAATTACTCGGGAGATAATCGATACAATTATTGCCTCAAAGGATTCTAAAGTTAAGGCTCTTTATAAAACGGGTCTTGATACTGCGGAGGTTGAATTTACTCAGGAGATAACTCGGTTGGCAGTTGAACTTGCCAATTATCTTCCTCCCAAAAGAACCGTGTCAAAATTAACAGATGAGGAATATGAAAAATTCCGTGTGCCTGTGATGGCAATTTTCAGGATAATTTTCGCAGAAAAAAGCGAAGAGTTCCTTTACGATGCCATAGAACTCCTTAAGGAATTCACGCCAAAGGAGCATTCCGCCACAAGCAAATTGGCACATATCGAACAGCGGCTTTATAATATGCTTGCGTTGGGGCAGAGAAGAGTTGTAATGAAAGTAATGGAGGAAGTTGGGAATAATCATAAGATTGCAAAATTGATGTTGTCATTTGCCGAGAAGCACAAGTATGAGCCCATTGGTGAATCGATTATTCAGGTCTTGGGAATGATGAGAAACCCGGAGTTTGTACCATTTCTTGTAAGCGCATTGAACGATAAAAAACTGGAAGCAGCTTATAATTATATTATTATGGCTTTAGGGACAATCGCTGACCTTTCTTCTGCCAGGACTCTTCTAAATGAGCTTCAAAAGGTTTTTAAGAAAAAATATGTCGAACCGGAAAAAAGAGTAACAGGAGTAAAAATATTGAATGCCCTCGGAAGAATCTTTTTATTAAATCCCAAAATGGATTATGCTATGCGGAATGATATAATTAAAAAAGTCCTTAATATAAGTCCTGACGATACTGAAGTGAACATTGCTATAGGGACTAATACTTTAGCGTTCAATCCAAAAGAGATAGAACCCGATTTAATGCAAGAAGGAGTTAATCGATTAACAAAATCTTTGTGGTCACAAAACCCACGCGCAACCTGGGCATCGATTTTAGATGAGAGCGATAAGCCGATTAATTTCAGACAAGCCACGATTGATGCGATGTTAAAAATAAAAGATGCGGCGTCTAATCAGCTTCAAGTTGCTCTTGAGAATAATCTTGGAAGACCTTGTGGAGCATACATTGCTATCGCTGATGTGATTGGTGAAATTAAGAGTGAAAGTTTTATACCTATTCTTGAAAAGATGCTGATTGAGACCTTGTCTGTAGACAAACTTGCACCAACTACGTATGGTGTTGAAAAAATCTGGGATGCGAAGGAGGGCGTTGAAAGAGAATTAACGGTTAATGACATTGTGACTGAGATAGTGGATGCGGTTGATAAAACAGGGACCGAGAGGGCTTATGGAATACTTGCGAGATTCCACAAACAAGTTCAAAAAGGTGAGATTAAATTTATCTCTGAGAGAACGGCTAAAATCCTTTATGATGCACAGAAGAAAGGTCTTTTAAAGGAAGAAGAAACTACGAGAGTTGAGAAAAAAGGTAGAAAAACTACTACTGAGATGAATTTAAGCGATTTATCAGTGGATGAATTAGTCAAGATGGCAAAAGGTCCATTGGTACCCACTTCTAAAAGCATTCCCCAGCGAGTTGCTGCCATAGAAGTAATTGGTAGCAAGCCAAGAATAGAAGCTGTTAACCCGTTTATAAAGATGTTGAAAGAAAAAAACGCTATTATTCGTACTTCTGTAATAAATGCACTAAGTGAATACGGTGTGAAGTATGTGAATAAGTATATCAGGGATGAGGCTTTTGATGAGTTAATACAGAATCTTGATACAAAGAATGAGAAGATTTGTTCAGGAATTCTTGAAGTTTTTAAGAAGATTGGATTGGGTAACGAGTCTTTACTAAATAAGATAAAACAGGCACAATCGATAGGTTCACAGAAAATAAAGGATGAACTGATGAAACTTTTCAGAAGAGTTTCCGAAAATGGCACGGTTGAATATATAGGAAGGGGTGAGGCGGCTACGGGGAAACTCGATGAGAAGAGACAGTATTATCTTGCATATCAGGAATGGATTAGGGGTGGTAAAAAGGGGTCTCCACCCGAGAAGCCTAAAGATTTGGAATAAGGAATAAGGTTTTCTATTTGATAAACAAACTAACACTTGGAGTGCATAAGCCATGCTTACGCCTTGTTAAAGCGGTAGCATGGCTACCGTACTCCACATATTAGTGCATTAATTTGTATGGGACAGGTATGTCTGCCCTCTATCGTTTTCTTAATTATCTTTTACGAAAGATCGGTTAACTAAAAATTGTTCAAGTGATATTGCCAATTGGTCTCTGAGGCTGTTACAGACTGAATGAAAGCGTTTTTTGATAGTAAAAATTTTATGGATTTTCCTTGACATTATATATTTGTAATAGTAAGTTGTTTTGTGTGAAAAGTGAATTGGTGTAACAGAATTCTAAGGGGCAAGGGTTCAATTTCGCGTTCCTATATAGTTATACCGATTGAGACAAGATTCTTCTATTATATATCATTCAGAAAAGATGAGAATTATCTTTATTGTTGTGATGTAATTTAATTTTGAAAGGAGGTGGTTTGTGGCTAAAATTTATGGAGCGAGTTTCATATATCTTATAATATCTATTTGAATAAGGGAATGGTTGTGCATTACTGTAACTTAGTGTTGATGAAAACGCTGTAATGCGACATTTATGTCGCAAATTTGTAGCGGTCGCATTTATGCGACGATAAATGTGCGATAAATCTTAAGATGGGACAAGATATATGTCCTGCACCATCTTGATAGTAAAAAATCAGAAGCCAGCACAAAAAAATAGTGATGAAAACAACCTATCGTAAGGAGGATTTAATTATGTTAAGAAAATGGAACATCATCGTAATACTTTTATCATTTATGTTATTAGGGTCATTTATACTTTATGGACAATTTGTTTATGATATCTTATTCTCAGTCGAGGGAGTATTAGATGGCTCCACTAATCCCGCGCCTATGAATGAAGGGGACATTTACTTGCATATAGATGGTGCTCCACCTGTGGTTGTAGCAGGTGGGTCTAATGCAGAACTTCTGATGGGATTCGAGGACTATACCCAAGGAGATAAGGGGCTCGATGGATTTGATGTTATAAGCATTTTCCTTGGGGAACCGAATTCAGTGGGAGCTTGCTACTGGACATCAGAAATTGATTTCACCGCTTTTTTGCCAGGAAATCCTCAACCAATTAGTAATGGTGACATTCTTGCCAGGTTGATAGGGTATTATATTGAGAATCAAACCCTCAGATGGCCCTTTCAATTTGCAGATATTGTAGAGACTGCGGATGTAGGACTGGATGCACTTGACGTAGAGGGTGTTGATGAGGCATTATATGTAGCGATGTTGGGGTGGGCTGGTCTGGACCGAGCCCTTGGGTCAATGGGTGGAATGTCCTACACGCCGAACTTTAGTGAATTTTCAGGATTGTCACGCCCATTCTGGGTCTTCTGGTCATTTGAAACGGCTAATGAACCGCATACATTAAGCGCTTCGCATCAGGTCTTTAATCCTTACACGGGTGTTTTATTACCTACGGGAACAATTATTACCGCCGATGATTTGTTAGTAACTGTTTTTACTCCTGCGGGACCAACAATAGGGTATCTTTTGAGAACAGGACGGGATGGTTTGCCTGTTACGGCGCCACAAATTGAGTCTCTATTCCAGGGGACTCCGCATTTGGGACAGGCGAGCGTTGGACTTGATGCTGTCGATATTCCAGATATTGCTGAGGGAACAACATTAGCAGACCCGATGTCTATGATACCGTATACGTATGGTTCGGATGAGGCTGGTGAAACGGGTGGTATTAAGCATCCTGATATAAGCATTAAGATTTTATTTTCTACTTCGACAGATGCCTCATCACAAGTTCCACCCTCAACAAATGGTGATGTCCTGGCGCTACTTGTGAATCCCGGTTTAGCTAACGATGTCGTTCAGGGTGTTTTGTCAAATACCCAATCCGGCGTGCCTCACCTTGTAGATAATCCCGATTTGACACATTTAATAGATTTTAATAGAGGATTAGATGGTCTGGATTTAGTGCCGTATGGAGCCTTACCGGCGGTTATGGATTGGTATCTATATTAAGAAGTTTTTCCCTTAAGTTTATGAAAATAGGGGACAAGCATTTGGTGTCTGTCCCCTATTTTTTTCTGTAGGGGACGCATATATGGGTCCCCTACAAAGCACCAAAAGAGACTTTTCTTTTTTTAATATCGAATCTTAAACAGGAATAATGGTTTTACATATCCACCCGTATCATCCTTGCCGAGTTGTGTGAGTAGGGGCCAGATAATCGTAGACTTTTTCTCTTTAGTTTTTTCATCCTTAATTTCTGTTTTATGATAAGTAAATAGTGGGAAGAGACTTTTTGTTACGGATTTTTCCTCGCCATATTTTTCCTGGAAATAGTAAATGGGGAAAAGCACACTACATCTTTTTACCACTCCATTTTCTTTATAAGAGTTATATAACAATAATAGGACATTACAACTTGTTTTATCCTTTGTTTCTTTGTAATTTCCTAATATTCCAAACGGTCCAAAAGAATAAACATTACTATTTTTTGTCTTTCGATTCTCATATAACAAATCAAAGTTAGTGGATTTCTCTATATTCCCGTTCTTCTTATAATCTCCGAGGGGCCAAAGAAAATCCGCCCTGTCTAAATAGTTATCATAATTTGTCAGTGGAAACCACTTTAGAATAGCTTTGGGTTCTAATATTAGTCCCTTATCAGATTTCCAACCAAGAAATAAGGGGATAAGGGTAAAATTCTTTGCATCTTTTTCCTTTGAATAACTAAAGAAAGGAAGAACTTCCATTCTCTTTCTATTTTCACTTTTATAATTTGAAATAAAGGGATAAAAAATAGAAAATAATTTATAATCTTCTTTCGCCTTCAAATACTCCTTTACTCCCTCTTGCATCACTGAAGAACCTTGTAATCCTGTTAGTTCGTGGATAGTGAGAAATCCTTGTCCTAATCCGCTCAGTTTCTCTTGATTTCCATTCACCTCCCAGGTCTTTTCCAAATATTGGTAACAGTCTTCACCACGATACTTTTGATATTCCCAAAAGGGACTTGTAAACGGAGTAGTTAATAAAGCAAAGTATTTGCATTCATTTAAGCTCGTATATTCTGTTAAAAAGAGGAGAGAATTAAATATGGTGCCTTTCATATCTTCATATTTCCAATGAGTATAAAAGGTAAACAAAGGAATCCAGGCAAAAATTCTTCCGAACGGTTGTCCTGGCACATTTGTGCCATTTACCTCAAGCCAGAAAAGCAATATGGGGATAGAGTATTTTGTCTTGAATAATATTTTTTCTTTTTCTGTGTGGTTCTCATAAGAACCCGAGAGCAGAGGAATTATAAAAAACGCTTTTTCGCCAGTCTTCTCATTATATTTATATGAATAGAGCGGGAAAAATGTTCGGCGAATATCCTTACAAACTTCACATTTACATTCTTCTTTTTTGGGCTCTTGCCCCTCTTTAGATTTCAATTCCTTATCTTCGCACTTCTTTTCGCATTTGCATTCACAAGCCTTATCCTTGCCAGATTTTTCGGTATCACCAAAAACAGCAATATTGACAAGCAAACCAATAATTAAAATCACCAACAATAATCTTTGCATTAATCTTCTCCTCCTTATTTAATTTTACCCGATTAAACAAATAAGACCAGACATTTCAAAATGCAATTCTTTTTTAACATTAAACTTTCGAATTGATGATATTAAATTGAAACTCCCGAAACCTCGAATAAAATATAAGATTCTTCGCTTCGCTCAGAATGACACGCCCTCACCCTTCCCTCTCGAGGCTGTGTCGCAATGTAGCGGTGCGATTTATCGCATACTACATATATTGTCGGATGAATCCGACCGCTACAACATATTGTGGTGCGGTTTTGGGAAAATTGAATTATGACAAAGCCTCCTTGGGAGAGGGTTTAAGGTGGGGGAATGAGCGTCTGAGATAAAAGCACTGTTAACGAAACAATCCCGCTTTATATTGGTTTTTCAGAGCTCACAAATTGAAATCTCTGAAAAACTTCAAAAGTAAGATTATTTTATCTGTCATGCTGAACTCGTTTCAGCATCTCAATTGAGATTCCGAAACAAGTTCGGAATGACACAGTAACGTTAATTTAGTATTTCAGAGCTCGCAAATTAAACCGTAAAAAGAAAAAACGTATTCACCTAAGGTTAATTTTTTATTGCCTTTTATAAATTATAAAGTAATCTGCAACTTTAATATTAAAAACCTTATAATGAAAAGTAAGGGCGTGATTTATTGCGCCCGATTATTTTGGTTTGATAAATCAAATTCCCATATTGAAAGCTTTAATGAAAATGAAATATCATAAAGAATTATTGTCGGGAAATGAGGCTATCGCAAGAGGCGCATATGAATCAGGCATCATTTTTGCCTCAGGTTATCCGGGAACTCCAAGCTCAGAAATATTAGAAAACATATCAAAGTATCCCGAAATATATTCTGAATGGTCAGTCAACGAGAAAGTCGCTCTGGAATCAGCCGCAGGTGCTTCCTGGGCTGGAGCAAGATGTATTGTTACAATGAAACATGTTGGATTAAATGTTGCCGCTGATCCTTTAATGACGCTACCTTACGTGGGAGTAAAAGGTGGTTTATTGATTGTTGTTGCCGATGACCCTTCAATGCATTCTTCACAGAATGAACAGGATTCAAGGAATTATGCGAAGTTCGCTAAAGTCCCGCTTCTTGAACCTTCCGATTCTCAAGAAGCAAAAGACTTTGTAAAAATCGGAATCGACATATCAGAAAAATATGACATCCCCGTGATTCTTCGTTCAACAACTCGCATCTCTCATTCCAAAGGCATTGTTAAGCTTGGAACAAAAGTAGAAAACCCGAATGAAATTCATTTTGATAAAAATCCGCTGAAGTATGTAACAGTTCCAGCCTATGCGCGGGGAATGAGAGTAAAATTAGAGGAAAAAGTTGAAAAATTAAAAAAGCTCGCAAATAAGATAAACATTAATAAAATTATTCTTAATGATAAGAAATTAGGAATTATTACGAGTTCTATATCCTTTCAATATGCCCGAGAGGTCTTTCCTGATGCATCAATACTGAAGTTAGGGATGAGTCATCCCTTTCCCGATGAAACAATCAGAAAATTTGCTTCTATGGTAAAGAAATTAGTCGTGATTGAAGAATTAGACCCGATTCTCGAAGAGCATATCAAAGTACTCGGCATAAAAGTAATCGGGAAAGAAATCATACCTAATATTGGTGAATTAAATTTAGATATTTTAGAAGAAGCCAAGTTAAAATTATCTGGGAGAAAGATTGTTAAGAAAAAATTTTTAAAGAGCATACCCGATTTACCGAAACGTCCTCCTGTGCTTTGTCCGGGATGTCCTCATCGCGGTATTTTTTATGCGTTGAAAAAATGCAATGTATCAGTAGTCGGAGACATTGGTTGTTACAGTCTTGCAACGTTTCCTCCCTTAGAAACGCTTGATACGATTCTGTGTATGGGAGCGGGCATCAGCGCCTGTCATGGTATGGATAAAATTGGTTATAAAAATGTAGTCGGCGTTCTTGGTGATTCCACCTTCTTTCATTCGGGAATGACACCGCTTCTTGATATTGCCTACAACAAAGGCGCCAGCACAATTATTATCCTCGATAACAGAACGACAGCGATGACAGGACATCAGAATCATCCCGGAACTGGGAGAACGATTAAAAATGAGGAGACAGTAAGTATCTCTATTAGTGAAATTGCGAAGGCATTGGGAATTAAACGTGTCAGAGAGGTTAATCCTTATAGAATTGATGAGACTTACCAAATTCTTAAAGAAGAGATAAATTCAAATGAAGCTTCAGTTATAATTACTACCGAACCCTGTATATTAAATGTAAGAGGGATAGAAATTGAACCAAATGAAATAGATGCAGAGTTATGTATGGGATGTGGAGCATGTTTGAAAGTCGGATGTCCCGCATTGGAAAAGGTTCCTATTGACCATAAAAAATTCAAGGTACAGATTAATTCTGTCCTCTGCACAGGTTGCGATATATGCTGTCAGGTATGCAAGTTCAATGCAATAAAAGAAGCAAAGAGAGAAACCGCAAAGAACGCGAAGTAGTCGCAAAGAACCGCAGAGACAAATAAAAATAGAACGCGGATAAACTCGGATTGATACAAATATTCGCAGATTAAACATCCGCGAAAATCAGCTTCAATCCGTGTAAATCCGTGGTCTATTCTTTTATTTCTTTGCGAAGTTAGCGTCTCTTTTGCGCCCTTTGCGGTTAAAAGAACTGAAGGATATTAAAACAATATGACTCAAGATACTGTTAATATTCTCCTGTCGGGTGTAGGTGGTCAGGGGATAATTTTGGCAAGCACGATTATTTCAATGGCAGCGATGCAAAGCGGTCACGATGTGAAAAATAACGAGGTGCACGGGATGGCTCAAAGAGGCGGGAGTGTCGTTTGCCAGATTCGATTTGGCAAAAAAGTTTATTCTCCTCTCATCAAGAAAGGCTCAGCGGACTTTCTTATTGCTCTCGAAAAATTAGAGGCTTTACGGTTTGCGGATTACCTGAAAGAAAATGGCATTGCCCTTGTAAACAATTTTAAGATTTCTCCAATCACTGTTCTCACGGGTCAAACCCAGTATCCTCCTAATATCGATGAAATTCTAAAAGCAACATTTCCGAAATTGCACATAGTTGATGGTATCAAATTGGCACAAAATTTAGGAGATGTTAGAACATCAAATGTCATTGTTATAGGATTATTGTCGAACTATTTACCTTTCAAAAAAGAAATCTGGATTAATGTGATAAAAAAAAGTGTTAAAGAAAAATTTCACGAAATGAATATCAAAGCATTTAAAATAGGCAGGGAGTTGAAATAACGAAGTTGGAAAAAAGTTATAGTGTTTTTACCAAAGGGTTAAGAATTGTAGATATTCATACTCACGCCTTCCCTGATAAGATTGCTGAAAAGGCAATTCAATCTCTTGAAAGTATGTATACTCTCAAACTTCTTGGTGACGGCACGCTAAAATCCCTCTTGCGATATATGGATGATGCGAACGTTTCGATTTCGTTCTTGCAAATGGTGGCGACAAAACCTGAGCAAGTCCCTTCCGCAAACGATTGGCTAATTCAGGTAAAATCGCAATCTAAAAGATTCAACGGTTTTGGTGCCTTACATCCGAATTATCCTGATTACAAAAAAGAGATTAGGAAACTTGCTGATAATGACATCCATGGAATAAAATTCCAGACGGAATTTCAATTCTTCTATCCTGATGACGAATCAATGTTCAAGATATATCGGGAGATAGGAGATAATTTTTTCGTGATGTTTCATGCAGGGTATGAGATAACATCTCCGACTAATCCCAAAGCCTCTCCGGAGCGGCTTGCGAGGCTTCACGATAAATTTCCAAAGCTAAAAATTATTGCTGCACATTTCGGTGGCTTTCTGATGCAAGAGGATGTTGATAAATACATTATAGGCACTAATATATACATTGATACCTCATTAGCATTTAGCCACTTGAGTAACGATGAGATTGTTAGAAAAATCAATCAACATAGCCATAAGAGAGTATTTTTCGGAACGGATTTTCCAATGAAAGACCCGAAGATTGAAATTGAAAACTTGCTCAAGTTAAATCTTTCGGATTCTGTGAAAAGAGATATTCTATCTAATAATGTAATAAGAGAATTTAGGGTATAAAATTTTTCAATTATACAATTATCCCATAGATTACCCAATAGAGATCATTTAAAAACTAACTACGAGATTCTTCGCTTCGCTCAGAATGACACTGTGGGGGTGATTGCTATATGCCCCTACAAACCGCTCTATAAAACCTTGTGAGTGT
>Ga0315289_10008439_pt1 | contig 14901 bp, 8 predicted proteins | sample YL17G11_40_MG_FD_203452 | JGI IMG/M metagenome (GOLD analysis project Ga0315289, IMG submission 203452) | Sediment microbial communities from Yellowstone Lake, YNP, Wyoming, USA - YL17G11_40 | ecosystem: Environmental > Aquatic > Freshwater > Lake > Sediment | place: USA: Wyoming | collected...
AAAACCGAGACTGTCTGCGCATAGAAAGCGATCGTATCCTGCCCCACGGTCAACTTCATACAGCCGCGGTTAATATTTCGCCGCTCCATTCCTCCTTCTTCCCATCATTCCACCATTCCATTATTCCATCATTCCAGCGGTCCTGGTTACTTCTTCTCCAGACTGATCCGCGCATCCACCGCGATGGGCGTGGTGCCGGGGGCGCCGACGACATACGGGTTGATATCCATCTCTTTGATTTCGGGGAATTCGGTCACCAGTTGGGACACACGCTGCAAGCCCTCGGCGATGGCCTCGATGTCCACGCCTTCCTGGCCGCGCACGCCCTTCAAAATATGGTACGTTTTGGTGTTCACCAGCATCTGTTTGGCATCTTCGGCCGTCAGCGGCGCCAGGTAGAACGCCACATCCTTGAGGACCTCGACCATGATGCCGCCCATGCCGAACATCATCAGCGGGCCGAAGTGCGGATCGCGGTGCATGCCGATGATGACCTCCTTGCCGCTGCCGTGGACCATCTCCTGGACGAGTACGCCGAGGATATGGGCATCCGGGCGTTTCTTGGGGATGCGGTACATCATCAGGTCGAAGGCGTCCTTGACGTCCTGCTCGCTGCGCAGACCCACCTTCACGCCGCCGACATCGGACTTGTGCAAAATGTCCGGCGACCAGATCTTCAGCACGACCGGGAAGCCCAGTTGTTGCGCGATATTGCCCGCCTGCTCGGCGGTCGTGGCGATGGAGCCTTTGGGCGTGGCGAACCCGTACGCCTCAATGATTTCCTTGGCCTCGGCCTCGCCGATGTCGAGCAGGCCCTGCCGCAGATGCCGCTCGACGATGCTCTCGACCTTGCGGCGATTGACGGAAAACAGGTGTACAACCCGCTTCGGCCGGGTCCGCCAACGGACGTGATCGACCATCACCTTGAGCGTCGCCACGGCACTCTCCGGCGAATCATACTGTGGGATGCCCCCGCGCCGCAGGATTTGCACCCCCTCGTGCACCTTGGCGGCCCCCAGGAAGCAGGCCAGCACAGGCTTGTCCTTCTTTTGCGCAACGATCCTGACGACCGCCTCGGCGGTCTCTTTCGCCTGGGTCATCGCCTGCGGCGTCAGCAGCACGACCACGCTGTTGACATTAGGATCGTCCAGCACGATATCCAGCGCGAATTCATAGCGGTCGGCCAGGGCATCGCCCAGCACATCCACGGGGTTGTGGACGTTGGCCGCGGCCGGCAGCTTCTCCGCCAGCTTCTTCATAGTCTCTTCGGACAGCTTGGCGAAGGTCAGGCCCCGCTCCTCGATGGCATCGGCAGCCATGATGCCGGGCCCGCCGGCGTTCGTAATCACCGCCACGGCCGCCCCTTGCGGCAACGGCTGGGTGGCAAACGCCTGGGCGAGATCGAATTGCTCCGTGATCGAGTCGCAGCGAATGACGCCGGCCCGCCGGAAGGCGGACTCATAGGCGACCTCGCCGCCGGCCAGACTGCCCGTATGCGAGGAGGCGGCCTTGGCCCCCGCTTCCGTGCTGCCGGACTTCATCAGCAGGATCGGTTTGCGGTTGGAGATCTCCTCCGCCTCCCGCACGAACACGTCGCCATCCGTGATGCTTTCGAGATACCCGGCGATAACCTTCGTATCTGCCTGCTGCCCGAAGGCGTTAATCACATCCAGTTCATCGATGTCGGCCTTATTCCCGATGCTGACGAGACTGCTGAAGCCGATGCCGTTGGCGTTGGCCAAATCCAGGATGGCAGCCAGCAGGGCGCCCGACTGCGAGATATACCCGATGGAGCCGGGCACCGGCAAATCGCCCCCGAAGCTGGCGTTGAGCTTATGCCCCGGCGCGATCACGCCGAGGCAGTTGGGTCCGATAAACCGGATCCCCGCCCGCTTGGCGATCTGCACGATCTCCTCTTCCAGCTTCTTGCCCTCCGGCCCGACCTCCTTGAAACCGGCGGTAATAATGATGGCCGACTTGACGCGGACCCGCGCACAGTCCTCCAGGACGCCGGCCACGAACGCAGCGGGCACGATGATAATCACCAACTCCGGCGTTTCTCCGATCGACGCCAGATCCGGGTAGCACTTCAAGCCCTCAATCTCGTCGGCCTTCGGGTTGACCGGGAAAATCTTCCCCGGATAGCCGCCCGCCACCAAGTTGGTCAGAATCTCGTATCCGACCTTGCCTTTCTGGCGGGAGGCCCCGATAATCGCCACCGACTTCGGGCCAAAGAAACTCTGCAAACTCATGCCGTCGTATATCCTTTCTTCGCCTTGAGGAACTCTCCGCACGGCGTGATTCTACGAAATCACACCTCCGGCTGCAAGAGTTTTCCATCGCACCCACCCACACGCAGGGGTGCCGAGAGGAATGGTTGACGGCGACGCTCCTGACAGATTCACTTTTGGGGACTTTGCGTTGCCGGGATGCCACCGCACGCCCTCTGAAGGTTGACGGAGGGGCCGGGAATCTGTTAAAATAAGGGGGTGTCCGGCGGTTGCGTCTTCTGTGCTGGATTGAGGGCGGTGACGATGTGAGCACCTCGGTACGGGTCCTTTTCCGTGTGTTCCTCGTGGCAGTGCTCGCACTGTCGGCCCAGCCTCTTTGCGCGGAGGTGCCGCTGTTGCTCAACGAGATTGTGGCGTCGAACAGCCGCCTGAACAAGGACCCCCAGGGCCAGTTTGAGGACTGGATCGAGTTGTACAACACGGGTACGACTTCCTTCAACGCCGCCGGCCTGTACCTGACGGACGATGTGGCGGCGCCCACGAAATGGCGGATTCCCGCCGACCGTCCCGCGCTGACGACGATCCCGGCCCACGGATACCTCCTGATCTGGGCTGATGGCGATACCGACAGCACCGGGCTGCACGCGGGTTTCCGGCTCAGTGCCGACGGCGACCAGTTGGCCCTGTTCGCGACCGACGGCCGGACGCCGATCGACAGCGTGGAGTTCGGGGAGCAGACCGCGAACGTCTCCTACGGCCGCGATCCGGCCGCCGGCAATGAGTGGCGTTTCTTCGCCCTCGCCACGCCGGGCACCGTCAATGTCGGGGCCTATCTGGGCGTCGTGGCCGATCTGCAATTCAGCTATGAACGGGGCTTCTACGCGCAGCCGCTGGCAGTGACCGTCACGACGGAGACGCCGGGGGCGACCATCTACTATACTGTGGACGGCAGCCCCCCCTTCAACATCCAGCGCGGCCTCCCCGCCGGCCGGCCGTACACAGGCCCGATCGCCGTCACGACCACCACCTGCCTGCGCGCCACCGCCACCAAAACCGGCTGGATGCCCAGCCAGACCGCCACCCACACGTACCTGTTCCTGGACGATGTCATTTGCCAAGCCACCGATCCGGCCACGGGCGCCCAGGTAGTCCCTTCGGGCTATCCGGCGACCTGGCCCGGCGGCTCGACTTCCGGCGCCGTGCCGGGCGATTACCAGATGGACCCGGATGTCGTCGGGCAAAACGGCCGGGACAAATTCGCGGGCCTGTATGCCAGGACGATCAAGGACGACCTCAAAGCCGCCCCGACGGTTTCCGTGGTCATGAGCCGGGACGATTGGTTCGGGCCCACCGGAATCTACATCAATGAGTCCCAGGACGGCAAGGAGCGCATCTGCTCCCTCGAATGGATCAACCCGGACGGCTCGGAGGGGTTCCAGATCAACTGTGCGATCGCCATGCAGGGCGGGATCAGCGGGGGCGGCACCAGCCTGGACCGCTGGAAGACCTTCAAGCTCTCGATGCGCCCGAGGTTCAAGACCACCACGGACGACGGCCTGCCGACCGGCGGTCCGTCCCAACTGCATTACCGCATCTTCCCGGACTCGCCTATCAAGGATTTCGACACCGTCGTGTTCGACGAGGTGCTCAGCAACGCCTTCAACCACAGCGGCCAGCACATGTACCCCACCTACCTGCAGGACCAGTTCGTGTCCGACCTGCACAATGCCATGGGCGGTCAGTCCTCGCACGGCCGGTATGCCCACCTTTATATCAATGGGCTCTATTGGGGGATGTACTACGTGCACGAGCGGCCCGATCACGCCTGGGCGGCGCAGATGTTCGGGGGCGAGAAAGAGGAGTACGACGCGCTCAAGCACAACAGCGGCAATGTCGTCAATAATGGCTGGGGCGGCAATGCCACGGCCAACTTCAACGCGCTGCTCAGCGCCGCCAATGCCGTCGCGGCCGATCCGGCGAACCCGGCCAAATACCAGACCCTATGCCGAATGCTGGACATCGACAACTTCATCACGGACCTCCTGGCGCACTGGTTCGCCGTGAACTGGGACTGGCCGGAAAAGAACTGGTACGCAACCCACCGCGCCCCCGACGGCCTGTGGCGCTTCCATACGTGGGATGCGGAGCACTCCCTGGAATACTGGAACAGCCAGACCGTTCTCGGCCTGAGCGTCGCCGGCCTCCACGACAAGCTCAAGGGCAACGCCGACTACCGAATGCACTTCGCGGACGTGGTGCACCGGAACTTCTTCCAGGGCGGGTCGCTCTCACTGCCCGTCGTCACCGACATGTATCGCGCGAGGATGGCCCAGATCGACCGGGCCATTGTCGGCGAGTCGGCCCGGTGGGGCGACGCCCGGCGCGCGGCGCCGCATACGCGCCAGGACTGGGTGACGATCCAGGATGGCATCCTGTCGAAGTTCCTCCAGCCGCGTCCGGCCTTCGTTCTCAATTGGCTCAAGGGCGCCGGCCTGTATCCGAGCGTGGACGCCCCGGAGTTCCGCGTGAATGGACAGCCGCAGCACGGCGGCCACGTCGGTACCCATGACTCGCTCTCCATGACCGCGTCGGGAACGATCTGGTACACGCTCGACGGAACCGACCCGCGCGTGCCGGGAACCGCGGCCTCCGTTTCCCCAACCACGGCCATCACGCTGGTGCCGGAGAGTGCGGCCAAGCGGGTGCTGGTCCCGACGGGGCCGATCAGTGATGCGTGGCGCACGGACCCGGCCTTCAACGATACCGCCTGGCTCAGCGGCACCGGCGGCGTCGGCTACGAGCGAAACACCGGCTACGAGACTCTGTTCAAAATCGATGTGCGGAGCCGGATGGACGGCAAGAACACCACCTGCTACATCCGCATCCCCTTCAACGTCACCGCGGAGACCCTCGCGGGTCTGACCTCTTTGACGCTGAAGGTTCGCTACGACGATGGATTCATCGCCTACCTCAATGGGGCCGAGATTCAGCGTGCGCTGTTCACCGGCACTCCGGCCTGGAATTCGGCCGCCTCCGCCGACCATCCCGATGCGCAGGCGGTGAATTGGGAGACGTTCGACGTGAGCGCCCGTCTCGGCAGTCTTCGCGCGGGCGCGAACCTGCTGGCGATCCAGGCTCTGAATGGAGACGCGCCAAGCTCGGACTTTCTGCTCTCGGTCGAGTTGTCGGGCGCCAAGAGCGCAACAGGCGGCACCGTCCCCACCACCAGCGGCGTCGCGCCCACGGCGGTCCGGTATACGGCATCGTTCCTGCTCTCCGAGAGCACGCCGGTCAAAGCCCGCGTTCTCTCCGGCAGCACCTGGAGTGCCCTGAACGAGGCGGTCTTTGCCGTTGGGCCGGTGGCCGAGAGTCTGCGGGTCAGCGAGATCATGTACCATCCGGCGGACACCGGCAATCCCAACGATCCCAATACCGAGTTCCTCGAGCTGACCAACATCGCCAATCAGAGTATCAATCTGAATCTGGTCCGATTCACCGACGGGATCGACTACACTTTTCCCAGCTTCGAGCTGCCCACCGGTGGCTATTGCCTGGTGGTCAAAGATCTCGCCGCCTTTCAAGCCAAGTACGGCGCCAAGCTGCCTGTCGTAGGAGAATACGCAGGCAGTCTGGATAATGGCGGGGAACACATCGAATTGGTCGACGCGGTCGGACAGGTGATCCGGAGCTTCGCCTATGACGACAGTTGGTTCAAGAACACCGATGGCTCAGGCTATTCCCTGGTGGTCAAGAACCCCAAGGTCTCCGATCCCAATAGCCTGAACGACGAAGAGGCCTGGCGGCCCAGTGTGACGGTGAGCGGCTCCCCCGGCAGGGGCGAGTGAGAGCGGAGGGTATGAGCGTGAAGGGGATACTGTTGATCATGGTCGTGGGACTGCTGCTCGGCGCAGCGGCCCGGGCCCAGTGTCCACCCGGCGACTTCAACGGCGACTGCCGGGTCGATGTGGCCGACTTTGCCCTGTTTGCCCATCAGTGGCGGACCACAGCGAAAACCCCGGAGGATCTCAGTCACGATGGCCGCGTGGACGGCGCCGATCTGTCGCTGTTCGGGACTCATTGGCTTCAAAAAAACTGCCCGATCGTCATCAACGAACTGCTCGCCCACGCCCACGCCGAAGCCTCGGACTGGATCGAGCTCTACAACGCCAGCAGTGTCCCGGTCAACGTGGGCGGCTGGTTCCTCAGCGACAGCAAGAACGATCTCACGCGGTACCAGATCGCCGTGGGTACGACCATCGAGCCGCATGGCTATCTCGTCCTCTACCAGACCCTCCACTTCGCCAATCCCTTCGACCCCGGCGTGCGCACCCCGTTTGGGTTCACCGAGAACGGCGAGACGGTGTATCTCTACTCGGGCGAGGACGAGGTCTTTCCCGACCATTTGATCGAGCAATCCTTCGGGCCCTCGGAGACCTGGCATTCGTTTGGCCGCTACCGGACGAGCCTGGGAACGTATGACTTCGTCACGATGAGCGAACCGACGCCGGGAGCGGCCAATGCGTATCCGCGTGTGGGGCCGGTGGTAATCGAGGAGATCATGTACCATCCGGCCAGCGATGGGGATGCGGAATACGTGGAACTCTTGAACATCAGCGGCGCGGCCGTCACGCTGTTCGACTTTCTCATGATGCTGCCGTGGCGACTGACGGACGACACGGGAGTCAACGTGCGGCTGCCCGTGGATCCGCCGGTGACGCTCCTGCCGGGCGAACCCCTGCTGCTGATCCGCGATGCGACCGCCATGCGTCCGTATCATGTGCCGGCCGGCGTGCAAACCCTCCCCTGGGGCTCCGGCAAGCTCGACAACGCGGGCGGGCGGCTGCGTCTGCTCAAGCCGGGCGACGAGGACATATCGGGAGCACGCTACTGGATCGCGGTCGACACCGTGAACTACAGTGACGGCGCACACGCGCAGCGTTTCCCCGACGGGATCGACCCGTGGCCGGTCGAGGCGGATGGGCCCGGCTCTTCCTTGACCCGCCTGGCCCCGACCCGGTACGGCAACGATCCCAACAACTGGCACGCGGCCCTCCCCACCCCCGGCTCCGTCCACGATTGATATCAGGGTGAGCGCGAAGTCGTTCGACGGCACTGCCCCGTACGCCATTACGAGCGAAACGAAGCAACCTCCCACCCCGCGGATGGTGATTGCTTCGTCGTTCGGCTCCTGAGAGACTGACGGTTCGGGTGGCATCGCCAGGGGCTTTGCCCTTGACGATGGCTTCCCCGCATACTCGGCCCCCATCCCCCGCCTTCGCGGGGACAGGCTCGGCCGGAGGCTTTGGCGATGCCTCCAAAAACACAGTCGGCTGCCGGGTAAGGAGATGAGCCCCCGCAATTGGACTCCGGGTGGCAGCGGCAAGCGCCAGCTTGCCGATGGTTTTGGCGAATGCGAGGGACCATCGGCAAGCTCCGAAGAGGGTTCCCAATCGCGATACGTCGCGATTGGGAGCCCAGACTCCGCTTGCCGCTGCCACCCGGACAAAAGCCTGGGGAATCCGCCACCATATGCCGGCCGCACCCTTGAGGTGAGCCACAGCGCCACAGCGGGGTGCATGACCGTTGTTGCGCGGCCTCGTGGCGAGGGCATCCTGCCCTTGTTCTTTCGTGTCGAGGGCGTCCCGCCCTCGTCACGGGCCTGCGCGACGGCATCTGACCCGCGCGGATCGCAAGAACGGTCATGCACCCGCCACAGCGACGGAGGTGGACAGACCTGTAGCCCGGGGGTATCATGATCCTCTTATGTTGCCGATCTCGTCGTATTCGGAGGTTTGAATATGCGCACGTCGAGGCAGATGAGTCCGGTCGTTCCGGTCTTCCTGGTGGTTGTGGCGCTGGCCGGCCTCTGTGCGGGAGCGGCGGATGAGGCCCTGAGCCCTTCCGTCACCGTCAGCCGGGGAGCGATCAACGGGGCGTGCCTCCAGCGGGACGGCCACCGGCTCATTATCTACGGCGATCCGCTGGAACGCTGGAAGACAGCCGATTTGGTGCTCTTCACCCACAGCCGGCGGGACATCGTGTGGGCCGGCCGGACACTGGTGGAATCCGGGGCCAGGTCGGTCGTGCCGGCCCAGGAAGCCCCGCAGTTCTCCCAGGTCGAGGAGTTCTGGACGAGCTTCTGGGACAAGCGCTACCACGACTACGCGCAGCAGAGCACCCGGCTTCTCGCCGCACCGCTGAAGGTCGATCAGACCGTGCAGGAAGGCACAGAGCTGCCGTGGCAAGACTTGAAGGTGCACGTACGGGATACGCCGGGGTACACACGAGGCGCCATCTCCTACTTCGTCGAAGTGGATGGCCGTAAATACGGTTTCGTGGGCGACCTGATCTACGGGGATGGCCGGCTGCTGGACTTGTACAGCCTGCAAGATGCGGTGGCGGAGGCGAAGATTCAAGGGTATCACGGCTATGCCGGCCGGATCGGCGACCTGATCGCCAGTCTGCGCAAGGTGGCCGCCGAGAAGGCCGACATCCTGGTACCGGCTCGCGGCCCCGTCATCCGGGAGCCGGCCGCCGCCATCGATAAGCTGATCGGACGGCTCCAGGCGACCTACGAGAACTACCTCTCCATCAGCGCGGGGCACTGGTACTTCAAAGAGCGATACGACACGCTTGCCACGAGGGCTTTGGGCCGGGCGGAGCGCGTGCCCTGGATGCCGTACGCCCGCACGATCGAGAAGCAGCCGCCCGATTGGATCGTGCCCATTCAGAACAGCCGGCTGATCCTGTCCCGCGACCGGTCGGGCTTCCTGATCGACTGTGGCTCGCGCGGCATCATCGATCAAATCCGCAAGCTCAAGGACCAGGGCCGTCTGACTTCGCTCGACGGCCTGTTCATCACGCACTATCACGACGACCACACAGACAAGGTCAACGAGCTTCTCCAGGAGTGGCCTTGCCCCGTCTATACGACACCGATCCAAGCGGACGTGCTCAGGCGGCCCGGCGCGTACCGGCTGCCGTGCGAGACGAGCAACGCCATTGACCCGCTCGAAGTCGTCCCCGACGGCGCGCGCAAGGTCTGGAAGGAATTCACGCTGACGTTCTACGACTTCCCCGGCCAGACGCTCTATCATGACGCCGTGCTCGTGGCGCGGGACACCGGCGAGAAGATCTTCTTCATCGGCGATTCCTTCACCCCCTCCGGCATGGACGACTATTGCCTACAAAACCGCAATCTGCTCGGCGCCGGCACCGGGTACTCGTATTGCCTCGATCTTCTGACGAGCAGGATTCCGCCCGAGGCCCTCCTGATCAACGAGCACGTGGTCGAGCCGTTCCGCTTCGACGCCGACCAGTTGCGGCATCTGAAAGAGACCTTCGCCCGGCGCCGGGAACTGCTGCGCGAGCTCTTCCCGTGGGACGAGCCTGATTTCGGGATCGACGAGCAGTGGGCCCGCATCTATCCCTACGGCCAGGAAATCCAGCCGGAGCACTGGACGCCGTTGGCCGTGAAACTGCTGAACCACTCCCGTTCGTCGAACACCTTGATCGTCACAATGAACGTACCGCCCGGCTTTGAGATCGAGCCGCGCCAGGCCTCGGTAACCGCCGCCTCGGGACAGGAAGTGGAGGCCCAGTTCCGTTTTCGGGCCCTGAGCCGGCCCGCGCGGGCGATTCAGGTGGTGACCGCCGATATTCAAGTCGGCCCCTGGGACCTGCGCCAGTGGTGCGAAGCGATCGTCAAAGTGCAACCCTGAGGGCGACAGATTTGAAGGAGGCATCATGCGTGCCAAGCCCATGTTGTTGATCGCGTCCCTTTTCCTGGTTGGCCTTTGTGACCGCGTCAGCTACGCTGCGGTCACGGACGTCGCGGTGGATGGCGCCAAGCGGTATCAGACGATGGAGGGCTTTGGCACCTGTCTCATCGCCTGGACGGAGCGGTTCCGCCGCCTCTACCGCACGGAGGAGTTTCAAAAGATCTACGTCGAGGGGGTCGGATGCAGCATGCTCCGCGTCAACATGTGGGGCCCCACCTTCGAGAAACCGACGGAGGATTGGACGAAGATCCGTAGCGAAGATTTCGACATGAACGCTGACGGCGGCCGGCCCCAGATCTTCGTCGACTTCGGCCGGGGCATCCGCAAACTCAATCCGGACATCAAAATCATCGGGACGGTCTGGAGTCCGCCGGCCTGGATGAAGATAAACCAGTCCATCACGGACAAGAAGTCCAGCGCCATTCGCGCCGGCGGCTATGGAGCCAACAATAACCGTGTGGACCCGAAGTACTTTCAGCATTTCTGCAAGTGGATGGTGGAGTACGTGAAACTCCACGACAAACAGGGCGTACCCTTCTACGCCGTCAGCCCCGGCAACGAGGTGCAATTCTCGCAATCCTTCGAGAGCTGCGTCTGGGACGGCAAGGACTTCGCCGCCATCGTCGTCATGCTCCGCGCGATGCTGAACGCCGAGGGTTACGGCCACGTGAAGATCTTCGGACCCGAGACGATGACGAGCCACCTGTATGAAGGCGGGACAGGCTCCTACGTCAAAGCCGTGCGGGACAATCCCGAGGCCCTGGCAGCCCTCGATGTCTTCGCCACGCACGGTTACGAGGATGGGGTCAAGGCCGAGATGTCCGCCAATTCCTCCCGCCAGTTCTGGGATCTGATCAAGGACACCGGCAAACCGTTCTGGATCACCGAGGGCGGCACCGGCGATCACGACTGGCCCGCCCCCATTCAGAAAGGGATCGGCAACGCCCTTCACAACGCCCTGGTCGCCGGCAATTGCTCGGCCTTCGTCCCCTGGCAGATCACGGAAGGCAACAAGAGCGTCCACGCCTTGATGGTGATGAGCACATACACACCGAAGACCTATACGGCCCTGCATTACACCAAATTCATCCGGCCCGGCGCCCAGCGGATCGACGCCCAGCCGGGATTCGGCACGGTCCAAGTGGGCGCATTTCTGCACGAGAAGGAGGGTGACTTGACGATCGTCGCCCTCAACCCCACGGACCAGGAGCAAGTCCTGAATCTGGTCTTTCGTAATCTCGGCAGCCTCGTTTCGCTGAAGGTCTATCGCACCTCGGCTTCCGAAAGCCTCAAGGAAGCAGACGAGGTGGCGGTCAGTGACGACAAGGCCGCGTTCGAGATGACGCCCCAGAGCATCGTCACGCTCTCCGGCAAGGTGGGAAAACCGTAGTACGTTTGGGCGCTCGCGCCCACAGTATGTGGAGGCTGGCATGAGCTTGAGACGAGGTAACACGAACACGACCCCACGCCGGGAGTTTCTTTCGCGGCTTTCGCTGGCGGTGACCGGATCGGCCCTGGTCCTCAGCCGGACAGCCCGGGCCAAGGAGGCTCCGCCGGCCGCCGCTGACTCGCCCGGCCCACCGCTGCCGACGATCCGGCTGGGCGAGCACGAGGTGACCCGGCTGATCGCCGGCTCCAACCCCATCAGCGGGTACTCCTACATGGGTCCCATTATGGACCGGCACATGCTGGAGTACTTCACGCCCGAGCGAATCGTGGAGTTCCTGGCCAACTGCGAGCGGGCGGGGATCGACACGCACCAATTCAGCGATCCCCAGAGGATGGCCGGACCTATTCGAACCTCGCGGGAGCGGGGATCGAAGATGAAGTTCTTCTGCCTGTATTCCAGCGAGGAGCGGAGCACTCCCATCGATCAGGTCATCCGCGCTACCGGGCCGATTGCCCTCGTCCATCACGGCGGGGTCACCGACCGGCTGTTCGGCCAGGGCAAGAGCGAGCAGGTCCGCGACTTCGTGAAACGCGTCCGCGACGCGGGCGTCCTGGCGGGCGTCTCCGCCCACAATCCCGACTGCATCAAGTGGATCGCCGACGAAGGCTGGCCGGTCGATTTCTTCATGACTTGTTTCTACCACCTGACGCGGACGAAAGAGCAGTTGGAGAAGATGCCGCCCGTCGTGACGCTTCCGATCGGCTACTCGTTCTTTGCGTCCGATCCGCTGGCCATGACACAGGTGGCGCGGCAGGTCAAGCAGCCGTGCCTGGGCTTCAAGATCCTCGCGGCCGGCCGCAGATGCCACGACAAGAGGTCGATCCAGGAGGCATTCCAGTTCGCCTTCGAGCACCTCAAGCCCACCGACGGCGTGATTGTCGGCATGTACCCCCGCTTCCAGGACCAGGTCCGTGAGAACGCCGCGTACGCCAAGCAGTTTGGCGCAGCCAAGCACACATAACATCGAATGACAGGAGGATCAAGCAATGAACGACAAACTCACAACGTTGCGATGGATTCTGGCAGGTGTGTTGTTTACCGGCCTGCTATCCTTGTCTGCCGGCGTCCAGGGTCAGACGGACAAAGAATCGGCGGGGGCCGCGGCCGGCCTGCGCAAACCGGCGCCCGCTCCCGACCCCGAGGACGGCAAGCTGAGAATCATCTGCTTCGGGGCACACCCGGACGACAACGAGTTCAGCGCCGGCGGCGTGGCCGCGATGTGGGCCGCCCGCGGGCATCACGTGAAATTCGTCTCCTGCACCAATGGAGACATCGGGCACTGGGGCATGGCGGGTGGACCGCTGGCCCAGCGCCGCACCGAGGAGGTCCAGAAATGCGCCAAGATCTTCGGGATCGAGACGGAGGTGCTCGACATCCATGACGGGGAGCTGATGCCGACCATGGAGAACCGCAGGACCATCGTGCGGCTGATCCGCCAGTGGCGGGCGAACATCGTGATGTGCCACCGCTCGAACGACTACCATCCCGACCATCGCAACGCCGCCCTGCTGATCCAGGACGCCGGTTACATGGTCACAGTCCCCTTCTTCTGCCCCGACATCCCCTACCTGGAGCACAACCCGGTCTTCCTGTACTACGAGGACGGCTTCCAGAGGCCGTACCCCTTCACCGCCGATATCGTGGTGGGGATCGACGATGTGATCGGCAAGAAGCTGGATGCGGCGGTCGCGCTGGAGTCCCAGACCCTCGAGGCCGGCTGCAACGGCTCCGAGAAATCATGCCCGACCGACCCTCAAGGCAAGCAGGCCCGCGTCGAGGCGGTTCGCCGTGGTGCCGAGAGACGGGACGCCGGACTGGCCAACCGCTTCCGCAAGCAGCTCGCCGAGTGGTATGGTCAGGAGCAGGCCGGCAAGATTCGTTACGCCGAGGCGTTTGAGATTTGCGAGTACGGCGAGCGACCGTCCAAGAAGGAGATTCGGAACTTGTTCCCCTTCTTTCCCAACCCGTAGGGGCGCGCGGATCGGGTGATTTCTATTGAATGGCGACTCGGCGTGTGCTACAATCGATCGTCAAGATAGAGAGTAGATGTGCCACCGCCATTTCATTCGTGAAGGAGGACTATCATGTGTGAGAGATCGATTTACCGGGTGTTTCTCGTGGTTCTGGGTCTCCTCGCCATCCCGCTGGCCGCTCCCGCCCAGGTCACCAACCTGGCGCCGAATCCGAGCTTCGAAGAGGATGAGGTGATTCAGGACGACCCCGACTGGAACTGGTGGTGCACCTGGGGCTGGGAAGCCGGGTTGCAGGGCCGGTGCAGGATCGATGAAACCGAAGCCATCGACGGCCTGCGCAGCCTGCGGATCGAGCCCAAGGGCGGCACCAACTGGTACTACATCGTTTTGGATATGCCCATCCCCACGACGGTCGGTAAGAAATACACGGCCAGCTTCTGGGTCAAGGCGGAAGCGGCGCGGTCCCTGACCGGCAAGTGGAAAGCGACGGATAACTCCATCGACTGGGCGCAGGTCGACTTCCAGGTGACAACGGAGTGGGCGGAGTACTATACAACGGCGGAGGCCATGAACGGCACGACGAAATTCGAGTTCCACTGCGCCGCCGTGGACACCCCCTTCTGGCTGGACTTCTTCAACGTGTACGAGGGCGAGTACGTCGTCGGGGTCGACCCGTCGGGCGCTTCGGACCCGGGAAAAGCGGGCCGTCCGACCCCTGCCGACGGGGCCGTGATCGAGCAGGCGCAGGTGGTGCTCAAATGGAAGTCCGGCAAGTTTGCCGCTCTTCATGATGTCTACTTTGGCGAGAGCCGCGACGAGGTCGCCGCGGCGACCCGGGACAACACGAAGGTCTTCATCGGCCGACAGAAGACGGAGCTGTTGGCCGCCGGCACGGTGGGCGGCCCCAATCCCACCGGACTGGTTCCCGGCAAAACCTACTACTGGCGTGTGGACGAGGTCAACGACGCCAATCCCGGCAGTCCCTGGAAAGGCGACGTTTGGAGCTTCCTGGTCAAGCCCCTGACAGCCTGGAAGCCCTACCCCGCCAACGGCATGCAGTTCGTCGATCCGAACCAGACGCTCAATTGGGAGAAGGCGACCGGCACGATCTTCAACACCGTCTACTTCGGGGACAGCTTCGACACGGTCAACAACGCGGCCGCCGGCGGGTACATGATCCTCCAGGCCCCCTACACGCCCGGCACCCTCAAGCTGGGCACGACCTACTACTGGCGTGTGGATGAGTTCACGGCGGCCGGAGTGAAGAAGGGCGACGTTTGGAGCTTCACCACGCGCGGGACCGGGGGCGGCGTCAAGGCGGTGTACTTCAAGGGCAAGGACTTCTCCGGCGCCCCCGTGCTGACCCGGACCGAAGGCTCGATCAACCACAACTGGAGCGGCGGCGAGGTCGCCGGCGGTCTGTCCGACAACATCTGTGCCCGCTGGACGGCCAACCTTGAGGCTCC
>Ga0315289_10008440_pt1 | contig 14898 bp, 22 predicted proteins | sample YL17G11_40_MG_FD_203452 | JGI IMG/M metagenome (GOLD analysis project Ga0315289, IMG submission 203452) | Sediment microbial communities from Yellowstone Lake, YNP, Wyoming, USA - YL17G11_40 | ecosystem: Environmental > Aquatic > Freshwater > Lake > Sediment | place: USA: Wyoming | collected...
CGGCCGTGAAGAGCCCCGCCTCGTCCATGGGCATTCCCGTCGCCGCCGTGAACCTCTCGGCCGCGAACTCGTACGACATGTCCCCGATCTGGGATCCGGGTGCGCCCACCCTCGACGGGCGGATCATCGTCACGCAGTATCCGAGGGAGTCCGCGACGGCGGCCCCGTCCATCTCGTAGATGAGCGCGGCGGGCTTCCCCTCGTACTCCGTGGCGATGATCGCTTTCTCGGTGCCGAACATCTCCTTTGACCAGGCGAGGGCGGCCTCTCTCTCCTCCGGCGGCATACCCGTGTAATCATCCCTGGCCGGTTTGTCCCAGATGACGACGTGGTAGGTCGTCGCCCTCAAGCTGTTCCCCCTTTCGGAGATTGCCTCACCGAGCGCTGTTCCTGGCTCCGCACGGAACTCGAAGGTCCTCATCGTCATGCCCTGGTTGTGTTTGAGGTACTCCATGGCGCTGGGCCCAAGCTTCTTTGCCAAGGCCAGGGGCCCATCGGCGAGGGTATCCCCGAACCCCTCTCTGTAGGCGACCTTGCGAATCGTCTCGAAGAGGGCCTCCGAGCTTCCCTTCTCGAAGGCCACGCCGTCCAGGTCCGAGGCTGTGACCTTCCCGTCGCTGTAGAGGTGCATGAGCCAGGAGACTATCGTGGCTATCTCCTTGTTGTCCATCCCGAGGTCGGACATCATCCTGGTCGCCTTGAAGGACTCCTTAAGATCAGTCATCCACAACTTCCAGGGCCAATAAGTCGGGTAACACCGCCAGATACACGCACCGATACCGGGTAGATCAAAGAGAGGCTGGCACGGGAAGGGGCAGCCGAAGCAGCCTATGTCCTTCACGTAGTAATCCCCGATGGAGCTCTCCTCGTAGGCCTTCTTGACGTTCGGCCTCTCTCTCCACTCGTGGCTCTCATAGTCGCCCACGACCCCCGCATCCCCCACGAGGAAGCCCTGAAGGTAAGCGTCCATCCCCTTAGTTCTGGGGATTCCGACGTTCAGCGCTTTAGCCTTCTTAACTTTGTCCACCAGCTGTCTGTTCAACTCAAGCACTCTCTCTGGGTCGTAGACTTCGACGGGGTTTGTGCCCCTCACGGCCACCGCCTTGAGTCTCTTATAGCCCATGGCGGCTCCCAGAGGCGTGCCGCTCCTGTAGTTGTGTTCGACCGTTGACTGTACGACGAGGTTCTCCCCCGCGGGTCCTATGCTCGCCACTTGGACATCCTCGTCGTCGATCTCCTCCCTGATCAACGCCTCGGTTTTGAAGGTGCCCTTGCCCCAGATGTCCTTGGCGTCCCTGATCTCCACCTTGTCGTTATAGACGTAGAGGTAGACGGGTTTTTCGGCCTTCCCTTTGATGACGATGTTGTCGTAACCTGCGAACTTCAGCTCTGGAGCCCAGAAGCTTCCCATCCCGACGTTTCCATAGGAGTGTGTTTCGGTCTTCGATGGGGAGACAGCCGTCACCTCCATCCTTGAGGCCCCTATTAGCCCTGTGGCTGCTAAGGCGCCGGCTCCGAAGATAAGCGGGGCGTCATCGTCGAATGGGCTCTGATTGACCCGGCTGTGCCTCCAGAAAAGCCAGGCGTTGCCCCCTCTACCCCCCAAGTACATTTTAGCTGCTTCATTCCAAGGCTCAGTCGATATTTTATCTTTGGAGAGGTCGACGTTAAGCGTCCTTCCCGCCCAACCATATACCAAACAGAATCGCCACCTAAGGCATAGGGCTTAGGGCTCATTACATTTTCGGATGATATGCCCATTTGGAGGCTAAAACCAAGTTTGGGTTAAAAACTCATCGAGGTACATTTAAAATCGGTCAGCGAAACGTTAAGGAAGGAATTCTGCCGTGCCGGTCGCAGAGAAGCAGAGAGCCGTGCTGCTTCAGAGGCTGATTGAGGCCTTCGGAAAGGAGAGGGTGCTCACAGACTGTGAGGATCTCTACGTTTATTCTCATTGGTCCAGATTCGGGACGCGTCGCCTTCAGCAGCCTTTAGCCGTCCTAAGGCTCCGCTCAGAGGCTGATGAGGCAGAGCTCCAGAAGATTGCCGATGTCCACGGAGTCGCTGTCATTAAGGATCACCTAGTTGAAAGCGAGGGAACAACCCGGCACTCGAACGAGCACGTACTGATAATCGATTCCGGGAAGTACCTTGTCGCCGAATCCCTACTCGAAAGGCTTTCTGAACTCGCTGAAACCAAAATGGAGAATAGTCGTAAGCTGAGGGGGGCACCTTCGTTTCCGCACAGGTTTGCTTCCTTGCTTCAGAATTGCGGCGGCTACAGGCTGGAGGAGCTCGAGGATTCTGACAGCGGGTTCTGCGTCTTGCAGCCATTCTTTGATGGGCTGGAGACGTACTCCTCCAAGGGGCGATTGATACTGTCTAGAGGCCTTTTCAGAGGCGAGCTAGGAGCCACTAGGAAACTCGTGGACTCAATGTATAGCTGCTCGTCGTGCGGCCAGTGCTACGATCAGTTAGCTCAGGAGGGACTCGAGGTGAACAACGCTATAGTTAGGGCCCGCCGAGAGATCGTGAAGATTGGGGCGGAGCCGGAGCAGTGCAGGCTACTGAAGAGGAATATGGCCGAGAGCGGAAACCCCCTGGGTATACCCGCCGAGGACAGAACCCTGTGGTTTGAGGACGTCGCGAACGAGTTTCCATTTAGAGCCGGAGACATGCTCTACTGGACAGGTTGCTCAACCGCCTACAGGCTTCCTAATGTGGTTGTCTCAACCACGAACATACTGAGGAAATCCGGTGTCAGCTTCGGGCTGCTCGGCGAAGACGAGGGGTGCTGCGGACTCATCCTCTACCTGCTTGGGCTGTGGGACGAGGCCGAGAGGAACGCCTCCGCAAACGTGAAAAAGATGACCGGCCTTGGAGTGAAGCGGCTCGTCACCAGCTGCGCGGGCTGCTACTTCGCCTTCACGAGGGTCTACGCCATGCTGGGCGTGGCCATGCCTTTCGAGGTTTATCACTCGTCCCAGCTGATGGAGTCCCTCATCCGCGAGGGGCGGCTTCACCTGAAGGGCATGGAGGGCAGCTACGTTTGGCACGATCCATGCGATCTCGGGAGGCACTGCGGTGTCTATGAGCCTCCGCGGAACGTGTTGAAATCCATCCCCCGGCTCAGGCTCAAGGAGCCCCCTCTTACCGGGAGTCACACCCTCTGCTGCGGAGGCGGGGGAGGGCTCTGGATGTACAATAAGGATCTCGCCGAGAAGGTGACAAACTTGAAGCTCGCGGAGCAGCTTAACCCGATGGAAGCCGACGGGGTGGTCACGGGGTGCCCGAATTGCATCCTGATCATGAAATATGTGGCAGGATCGGGGCTTGATCAGAACATTTTTGATCTTTCAGAGATCGTGGACAGGTGCATAGACGGTAATTGAAGTCAGTCGCGCCCGTGACTGAAGAAGGATCGCTAGGTAGCCATAGCACGATGCAGGCTGCCATCCATGTGAAAAAAGGTGGGGGGGGTATCGCCGAATGGACGAAAAAAACGTCATTCGGCGAGTCAATGAACGTCGCCACGCCGGCACAACCCCACACGGGAACAGTGAGGAGCGGTATGAGGGGGCAGAAGATGGATTTTTTTTCGCCATATAACGACCGGCTTGTTATAATAAGAAACAAGTAACCATACAGCGCTAAATTCAAAGCGCCATCACCGATAACTATGTGATGGTGGGCCGGGCCGGACTTGAACCAATTAGGGTTCAGGTCTTAACTAAGGAGCGCATTCGAATAAATATGTACTATTAAAATACTAGTAAAACTGGGTGTATCCCTCCCTGGATATGGATCCTCGGCGATGAACCTCCCGAACGACGGATCATAGTACTGTGCCCCGAAGTAGAAGAGACCCGTCGCAGAGTCGAGGCTCTTTCCAGCATAGAGCCACCTCTCAGCCGTCGACCCCCCGCTCAGCGGACCATGTGGCTCGTAGTTCTCCATCCACGCCCTGTTCCCTGAGGAGTCAGTCACCAGCCTCGAAGACACGAGGTGATCCTGATGATAGTAACGGACGGTGCTTCCCTGCTTTTCAGAGACATGCAGCCCGACGGCGTAGATGAGCATGGGACTCCTCCCGTCCTCAGGCGTTACTGCCCACTGAATGTTATATATTTTACCGTAGAAAATGTGGTGGACTGGTTTAGCAGACATTCACGGTTTAAATTTACTATTTTTTGTTAATCTGGGTTAGTCTAGGGGTAGGATGTTGCGTCGGTTTTAAAGTAGGGATGGCTTCGACGGCCGTTTCACTTTCAGCCGGGATTCTTAAGCATGGTTAGCGTCGTGGGATGATGCCACCTTTTACAATCCCTCAGCTATCATTCCGTTCGGCTGGGTTTAAAGGGGGCTCAGCTCAAACCCATTAACGCCCCCGGACCGTGTTTCTCCCGTCGGCTTGACTCCCAGCGGGTTCGCGTCACCCCCCAGGCTGGCACGGGAGCGGCCCAGGGGCGCAACGAATGTTGAGGTGGTCGCGTATCAGGTAGGCTGAGGCTGGTCGATCGGCGGCTGCGTCCGCTGCGGGTGGAGGGAGGTGCATCGGTGTGGGGGTGAGTCTCGACCCGTCTCCGGTTTTCTCGGGAGGGCTGATCTGTGGGCAGGGTCGACGGTTGGGAGGATGTCCAGGAACGGCTCGCCCTGGAGCTGGCCCGATCGGTGCGCCGGGAGCTCTACCTCCCATATGTCGAGCGCCTGAAGCGTATCAGGGCGCCGTCGGCGAAGCTCGTCTACCTCTACCTGGTTCTGTTTCAGCCGCAGAGCTTCAGCGGCCTCCGCCGGGGTCTCGGGCTTCACGAGAACACGGTCCTGAAGGCTTTGAGAGAGCTTCAGGAGGATGGCCTGGTGGTGAGGGACGGGGAGTTCCTCTGGTGGGTGGCTGAGGTAAAGGAATCTTAGGGGTCTCTGCAGGCTCCTCCGTCGGGTTTATATAGGGGATTTCTCGGGGCACCCACATAAAATGCGGCGTTCGCCACACTCCCCGGCTCTCTTCTGTGGATGAGTCGTGTTGGGCGAGGATGTCGTCTGGGTTAAGTGTAGGCTCAGAGGTGAGCCGGCGAGGATCATCCGTGAGCTGAAGGAGAGGGGCGTCGCCCTCAGTGTCCGGGAGGTAATCGTGCAGGCGCTGGTGGCGCTGGAGGAGAGGACGCTGGAGCGGAATCTCAGGAGTGAGCGGAGCCGTGGGGAGAGGAGGGGCGAGGAGTGATCCTGACGGCGGTTCGGAAGCTTACGGCGAAGCCCTACGCGGTTGTGGAGGCGGAGGTCCGCGGATTGAGCCGGGAGGATGCTAGGCGGGTGGAGGAGGCTTCGAGGTGAGGGAGCGGGTTCTATCTGTCAGCCTGAGGGACGTTGTTCAGCTCTTCGAGCTGACGAAGTGGAAATTCTATGAGGTCGACGAGGAGGATGGCGTCGTCAGGGTGGAGGTGCCCAGGAGCTCCGGGGAATGCTTCGTGGTGGAGTTCTCCTACAACGGGGATCAGGGCGTTCTGGAGAGCCTGACGAAGACGCTGCGGAGGGCCGACTTCATAAGGCAGACCGTCAGGGTGAGGTCGGACTGGTAGGTGGGCTGAGCGGTGAGGCTCGACCCGGATAAGGAGGACCTCAGGGATGTTTCAGCCCTAGCGGCTGGAGAGGGGTGTGCCGCCGGTGCCCGTGACGTGTCAGCGATGCGGTTCTGTCACGGTGGTGAGCTGGGCGTGAAGCCGAAGGAGGCCTAATAGAATGTCTCCTAATACTGAGGAACACTATGACCTACAGAAGTCAAAACGCAATGTACACGAGCTTTATCCCGTCATTAAGGACGCTCACGGAAACGTGATAGACGGCTTTCACCGCCTCGAGGCGGACCCAAATTGGAAGACCGAGATCCTTGAGGACATCAAGACCCCGGTGCAGCTCGTCCTTGCACGGATCGTCGCTAATACGCATAGGCGGAGCGTGAGCAAGGAGGAGCGGAAGCTCCAGCTCGTCACTCTCGCGGAGGAACTTGTCAAGGAGGGCATGAAGAGAGAGAGTGTAATCCCCGCGATGGTCGAACTCACGACCTTCACGGAAAGATACATCTACGGAATGCTTCCTGCCGAGTACAAGAAGAGGCCGGGTGCAGGTGGACCTAAGGAACGAGTTGAACTCAGTTCAACTCAGGACCACGAGCACGTCTATGACGCGGGTTCCACGAACTGCCGTATCTGTGGCAGGGAGCTAACCGCCCCGGAGAGCGTGAAGGCGGGGATAGGCCCCGTCTGCGCCTCAGGCAAGCCCAGATCATCGCCGGAAGAGATCTACGCCACCATCCAGAACCTCTACACCCGCTTCGAGAACCCCAACGCCATCTTCGTCGTCCGCCTCCTTCAGCAGAAGCACGGCCTCGGCTACGAGGGAGCCCAGCAAGCCCTCAGCGACTATAAGAAGAGGCCAACCCAGCCACCTTCACCCACCCCATCCCCCACAAAAACACCTAAGACTAAAGCAGAGTTCTCTCCAAAAGAGCCCGTCATGATGTTAGTCGAAGTCTTCGTGAGGGAGAGCGGTAACATCACCTGGCGCCAGAAAACCCCCGTTAGCGTCCTGCCCGGCCAGAACCTCGAAATCAACGTCAACGGCAAACCTGTTCACAAGGAAATAGCCGTAGAACCCGAAGAGGATGAAGAGGACGAGGAAGTCCTCGCCGCCGAATCCGAAGAACAGGCCCAGGAGGAAGACGAGGACAGGGAATGGGAGGAGCGTGAAATCGAGGAGGAGCACCTCCATAAGTCGAACGGCCCCGAGAAGGAAGAGCCATAATCGTTTTCGGGTTATTCCAGCTCGACTCGAAGCAGCACAAGGTCAAAACCAAGGACGAGTACTGGCTAACCTTCAAAGACGAACGCGGCAACACCCTGAAGATGAAAGGCGGAGAGGAAGACTTCAAGAAGTACAGCATCGGCGACGAGTTCGACGTCCACCGGCTCCTCGGACAATCAAAGCTCCCAGGAGGCTGATCCATGAGCCCATTTGAGCTCGATATAGTCCGGTACTTCAGCGAGGAGACAGGCGTCCCAGCTTCAAGCCTAAAGTCAACGGTAGACGGTGATGAGGTGATCCTCTGCACCAACAAGTGGCTCGATGACGGCTGGAGCGAGATCTATGATTGCGTCGACGCCATGAATGGCGAGTGGATCAGCGCGGGCAAGAGCAGCCGCTGGGTCTTCCCAGTCGACCGCATCAAGGAACGTCTCGACTATGAGAGGCAACTTGGGCACCTGAAGAAAAACCAGGAGGATGAGGGCTGATGTCGAAGAATGTCAAGCCCAAGATCCCCTACGCGGGCACGAAGATAAGCCCAGAGAAGACGAAGGCCGAGATATCGGAGATGCTGAAGAGCCACGGCATAGAGAACATCCAGTGGACCGCGTTTCGCGGCGAGGAGATCCTACGCTTCCTCAAGGAGATCGAGCTGAAGGGGGTCCACAGGGAGCTCATGTTCGAGGTCAGGCCCCCCCGGATAATGGCCAGGAAGAGTTCCTGGAACGTGAAGGAGGGCAAGTATGTGCAGGTTAACGTGCCGATGTGGGCGCAAGCCTGGCGGCTGGTGTACTGGTACTTAGAGGCTAAGATGAGGGCGGTGGAGTGGGGGCTGGTGAGCCTGGAGAGGGAGATGATGGCCCAGATCACGGTGCCGCTGCCGGATGGGTCGTCCTCGACCCTCGGCGACGTGATAGAGCGCAGGATAGTGGAGGATACGCTGGCTAAGCTTCCCTCTCCGGAGGATCCGGGTAGGAAGATGGTGGAGGCCGAATATGTCGAGAGGAAGGAGGCCGAGTCATGAGCCAGCCTCCAGTTTACAAGCCTGAGGAGGATCCTATCTTCCTACTCTTCAAGCGGGCCATGGAGACGGCTGGACCCAAGCAGAAGGAGGGCTACAGCTTCCGGCTACGCGTCGAGAAGGACGGCGCCGTCATTGACTTCGAGACATTGACCCCACCCGTAATAATGGGCGGAAGAGGAGGCGGATCCCCGCCAGCGGTCTTCGACAAGGCGAAGGCCATGGCCGTCGTCCAGGAGTACCCTGATCTCCTTAACTGCGAGGAGAAGGACGGCAGGCTCACCGTCTCCACGAAGAAGTACCTCGACAAGGACTGGGACGCCGTCAATAATAAGCTGAAGGCCGCCGGGATGCGCTACAGCCGCGAAGCCCGGAGGTGGGAGCAGGCATGAGCTGGCTCTGGCACGGCTTCAACCTCGACAGGAGGAGGCGCACCAACCAATGCTACTACGAGTGGAACTGCCTCGTCTGCTTCACAAGGACCGTTGTTGCGGTGATGAAGCTGAGGTGGAGGCTGCATAAATGACGAGGTTCTCAGAGAGAGCATTACAGTGCCTCAAAGAAAAAGGCAGAGAGAACACCCGCCGCCATCTTGAACAGATCGGGAAAATCTGGACCGACGAAGAGGTCACCTTCCTCCAAGAAGTCTACCCCTCCACAGACTACAGCTTCAACGAGATCATTCAGAGTCTCCCGAAACGCACAGATAACGCGGTCAGGTTCAAAGCCCGCCGCCTCGGCCTCCGCAGGCCGATCCCCACTAAAGAATCCCATGGATGCTGCTCTCACTGCGGCCAGACAAGTAAGGAGGCGACAAGTTGACGGAGAAAACCGATTGGAAGATAAAGGCAGTACTTGACCGTGAAGCCATAACGGGAGACATCAACAATCTCGTCAAAATTCTCGCCCGGCAACGAGTAAACTGCGTTGTATCAGCTAACAACGTAGATGAGGCTCTAATAGAGGCGAAAAAGCACCTGCAGAGATACGCTGGAATCCCGGAAAAATACCTCAAAGCGCTGCATCCACGTAGGCTACCAACATAAGGTGAAGATGCTCTATGGCTTCTAAGAGACCCCAGAACGACGACATGGAGGTGTCTTCCTCCCCTAAACCCCCACCTACTACTACAGATATACATCCATTAAATAATATAATAATAGGCAAAAAAAATCGATCTAATCTAATTGATAGATTAAATAGATTAGAAAAAGAAAAAAAATTAGAGTGCTGCACACTCAGCATCTATGCGAGCCGAAGCATTTTCGAGGGCTGGAAGGAGTACTGTACCCTTTCCGGCAGGCCCCACCACGAGCTCAACGAGGCCGCCTTCCTCGAATACATGAGTAGTCATCCACTGCCCCAGGTTACCCTGAACGTCACCCAGGACCTTGCCGCTTACGCTCCCGACCTCCAGACCAGGCTACGCAACAAGATCCTCAGGGACAAGATCAGATCCATCATGGACCTCATCCGCCGGATCCAGGAGACAGGCCGAGGCGACGCCGACTCATTCAGGGAGCAGCTGCAGAAGCTGATCCTCCAGGCCACGAAGATGAGGCGCCCAGACCAGGAGCTCCTCGACCTGCTCAAGGAGGCTGAGGATCTGATATGAGCGGCATCGAAGCCGACCTCGAGAACTACACGAGCTTCCTCCCCAAGCCGAGCCCAGAAAAGTGCCGGGCGCTGCTGATCAGCCTCGCAGACGAGGGGGTTCCCGTCCAGGTCAAGGACAGCCTCAAGAAGTGCCTGGAGGCGTCGACTGAATGAGGGTTTTTCTTGATGAGGATTATGTTCTGCCTGTCTGCTGTCTATGCGGTAAGCCGGATGAGAGAAGCAGGGTCAAGATCCATAGGGATTCATTGTATGTTTTAGAGCGATATGTTTGCTCCGAGTGTGAACTGGAGGACTATGCCTGAGCGACGTGAAGTCGTGCCCTGAATGTGGCGGGCCCCTCCAAAGGAGTCAAAGAGGTAAGTGGCACTGCTCAAACATGGGCTGCAAGGTTCAGTACGTACTATTACGTAAAGACGGATCCATCCGGCAGACTATCTACATCAGCCAACCCGATTCCAAGGCACCATGATAAGGGTTCTGGTAGGTTGTCGGGACTTGGGTTCTGAGTAGACTAGGTGGTAACTCGCGCGCGAAGTTAGACTGAACAAAGGTGAGTATAATAAGAGTGAAGTAATGAAACCCCTATTTAGTAAAAAAAAAATGTGGAAGAGTCTCAGGTTGTTGCCCCTATGTTTAGCTTCATAAGGTCACGAGAATCCATGCACGGCGAGATCTCGTACTTACAGAGGTCCGTCCAAGGCTGGATGTTCCCTAGCCAGGGTCTCAATGTTATCAACTTCTGATACCATGAAAGCCATGTTTTTCCCTATCAACGTATGGATCGGGAAGTAAAACTTTACATCCCCGACAGGTTGCCACTTCTTAGACCCCTCTGTGACTTTAGCGCCGTCCTTGCCGCGCGCGCAAAGGTGTTTTGAGGAGGTATGGTGTGATTCTCTTTCTCGCCGCGTGCGTGTTGTTTAAATATTAATAAAAAACATTAGGGAATGAGGCATTCACGCCTCTCTCCAGCAGACCTAGAGCAAGGAGAATCCCAGGAGATAGGCTAATGTCTTTTAGCCTATTCTCCTCTCTTTATCCTCGCCAGCGAATCTAAACACGCAGAGTTGATTTTTATCTCGAAAAAAACATGCCTATGCTCCTTTATCTTAAATAGATATTACATCTCTTGGGCTTAAGACTAAGCAAGCCTATGATGGTAATGGCAAACACCACTGATACGTGGAGGGGTATCTTCAAGTTTGGTATGAATGCGATCGATGAATAGAGTGAGACGGCTATTCCTAGGAATACTTTGGTGATGTACCTTAGTGGGTTGTTGCTCTCTCTAAATCCCCATGACTGGCTGAGCCAACCAAGTCCCGAAGGTATCGTCAGCACTGTGCAAATGAGTAGTTGATGCTCAAGAGGAAGCGACTGGAAAGCTAGAAGATATATGACTCTTTTCAGTGCCGTAATCAGGAGTAACCCGCTTGAGTATCCTGAACACCGGGCGTATAACCTCAACTCTAGGCCATATGCTCTCAAGGTGAACTAATGGTGGTGGGCTAGGAGCCGCCATAGCTCCATCTCTTGTTTAGCCCTTAATCATTTTCTCCCCACAGTAGGGGCACAGGTTGAACTCTGGCAGCACCGGCTTGCCGCAGGCGGGGCATCGGTTCCCTATGGGAGTTGCTGGGATTTTCAATGGTAGACTCGCCTTGAACTTCGCCATCTTACTCTTTAATTGGGAGCTGAACGTCGCTTTGACCACTGTTCCTCCACCTACAACCTCTGTGAGTTCAAAATATATGGGTCCTGATGTGTCGGATACTCTGTAAAGCCTAGGAGGGATAGTCTCCTTCATAACGAATCTATCTCCGGGCTTGCCTCCACCTAATGCCCCCTTTATACTGGAAAGGACTCCACTCGACCTTTCTTTTTTCTCCTTGGCCTCTTTGCGCCACTCTGCGACCACGGTCTCTATCGTCTTATAGGTCGTCTCAGTGTCCTGTACGGTATACCACGCCTCAGACACCGTTTCTTGTGCGGCGCTTCCTCCTCCACCACCACGCCCTTGACCCATCAACATTAAGCATAAGAGAATGGGTAAAATGATCCAGAGGATATCGAAACCGCCAGTAGACTCCTGGTTGACAAGCGCTTCTATTAACATGTTATATATAGACATTCTTATCCATATTAAAATTTGCGCGCTAGGGTATTTAGAGTTATATAGACCACAAACCCTGCAGATTGCTCCTAATACAATTATTAGAACAGTGTTGTGCTACACTTCATTTTATCTAATCTGAAAGTGTATGAGTACACTTAAAAAGTTGGATTTTTACTCCCAACCCTCTTACCGGTGCCTCTCTCTTCCTGAGGATCTCCTTACCCTTCTCGGTGGTAACGTAGATCATCCCCCTGCCCCCGCTGGTACAATCCAGCAGACTTGGGGACATGAGTCGGTTGACATAGCTCAAGAAGGGGTGCGCGCGCGACCGGTTCACGGAGCTCCTGCGCACAATGCTCTACACGACATCAGTAACATGAGGGAGAAGAGCGATCTTTATTAATGTAACGTTAGAAACTTAAACATGAGACAAGCGAAAGTTTTTTAATATAATTTAATTCATATGGCTTATGAGGAGTTAATATGGAATTAAAAGGGATTCATCATATCGCATTTGTAGTTAAAGACATCGACCATTTTGTCGATCTCTTTAAAGAAAAACTCAATATGAAATTAGAAAAACGCTTTGATAGTACGAGTCGAAGTTTCGCTTTTTTTAGAGTAGGGAAAACTACTATTGAACTTATCTGTCCTTTTAGACCGGATGATGATTATTATCCTTTTATGAAAAAAAGTGGGTTAGGTGCAATACATCATGTATCGTTTGCCGTAGAAGACTTGGATAAAACATTCAATGAGATAATTTCTCTTGGTTTAAAAACGATTCAAAGTAAGCCTATCATCGCTGCTACTGGCTGGAAGGTATTAAATTTAGCACCAGAGAGCGACCACGGACTTGGTCTTCAATTAACTGAAGAGTGATCTTCATACTGAGAGCTTGAAAATATATAATGACGAAAATTCGGACCATTTTTTTTATTAACGATATGCGTGCTCTTTCATCTATGATATGGTTGAATTCATACCATTGAAGGGAAAGGACTTCAAAAAGGGGTTATCTAAACATTAGCTTTTTTAAGATCAAGTTATATAAACATTCTTGAGTATATTATGAAGCCAAAAATTAGAGTAATAGCTACTGGAGGAACAATCTCTAAAGGCATAGACAGTATGAATGAAAGCCAATGCACTCTAGAAGTGAAAGATTTAATTGCCATGATTCCAGATATATCAAATTATGCTGATATTGAATGTGAGGATTTTTGTCGAATCCCAAGTCCATATCTCTCGATTCAAGAAGCGTTCTCACTAGTTGTCAGGGTCAAGGATATTCTTAACAAAGATCAAAAAATTTCTGGTATTGTAATAACTCATGGGACAAGCTCTATGGAGGAGACGGCGTTCCTATGTTGGTTGCTAATTGATGATCCTAGACCTGTTGTCTTTACGGGTGCTGTGATACCGCCAAAATATGCTGACACTGATGGACCTAGGAATATCTTGAATGCTATTAAAATAGCGGGTTTCGTAAAAGCAAGAAAAAACGGTGTCTTGGTTTGCTTGAATAACGAAATAAATTCCGCTCGATATGTGAGGAAGACTCATTCAATTTTAACGGGGACATTTAAAGCTGGAAAGCATGGTATCCTTGGATATGTTACTAAAGACAGAATTGTATTCTTTAATAAACCACTCAACCAGATTAATTTAAAAACCGAAAAGATAGATCCAAATATTGATCTAATAAAATTAGCTCTTGGTTCAGGTATAAGACAGATCAAGGAATCTATCAAGGCAAATGTATCAGGCATAGTAATCGAGGCGATGGGTTCTGGAAATATGCCCCCATTGATTTTAGATGCTATTATACAAGCAAGAAAAAGGGGCATTCCAGTCGTCGTAGTCTCAAGATGTGATGAAGGTTTAATCGAAAAGAGAAAACTTTGGAATGATAACGGAATTGTAAGTGGTGGAGATCTAGATGGATTGAAAGCGAGAATTCTATTATGTTTACTAGTTACTATAACTAAAGAATCTAAAAGAATTCAAAAATATTTCGACCTCCTGATAGGTCAGAACGCGCGCACAACCGATAATGTTTTATAATATTATCAAAATGTTTTAAATAATGATAGTAATTGACCTAAGTATGGACATAGACAAACATTGGAGATGGCCTTGGGTTACTAAAATACGGCGTGGATTTCAATATGGGGGTATAAAATATGGCCATGGAGAGATCAGTTACTCTGGTCCAGACCATTTTATTAGGGATTTTTATGTACACAGTTTTTCTCATGTTGATTCGCCGCTTCATTATTTATCAAACACAAAATCAATCGATGAAGTTCCGATTGAAACATTTTTTGGAGATTGTGCCGTTCTAGATGTTAGTTATAAGAAGGATAAAGAACCAATAAATGCTAATGATCTTGAAGAAAATGGAGCAAATGTAAAAGAAAATGATATAGTGCTGGTAAAGTCTTTATGGGATGAAAAATATTCTTACAAAACGAGTGAATACTGGCTCAATGCTCCATACTTAACATTTGATGCATGTTATTGGTTAGTAAAACGAAACGTAAAAGCCGTTGCCCTAGATTTTCCTTTTATTGGAAATGAAAGGCATTCAATAATATTAAGAGAAGGTGTAGGGCTTATCGAATATCTTTGCAATGTAGGATGTTTAACACAAAACAGAGTAAAATTATTTGCAGTACCATTAAAGATTATCGGCGCAACGGGTTCTCCTTGTAGGGCTTTTGCGATTGAGGAGGTTCAATAATTTGGGACATTACATGGTAACAATTACAATAGATCCTTTAAAAACTGATGAATTCCTGAGAGATTATATTACTGTTGTCGAGTCTGTAGGTCGTGGAGAAATTTCCCGAGATCTTGAGATGATATTGACATATTTATCATTTGAAACTAACATGAAAATGTGGACTGTATGGATATCAAAGAACAAAGAGGAAATTATAAAATTCTACGAGAAAATAACATATTTAAAAATTGAAACTATTACGCCTGTTGGACTTATATCAACCTCTGCACGATCCAATCGCCAAGGAAGACAATCTACTCCATATCTCTCATCTGAAGTCTTAGATACATTAGATCGATTAAGAGATGACTTTGAATTAATACTGCTAGAACTCGCAAAAAGTAAAACATTAATGCCAGAGCAGGAACGAACGTGAGCAGGAAGCCGCCCATGTACATCCCCAACTCTTGAGCCAAACTCGGCACGCGCGCGTAGTTTCAGTGAGATTATACGTTTTTTGTCGTTCTTGCTTTCGTCGCAATTCTTAATCAAAGCTGCAGCGAGGTGTTTTCAGGGCATCTTATTTTGGGCTTAAACAGGGGTGTAGCTGTTGTCGGGGCT
>Ga0315289_10008441_pt1 | contig 14897 bp, 9 predicted proteins | sample YL17G11_40_MG_FD_203452 | JGI IMG/M metagenome (GOLD analysis project Ga0315289, IMG submission 203452) | Sediment microbial communities from Yellowstone Lake, YNP, Wyoming, USA - YL17G11_40 | ecosystem: Environmental > Aquatic > Freshwater > Lake > Sediment | place: USA: Wyoming | collected...
CGCCAGCATGCCGGAGTCGAGCACGGCCATGACGGCCGCTTTCTCCTCCTCTCCCAACTGCGGTTTGGCGATAGGGATGAAGGGACGTTCAGAAGGTGTAGAGTTCATTGCAGACCTCACATTCCCATTGTTGATCTTCTCGTTGTGTCAGAGGTCGTCCACAGCGGCAGACGTAACCGTGGAGGCGAGCCGGGTTGCCGTAGACCAGGCCGTGGGCCGGCACATCGTGGGTAACGACAGCACCGGCACCTACCATGGCAAACTCCCCTACGGTCACACCGGGCAGGATGACCGCGCCTGCGCCGATAGACGCACCGTGCCGGATCAGGATGGGACTTACCTCCCAGTCGGCATCGCCCTTGAGCGTCCCATCGGGGTTGATGGCACGCGGCAGCTTGTCGTTGGTCAGGATGACGCCCGGGCCGAGGAAGACGCCCTCCTCGACGGTGACGCCATGGTAGACGTAGACACCGTTCTGGATCTTGACGTTGTCGCCGATGGTGACGCCAAAGTCTATGTAGGCCCCCTTGCCGACGATACAATTGGCTCCCATGTGGACCCCTTCCCGCACCTGGGCCTGGTGCCAGATGTGGGTACCGGGGCCTATGACAGCCCTGGCGGAAACCTCAGCAGTAGGGTGAATGAAGGGTGGCGAATCTGGTCTGGGTGGGTTGTTCATAGAAATCTCCTTCAGTTCAGGGTAGCGCCTGGGCCACCAGTTCAGTGATGTCCATCACGCGCATGCGCACTCGATCAGCAACTGCGGCGCCGACCATCTGGCGCTTGCACTGCTGGCAGGCCGAGACGATGATACTGGCTCCAGTTTCAACGGCCATGCCCAGTTTGCGCTGGCGTATCTTCTCTGTCAGATCCGAGTCGAGCACCTCCAATACTCCACCACCGCCACAGCACAAGGCCTCCTCTCGGTTCTGTGCCATCTCAATCAAGGTCAGGCCGTCAATGGCCCGCAGCACGCGGCGCGGTGGCTCGTAGATGCCGCTGACGCGGCCGAGGTCGCAAGGGTCGTGATAAGTAACTGCCACCGGTTCACCTTTCCAGGCCAGCGTGACCTGCTTCGACTCCACCAATTCGGCCAGCCACTCAGTAGCATGCAGAACTTGGAAGGGCAATGGACGGCCAGTCAACTCTGGGTAAAAGTGCTTCCACACCTGATAACATCCGGGGCACGTGGCAACCAGCACCTCAATGCCCAGCGCCTCCATGCGCTCCAGGTTGTGAACGGCCATCTCGCGGGCATCGTCACGCATCCCCGTGGCCAGAAGCGGATAGCCACAACACCATTCATCACCGCTCAAAACAGTGAAATCGGCCCGCACCGCTTGCAGTATCTGGACCATGGCGCGTGGGATGCCGTTCCCAATCGGGTAGAACGATGCCACGCAGCCCACAAAGTAGCCTATCCGAGCACTGGCTTTGTCAACCCATTGCTCGTGACCGTCTATCCCCTTAGCCCAATCTGTGCGCGTCTCATTTCTGTATGCAGTGAGATTGTGGTGCGCCTTTAGGCCGTCACGCAGCGTGCGAAATGGCGCTGGTGCAGCACCAGAGTTGGAAATCTCCGCGCGTACGTCGAACCAAAGCTGGCGCAGTGGAATGCGGGTCGGACAGACTTCAGCGCACGCACCACAAAGCGTGCACTGAAAAACCCGATTGACGTATTCATCGGAGAACGTCGGGTTCGACCGGCGCCCCAGCCTCATGGCTTTGCTCGCAGCAATCTTGCCGCGTGGGGCGGTCGTCTCCCATCCCAATGCCATGTACACCGGGCACACAGTGCGGCAGTAACCACACTGGGCACACACGAGGGTCTCTCGCCCAACGCCGGTATAAGGTGGCACGACCCCCGCTACATCCGGTAACAACTTGGGTCCAACGGTGCGTTTGTAGATCGTTGCGATCAATGAGAGCGCAGCCAATCCGGTCTTGAAGAGAAACGTTGGCAGCGGGGGCTTGTAGACCTTACCAGGGTTAAGGATGTTCTGCGGGTCCAATTCCCGTTTGCGGCGTCGCATCGCCCTGATCTCGGCCCCCGTATATTGATCGCTCAGATAGGCCGCATTCCACAACCCTGTGCCGTAAGGCCGTCCGCCATGGCGTATCCCAAGGCCATGCAAGCGCCGAGTGATGCTCAGCGAAAGAATAAACTCGATCAGTTGTGTCTCATCGGAGCGGTACATAGCGAATGCAACGGCAGCGTCGGGCGCCACGATGGGCCCATAGTGGTAGAACTCGACGCCCATGGTTCGGCCCATCCTGTCTACATCGCACACAAAGGCGTCAAGCCGGTCAAGTGGCAACCAGATTTCGGCCGCCAGTTCGGTCGGTCCGGCCCGCTTGACGCGCAACGCACGGAACCGCTCGTCCCACTCCCGCTGTCCGACGTCATCCTCAAGCACCCTACCACCATACTCGGTTGCCACGCGTTCGCTCCGCTCATACCCACGTGCTATGGAGTCCGGACTACCCTCAAAGTCTACCGTGAGGACAGGCAAGTCCCCAGATGACTGGAACCCGGCGGTCTGAAGCAGGCGATGAAAACTGGGGTCGCTATAATGCATACTATAAGGCCTGGGACTTTCTGTTGCCAGGTCAATAGCCGCCTGGCGCAGTGCAACCAGGTCCGGGAATGCTAAAGCGACGTGCGTCTCCGCTTCTGGTGCACGTCGTACCTTGAGCTCCAGTTCAGTGATGATGCCCAGCGTGCCTTCGCTGCCCAGGAAGACGCCTGACGGGGGGGAACTGCCAGGAGTCGCTTCAACCTCAGTTCCATCGGCCAACACCACCCGCACCCGCACGACGTGGTCGTGGACACAGCCATAGGCCAGGCTGCCAATGCCATATCCTTCAAAGCTCACCCAGCCGCCGATGGTTGCCACCGGGGCGCTGGATGGGTAGGTCAACACTGCCCACCCCCGCTTGCGCAGCCAGGTATCCAGTTCCTCCCAACACAATGCCGGTGCGACAGTGACGGTGCCACGTTCCTCATGCAGCACTGGCTCACCGCGCAGGCCATTGAGGTCGAGCAGGATACCGTTGCGGCGCGGCACGGTCTGGAAGTATACGGTAGAACCGCCTGCCCGTGGAGTTACAGGGATACGGTACCGGCTGGCGTGGCGCATCACAGCGATCACTTCTGCGTGTGTCTCGGGCCGGACGATGACGTCGGGCCGTGCTCGTACGCCCAGTAGAGATAGGAGCAATTCAGGCACAGGAGCCATATCGCGCGAATAGACTGCCCGCTCCAGCGAACCACGGCTGGTCGCCATGGCCTGCTCCAGGGCTTCCAGTGGCGGAAGCGAACGGTCGAATCGGAGTTCTGAGTTTGCGTTCATAGTGCAGTGAATGCCTTATTCGATGAGGTGGGTCTGCTTCAAGATCACGGGTAAATAGATATACTTTGTGGTCGTTACATTCACGAAAGCCGTATCTATCGCCCTCACTTGCCCCCCTGCTGAGTCAGTGCCTGTGGCTGTCCCGGTGTTGATGGTAGTAGCGGTAAGGACCATCGAACAGGTATAAATCCAGGCCTCATCCGGATCGAAGGCGCTGTTCCCGTCGTCGTCACCTCCCACAAAGCTCACAGCGGCACACTTGTCATCATTCACATTCACATTTGACAATGCGCCATCGCCGCTATTGGTTACGATATAGGTGTAGGTGACCGTACCGCCTGCATCAATAACCGTTGGATTCGCCGTTTTGTGTATAGCCATTCCCGGGTTGATCACATCCACAGAAATCGTATGCGTGTCGCTTACTATGTCTACCATGTCACCCATGGAGAAGGTACCCGTAACTGTGGCCGTATTGGCAGTATCCTGATACAGATCCATCAAACAGTGGAAGATCCGGCACTCATCTGGGCCTAACTCACCCCCATTCCCCACCAGAGTCACCGGGCTACACCTGTCGTCATCTACATACACATCCATCAACGGGATGTCCCCGGTGTTAGTCACCATGTAAGTATACGTGATCGGATCTCCAGAGTAGACGACCTCCAGATTGGCCGTCTTTCTGATCGTAATAGCAGGGTTGATGCAATACCCTGGGCCAGGTTCTCCGCTATTATAGTGCTGGGCGACCTCCGTCGCGGACAGTGCCCTGTCGTACAGAGCCACTTCATCCAAAGTACCCGCAAAGTGGTAACCTGGGGCCAGATTCAACCAGCCTATGTTCAGTGGAGCGCTCAGGGACCCGAAACCTGCTGAATAGATCGCAGGTTGCGAGTTCTCCTCCTGACCGTCTATGTAGATACGAATTCTGTTGGCGACGGCATCTCTCACCGCTGCGACGTGATGCCACAGTCCATCAGTCAGTAACGTGGTGCCCAGCACATTCGCGTGGTGTCCACCGGTATCTGCCAAGTAGAACTCAGCCTGGCCACCGGTCGAGCATCCGATCCCGACCCACCAGTGCAGTTGGCTGCTCGCGTCATCCCGGCCGACGGTGACCTCGTTGTCGAGAGAGCAACTCTGGGCACTATCTGGCTTCATCCAGAACTCGATGGAGAAGCTGCCAGTTGAGCTCCAATCGAAAGCCTCATCAGCCGGCGCGTCAATCCCGGTGTGACTGCCATCGAACGCCTGACCGCCGTTGATATGTCCAACGGTAGGGGTGGGACATTGACCCGCGCACACTCCAGCGTGCCCATCGTAGAAATCATCGTAAGCGGCCACATCGTCTTCCTCATCCAGTTTCCAATAAGCGATCAGGCCATGTGGACAAATCGTCCCTTCGTGCACGACGACGGTGAAACTCTGGGTAACAGCACCCTCCGAGTTGCTGGCTCGGACCTGCACATTGTGGCTCTGTCCCTCCTGCGCGACCGTCGGTACCCAGGAGATCAAACCTGTGGCAGGGGCGATGCTCATCCCTTGAGGATTGGTGACCAGTGTGTAGGTTGGCGCTGGGTTGCCGACGGCTTCCACGTCGTAGATGTACAATCGCCCAGAGGTCGCCTCGGTAATGGGGGTCGAGACGATGACGGGAGCGTATGTCCCGGCTTGACAGTACCATCGCCCAGCCCATCCTTCGTTGTAGTGCTGCCGAACTTCACCGGAAGATAGGGCCCGGTCATACACAGCCACCTCATCTAAGGTGCCCGCGAAGTGATAACCACTACTCAAGTCTAACCAACCCACGTTCAGCGCGGCCGTCAGGGACTCGAAGCCCACCGCATAGGTTGCAGACTGCGAGTTTTCCTCCGTACCATCCACATAGATACGAATTTCGTTCACAACAGCATCTCTCACTGCCACCACGTGATGCCACAACCCATCACTCAGCGCTGTGGTGCCCAGCACCTGCGCGTGGTGCCCGCCGGTATCTGCCAGGTAGAACTCGGCCTGACCGCCGGTCGAACACCCGATCCCCACCCACCAATGCAGTCGGCTGCCGGCGTCGTCCCGGCCAACGACGACTTCGTTGCCCAGAGAGCAACTGTGAGCACTATCTGCCTTCATCCAGAATTCGATGGAAAAGCTATCGTGCGCCCCCCAGTTGAAGGAATCGTCTCCCGGCACGACCGGTATCTCAATCCCTGTTTCACTGCCGTCAAACGTTTGCGCGCCGTTAAGACGACCGGTGGCAGCAGCAGGGCAACTACCAGTGCATTCGCCCTCGCGCCCGTAATAATAGTCACGGTAGGGAGGGCCATGGGTTTCATCCAACTTCCAGTAGGCAGTCATACCGCCTGGGCAGGCCAACGTCTCGGCCAGCCTGACCCTGGCAGCATCTACGTCAGTCACGTCTATGCCGAATTGGGGCGATGTAGCAGTCACCACTACGTTGTTGATCAGACCTTGTGTCACATTGTCCAGCGTACACTGATAGTGGATATTCCTGCCAGCAGCCAGAGTACCCCAACTCGCATCACAGTCGGGAGCCCGGGTGTCCGACATCGTGACGTTCGCCAGAGCCACATGGCTAACATTGGTAACAGCAATGGTGAAGGTCACGCTAGAACCGCTAGACACCGTCTGCTCGTCAGGGGTCTTGGCGACCTCAATCTCAGGGAATACAAACACAGAGGCTGTGTCAGCATCGGCCACCACCTCGCCGATTGGGGATAGGGCAGTAACCGTAACGACGTTGGTGAAGTCGTCGGTTACAGCGGGAAGCACACACGTATAGTGCCTGCTCTCCCTAATTCCCAACATAGCAAACCAATTATCACAGTTGGAAGCAAGAGGATCCACAACAGCCACAGACGTCAGGGACACCTCGCCCGTGTTGGTCACAGCGATGTTGAATGACACCGAAGAGCCTCTCGGCACTACCTGCAGGTCAGGCACCTTGGCAATCTGAATAGCAGGTTGTAGTACCTCCACCGCAGCCGTGTCGCTGTGCGCCACTTCCCCACCCACCGGAGGCGTGGCGGTGACCGTTACGGTGTTGACAAAGTCATCCGTCACCCTGGCAATCACACAACTGTACCCTCGGGACCCCCTGGGTGGCAATTCCATGAACACCCGTTCACAGTCGGGGACCTGCGTATCCAGGACAGTCACGTTGGTCAACGTCACGTCACCAGTGTTGGTAACGACGATGGTAAAGGCCGCACTGGAGCCCTTCACCACCGTTTGTGAGTCAGGCGTCTTGGCGATCCGAACAACAGGAGCGACTACGTCCACGAAGGCCGTGTCGCTGGCAGTCACGGTGATCGCCGATACTACGTCGGTGCCCACGACCACCGCGCTGTTGGTAAAGTCGGCTATCACATTGGTACGGGCACATTCATACCTCGTGCCTTCTGCAGGGGCCAGATCAGGCAGGTCACCCTTCGCGCGAGCGCAGTTGGGAGCCAGGGCATCCAAGACGGCCAATTCCGTCAGCGTCACGGCCCCGGTATTACTGATCGCTATGGTGAAAGTCACGGTCGAACCATTGACCGCCATTTGGTCTGGCTCCTTCAGGATAACAATAGATGGTTCTTGAGCCTGGACCAGCGTTAACATGACCACTGTGAGGATCAGCGCAACCAACGCCGATCCTATCAGAGTTAACATCCGCACCACAGATTTCCTATGAATCATTGTTGCCTCCTACGAGCTTTTCCACCAGGTTGGTGTATTTCGCCTTCTCCACAATCCGGGCCACCGTTTCGCCCTTGGCCAGCCCCAGCAATACCGAAACCCGTCGCACCATCCGCAGATCGCTTGCGGTGTAAGCCTCCTTCAAACGTTTTCACCAGAACCACCTTCAAAACTCCCTGCTCAACTCATGGGTTCCGCTTCTGGCGGACAATGATGGGGCCTCTCGTAGATAAAGTAGGGTAGGCCAACAGCAAAGGTGGCTACATGGCACAAGGGATATGCATAGTCGGTCACCCCCTGGTAGTGCTTCTCCAGCATACTCAGGATGCCCGGCCCGTTAAAGATGGAGGAGTCAAAGTAACTTGAGTGCACAAACTCTTCGATGATGCGACGCAATTCCAAGTCTCGTCGTGTGATCATCGCTATGGGTTCAGAAGTGTTGGTCATATGGCGCTTGGGCCTGTAGAGCCCTGACCTTTCAAGAAGCTTTTCCCCAGCCTTGAGCCCCAGTGTGATGCATGTCTCAAAGGAATTCTCTGCAACTGTACGACCAACCTTCAAGTTGGTGTTGGCGTCGGGCACATCACGAATCTCAGGCCCGATCTCGTAAATCATCGCCTTGTATAGGCTCTGACCAAAGCGTAATCGAGTTGGGAGCGTGAGCGTAAAGTCCATGTAGTCCCTATCACGGAAAGGCTCAACCTGTTCAAAAAGATGGCTGTCCACGGGTGCTGTGTCGAAGGTCATACGCATCCTTTGGTAGATATGCCAGATATCGTAGAGTTGAAGATTGGTTTCACCTTCCAAGGGATCGAATGAAGTGAAGAAGACATCCCTCAGATCGGGCAAATACCTGCAGAGAAATGCTTCGTTGAACAGCTCGTGAAGCCACGCCTTGGAAGTAAGCAGATACCAGCGGTACGTCCTGTCGAGAAACTGATGGTGGCTGCCTGGTAGGAAAAGGTAGGGGCGGATGTGGGCTCCAGAGCTCAAATCCCCCACCCATCCCCCCGTCACAAAATCGGCGTGCTCCTTCATGACCGGATGATTCGCTATACTGCGACAATCCGAGAATATGACCCCACATTCTGTACGCCAGACGACCTTGGGCAGGATCTCTGAGAGCGGCACTGCCATTGGCTCCTCGTGGAGGTGGTCAATGTTCAAACGTTTGGCGATTTCGGTAGCGCACATCACCTCCAGTGAGTTCTTGAATCCCCATGTCCTGGCCGAAATCGGGCGGAATTCGCGGGGAATGGCGCAGGCAACTGCCCGGCTATCAAGACCACCGCTCAGGCTGATGATAAGGCGCTCTTTTCCCCCTAAACGTCGGATTGTTGCCCACTTCAGGTGGTCACTCCACGCTTCGATCAGTGAACGGGTTGAGAGCATCGATTTTGGCGCCCTGAATCTCATCAAATAATAGCGAGTGAGACTTAGCCGCCCCTCGTGATATTCAAGTCGGGAAGCGGGCGGAAGACGCTTGACATTTTCGACAAAGGTTCTGTCCCCCACATGGAAATGGTGGGCGAAAACCTGTAAAAGGCCTATTGGATCGATGGCGGGAGATCCCTCGGCTATGGCCAGAATGGCCTTTTTCTCCGACCCAAAAAGCAGGCTATGGCCCTGTTCCATATAGTACAAAGGTTTGCAAGACAAACGGTCATTTAGGATAATGAGTCGCTTCTCGGCTTTTTGGTAGATGACAATATTGAAATCTCCATCCAGCAATGAAACGAAATCCGCTCCATGCTCCAGGAAGAGGGCCAGCAGAATGCCACAGGGGGACAGATCTCGGGGCTTACTCAAATAACCTAGCAATGCCTCCGCATTGTAAATCTCCCCCTCCAGAAACAGAAAAGTGTTCCTTGCCGGATCAGAGATGGGTTGATTGAGAGTTGTCGTTAAGATGCCGGTGAGTGTATTGGTGATCACACAGTGGGCCGATTGAAACGCCCTTTGGACTAGATTTACACCCTTAAGGGCATGAACTTCCTCAAGTATCCTGAGTATCTGATTAGGAGCATTGAGTGGGGCACTGCTACTAATAATCCCGGAAATACCTGGCATCACATGCCTCCTCGCGCCATGTAGGAACTAAATCACCCGCCTGTGCCTCATTCAGGCAAGCTCTCGATTCTTACCCTTTGTGGCTAGACATCTACCTCTTGGCAGTGCTATAGATGTTCAGATAATGTTCTTGACGTCACGCAGCCACAGGAAGATCTGCGAGAGATTCGACATACCGTCCCATGAGGTTCTTGATTTCGCCACGCTGGCTAGCCAAGTACGCCAAGGAGGCCTCTCCGGCGGTGTAAGGCTCCTTCATACGTTGAGCCAACAGTTTGGTAGTCGCCGTCCTCATCTCAATCGCTCCTCTGAATCGCATAGGGTGGGACACTGGCTGCGCTCAATCAGTCGGTCCACCAGTTGCAGATAACTGGTACGCTGGTCAGGCCAGTTGAACCGCTCGTCAAACCTGGTGATACTGCGAGCCAAGGCAACCAACCGTGACCGATTCCGATACAACTTCAGGATACACTGAGCCAGTTCATCCACGTCACCCGGCGTGAAGAATTGGACCATTGTCTCGTCGAAGTAAGCCGAGATGCCCACCGTGCGGGAAGCGATAGTCGGCACACCCAGGGCCGCGTACTCCAGTAGCTTGGTCGGCAAGAGTTCATTGGTGAACACATCGTTCCGGTACGGGACGACCGCCAAATCGGCGGTGACGATACGGGCAGGGAGATCTTCCACAGGCATGAATTTCTCAAAACGCACATGTGCCTCCAGACCTAGTTCTGTGGTGAGGCGAACCAGTTCATCCAGATATTCTCCCCGGCCAATGACGGTAAAGTGAATACCCGGAATCTCTGCACGCACTCGTGCGATGGCCTGTACAACCAGGTCCAGGCCGTATCGTCGGGGTATAGCGCCGTGATAGACCAGTTGGAACCGGTCGTTGTCGTGGGGTTTTGGTTGTGTCCGGACGGGTTTCTTAAAGATGCGAGTATCCGCCAAATTCATAAGCACAGAGCATTTGCCGGCCGGCACTCCTCGTTGGATCAACGATTGGCGCCAGTGTTCAGTGACAGTGATGACATGATCAGCGAAACGGCATGCCAGTTGTTCCTGCAAGTAGACCAGCCGCAAGGGCAGGCTACTCCGACTGACATTGAAGCGGGAGGCAAAGAACTCCGGCATCAGGTCGTGGAGGTCAAGGATGATCGGGCACCCGGTGAGTTTGGGGAACAAGGCAGCGAAGATCAAGAAATCGGGCAGGTTATGCACCTGGACAACGGCGTACTGCCACCGCAAATGCAAGGCCGCCAGTTTCAAGAACGCCAGGGTGAAGAACATCAGATATTCCAGGAGCTGAACCAATGCACCGCTCCCCTTATGCCGCCGAACGGGCAGCCGGTAGATGTTGACGCCGTGGTACGAGTCCACAGCCAACTCTCCCGGGAGACGCAGGCAGATAATATCTACTATATAGCCATGGTCAATCAACGCTTCGGCCTCGCGCTGTACGCGTACTTCGCCGATAGGGTAGGAGGCGTGGACAACCATGCAGTGTCTTCTGGTCTTGTCACTCATGTCTGAAACCTGAATCATTCGGTACCTTCCGAGGAGGCCGTTACTGGCTTGTAGAGACAGACCAACCCATCGCGCCGAGGCATCCAGTCCAGACCCGGGCCAACTCCATAAAAGTCATACGATCTCCACAACCATATCCAGGGAGACTCCTCATAGGCGATTGACTGTGCTTCATTCAGGAGCCTGGCTCTGGAACTTGCGCTAAAGGTACTGAGAGCCTGCTTCAGTGTGTCCTCGAAGGACTCATCCCGCCATCCAGTGGTGTTGAAAGTGAAAGCCGTGGATAGATTCTTGACATCCTCCAGCCCGTCACCGCGCGAATTGAGCCCCAACAGAAACAGGGGGGGGATGTCATCGGAAAGCAGTTGATGCGCGAAAGTCGTCCAATCCACCGCTTCCACTTCAACGGTTACGCCTATCTCTCCTAACTGTTGCGCAATGGCTTCAGCAATCGTGACGTCCTGATAATATACGCCCGTAGGTGTACGCAAGGTCACAGTAAACCCTTCCCGATACCCGGCCTCTGCCAGGAGATCACGGGCCAGGTCAGGATCATGAGGCCAGGGAGCGAGGTCCGGGTTGTTTGAAGGAGGATTGACCCAACTTCCATAACGCTCTCCATAGCCCGCCAGCCAATCGTCAACAATGCGTTCCACATTCACTCCATAATTGAGCGCCTGTCGAACGCGCTTGTCTGCCAGGGGACTCTCTTCTTCAACTCGCATGCCAATAAACATGCGCTGGGTACTTTCAATCGCCTCCAGTCTGCCCGTTGAAGAATCCCACTGGTCTATCGGCATCGGAGATAGATCAGTCACCAGACTGGCCCTCCCGTCGCGCAGGGCAGCCATACGCTCTTCAGCAGTTGGAACGGTTTGGAAAACCAGGCGTGGCAAAGCGGGCGATCCCCTCCAGTACGAAGGCACCGCCTCCAAGACTATGCCTTCGTCTGGAGTCCAGCGGTCCAGCCGATATGGCCCAGAACCTTCCGGGGCCACTGCCAATTGGTCGGGAGGAGTCTCCGAGTAATAGACCGGCGGCAAGATTTCTAAGAAAGCCAGGTGGAAAGGAAGGTTGGCCACAGGCTGGCGTGTGGTGATGCGCAGGGTATATTCGTCCACGGCCTCAACCTTCTCGAGGTCAACATCTTTGGCGAACGTTTCCAAAGACCCTAGCATAGATTGTGCGCGCTCAATGGAAAAACGAACGGCCTCGGCGTCGAGTGGCTCGCCATTGTGGAAGGTGATGCCCTGGCGTAGCTGAAACTCCCAGGTGAAGTTGTTAACCAACCGCCACGACTCGGCCAGACAGGGTTCAACCTGCAAATCATCATTGAGCAGGGTGAGTGTGTCCCAGAGATGGCTGGCGATACTGCCGTCCGGATGAATACGAACCATCCGGTAAGGCTCCAACGTGGCTATCTCATTGGCGACGAGAATCAAGACCGTGTCGATGCTTTCGCCTTGAGAAGGGGGGGGCACTGGACTCTCGGAGGAAGCGCCTTCCACGTCCACCCGTTGAGTTGTGGGAGTGGCGGCTTTCTGGGGTGCTGGCGAGTTGCAGGAGCCGAAACCCACTAAAAAGACGCCAATCCCCACCAGAATCAAGACGCCCGCGCCCACACCAATGCCAATGACCTGAGCCTTACCCCGACCCCGGGCGTGTAGTAGCGATTTCAGTCGCTGGCATAAACAACTTATGTGGCTGCCAGCCACAAACTTCTGCCACATCTTGGTAATTCTAGATGGATCCATTCACAATCCTCATTTCCACCATCGCTCGGCCAGGACAATCAGGTCAGTTTCAGCAGCGGTATCGTTCGTGATGGCTGTATCGCTCACCGTAGCCGGTGGTCGGGTATCCACGGCGTACGTGCTGATCTGATTGGCTTCACCAGGCAGAAGAGCCGGCTCAACGACAGCCAGATTCCCTTTTAGAGAGTTGGGTGGATCCAATAGAGCCTGGACGGCCATCTGGACCCCTTCATCGGTCGTCCCGGTAATTGCCAGCAGGCTATATTTTTCATTCCACGGTGAGGCTATTATCTCCAGCAAACCGGCATCCCGCTCCGGGTCAGGCAAAAAGGCCGCATCGTCTATGGCCAGTGGCTCCAAAACGTCGCTATCGGCGACGAAAGGCTGAGGCAGATAAGCGTTAGCCGCACGCAACAACGTATTCTCCGTAGGGCGGCCAAGCAGGATCAGGTGACAGTCCTTCCAGGCTTCAGGATCTACTTCCGATGCATAAGCAACACGGACCGAAATATGCTCCACGTGGCCAGTGCTGCCCAACAGACCGGCCAGGCGAACCAAGTCGTTGATAACCTGGGGGGATGGCTGATCAGGTAAAACGAACAGTGTCTGATCCAAGCCAGTACTCTGACTGAAGGGATATGGAATAAGACTCAGGTCTGGGGCAAGATCAACGGTATTGTAAGGCAAAAAGATCTCTGACCCTTTGCTGACGACCGCCCAAAGCTGTTCATCTCCCAGGTCTCTACACTTATCACGCAGGCCAGCAGGAAGGTTCATCTCGATCCCCACCTGTAAGCGATTGCGCCCAGTTCTGAGCAGATGCCTGGGAAGAATAGCGATCAGTTCTCCCTCGTTGGTGTTGTCCTCGTTCAAGAGTGTACTGCCGATAGGCACATCGTTCAGTGCGATATCTATGACAGACGCGTCCGGATCAAGAATTTCGGCATGAGAAAACCTGCACACGAAAAAGGGGAGGGTTTGCACTTGCCAACCCAGGGGTAACGCAAAGACATAAGTATAATCTTGGGATTGTGCGCCGTAAAACACTTGATCTTCGTAACCTAGCGACTCTAGCGTTATGCCAGGTAGACGAGATACCGCAGGCTGGGGCACGGTGCGCACCTGAGTCACCACAGCGACCTGACCCCGCATGCCCAAGAAATGGGTCTGGCGATTCAGCGCATGGCTGGCTTTTAACACCGCCTCATTGTCCAGGCCACTCACGATGAGTATCACACGGAATTTGTTCCAGGGGGAAACGATTTCCTCCAGGACACCTTGCCCTGCCTCGAGCCTGGTCTCATCAATGGGCAGAGGCAATACCAGATTGCTGAGCAAGGCATTGTCATCGGGTCGGCCGACCACGATCAAATGGTGGTTGAGTCTGATCTCGGGGCCCATATCGCCAGCCCTGACAGCCGTCAAAGCAACGGTACCCTGCGACGCTTGACCCAGGCCGATACCTATCGTAGCGGCGGCCGTCAAATCATCCGACGCGGGGTGATCAGGTAAGACCAGGGTGACCGGAACCTGTAGCAGACTTGTCTCCGTAAAGGGAAAAGGATATAGGGAGAGATCAACCGGGTAGGGATTTTGTTGATAACCAAAGCTTATGGTGGAGGTCGGGTCAATGAAAACATCTACGATCGCGCCCGGGTCTTCACACGTAGCGCTTGTGTCCAGGCTAATCTTGATCGAGTTAGAACCAGGCTGGAGCACATCCGCAGGCAAATTGATGCGCACAGTATTCGAGACCGCATTGCTCTCCGTCAGGGAAAAAGCATGCAGAGGGCGCCCATTCATGATCACCTTCAGAACGGAAGGCTTGTTGGGCATGGCGGGGAGATGATTCGTGGTCAGGTCCAGATAGTTGCCTGTCGGCAAAATCTGAAAATTGCCGGGTAGGCGTATAAAGTAATAGAGATCCTCCATTTTCCGGTTTAACTGCCTGATTCCATAGCCCCATTGCTCAAACGTCAAGCTGAGCCGACCTGCTGGAACGACGACGATAGGTTCCCCCCCGTCATCCGGTCCTTGAGCGTAGACAGCCATCAGGCCTCTCGGCAGGCCCCCTAAACAGAGAATCATCAAACAGAACGATATCATTCTGACCAGAGGCTTAATCATGTGAAGGCTCCCTTCTACCTTTCTATGATTCTCGGAGATGAAGAGGCCCTATGGTACGGCATAATATCTTGCATCCTCGGTGATGCTGAACATGGGCACGTAAGAACTCGTTGATGACGCATGAAGTAGATTCACAGCCATCTGGCCTGTGGTGATCATGGTCGTTCCCTCAACTTGAATCTGAAAGTGCCATCAAATGTGCCAGCGTACAAAAACTCCCCCGCTGCATCTATAGCCAAGTCGAACACATTCCTGTGAGCCAGACCTTCCAGGGGCAATCGTTCCCAATTCCGACCCGCATTAGTGATCTTGGCCACGCCAAAAGACGCCCGGGTGTACTGGGTGCCGGCAAGGTAAAACG
>Ga0315289_10008442_pt1 | contig 14896 bp, 11 predicted proteins | sample YL17G11_40_MG_FD_203452 | JGI IMG/M metagenome (GOLD analysis project Ga0315289, IMG submission 203452) | Sediment microbial communities from Yellowstone Lake, YNP, Wyoming, USA - YL17G11_40 | ecosystem: Environmental > Aquatic > Freshwater > Lake > Sediment | place: USA: Wyoming | collected...
AATACTTCCCTTGGTTGAGTTTCCCGAGTTGGTGCAACACTATGCACCTTTCTTCAAGGGCATTTTCTCTGCCGAAGCGTTCATCGAATTCGAGCGTACGTCAGCGGGTTGATCGTATCTGAAAACAAGACGGTAGACGGGATCAACCGGCTGTTTATCATCGAAAGTCGGAACCAGAGTTCACTGAATCGCCTGCTCAGCGAAAGCCCCTATTCGCTCGAGGCCTTGAACCAGGCCCGACTGGATCTGTTGGCCGGCTTACCCGGGACCCAGATGAAGCCGAAAGGGGTGTTCAGTGTGGACGACACCTTGCTCACCCATTATGGTCAGGATTTCGAGCAGATTGCCAAGCTGTGGGATCACGTCAGCGTAAGCTATGTTTGGGCGCATGATCTGGTGACCCTTCATTACAGCGATGATGAGACCGACTACCCGGTTCTGTTTCAACTTTGGGAGCCGGTGGACTTAGAGAAGCTGGAGCAAGGCATGCGAGCGGCTGTATGGTGCAAATATTCCATCCGATCTCTCCTGAAAGCCAATTCGCCTGAAATCAAGCCATTTACTCACTAAAACAGCTTCAAACTCCCTGAACGTGGTAAGCTCTGCTGATCTTGAACCACAATCGAAACAGGCGAGTTATTGATAGTCTATTGGTTGCTCATACACGTACTCACATTTTTCCTGGATTTATTCATAATCATGGGTGTCGTAAACGATGACAAGGATCTGGAAATTATCCTGCTTCGCCAACAGGTGAGGATTCTACAACGCAAAGTGAACGCTCCGCCTCGGATATCGACTCCGGAAAGAGCGGTATAGGCTACCCTGACCGCCAGGACCAACCAGTCTGCTGCGGAGGCACGCCAACGAATGCATCGGGCTAAGTTGATCTTCAAGCCGGAGAGGGTACTTCGCTGGCATCGCGAACTGGTTCGGCGCAAGTGGACCTTCCTACGAAAAGAAAAGCCCAGCTGGTCTCGGTTATCATCTGAGCTTGAAGAGCTGATCATTCGTATGGCTAAAGAGATTCCCCGCCAGGGCTATGGCAAGATTCAAGGAGAACCGCTCAAGCTGGGATACGAAGTGAGCCCAACATCCGTGCGCAACGTTTTGAAGCGCCATCGTATATCGCTGGCATCTCAGAGATCATCCAGCTCCTGGAGCAGCTTCCTGGGGCTGTCCTGGCTGGTATACCTATACTAGAAGTTCAGCCGAAAACCGGCATTTTTGAAGCTGCAACGGCAAACTGCCGCTGGAAATGACGAACCAGATGCTCAAAACCGCAGCCTGCTTCCCAGAACATCCCTTTGAGAACCTCCAGCCAGATAAAAAACAAAAAAACCTGACGAATTTTGGTGTGCATCTGCCCTGTTTTTCCGGCGATCAGGGTCAAGTTCGCCACTGTAGCGGCCATCAACAACTGGAACAAGGTCTTCCGCCTGCCAAAATAACGCGCCTGGCGGATGCCCAACTGCACCAGACGAGCCAGGCGATGCTCGGCGGTCTGCCGCATTTGGCGATAGGGCTGGAACTCAGGACTGTTCTGAAAGGCCCGCGCCTGTTGCAGCAGTCCTTCCTGGGGATGGAGTTGGACGGTCCGGCCGCGGCTGACTTTGGTTTTGATGCATTGCGGTCGCAAGGGACAAGCCGTGCAAGTCTCTACCGAAAAGGCAAAGGATTTTCCAGGCTGTTTCTTCCTGTTCTTGTCCCGCCAGGAGCCGGTCGTGACCAGGGTCGCCGTCGTGTGACCCGCCGGGCAGGTGCAAGTCATGGCTTCCAGGTCGATGCGGAACTGGCTCTTTTGGATTTGATCCTTCCGTCCGTGGTCAGTTACTTTGGCAATCAGCTTGCGATGGGCGTCAGCGAATTCCTGGCGAGTGTTGCCGTCCCCATACGCGCAGTCGCCCACCGTCTCTTCGGCTTCCTGCCCGGTGTTGGTCTCACTGGCCTCCGTCAGGGCCAGTGCATCCGTGGCATCCCCGGCATTGCCCGGCAGCATCTCCACCGCCGTGATCAACTGGCTGGCGGCATCCACCGCCAGGGCGGCTTTATGCCCGTCAAAGCGCTTGGAGCTGCTCTTATGTCCATGCCGCATCTCGGGGTCCTGTATCGAAACGATCCGGTCCCGGCTGACGCCTTCTTTCAGTTTGGCCTGGCCGGCCGTCAGATCCACATCCTGGTCGATCAACTGCCCAAGCAACTGTCCGGCCGCGGTGATCTGCTGGCTTTCCGGATCCGCCTCTGCCAGGGTCGCCTGCCTCTCTTGCGCCAACTGCATCAGGCGCTGGGCATCGCTCACGATCCCCTGCAGGAACGAGTTACGCGCCTGCTCGTCATCCCAGTCCACTTCGGCTTGTCCCTTGAGGCTCGTTCCAAAATAGGACTGGAACTGATGCGTCTGCACCCACTCTTCCAGGTCTTGCTGCTGGGCTTGAGCCAGCGCCCGGCACAACGGCTGGATGCCATCTCCCAGCAGATTGTAGGTGTCTTTCACTGCTCCCCGACCCAGGATGTAGGTCGTGTCCAGGATCACCTTCAGACGACGCTCTTTCAAGTACCCCGACTGTTTGGCCAGCTCAAGGCTTGTGGCAAATACGAGCCGCATCTTCTCTTTCAAGATCAGTTGGGCGCGGAACAACTGCAAGGTGCTTTTGGCAAAGGGACGCTCATCCACCTTGATCCCCAGGGCCACTTTCCAGCGCAGATCGTAATCTGCCCGCGCCTTGGCCTCTTCGTCCGAGACCTGGTCGTGGGTTTGCAACAGCAAGGCGTTAGCCAGCAGGCTGGGAGGCACGCTGGGCCGCCCGTTGTCCGGACAGTAGAATTCAGTAAAATCTTCGTCGCGGAAAAGCCGACCGCGCTGGTTGGCCAGGAAGCCATAGAAGCTGTCCCGGCCAACAAAGTCCAGGTATCGGTTATCTGCTTCGAACAGGCTACGTTGTCGCGAGCGTTTACCGAGCATGCTTCACTCCTAATCCGGGTTGTTGAGGAGTGTACTACCGATCCCCGAAAAGCGCGAGCTTTTCGGCCAGACTTCTAGTATAGGTATACCAGCCAGGACAAAGGACTTTGCTTCGGCTGCTCATATCCGCTTACTTTACGTCACGGTATCCAGCCGTTGAAGGATTCTGATAGCCGTTCATATGTCAGACCCGAACCGAAATGCCATTCCATACTGGCAAGGAACATTCAGTAACGGGCAATCTGCACAGGCCGGATTACGGAGCCGGCATAGGGTGTGAGCCAGATCGATCAAAGCATAATAAAAGACTCGTGGGTGAACCGGATCCACCACAGCGGTGATGGTCTGAATAACCGGTTTCTTTCGCCGCGCCTCTCCGCTAAGGTCCAGCCCGAAAACCCGACCCACAACCCGCACAATATTGCTGTCGATCAGCGTCAGAGGCTGGTTCGTAGTGAAGCAAACAACGGCTCCGGCGATATATTGCCCGACCGTTGGAACAGAAATCAATTGCTCATAATTCGTTGGTACAGTACGGCACGAGTGCCAGAATTCATAGAGCGCATCCAGCATCCCCCGGATGCGCCATTGTAGCCCAAGTGGCTGAAGAATTTGCTCCACCTCCCTGCGATCGGCTACTGCATAATCTTTTAAAGTCGGATATAAGCTGATAAACCGTTCGTAGATCGGGACCACCTGGCGTGTCTGAGTGCGATGCAGCATGAACTCAGACACAATCACCTTATAAGGGTCATCCAAATAACGCCACGGATAAGATCGGGTATGCGATACGCCCCAGCTCAGCAGAGGGTAACGAAATCTGGAGATTTCTTCTTCAGAGATTGTTTCCGAGACTTCGGTCTGGTCATCCGGCATGGCTCTATGTTTCGGAAGCAGTTTGTGTAGAGTTTTCTTTGAGTTGAATAGGTATTGGATTGTTCAGTGCCTGTTCCAGAAGCCCGCGGATTTGCTTTGCCAGTGCGAATGCCATCAACGGGGGTACAGCGTTGCCAATTTGCTGAAATGCAGCATTCATTGGGCCGGTGAACTCGAAGCCATCTGGAAACGATTGCAGCCTGGCAGCTTCTCGCACAGAGATCACGCGTGCCTGATCGCTGTCAAAATGAATGTGGCTGTAGGTATCTTTGCCCAAATGGGCGGTGAGTGTGCGCGAGGGTTCGTCCGGGATCAGTTTCCACCATTTATTGGGAAACTTTTCGGGATCATAGGGTGGGACACAGCTGTCCCAGATTTGTTGATATTCTTTTGACCCTTGCTGAATGGAATGCCCCAACCTTTTTTCTTCTTCGATCAGTTTCTCAGGGAATATTTCCAGCTCGGCGATCTGATGTGCCCGAGGATACTCGTCGCCCGGGCGCATTCGTTTGAAGGTTTCATAATCTCTGGGCAAGTATCGGATGACATGGTCCCAAACTCCTTCCTGAGCCTTGAATCCCGGCCAGGACCGCATGTCAGCAATAAATTCCGATAAATTTTCATTATAACGATAATGCGCCAGCGTGTCGAAGAAGCGGGCACCAGGGCGTTTCTTACCATCCAGGTGACGGGTGATAGGAGGTAAATCCTCTAAGGCCCACTTTGTGGATACCGCCTGTTTCGAAGAGCTTCGCGGTCCCGGGGCAGGGACGAAATAACCTTCGATAAGTTGAGCCGGCGAAATCAGGTAAGCTTCGGCTGGTTCAGATACCTTCATTCCCATTGCTTGATTCCGATATCCAACTGGCGTCTCAGCTCGATGGGTTGGCTCAGGAAAAAACGAAATAATATCCAGATCCTTAAGGATTGCCATCAAGAAAAAGCGCATTCGATATTGCGGTACGCCATAATGGGCCGCGTTCAGGATGGTATACCGGCAGTGATAGCCCATCCCCTCCAGTGTGACCGCGATCTCATAGGCCACATCCTTGCCCCCATAGATCATAATATCCGGTACATTTTCCATTAAAACTGCCAGAGGCCGGAAAAATTCCACATACTCCAGAAACGAGGTATAGAGGCTAGCCCTTTCATCCTGAAGATACGCCTCGGGATGCTTCAAGATCTCACGCAGCTTGGCGCGTCCTATTCGGGCGAAAGCCTGACAGGGCGGGCCGCCCACAATCACATCCACCAGATTGTGAGGAGTATCTGCCCCACAGATTTCACGCATGAATTCAGAAGGATGAAAACTGGTAATATCCCGGGGTTCGGCATGTTTCGCAATTATTTCTTCTGGTTCTCCCCGGAAGAAATTGTGCGCATGTGTGAGGGCGGCTTTTGGATCCATCTCAATGCCTCCCAGGATCTTATACCCGGCGCGATCAAAGCCCAGTGACAGACCACCGCAGCCAGCGAAAAGATCCACCACCCGTAGTGCCTCGCCAGCAGCCAGACGCTCTAACTTAACGAGATAATCAGAAGGGCCGTTGCCGTTTGAGTTATTCATATAGTCGTCAACGAAAGACACAGGAGATTTTGACTCATTATACATCCGCCTCTAAAAGCCCACCAGATCACGACCATACATACTCCCAGAACACCAGATGCAGATCATCCAGAGTGAGGGGGTGCAGATTGGTATTAACTTTATCCCTGGTTTCCTGGGATGTCTGGGCCAGCTTCTCTACCCCAGCCAGCAACTTTTCGACATTTTTATCCTTCTGATATGCCTGGTACGCAGCCTTCAACTGCTTCAGGGAAACACTCATCATTGGCTGTCCCAGGCGTTTAAGCGCCTGTCGTATCCGGCTGCGCTCAAGCTGCGGTTGGTTCAGACTGGCTTTCAAGACAGTCGCCAGGGTTTGCTGAATGGATTTGATGATTGCCGGTGCTGCTTCAGCAGCAGCCTGTTCGGAAACCGAAGCCAGAATATGATCCTTGACTTTCTCCTGTCTGGTTCAGGAGCTTGAACGGGCTCCGACTCTTAAGGAGATTGCTCAGACCTGTAATCCACCATTATCAGAAAAGGCTGTCCAACAAATTTTGCTGGTCACACGTGAACCGCTTTCGCTGGATATGACAGTTGATGAAGACCGCGACAGTCTTCTCGGTGATTTCATCGTTGATGATACAAGTCTGGACATGGATGAGCAGATTGCCAGAGAAAATCTTCATCAGGCGATATCACAGTTGCTGAAGGCACTCGATGAACGACATCGGAAAATATTGGAGTTGCGATTTGGACTGTTAGATGGACAAGAACGGACTCTGGAAGATATCGGGCGAGAGATAGGAGTGACGCGAGAACGGGTTCGTCAGATTGAAGATGGTGCCCTTCGCAAACTACGACACCCAACCCGATTGAGAGGTCTGCGCGATTACTTAAGCTGAGCTGGTTAGAAACAACCCGATTCAGAAATTCATATTATCCTTGAGGTTCTGAGCGGTATTTTTCTCGATAATCACTTCCAGATGGTTTCGGGCACGCGAAATGCCAATGTACATTAATTCGTTGTACTGTTCCAGGCCGGGTGGCACCAGCAGGATGACTACCGGGCTTTCCAGTCCCTTGAACAGACGTATGGTGGTGCTGTAAATATCGCTGCTGCTAGCTGATCGCTCCGGTACCAGCTGAAATGCACCAGGAGATGCCAGTTTCAGCAGAGGCGGCTTCACCAGACCGCCTGGCGAGAGCAGCACCATGTCCTCGGAACGAACTTGTTCTGCATATACCAGGCGTGCCAGTACTTCTGTCAGGATGGCGCGCAGGCTGACTGGATCGTCTGTGTACGGGTTGATGCCGACCTCACGTCCCTGCGGTCCCTTGCAGTGCAGCCTGAGATCTGATCGATAATATCCGCTAAGGGCCTTGAAAATTGGTTGTGTATTGCGGCAGTTAACTGTCAGGGCGAAAGGTATTTCCTCAACCGGTAAACTGAGCTGGCGCGGATAAACGAGCTGATTGTCATCATAGAAAATGTAGAACACACCTGCCTGGGGTTCTGCAAGCAGTAATTCCAGGGCGGCCCACCAGGAGGGTGAAAAATCCTGCCCTTCATCCGCGACGATGGCATCAAATCGATATGACTCATCACCGGATGTTGCAGCCTCCAGCAGAGCCTCTGGCATGACAATATCGAAGAAATCCTCCCGATGCTCATCCCACGCTGTCTGCCGATCGAATCCGGTTCGGGCAGCATACTCCCAGCACAGACCGTGAAAAGTACGTACCTTGAGACGTGGTCGCCTGCCAACAGTTTTTACCAGTTCTTCTGTAAGATTGCGGTTGTAACAGGTGAGCAGCACCCGAAAACCCTCATCCGCCAGTTGCTGAGCCTTGCGCACCGCCAGCAATGTCTTCCCGGAGCCGGCGCAGCCGCGTATGGCAGCCCGCGGTCGTCCTGCCAGCGTCTCCAGTACCTGAAATTGTTCTTCTGTATAGTGGTCAATCGCCGCTGATTCCGGGCCGATCTCCTCGCCCAGGCGTGGTTCACGCAACAACCAGGAGCGTGCAAGCAGTTCACGCAGCGCCTGGACGCCATACTCGCCGGGTGGGACGAATTTTTCTCCGGCCCAGAATTTCAAACAACGGCGCACCCAGCCATCCAGGTCGGCAAGGTCTTCATGGAACAGGATTATCTCACGTGGGGATTCCGGACCCAGCTCGGGCAGATCGATCGTCCCATCCGGAAAGGCTACCGCATGGCCCAGCGTGGGTATCGCACCCTGCCAGTTGGGCAGGCTGTTCAGCTTGCGTAGAAACGCATATTTGTTTGACCGGACCTGCTGGAATGGGTTCTTGATGCTGACATGGGAATGATCCTTGCGTATACTGTACCATCCCTCTGCCGGATCGAACCCCACCAACCCCCCCTTGACTTCAATGAACAGGATACCCATCCGCGGATGAGCCATGATGAAGTCCGTCTCTCCATCTGACGGCTTCTCACCGAGGGAGCGAATTCCCAGCCATGCCACGCTGTGAAATACATAAAAATCGTCAATCAGTTGCTCTTTGAAGGCATGATAGAGGCTGATCTCTGCCTGGCTTTTAACCTCGGACTCGATCAGCGTCTCAGGGTAGATGTGGGCTGTCATGTGTTTTGATCCAGATATTCGCTGAAAAAGCCTGATGCTGTTGCAGTCAAAGTGCCCACAACCACACCACGGTCCAGAAAGCGGTTAAATTCCTCGCAGCAGGTCTCAGAAAGCAGCAAGCAGGCATGGCAGGCGGCCAGATTGGTGGCATCGTTACCCTGCCCCTCGCTTTCAATACACAACGGGTCAGAGGAGCACCAGGAGGCTTCGATCAGGGCGTCATGCATCAGCGGCCCAAAGCGATCCGGCTTTCCCTGTCGCACCAGCCCGCCCAAGCTACCCTCTGAGCCCGGGGTGGAGGTGTAGATGAGCAACCCGGCGATTCCCGGGTTATCACCCAGTTCTCCCGGCTCAAAGGAATACAGCCGTTCTCGCAGGGAAGCCGATGAATAACCTGATTCCAGCCCAAGCTGTCGGATGAGGATGTGTGCCATGGCATGTACGAGCAGAAAGCGAGGCGATATTTCTCGCAGGGGGCTCCACTGTTTTCTTTCACACATCTCCGTGTAAGATTGGTGCAATTTCCCGGCTCGATCCATGATGGATTTTTGACTCCCGATCCACTTCAGAATCGCAGTCTCGTCGAACTCGATATAAATGCCCTCCCCGCGTATCTCAACCGCCGGGTACCAGTCCTTATGAACACGAGATATGGGCGCCAGAGTAATCTCCAGCCGGCTGGTCGGATCGGGAGGGTTGATGCGGGTGAAACCAAGCAGCGCCCGCACCTCCCGCAATCTCTCAACCAGCATCACTTTTGAGACCAATCCTTTCAGGATGTTGGGCACTTCCGCCTGCATTGTTTTAAAATCCGAGAGGATTTCTTCGTCTCTGCTTGCCTGGCGAAGCGCCCGGCATTCCTGATAACGTAATTGCTTCTCAGTGAACTTCTCTTCACTGATTTTTTCCTGATCCTTCCGCTGCCGGATGGCCTCCACAATATCAGCCACACTCATACCCAGTTGAGCAGGCAGGTTAAGTGCCTGCACTGTGGCTTCCAGGGCAATATCCGGCATGGCCTTGAATATTGACCAGTGAGGGTGGAGCTTTGTAAACACCGCCCTTGACCAGGGTGGAATGGAGATCGAGCTGACCTGCACCGAGAAATAAACATTCGATGCACCGCGTTGCAGTGGTCGAACCGGTTCTCCACATTTCTCTTTGTCCAACAGCCAGGGGCGCTTTCCCTCGCATGGGTGGAACTTCAGGTTATCCTTTTCTGTTGCGCCACTCAGGCTGGTATGTGCATCGCAGTCCACACCCTTGCAGCGAATCTCCAGGTCAGCCAGCGTGGATGAGAAGCCTCTGGCGCGCAAGAAAAGCACCGGTCTTGCACAGACCTCCCTGCCTGATTTGAGATGAACCCATTCCACCCAGGGGAAATCATCGATGTGACCATGCTCACAGGCTACTATCAGGCGAGTCGGGTAGATCTGGATCCTGCATTCAGGACACCTGATGGGTTTGCCAGGGCCATGTAACGTGCCGGCGAAATATTCGTATGGGGCAAGGCGGTTACATCTTGGGCAGACCATCCAGCGCGGGAAGACAACTGCCGGCAAATCCTTGCCATCCCCCTGGTCTGCTGTTGTGGGAACCCGAAATCCGCTGACGCGTAGGGCACGCTCCAGGTTAGGTTCATGGATTTCAATGATGTGATCATCTTTCCAAAAGTCTGTGCCCACCATCATTGCCGATCCGTTGCGCAGGTCCACAATGGCTCCCGGGCCAAAGGTGGTCACAGCCTGGCTGCGGCGCATACCTGGACGTTTGAACCAGTTTGCCATTTCGTTACCCTTCGTAATTTATGTAATGGATACCACACTCTCCCTCGACATCGCGCAGTGAATTGAGCGTCGGGAAAGAGAGCGCGTCTGCTGCCCGCATTTCTTCAACCGGATCCATCAGGTGGGGAAGGGCAGGATTCTTATAAGATCGCCCGTAGCTGAGTTTATCCATTCGTGTCAGCTCCGCCCATCGTGATCGGATATACTCCAGTTCCTGCCGGACTTCTTCCACCTCAATCGGATCAATTTCTGCCACCCGTGCCAGGATTTCTTCCATCACTTTCTCCGCATAGGGAGAGCTCGGGTCAAAATTCTGTGCAGCCTGCTCTGAATTCAGATCTGGATACAGGTGTCTGATCAGGGTGATGAAAACCCCATGCAATCCCCGGTCGCGCGCCCGGTTCGAAAACGGAGTCACGGAGGTGGGTTCGACCTGGCTGTATATGGAGGCGTGATAAGGGACGAATCGTTCATAATGAGAACGATCGCGCGGCCGGGTCCAGTTGTAAAGTGTGACCACCAGACCGGGATACTGGCGACCAATCCGGCTGGTGGCCTGGATATATTCCGAGGTCATTTTCGGCTGGCCGTTGACCACCATCAATCCCAGACGGTCGATGTCCATCCCGACTGAGATCATGTTGGTGGCTAGCAGTACATCGATGGATGTAGGATTTCCAATTGGCTTTGCCATATGATCCAGAATCTCGGGGATTTCGTCAGAGCCGATGCGACTGTTGAGTTCTCGATAATAATTGATATACCTCTGTTTCTCTCCCACCCGGGAGGCGATCAGCTTCATACGATCGCGCACATCGTCCTCGACCAGACGCACCGCGCCGCCCAGCTCTCGCAGGCTGTTGAAGTAGCCTACCAGCGTCCAGTAAGGATCCCGCATACGCGGGTTCGCAGTGTGGTTATAAATCCTTTGCAACATTACAGCGTAAATGCGCAGCAAGGCGGTTTTCATACTTTTACCAGGAGCATGCACACCGACATATAGACGCCCTGGGTTGATATCTGGAGATACCTGCCAGGAAAAGAAGTTATCTCGGGCGTCCAGGGCAGGAGGCGGGAACTGGCTAAAACCGCGGTTGAAGAGCCCCTTGCTCTGTTCGGCTGCCCGACGGATGGTGGCCGTAGATGCGATCACTTTTGGTGGGATGCCATCGCGCTGGCTGAGGCGATCGATGGCGGTTTCATACAGTCCAACCAGCGACCCAAGGGGTCCGGAAATCAAGTGCAACTCGTCCTGGATGATTAGTTCGGGGGGAAACGTATCACCATCCGGCCTGCCAAAGATTGCCCCTGCCTTCGCCAGCCAGGGCAGGCGGGCAAATTTATCAACCGTCCCGATTAGAAGCGAGGGTCGGCATCTGTAGATATCTTCATCCACCAGATACAGTGGCAGCGCTTTTGAGAACTCGCAACCTTCATTGGGACACTGGATCACCAGGGTCACTCCGATGCGGTAGTGATGCGGTGTGATCAACGTTCCACACCAGGGGCAGTTATGGATTTGATAAGGATTGCCTTCCAGGACTCGTTCACCCTGCAGGAGTTGCTCCAGGGCACTTTTGGCCTGGTTGAGCTGGTTAGGAGTGGCAGCGCCACCCACCCACAGGCCGAGGCTGATATCGTCTTCACCCAGTTTTTCCTGGCGCTGGCGGCGAATCTGCTCACAGGCCATAATCAGCGTCGCGGCGCGTTGGAACTGCTGGATGGTAAGCAATCGCAGGGTGTAGCGCATAAGCACCGTCACACCCGCCGTCTCTTTCCTGCCGCCCCCCCTCATGCGCCGCAGGAAGATGGTGAACGCGGTGAGCCCTAGATAAGCCTCTGTTTTCCCGCCTCCGGTGGGAAACCACAGCAGGTCCACCAGCCTGCGCCCAGGATCTTCCGGATTGGCGATGGTGGGCAGGCACAGGAGAATGAAACCCAGTTGAAACGGTCGCCAGACATGGGATTCATCCATGGCCGGCTCGGGTGGACGCTGGTCAGCTGGCTTCTTCAACCAGGTGACCCTGGCGCGCTGGATCAACATGGCCCGGTTAGCGAGCTGAAATGCCTCCCGTACCTGATCATCCTCTTCAATCAGCCGGATTCCCTGTTCGATACGCGCGGCAACAACATCGCATTCTCTGATATTTTGCATGGCTATTTCCTGCAGATCAGGTGGCACCTCATCCGGCTTCAACCCTCGCAGCCAATCTCGATACAGGACGGGCAGAACCTGCAATCTATTTATAAGGTCATCTTTTACTGCATCTGACAGGAAGGACATTTCCAGGGCTTGAAAATGCTCCCGTGGATTGGGAGTGAGCTGCAGCAGCTCATAAGATGGGATCGCGCTCGTGCGTAACTGAGTTGCCGGCTCTCCCTCATGTGCATCCCACTCAACCCCACAGCCGTGACCCACGGCATATTCAGGCGCATGGCGGTACAGCAGTTCATTCTGGATGCGATCCGGGCGGGCGTAACCACCCTCCCGCCCGTGGCGCGCTATAAATACTGGTTTACCTGGATCGACAGACTCTACGGTTATTTCTGGCTGGAAGAAGCAGTAAGGGTCCAATCGGTTATTCCGGCTGACCCGGTGGGTGTTTAGCAGAGACAGGGTAACGATCCGTCGTTCTCCTCTGGCGCGCACCCGACTGAACAGGCCCAGGCCTATGACGATCGGGGTTGTCTGAGTTCTGGTCTGGTTGACATCCAGAACAATCGGTTTTACCTGCAACAATTGTCTTCTCCAGATGGAAGGTCTGTTCTCCTGCTTTTCTTCCAGGTAGACAGCTGCGCGAATTGTGATAGAGAGAATCTCACCGGCATTTGTGCTGAAGGTCAATCCAATCGAGGAAGGATTGGTGGCGGTTGCCATGAGTGTCCCGGTATCGATCTCGTCATCCTCTTCATCGGCAGCCTCTCCCGAGTCTTTGTCTTCTTCAGAGTCAATATCGGTGTCCGCCGGGAACAGAATACCGGTCAGGTAATATGAGGTCGGTCCCTCAGTCAGCTCTTCGTCAACCTGATGAGGACCAACCAGATCCTTTTTCAATTCTTCGACCAGATAGGCGCGAATATCCCGGTGGGTTGGTTCCATTTTCATCCCTCCAATGAAATATTTACCATACCGCGCAAACGTAAACCCAGGCAGAAGCCTGAACTGGAAAATGGCTCATGCACATTTTTGGGGTAAGGTGGCAGGATCTCCGTAACCACAGCCGCCACCCGCACTGTGCTCCAGTAGCTCGGGTAATGAAATTTTTTACCCCGGCTCAAATAATTCATCACTGTTCTGAGATCTTCATTGAACAAAAAAGATAACTGGGCGAGATCGGGAGAATCGAGCCCCGAGCTGATATGAAGCCTGATACGGTAGAAAAGGCGTTTTCCACCTGTCCTGTGGATATATAACAGGCTCCCGGGTCGGATGTTCTGCCAGATGAAATCCTGTGTTTCAAATGCACTGGTTGCATCTGATTGCACCCAGGTGCTCACTGGGGAGAGAGCATCAATGTCTCCCTGGTGACCGACCTCCATGAAATACCCGCCTGGCTGTCGCATCGCAACCACCCACCTGCGGCGTTTCTTCTTGCAGGGGACAGTAAAAATGTGCGCTGGCAGGCCATCCCGGTCCAGTGCAGAGAGAGCTTTTCTGGCTCGCGTGGCAGCCACGTACAACACCCGTGCTTCTTCAGCCGTATCACTGTCACCATTTGTGCGCTGCTCGGGTTTCAATACGACTACGTGGTTGAATTCTCGACCCTTGGCTGCATGAATAGTCGAAAGCGACACTTTTTCGACCGCCGGTTGCAGGTAGGCATCCGCTTCATCAGGCAAACGGGCGCCTCGGTACAATCTTATATGCAACTGTTCCACATTCAGATCAGGTGCATCTCTGCCTTCAACCCGCTTCAACCAGCGAAAAGCCTGGTCGGGTTCGGGTTGATGCGGATTGTCAACCAGATTGCACCAGCGCGCCCGGAATTCAGGCAGGGTGATGTGACTGTCAGGAAAAGTTCCCAGCACCCGCCCCAGCCAGGCAGGCAAACCCTGGTCCTCCGGTCTGGGCCGGATATAAAAACCGATCTCTCTGTATGAGAGCAGGGAAGCCAGTTGCAACATTTCCCCATTCGTCCGGCAAAGGATACAGACCGAATCATAAAGAGATTTCTTCAATTCCTGACCAGGGTGGATAGCAGAGCCAGCGCCCTCCAGGGTTTCAAGAAGCTCCTTCATGCCCGTCAGGGAGCGATCCCCATTCTTACTGTTTTGGATGATCCTCCTGGCTTTCTTTGCCAGTTCTGCAGGTTTTCCGGATGACCGATAATTTTCGGAGAGTTGCCTCTCCAGCAATCCATGGATCCATTCCTGGCGTTTTACCCACTCCAGCAGCTCCTGAGAGCTGAGCTTCTGCCCCTCTCCCCCCCTTGCAAAGCCGTAAATGGCCTGTGCTGGATCGCCCAGCAGGGTGAACCCGCCCGAGATACGGGTCAGCATGGCCTGCACCAGCCCGGCCCGTACACCCACCAAATCCTGGATCTCGTCTACGATTAAATGACGGTACTTTGCCGTAAGCCAGGATTCCAGACTGTCTGGATCAGACAACGCATCTACAGCCATCTGGATCCGTTGATCGTAGCCGGTTCCACTCAAATTTCGTTCCGGGTCAGCCGTCAGCAGCAGCAGGGTGGCAAAAGAATCAAAGGTGCGTACCGAGACGAAACGCAGGTCGTCATGTACCTGTGCATCGTGGATCAGTTTTCTGAGGCGATTCATGATCTCGCTGACCGCGGCACGGGAGAAGCACAACACCGCCAGCTCGTAAGGTTGCAGTCCCTGATATTCCACCAGATGAACAATACGGGCGATAACCGTGTGGGTTTTTCCTGTGCCGGGGGGAGCCAGCACCATCAATGGTAGATTCACAGGAGCTGTAACAATGGATTCCTGCTCAGGCGTCAAAGGGTATTCCATACTGGTATCATACAGCAAACAAATGGATTATGTTTGCCGAGATTGAAACAATTAAGAGCATTTATAAATTTAGCCTCAACGTGGTCGAATCATCGATGATTACCCGCAGCGGTGGACCAGGATTTACGAGCTG
>Ga0315289_10008443_pt1 | contig 14894 bp, 9 predicted proteins | sample YL17G11_40_MG_FD_203452 | JGI IMG/M metagenome (GOLD analysis project Ga0315289, IMG submission 203452) | Sediment microbial communities from Yellowstone Lake, YNP, Wyoming, USA - YL17G11_40 | ecosystem: Environmental > Aquatic > Freshwater > Lake > Sediment | place: USA: Wyoming | collected...
TCTCTCTCTCTCTCTCTCTCTCTCTCTCTCTGTGTTCTCTTCTCTTCTCTCTCTCATTTTACCTTGCCTACGTGGCGCAGCCACCGGCAGTGCCTGAAGACGTCGAGATCGGTGAGGTCCATGCCGGCGCAGCAGGCTTTGCTTGACCAAGAAGACGACGAGGGACAGAAGAGCCTTTCGGCGACGCTCGTCGTGCTCGATGGTGGCGCTCTTGTTGTCGTCGATGCCTCTCGCTCGAAAGCCGCCGAGAGCCAGCCCTCTCCTCGCCTCGGGGGCTTCGGGGACCCCAGATTGACTGCGCAGGGGGCGATCGGATGCTGCGTTATTCAGGCCTATGTCGCTGTCGTCGACAGAGAGAAGAAGAAGGAGAGAGGCGCGTTTCCTTTTGCTTTCTGAAGAGAGGTGAGGCGAGACATACATTTTTTTTTATTTCTTTCTTCGCCGTCGCTCTCTGCCTCGCATCAGAATTCACTCGATTTTCATTCTCTACTTTCTCTTCACTTCCAAGAAGTGGCTGCTCTCCGTTCCGTCGGTTTCTGGATCAGCAGGGAAGCGCAAGAGAAAGAGAGTGCACCACCTCCCGCGCACTCGCGTTGTCGCGCCTGCGCCTCCTTCGCGGCGGCGGCGCCGGGAGCTTCGGCGTCGCCGTCGTCATCGCCGGCCGAACAAGACCGCCGCCGCCGTCGTCCTTGTCGTCGGCTCCTCGACCTCGACCTTCTCCGACTCTGGCTCTAGGAGCGCTCTTCTCGTTCAGCCGCAGCGTCGTCTCTCCGACCAGATCGACGCGAAGAACGGCCCATTGCGTCGGGACGATGGCGGCAGCTCTGAGCGAGGGCGAGCCGGCGGGAGGCAAGAAGGCCGCAGAAGAAGGAGGAGCGGAAGGAGGGGCAGGAGGAGGAGCGAGTCCGGCCCTGGCTGGCGACGGCTCTGTCGGCCTCCTGCACTGGGAGCGGCAGCGCAGCGTTTGGGTCTCCGGCGAAAGGGCAGCTTTAGCTTCCTCGGAAGCAGAAGAAGGCGGAGAAGAGAAACGACCGCAGCAGCGGAATCGGGGCGGAGGAGGGGCGAGGGCGCCCGTCATCGACCCCGACGCAAACTACGACGACCTCCTCCTGACGAACGAGCCGTTCGAGGTCCCGATCCCGCTGCCGGAGATGGTGGACTTCCTCGTGGATACTTGGATCGACGATGGGCTCTATTGAGTTTCGAGAGCGGGGGGAGGGAGAGAGGAGGGGGAAGAAGTTTCCGTCTTCTCTCTCTGTTTCCTCTTCCTCCGTGTCTCTCTCTGTCTCCGTGCTCCCCGTTTCTATTGCGCCAGCCCTTGCATTTTCCTTTTTCACGTCTTTTTCTTGTAGAACTTTTGACGCTCTCCCTTTTTTTGAATGAAATTAGCAATGCTGCTCTTGAGTCTCTTTCGTTACCATTATTTAAATTATCCCTTTCTCTCTTCTTACCCCAACACCACCAAGCCCCCGCGCTCCCTTGGGGACAGCAGGAACGGCTCCACCTGCCACCCGGCGTCTTCTAAGGCCTCGTAAAAGGCCGGGCCGTCCCGCCGGGCGGCTGCCATGGCGCGGGAGAGGAGACGCTGCTGTTTTTCAGCACTGTTGTCGTGGGCGTCGCCGTTGCCGCTGCTTCCCTTAGTGTTCTTCTTCCTCGACTCGTTCCGCTCTCCCTGCTGCTGCTGCTGCTGCTCGAGAATCTCCGCCCGCGCGTGCGCGGCTGCAAGCACCCCGACGAGCGCGTCCCCCGCCCCCGCGTCTGAGAGGAGCACGAGGCGGAGGGAAGACCCGGGATAGTTCCTCTGCTTCGTCCTCGTCTCAGGGGCGACGCGGATGAGCAGAAACTTGTCGTTTCCTTCCGAGCGCCTGCTCAGGGCGTCGTCGAGCTCCCGCCTGGAGGTCAACCCGGCGTCCTCGAGCCTCGAGAGGCGCAGAGGCAAAAGGCCGCTCCCCGGGCGAGCCGGGAAAAGGAGGGGCTCGGCCGCTGCTATCGCCTCGGGCGAGGGCGCGCGAGGGGAGCAGGGCCCCGGGTCCCGACGCCACCGGCCGAGGCCGAATGGGCCCCTCCGCCCTCCGCCCTCGCTCCTCTCCTCCCCGTCGCCGCCCGCGCTCCTCGTCGCCTTCCTCCCGACCAGCCACGCCTCGGCGGCCAGCTCGGCGCGCTCCCGGTTCAGCGTGCGCAGGTGGACAGACTTGAGCTCCCTGGAGATGAAGAAGAGGTCGCCGGCGGCCAAGAGCGCGAGCAGCGCCGGCGGCACACCGCCGCCGAACGAGCGCCGGAACGCCGCCGAGGCCGACTTGGCCGCCGCCGCCGCCGCGGCCGCCGCCTCGCCCCCGGCCACCGCAGGAGCGGCACATGTAGCAGCAGCAGCAGCAGCAGCAGAAGAAGAGCCGGCCGAGGAGGCGGCCCCAGCTCTGGCGCCGGCAGCGGCGGCCCTGGCCCCGACGCGCCCCAGGACGCCGACGCAGAGCGCGAGCCCCGCCGTGTCGACGACCATCTGCTGCGCCTGCGCCTTGGCGGTGACGTCGGCGAGGTTCGCCCCGCGGGCGAAGCTCGCGCCGAAACTGGGCTGCGTCGAGATGTAGGTCGTGAGTCCGATGGCTTTTCCCACGTTGGCCGCCGCGGCGAGCGCCAGGAACCGCCGCGGGAACGCCGGCGTCGCTAGCTCGAGGCCCACGGACGCCGTGAACAGCACGCTCGTCGCGAAGCGGAACCGCTTTATGTCCGCGTCAAACGCCTCGCCGAACCTTGCCGCCACGCCCAACCGGCCGACACGGCCCAGTCCATCCTTGAGAAGCCAGTTTATCCCTGCCGCGGCCGGGAGAGATCGCGACGCGCCCACACCGACGGCGGCGAGCAGCGCCTGTGTCGCGAAGTTGGACAGCATCGACGAGCAGAGGCGGTGCGCCCCTCGCCAGCGGCAATACGCCCAGTAGTCGGGCGAGACCGAGGCAGGGTCCGGGAAGAAGCTGCGGCTGCAGGCTTCGAGGGCGCGGTCGAGGGAGCGGGAGGCGAGGCGGAGCTTGTTCTTTCTCGCTTCGCTGGAGCAGGGGCCTTGCTGCTGCTGCTCGCTTTCTCCTCCTCCTCTCTTTTCGCTTTCTTCTTCCTCCTCGCCCTCCAGACAGACGACCTTGTTGCCGTTCCAGGCGTAGCGCCTCTCCAGGCACTGCTGCTGTTGCTGCTGCTGCTGCTGCTGCTGATGCTTCGAAGTCATGGTCGCTGGCTGCTGGTGCTGCCTCCTCCTGCCACTGTCGCCGCCGCCGCCGCCGCCACTGATGCCGCCTCTCCTGCTGCCGCCGTTGCTCCCGCTGACTTCAAACCCCAGGGGCAAGACCTCGACGCCTTTTTTTCGCGACGATGACGAAGATGAAGATGACGAAGACGCGCCGGTCTCTAACGTCAGGGACGCGAAGCAGGCAAATGTCGCTCGTCGAGGAGGAGGTCCTGAGGAAGAAGAGGTAGAGCAGCCGTCGCCGTGGCCGGCTTGTTCAGACGAAGAATTCGAATTCGACATCCAAGCGAAGCCAGCCCCCGCTCCTCGAGCAGTTCTATTGGTTCTCCTTCGGCTAATGCGTCCGAAAGAAGTCGCTCGTGACGATGAGTGCACTAGAATCGGAGTACGAGAAGCGTCGACGAGTTCGAAAGCGAGCGCGGACGTTGATTTCATCGGAGCACTGCCGGAATTGTCGTCGTCGTCGTCGTCGGCGACGTTGATTGACCGCGCCTGCCTCATTTCGATAACGCGTTGCCGGTCGCTTTCGACCCTCGGTTGCGTGATATGTGACTTGAGCAAATGTCTCGGTGCATCAGGACGCGAAACGAAGCTCAAAATCAATGCAACGTTCTATCTCGGAGAAAAAGAAAAAATATGAAAAACTTCAATCTGACAGACTATTTTGTTTTGTTTACTCAAGCCCCCCCCCCCCCCCTACACACACACACACCTCATTCACACACACACCTCATTCAAAGCTTGAGCGAGTACGATCCGGCCTGCATCAGCGGGTGCGCCAGGTACGCTCCCAGGGTCACGACGGCGATCGCGATGTACGGGGCTCGAGCCCACTCCCTCCAGTAGTCCTTTGGGAGCTGCTGCCGCCCGTCGAGGATCGCCGCAAAGGGCACCACGCTCGTCCTCGCCTCCACGGCGTCGAACGCCGCGCCGTGCTTCCTCCGCAGGCGGTAGTCCCCGTGCGGCATGGCCAGGAAGTGGTGCGCGCAGAGCACGGCCGAGGTGGCCACCATGAACGACGAGCCGATCCACAGCGTGTGCGCTGCGCACCACAGGAGCTGGCCCCACGCCTGCGGGTGCCGCGTGATCCGCGCGACGCCGGTCTCCCACAGGTGCAGCCTCGGCTCGTCGACCGCCGCGACCTCGAGAAGGTTGAACGTGGAGGGATAGAGCAGGAAGAACGAGACGTAGTTCGCGGCCCAGAGCAGCGGGTGCAGCGCCGGGGAGCCGCCCCGAACGTCCCAGAGCGCGACGCCGTCGTAGCGGTGGTTGATGAAGTAGGCGACCGAGGACGCCGCCAGGGGCAGCGAGACCCCCGCGAAGAGCACGCGCCAGGCCCGGGGACCGATCGCCGCCTCGCCCCAGGGGCGCAGGAAGGCCAGGCCGGAGTGCACGGCGGCGAAGGCCGAGAGCTGCAGCACCATCGCCGCCGTCGAGTCGCCGCCGGCGGCGCCCTCGAAGGCGCGCACCCAGCCGCGGGCGAGGCCCGTGTCCGGGCTCAGCCAGGCGAACCATAGGATGATCATGACGACAGTGAGCTCGGCGCCGAAGAAGAGCCAGCGAGGGAGGGACTGCGCGGCGAGGTCGAAGAGGGCGGCGTCCTCTCCGACGAGCTGCTGGACGGCGGAAGAAGAGGAGGTCGAAGAGGAAGAGGCCGACGCCGCCGTCGACGAATCTTCGCCGCCGCCGTCGTCATTGCTTGTCGGTGCCGCACGAACGGCGCGGGAGGTTCGGCGCTTCGCGTCGCGGTGAGCGGGTTTGGAAGACCGCGAAGCCTTCGTGACGATTGGAATGCGCGCGACAGAGGGAGTGCTGACACGAGCTGGCGCCGGAAGAGGTGCTCGAGCGAGAGTCGCCATGGCCTTCAGAGGCGTCGCCTTGATCGACGACGACGGCGGCGTCGACGAGAGGCGAAGCATTGTTTTCCTTCCTTTTTTTCGTTTGGAACGCGGGGCTTTTGCGGTGATAGCTAGAGGATGTTTGTGCACTCAGCTACAGTGTTTGTGCACTCAGCTACAGATGATCTTCAGATTTGAAATGGGAGCAGAACGAACGAATGCTCGGTCTCGGAGAGAAGAGAAGAAGAAGAGCTAGATTCTCAGAAAGGTTGTGACCGTGAACGCAGCAGATGTCTCGAAGAAAAAAAAATAGTTTCTCAATCGAGTCGAAAATTGTTTTTCAACGCGCGTTGACTCGCCTCTTTCTGCTTGTCGCGATGACTCGATGATCAGTTTCTGATAAATAAGACATCATCTACAAACGACCCCGGCGAAAGAGAGAGCTTCGGGCACAAAGATGGAGGCACCAGACGCGGCAGAGAACGAGGCCTCATCCCCGTCGCCCAACGGCTGCTCGACCTCGTCCTCCTTCCCCCTCCTCCCTCCTCTTCTCCTCCCTCACCTCCCTCCGCACCTGCGCCCGCCCCCGCCGCCCCTCCGGGCCGCGCGCCTCCTCGACCTCCCCGACGACCTCCTGCTGCTTATCATGGCCCCGCTCGACCCCCTGCCGGACCTGTTCTCCCTGCGGAGGACCTGCCGACGCCTCGCGGAGCTCGGGACGGCGCCGGAGCTGTCGCTGCTGGTCGTGGCCGCTGGCGGCGGCGGCGGCGGCGGCGGCGGCGCGGGAGAAGGAGAGAGACAGCCGCCCCTCTTGCCCTTCCCGCGGGGGCACCGGGCGCGCTCCTGCCACGAGACGCTGGCGTCGGCCGTGGCTGCCGCCCGCCCAGGGGACACGGTGCGCGTCTCTCCGACGAGGGCGACGGGAGGAGAGCGGGGGCGGGCAGAGCGAGGCGACCGCTTCCACGAGCTCTCGCAGCCCGTTCACGTTTCCTCTCCCTTGCTGATCCGCGGCTGCGGCCCCGGGCCCGAAGATACCGTTCTCAGGGAGTCGTTCTCGGCCTCGGAGGCGCGAAAATTCCCCTCCGAGGCTGCCGCGCTCCGCTTCTCGGCCGCTGCCGTCCTCGAGAACCTCACCGTCGTCGTCGCCGCTCCCCGGGGGCCCCTCGGATGCGCAGCAGCGGCGGCGACGGCGGCGGCGGCGGTCCATCATTCGAAGGGGGCCTTGCTCGTCTCCAAATGCTGCCTCGTCAGCTACGTCGGCGCCCTCCCGCACCTGCACGCCCCGCTGGCGACGAGCGCCGTCGGCCGCGAGGGAGGCAGCGGCAGCGGCAGCGGCGGCGAAGGACGGGCAGCGAGAAACGTCCTCCGCGTCGAGGAGACGAGGGTCAGCCGGCGGCGGAGCGGCGGCCTCGGCGGCGGCCTCTGCGGCGGCGCCGCAGTCCGGGCGCGGGGCTCGGGCGCCCTGGCTTCCGTGCGGGCCCTGCCCCTGCCGTGCGGGGGGGTCCTGCTCTGGTGCGAGGTCGACGCGGACGAGGGGGGGGGCGCCTCTGCCGCCGCCGGAGGGGCAGAGGGGCTCCCGAGGGTCGGCGGGGGAGGAGGAGGAGGAGGAGACGAGGGGTTCGTCGACGCGCTGCCGACGGCGGCAGAGGTCAGAGAAGCTGCCGTCGCAGCGGCAGCGAAAGCGAAAGCGGAAGCGGCGGCAGCGAAAGCGCAAGCGGCGGCAGCCGCTGTGCAGGCTCCCGCTCCCCCCGCGTTCCTCCTCCCACTCAGCTGAAAGAGCTCAACGCGTTTATGTTTTGCATTTGTATTGTGTTGTAAATCATGGAAAACTAGGGAAGGAAAAAAACGCCTGCGTTTCTCTTCTTCACTCCTCGCCGACCTTGATGACCTGCTTGCCCCTCGAGTGCCCCGCCTCGAGCTCCGCGAAGGCAGCGGCGGCCTCCTCGAGCGGCCTCACCGCCGCGACGACCGGCTTCAGCTTCCCCTCTTCGATCAGCCTGTTGAAGACACTCTCGAGCTTCTCCCCGGCGTCCTTCACCGAGAGGATCGTCACCGAGTAGGCCGGCCCTCTGCCCAGGAGGGCGTTGAAGAAGCCTGCGGCGACGCTCGTCGCGGAGGTGCCCGAGTTGAGGATGGACGCGAAGCGGCCCCCGAGCTTTTTGGTCTTGGTGGCCGCGAGCGCGTCGGCCTCCGTCGCGCCTCCCATCACGTCGACAGCGACGTCGAACGGCGCCGAAGCGGCAAACGTGTTTTGCAGGGTCTTGCCCGCAACAGTGTAGTCAAAGGCCTCCGAGGCGCCCAGTTCCTCGCGGGCGAACGCGACGTTCTTGGGGCCGCAGGTCCCGACGACGGTTCGGCAGCCGAACTCGCCGCGCGCGAGCTGCACGGCCAGCGAGCCGACCCCTCCCGCCGCGGCGGTCACCAGCACGCGGTCGGAGCCCTTGACGGCGGCGGAGCGCAGCGCCTGCAGGGCCGTGAGCCCCGCGAGCGGCAGCGACGCGGCCTGCTCGAACGAGAGAGCCGCCGGGATGGCCGCGAGCTGGGACTCCGGCACCGCCACGAACTCCGCGAGCGTGCCGTTGGGGTCGGTGGCGGATTTGATGCCGTAGACCCGGGCGCCCGCGGCGAAGCGCTGGGAGCCCGAGGGAGAGGCCTCGACGACGCCGGCGACGTCGGCGCCGGGGACCATCGGCGTCTTCGTGAGGAATTTCCCAAGGTCCCCGCGCTTCAGCTTGAAGTCGATGGGGTTGATCGAGGCGGCGACGACGCGGACGAGGACTTCGGTGGGCTTGGGGACGGGCTTTGGGGCGTCGGTGACGAGCTATTTTGTTTTTTTGGGGTAAGAGAGAGAGAGAGAAAAGAGCGGAGGTCGAGGTCGAGCTGGAGAGTGTCTCTTTTTGTTGATGCTCTGAAAAAATTTTCTGAGGCATTCGACTTTCCTCTCTCGCTGTTTCTGCCCTCTGCCTGGCCTTTTCCGTACCTCGAGAGGCGCACCGACGGTTGCATAGCGGATGGCGCGCATCGTGTGACTTGAAGAGGGAAGGGGGAAAGGGGGAAAGAGCTGAGCGAGTGGAGCGGAGAGAGGAGGAAAGAGAAGGGGGTGACGGAGGAGAAAAAGAGTGAGAAAAAGCGAACGCTCTCTTTTGGCCGGCGTTTGCTTGACGTCACGCCTCACTGCTTCTTTCCCCTCATTGCTCGGAAGGAGGAAAGAAAAAAGCAGGCGCGCCTCCTTCAAGGCGCGCATTTCCCGCCCTCTCTCGGGGCCCTTGCTCGGCCCAGAGGGAACGCTCGCGATCTTCCCGCCTCAGCAGAGACGCTGCGCAGAGACGCTGGGCCCTTTGAAAGCCAAGAGCGCGGCCTCATTTGAATCTGCGCGTCTCTGGGCGTCAGCAATCAAGCCGATTTTCTTCTTCAAAAGCAAAAAACCATGTTGACAGCTCGCGTCCTAGCGGTCGACTGCTCGTCTTCCGCGGGCTCCAGGTGATTAGATGACATTGTCAATGCGTGATTTCAGCAGAGAGCAAGCCAATCGGTCATCTCGACGGTAGTGCTGAGGCTCGTGTCGGCATCGCGTTGTTCTCATTCAACGATGTTTTTTTTTCTCAGCGATGCGAAGGCCCTGCAGGCGACCGACCGAGTAGCGCCCCCCATCAAAAGAAATCGCCCCCTCTCCTCAGCCCCTCCAGGGCCTTCCCTCGTGCCTTTCGAATCGCTCACGGAGAGAGAAATCACAATTGATCCAACACCGACACAAAACAAAACGAAAAACGACTCACATAACAGCGCCCGGACCTCGTCGCAGGACGAATCCATCGAGCCGACTTCGGCGGCGGCGCCCCTCGCCAAGGCAACCCCTCGGCGCGCCTCTGCCGCCGCCTCGTTCTTCGGCGCCCTCTCGTCCTCCCGCCGAGCGGGGGGCAAGAACGCGGCTGCCTCTCCGTCCAAGCTCGTCCTCCCTGGAGAAGACGGACCTGAAACCTCCGAGGCTGCAACGGCGACGGCATCGGCGGCGTCGGCGGCGATCCCTCGCCGCCCTCGCAGCAGCAACGGCGGAGCCGTCGCCGCCGCCGCCGCCGCCGCCGCCCCTCCCTCAGCGTGCCCGTCGCCGTTGCCGTCGCCGTCGCCCGCTGCCACCCCTCCCAGCTCCCTCCGCGGCCGCCCTCCTCTGCACTCTCCCGGGCGAGGGGGCACCTCCTTCCTGGGCCTGTCCCCGAGGAAGAGGTTCAGCTTCGCTGGAGGAAACGCCGGAGGAGCGGGGAACGGGAACGCCGTCAACAACGGAGACTCTGCCGCTGCGGGCGAGCGCGACGCCGCCGACGACGCCCCGCAGCAGCAGCAGCAGCAGCAGCCTCCCCCTCCCTCCGCCTCCGCCTCCCCTCCTCCGCTCCTCGTCTCGTCCGCGATCGCCGCGGCCACCACTGACGACATCGAGTTCGGCGCGCTCTCCGCCGCGGCGGCCGAGAGGCTCCGCGCCGCGGCGAGGATCCGCGCGAGCCTGGAGGACTTGGACTGGGCCCTCGAGTCGCTCGCGGCGGGCCCGCTGGCGAGGGGCGGCGGCGCGGCCCCGAGGAGCGCTTCCTTCACCGCCGCCGCCTCGACCACGGGGAGCGGCGAGGGGGCGGCTCCCTACACGCCCGGCGGGTGGAGCTACCTCGCCGCGGCCGGGGCCGGCCCCTCTTCCTCATCCTCCTCGACCTGCGGCCCCCTCTTGCAGGCCCCGCGGCTCCAGGGGCACTCCTCCCAGGGCTCTCTGCTGCAGCAAGGGCAGCAGCAGCAGCAGCGGCAGCAGGCGCCGCCGCAGACGCCCACGACCATCCTGGGCAGGGACATGTGGTTGAGCCTGCTCGAGGCCGCGAGGAAAGGGGCCGCGAATAGTTCCTCCTCGTTCTCCTCCTCCTCCTCGTCGTCGGCGAGGATGAGGAGCAGCAGCGGCAGCGGCGGGCTCCCGCCTCTCCCGACTTGCACCTCGCTGCACCCCTCGGCCTCAGCCCCGGCCCTCGCGGCCCTCGCCTCCGCCGCCGCCGACGGCGGCGGCGGCGGCGGGAACGCGGGAAGCAGCGCAGCCGCCTTTTCGTTCCCGCAGACGCCTTCCCCTTCCCCACCCCGGACGAGGAGGCAGCCCCTGCGGGCGTTTGGCCTCAAGCCCGGCGTCCCGTCTCCTTCCCCTCAGGGCGCCGCCGCCAGCTCCTGTCCCCCTTCGAACACCTCATCCTCTAGGAGCCTGACCGGAGACGGAGCAGGAGGTCTGCCGTCGGAGAGCGGCGAAAGCGGCGTCTCCGACGGCGCCGCCGAGGGGGACAACGACGACACCGTTGCCATCAACCTCAAAGCCGCTGCCGCCGCTGCCGCTTTCGCCGCTTCCCCGTACTCGCCTCCGCGCGCCCCCGCCGTCGCGCTGCCGGCCTCACCGTTCAAGGCCGCCGCGTCGGCGTCGTTCACCGCTTCGTTCGCGCAGCAGCAGCAGCAGCAGCAGCAGAAGGAGCAGCAGTCGAGAGCGCCGGCGCTGCTGCGCCGCAACGCCTGCCTCGCCGGCGCCGCGCTGTGCCTCGCGCTCGCGCACGCGCGCCTCCTGTCGTCGCTGGCCGCCGCCGTCGCCGCCGATCCGCGTCCCTTCCTGGGCACGCTCGCGGCCGTGGCCCTCGTGATCTTCTCCGGCGCGCTCGACGACCTCAAGCGGGGCCTCTGGCTCGCCGGGCGCCTCTTGCTAGACAGGCTCCGCGCGCTCTCGCGCTCGCCCGCCGCGGCCGCGCCGCTCTCCGTCGCGCGCCGCCTCGTCGCCATCATCGACGGGCTCGGCCTGCTCCCGGTGCTCCTCGCCCGCCTCGAGACCGAGCTCGCCTGCGTGCGCGCCGACATCTACTCCATCAGGCTTAAGGCCGACTGGCTCCCGGACAGGAAGCGCAAGGCGGCGCAGCATGACCCCGCCGACGCAGCGCTGCCGCCGATGAGCGCCCCCGCGCATAACGTCTCCGTGCAGACCCTGGCCCGCAGGGCCGAGCGGGCCGCTGCCAACGGAAGCAGCAGCGGCGGCGGCGGCGGCGGCGGCGGTTTGGGGTCTGCGCTGGCCGCTGCGGCCGCGGCGAGCGCGGCGAGGAGGGCCTTCTCGGCCGCCAACGCCGCCGCCGCCGCCGCGGAAACGGACGAGGAGTGAGCGAGTCCCCCTCCCCCCTCTTTGACTTTGCTTCCTTCTTTTCCGTTCGATTTCATTGGTTTTCTTTCAAAACTTCACTGCTCTTTCTTTTTGATTTTTTTGAGCGCGAGATCGCGCGGTGATACATTTTTATAGATTATCATTTGCATCACTTTCAGCAACACTGGAATTCCTTTTTTTCACTGCTTTTTCTCGCTAGCTTGCAGCGTCCTTCGCTTTCCCCCTGCTTCTCCGTGCTTGTCCTTTTTTTGATCCCCCCTCTCGAGAGTGTAAATAAACCCAACAACAACAAATGCTTTGTGTCTGAAACGAGAGAGAGCCTCTCTCTGAAGTGGGGCTAATACTTTGACAATGATGAAGACAACGAGAAAGAGAAAAGAGAAAAAGAGAAAAAGAGAAAAAAGAAAAGAACTATGGAGCGCTTCCTCCTCCTCAGTTGCTCCCGCTTTCTCCCCCACCGCTTCCACCCCCGCCCCCGTTATTACTCTTTCCACTCGCCGAAGAAGAAGAGGAAGAAGCGGCCGCGCTCGCGCTCCTCGCCGCGTTGACCCGCAACGCCCTCGCGACGACGGGCGTCAGCCCGAGGGTGATCGGGGCCCTCACGGGGAAGAGCGCCTTATTCGCGACAAAGGCCAGAGCGAGGCTCGAGCCGCGGCCCGACAGAGCGCGCGCGAGCCAGTTGCGGTCGTCGTCATCGTCGTGATGCTGATGCTGGCCAGAGGGAGACGCAGCTGCTGCTGCTCCCGCTCCCGCTGCTGCTTCCCCAGGGAGCTCCGCCGCCGCCGCCGCCCCTCCTTCTTCTGCAACTTTCTTCTCTTTCTTCTCCCCCATGAGCCCCCAACCGCGGAGGAACTTGTCGACTTTCACTCCCCTCTCGACGGCGACGTAGCATGCTATTTTGTTTTTTTATGTGTTTTGCGCGAGAGAGGTTTCTTTCGACGTGAAAGATGCCTCGTCTTTCCTCCCTTGCACTTTTTTCTTCACCTATTTCTTCCCTTTCCTCTTACCTCCGAGCCCCGAGAAGTAGACCGCAAAGTGGACCCCTACGGCGACTTTGCCGTACTTGCGGAACATCTCGCGCGTTCTCGCCGCGTAGCTGCTCATTTTCGCTCTGTCGCGAGGCGTGCAACAGCGAGAGAGAGGCCCGGAGAGAAAACAGTCGAGGTTGAGTTTTTCCCCCCCTTGGTTTTCTCTTTTTGCTCCGAGAGCTTCGATCGCCTGCTGCCTCCTTCGAGGCCTTTCACGACCTCGGGCGTGTCTTCGCTCCACGCGGCAAGCTGGAAGAGACCTTAATACTTCCCGTCGGAGGCTGGAACGGACCGGAGAGGGCGTCGGAGTGCGTGCCTTGCGCTGCTGAGTTGATCGGGATGGAGAAAAAAGGCGACGGCGATGGTCGGCGTCAAGCCGGTTCTGTACGAAGTTCGGAACACGCCATCCGGTTTATCAGAATTTGTTTTCTTCTCTGTCGATCGCCTTCATCTCTCCCGCTCACGAAGGCCTGCTTTAAAGCCCGCCACCAAATTTATTTCTTTCCATCGGTCTCTCGCTGAGTCACATCGACATCTGCGCTCCCCCTCTGGTCGAGAAGGCAGCGGTGAAAGAGGAGTGGGTGAAAGAGGGCTTCCCTCTCCTCACCTTTTCCATCCCTCATCTTCGGCGCCGCCGTTTCCTTCGAACCTTTCTTTGCCCTCAGCGAGGGTTAGAAAAAAACGCGAACGATGGGCACCGCCGAGGCCGCGCGCGTCTTCACCGAAGCCCTCGTCAATGGCGAAGGAGCCCACGATGAGGACGAGACCGACCCGTCCTCCCGCTCGTCTCCTCACTACCCGGACTCGGCGGTCAGCTTCGACAGCCTTGCTCTGCGGGGGCTCACAGTGCTCTCCTCGTCCCCGGGGCACGTCCGGTGCCTGATGCCCGTCACGAGAGAGAAGACCAACCGCTACGGGACCCTGCACGGGGGCTGCATAGCGACGCTGGTCGACGTCATCGGCACTTCTTCGATTTTCTCGGTCTCGCCCGAGAGCGGCGTCTCTCTGCACATTTCGGTGGATTACCTGTCCCCTGCCCCGGCCGGGAAGAACGTCGTCATAGACTCCAAGGTGGTCCGCGTGGGCCGGACGATCGCCGTCGCCAACGTCGTGGTGGAGAGCGAGGGGGACGGGCGAGTGCTCGCCCAGGGGAGGCACCTCAAGCACGTCGGGTCGCCCGACGCGAGCAGGGTGCACGGCGCGCCCTCGCGCCCGGCCGCCGCTCCGGGGCCGACGGCGCTTTCCAGGCTCTGATGTTTTTATTTTTTCGACCCTAAAAAAAAGTGGCGACTTTTCGGCGCGGGGCGGCTTCTGCTTCCCGAGGGGTCAAGCGGAGAGCAGGAGACAGGAGAGGAGGGAGAAGGAGAGAAACCGTAAAGTGTATTTTTAGTACTGTTCAATAAAAAGATATTTACTTGCTCTCTCCCTCCCTCTCATTCTTTTTCCTTTCCTTTTCGGCCCTACCAGATACGATGGGAACCAGAACCCTTAAATCGCGGGTTGAGAATGTTATCTATCCCAAGTGAACGCGGAGCGCAAACATGAGAAGACGCGACACAAAATGGTCGACAGTACTTTCTCTCTTGAAACAAAATTGAAACCGAAGAAAAGAAAGACAAAAAAAACTCCCCTCTCTATTCCCCGAGGGCGCAGGTAGACTCGTGGAAGCTGAACGCGTCGGCGCTGCCGGCCTTGTGCGCGGCCCTGCGCGCGAAGTAGGAGCCCGCGCACTGGCAGTCGGCCGCGGCGAGCGCAGCCGGAAGGGCGGCGACGGCGGCGGCTCCGGCGGCGTTGTTGGCATCGGCGGCGGGTTCGTTCTCTGCGGCCGCCGCAGCTGCGACGAGTCGGCGGGCTGCCGGCGTCGAGGGCTTCGAGGAAGCGATCCAAGCGACCTCGGTGACGGCGGCGGCGACGGAAGCATCAGCGGCGCTGCAGCTGTCGTCCTCGGCTGCGCCAAAGCGATGGCGGAGAGGCGGGGACTCTCCTCCTGCTGGGGCGACTGCAGCACCGGCAGCAGCGGCGCCGCCGCCGGCCGTCAAAGGCGGAGAGTAGAGGGATTTCCGCCCGCCCTCCCCTCCGTCGCAGGCATCCGCGCCCTCAGAACCACCGTTCCCCCCGCCCCTGCTCCTCCTCGAGACCACAAAGGCGCCGACGAGCAGGGCCGCGGCGGCGAGCCCCCCGACGGTGCCCCCGACGACGGCGGCGGTCGAGGCCGACGATTTCTTCGCCCCGGCCTCTCCCCCTCCCGCGCCGGAGGCTTCCCCGAGCATCGAATAAAGAGAGGAAGGCGAGGGGGCGGCCAAGGGGCTGCCGGCGGGCTTCTCGATGATCCCTTCGTCAAAGTCCCCACCGGCGGGCTCCTCGGCAGAGGCGGAAGACGCCGCCCCGGCGCCGGCACCGGCGCCCCTCAAGGCGCTCGACTTGGACGAGACGACCTTTTTCCTGTCTTCCCCGCCCGCGCCTTGCCGCTGCCCCCGCGCCTGCGCGGCCATGACTTTCGGGTCGCTGTTGCTTCCGGGTCCTCGCCAGATCGCGTCGGGGTCCGCGTCCTCGGCGTCCCTGGCGGCCTGCTGCTGCTGCTGCTGGCTGCGGGCCGTGTCCCCCGAAAACCGCACCAGCTGCTTGGGCCTCTCGGCGACGGTGAC
>Ga0315289_10008444_pt1 | contig 14894 bp, 9 predicted proteins | sample YL17G11_40_MG_FD_203452 | JGI IMG/M metagenome (GOLD analysis project Ga0315289, IMG submission 203452) | Sediment microbial communities from Yellowstone Lake, YNP, Wyoming, USA - YL17G11_40 | ecosystem: Environmental > Aquatic > Freshwater > Lake > Sediment | place: USA: Wyoming | collected...
CTTTCAATTATAGCTTTTATAGGCTACACATATATGCATCGCCTACAAGCATTAAAGATGGTTGACACCTAATCTATATCCGATAAATCATTTTTATTTAAATAAAAATTATTTCATATTCTATTATAAATATTATATACCTTGCACATTTTCGATGGTCAAGTCATTTTTAATTGAGATGACCTCCTTGAATTTCATTACGACAAGAGTGATATCGTCATGCTGAGGTATTCCCTCTGTGAACCTGTTGATTTCTTTCATAATAGTTTCAATAATTAGTTCAGGGCTCTTATCCACATTTGCCTGAAGGATATTAATAAATCTATCTTGTCCAAATTCTAATTCATTAGTATCTCTTGCTTCAATGACACCATCAGTATAAAAGACTAAAATATCATTCCTCTTTATATCCAATTCTACTTCTTCCATTATATCAAATGTCTCTCCAACGACAAGTCCCAGCGCTATTCCTTTAGGTATCGAAAGATAAGGTTGATTACTTTCAACATTAATCATTATGAGAGGTTCATGACCTGCTCTTGCATAACGAAGTTTCATATTTTTAAAATCAATAACCACATAATTCATTGTAATAAAAACAGACTCTTTTGTATCTTTATAGATTTTTTCATTTATTCTTTTTAAGACTTCTTTAGGAGAACTGATACCAATGGCATCTGACCTTAATATAGTTCTGACCATTGTCATAACTAATGCACCCGGGATTCCTTTCCCTGAAACATCGGCAATAACCACTCCCAACTGCGAATTATCAACTTTAATATAATCAAAATAATCGCCACCGATTTCTAATGCGGGATTGAAATAAGAAGCAATGTCAACACCTTCGATTACAGGACAGTGACGGGGGAGAAGAACATTTTGAAATTCCTGTGCTATTTTTAATTCCTGCTCAAGTCGCTCTTTCTCTGTACTATCATGATATAATTTAACCATATCCGTAATAACAGCAGCAAGGTCAGCTAATGACTGTAAGATGCTTGTATCACTTTCTGTAAAGACTTGATTCCCTCTTTTATTTAATAGTCCAAAAACGCCTAATATCTCGTAACGGACTTTTAATGGAACAAGAATGAGTGAGTTGATCGTTATAAAATTAGTTGTAAGTTTTGGAATTCTTGGGTCATTCTGGGCATTATTAATTACCATAACTCGACCTGTCTGTGCTACTTCACTTAAGACGCCTTCACCCATCTTTATTTTCTCATGCTTAAGTCTTTCTTGTAGATATTTTTTCTTTGTGAGAATATAACCGGGAACAGAATGTAGGGGTGGAAACATTCCGTGAACTACTTTTGCTGAAAGTGAGGTTTTATCTTCGTTAAAAAGGAATATGGCACCTGCTTCTGCTTGAGTATAATCAACAATAAAATCAGCTATACTTTCGAGTGTCTTTTCAAAATCAACAATGTTCGAGACTTTTTCACCCATCTTACTGACAAAATCAAGTATTGCCTTACGCTCTTTTTCGCTCGAATCAAGAGAATCCTCTAATTTTTTCAACCGCTTTTTAATAGCAAGCAACCAGACAGAAAACAAAACAATTATTGATATAATTACTATCCAAACTTTAGCTATCATTTTAAGTTATCTACTATCTTTTATAAAATAAAATATCGATATTATAGTATATATCTTATAAAAATAAATTACAAGTCAATAATAAATATATTTGTTTATAAATGAATATTTAGCTTTTAGGAAAAAACTTATTTCCCTGAGAAATTGTATCTATTAATAATGGATAATGATTTTTCTTTATCTTTGATAAGCTGAGATTTTAGTTCCTCTGGAGACTTAAATTTTTTCTCACTTCTTAATCTGCAAATAAAAGAGATTTTCAATGATTGACCATAGATAAAATTGTTAAAATTAAATATGTGTATTTCAATAGTAAGAGATTGGCTATTAAATGTTGGTTTTTTCCCGATGTTCAGCATTCCAAACATTTCCTTGTCGTTCATATTGACCCTTGCAAGATAAACTCCACATTTTGGTAAAAGCTTATTATCTCTCATCCTGAGATTTGCTGTAGGAAAACCAAGACTTTTCCCACGTCCACAACCTTTCTCAACTATTCCTGTGATAGAATATTCCCTTGCAAGCATCTGGTTAGCTAAGGGAATTTTACCATCTAATAATAGTTCCCTGATTTCTGTACTGCTTACTATTCTACCATAAAGACTGACAGGGTCGACAACTTTAACTTGAAAACCATAATGCGAAGCTAATTTTCGAAGAAGAAATAAATCACCTTTAGCATCTTTACCAAATCGAAAATCATATCCGGCAATCACACATTTAATATTCATTTGCTTTAGTAAAAAATTGTTAATAAATTTTTCAGGCGTCTGATTTGATAATTGTTTGTTAAATGGAATCATAATTAAAAAATCTAAACCGAAATCTCTTAACAAATCAATTTTCTCATTATCGTTCAAAAGTGGGGGAGGCGAGTAGGCTGGGGCAAGTATCTGTAATGGGTGATTTGTGAATGTGAGCATAGCACTTTTTGTATTATTTATCCTGGCACAATTTATTGTGGATTCAATTAATCTTTTATGACCAATATGGAGTCCATCAAAAACACCAATAGTAATACTCAGATTTGTTTCTTTTAATCTTGAATGTGCAATTTGTTCTATGTATTTTATGATTTTCATATAGCTTTTTTAGATTAAAAATTATGATTACATCATTAAAAATAAAACTTAAAACAAATTATATGCAACATAAAAAATTATATCTATTCGTATATTGACTTTATCTATTAACATTTAGTATAAGAATACTCTTAAAATTAACTTTCGTGAGGTAGAACAGGCATCTTGCCTGTTCTATGGATAGACAAGGATGTCTATCCTAACAATAAGCAAAGATGATAATATTAGGAATAGATACATCAACAAAATGTGGTAGCGTCGGATTGATTTCTGAAGATGAAACCTTTGGTGAGATACGGTTAAATGTGAATGTAACTCATTCCGAGAGATTATTGTCAATAATTGACAATTTATTAAAATTGACAAAAATCTCTTTAAATGACTTAACAGCTATTACAGTCACGAAAGGTCCCGGTTCTTTCACAGGTTTAAGGATTGCTTCAAGTATTGCTAAGGGTCTTACATTTTCGAATCAATTACCGTTATTATCTTGCTCAACTCTTGAGGCTTTAGCATGTAACATTAATTATTCATCATATAAAATTTGTCCAATTTTAGATGCCAAAAGAAATGAAGTTTATACGGCTCTTTTTGAGAGTAAAGGTTCTGATTTACCTAAGAGACTGACCGAAGACGTTGCGATAAAACTATCTGATTTTTTAAAAAATATTAATGAGGATACTATTTTTCTTGGTGATAATATAAATAATTTCCAAAATGAAATAAAAGATATATTAGGTAAGAAAGCACATTTTGTCTTCAGAGATAAAAATCAAATCTCGGCTATAAATGTTGCATATATTGGTTTGACAAAAATAAAAAAAGGTGACATAGAAGACCCTGTTGCATTTGCTCCTATTTATTTAAGGAAATCAGATGCAGAAATAGCTTTTAAAAATAAAAATTCAGATAAAACTTGACTTATTTGAAATAAATCTAAAAATCATACTTCAATTTTAAATAAAAATAATTAATTTATTGTAGTAGTGTGATTTATCACAATCAACGTCGCATAAATGCGACCGCTACTAATGTCTGTGTCCTCTACATAAAAATATTCTTTTAGAGAGCAAGATGAGAACACAGGACTAAAAATATCTTTAGGACGAGGAAAAAAATGAAGAAGAAAGGTGCTGAAATAGTTATTGATGCCTTGATAAGAGAAGGTGTCAAGGTAATATTTGGTTACCCTGGTGGAGCTGTTATTGATATCTTTGATGTATTAAACAAATCACCTATACGATTTATATTAACGCGACATGAACAGGGAGCCGCTCATGCCGCTGATGGATATGCGAGAGCGACTGGTAAAGTAGGTGTTTGTATGGCAACTTCAGGTCCAGGAGCAACTAACCTCGTAACAGGTATTGCAACTGCCTTTATGGATTCTATTCCTATCGTGGCTATAACAGGGCAAGTCCATACTTCTATGATAGGTAATGATGCCTTTCAGGAAGCAGATATTACAGGAATTACTCGTCCTATAACCAAACACAATTATCTTGTGAAAGACGTTGTGGAATTGCCGAGGATAATAAAAGAGGCATTTTTTATCGCTTCCTCAGGAAGACCGGGTCCCGTCGTTGTTGATATTCCTAAAGATGTGCAGCAAGCCACTCTTGAGAATTATAAATATCCTGATAAAGTTGAGATAAGAGGTTATAAGCCCACTTATGAAGGGCATATAAACCAGATAAAAAAAGCTGCAAAGGCAATAGAAAAAGCCGAGAAGCCGGTTATTTATGCTGGTGGAGGTGTTATATTATCAAACGCCGCTGAGGAATTAAAGAAACTCGCAGAAAAGTGTGACATCCCAGTAACAACAACTCTTCTTGGGCTTGGTGGATTTCCAGAAACAAGTAGACTTTCTCTGAAAATGCTTGGAATGCATGGAACAGCTTATGCGAATTTTGCTATTATAGAAACGGATTGTCTTATTGCAGTCGGGGCAAGATTTGATGATAGAATCACAGGGAAAATATCAGAATTTGCTCCTAACGCTAAAGATATTATCCATATAGATATTGATCCCTCTGCCATCAGTAAAAATATTGTCGTTAATATTCCTGTTGTCGGCGATTGCAAAAATGTTCTCGAACAACTTATTGAAGTGGTTAAACCAAAGAAACACCCAGAATGGTTGAAAATAATTGATGAGTGGAAAGAAAAAAATCCGCTTAAATACAAAGATGATGATAAACTAAGACCACAGTATGTTATTGAAGAAATATACAATGTAACGAAGGGAGATGCGATAATCTGTACTGAAGTCGGTCAACACCAGATGTGGACTTCACAATATTATAAATTCACAAAACCCAGAACATTTATATCCTCAGGTGGTTTGGGAACAATGGGTTATGGATTCCCAGCATCAATTGGTGCACAAATTGCATTTCCTAACCGAACTGTTTTTGACATCGCTGGTGATGGCAGTATTCAGATGAATATTCAGGAATTGGGAACTGCAATGCTGAATAAGTTGCCTATTAAAATTGCTATATTGAATAATCGCTATCTTGGAATGGTTAGACAGTGGCAGCAATTTTTTTATAAAGGAAATTATTCCTATACTTGTTTAGTGAGAGATGCTACCTGCCCTCCTGACTGTTCAACGCCAGGTGAGAATTGTCCTAAATATATTCCTGATTTTGTTAAGTTGGCAGAGGCTTATGGAGCGGTTGGAATGAGAATCACAAAGAAAAGTGATGTGAAGAATGCGTTAGAAGAGGCTTTGAAGATAAAGAATCTTGTTATGATGGACTTTGTTGTTGAGGGAGAAGAGAATGTTTTTCCAATGGTTCCTGCAGGTAAGAGTTTAAAAGAAATTATTTTGGTGTAATAAATATTGAAACCACGAATTTCACGAATCGATACGAAAGGGATATTAAATCTTTGTATTCGTTGTGTCGTTGTGGTTTAAGAAATATTATCTTGAAACAGAAAACTTGAAACAGTAGGGAACAGGCATGCCTGTTCCCTACAAATCTAAGGGGGTAATAAACTATGCAACATATATTTTCGGTTCTTGTAGAAAACAGGTCTGGTGTCCTTGCCAGAATTGCTGGACATTTCAGTAGCAGAGGTTTTAACATAGACAGTCTATGTGTTGGAGAAACTAATGACCCAACCATCTCCAGAATGACAATTGTAGTTAGAGGAGATGATAAAGTTTTAGAACAGGTTAGAAAACAGTTAAATAAATTGATTGAAGTTATCAAAGTTCAAGATTTTAGTGATGAACCATATATAGATAGAGAACTTATATTGATAAAAGTAAATTGCACAGCTAAAACAAGACCCGAGATTGTCGAGATTGCAAATATATTTAGAGCAAAAGTTGTGAGTATTGCTTCAAAATCAATTACAATCGAATTAACAGGCAGTCAAAGCAAACTTGAAGCTTTTGTCGATATGCTCAAAGTTTACGGAATAATCGAACTCGTTCGAACAGGTCGGATAGCAATTTCAAGAATATAGAATTATTTTAAGAACGAAAATTAAGCCACGAAATCATAGATAAACACAGGTAAAAAAAGAGAAACCACGAATTAACACGGATGAACACGGATAATCCACATTATTAATTATTCATTATTAATTATTAATTGTCGTTTATTCATTATTCATTATTAATTATTAATTTCTCCCATCATTTTTCCATTGACTTATTTAACATTTTTGATTTAAAAATGTTGTAGTTGCCATATCATAAATAAGGGGAATAAAATATGAATTCAAATAATCCTCGTTTTAAGAGATTAATGAATCAATACGATTTAGTTTTTATTCTATTAATACCCATTCTTTTAATATCACCAAATATTTTTTCTCAAGTAACAGAAGAATGGATTGCAAGATATAACGGACCGGGAAATCTTGTTGATTATGCATATTCCATAGCAGTTGACGGCTCAGGGAATGTATATGTGACAGGTCGTAGTTATGGAAGCGGAACAGACTGGGACTATGCGACAATAAAATACAATTCCGCAGGTGTCCAGCAGTGGGTTCAAAGATATAACGGACCGGGAAATCTTGTTGATTATGCATATTCCATAGCAGTTGACGGCTCAGGGAATGTGTATGTGACAGGTTGGAGTTATGGAAGCGGAACAGACTGGGACTATGCGACAATAAAATACAATTCTGCAGGTGTTCAGCAGTGGGTTCAAAGATATAACGGACCTGGAAATAGTTATGATGTTGCAAATTACATAGCAGTTGACGGCTCAGGGAATGTGTATGTGACAGGTAGGAGTTATGGAAGCGGACCAGATTATGACTATGCGACAATAAAATACAATTCTGCAGGTGTTCAGCAGTGGGTTCAAAGATATAACGGACCTGGAAATGATGATGATGTTGCAAATTCCATAGCAGTTGACGGCTCAGGGAATGTGTATGTGACAGGTTGGAGTAGTGGAAGCGGAACATATGATGACTATGCGACAATAAAATACAATTCTGCAGGTGTTCAACAGTGGGTCCAAAGATATAACGGACCGGGAAGTGTAGATGATGTTGCAAATTCCATAGCAGTTGACGGCTCAGGGAATGTGTATGTGACAGGTAGGAGTTATGGAAGCGGACCAGATTATGACTATGCGACAATAAAATACAGTTCTGCAGGTGCTGAGCAGTGGGTTCAAAGATATAACGGACCGGGAAGTGTAGATGATGTTGCAAATTCCATAGCAGTTGATGGCTCAGGGAATGTGTATGTGACTGGTGAGAGTAGGGGAAGCGGAACAGATTATGACTATGCAACAATAAAATATATACAAGGCACAATTATTAAAGTGAAATCACCTAACGGTGGAGAAGTTTGGCAAGTAGGTAATACATACAACATTAACTGGATTGCAAGTAATGATGTAGCTCCTGATAAAAGAATAACATTGTGGAAAGGGGGACAATATTACCAAACAATAACTAATTCAACAACAAATAATGGCTCATACAGTTGGACAATACCAAGTTCTATAGAAGAAGGTGCTGATTACAAAGTAAGAATAACATCAAACGCTGACAGTTCAATATACGATTATAGTGATTTAAACTTTGCGATTACTTTAACACCTCCAATTACTATTACAAGTCCAAATGGAGGAGAAATCTGGCAAAAAGGCTCAACTTATCAAATAATATGGACATCAAGCAGAATTGTGGATTCCACAGTAAAAATAGAGTTATACAAAGGTGGTGCTTATCACTCTACCATAATCTCTAACAAACCTAATGATGGTTCTTATATATGGACAATTCCAAATTCACTACCATTGGGAAATGATTATAAGATTAAGATTAAATCGATTACTAATGATTTAATATATGATTATAGTGATAACTATTTTAACATAGTGTCTGAAATCTTAGTAATCTCACCTAACGGTGGAGAAAGCTGGTTAATGGGGTCAAAGCAATCCATTCAATGGTCATCATCCCCAATTGGTTCAGATGTGAGGATAACATTATATAAAGGAGAAGTCTATTATAATACAATAACAAGTAAAACATCAAATGACGGTTTTTACATTTGGTCAATTCCGACCTCATTAGAAGAAAGTTCAGATTATAAAGTAAGAATTACATCTAATTTAAACGGTTCTATTTTTGATTATAGTGATTCTAATTTTTCAATAATTGAACTTAGTTTAGTGAAGGAAGAATGGGTAGCAAGATATAACGGACCTGGAAATGATGATGATTATGCAAATTCCATAGCAGTTGACGGCTCAGGGAATGTGTATGTGACAGGTTATAGTGTAGGAAGCGGAACAAGTGAGGACTATGCGACAATAAAATACAATTCTGCAGGTGTTCAACAGTGGGTTCAAAGATATAACGGTCCGGGAAGTGTAAATGATGTTGCAAATTCCATAGCAGTTGACGGCTCAGGGAATGTGTATGTGACAGGTTATAGTTATGGAGGCGTAACATATTATGATTATGACTATGCGACAATAAAATACAATTCTGCAGGTGCTGAAGAGTGGGTTCGAGGATATAACGGACCGGGAAATAGAGCTGATCGGGCAAATTCCATAGCAGTTGACGGCTCAGGGAATGTGTATGTGACAGGTGGTAGTGATGGAGGAGGAACATCTACTGACTATGCGACAATAAAATACAATTCTGCAGGTGTTCAACAGTGGCTTAAAAGATATAACGGACCGGGAAATGAATGGGATTGGGCAAATTCCATAGCAGTTGACGGCTCAGGGAATGTGTATGTGACAGGTTTAAGTTGTGGAAGCGGAACAAGTTATGACTATGCGACAATAAAATACAATTCTGCAGGTGTTCAACACTGGATTGAAAGATATAACGGACCGGGAAATCTTGCTGATTATGCAAATTCCATAGCAGTTGACGGCTCAGGGAATGTGTATGTGACAGGTATTAGTGATGGAAGCGGAACAGGTTCTGACTATGCGACAATAAAATACAATTCTGCAGGTGATAAGCAGTGGGTTCAAAGATATAACGGACCGGGAAATAGTTATGATGTTGCAAATTCCATAGCAGTTGACGGCTCAGGGAATGTGTATGTGACAGGTTATAGTGTAGGAAGCGGAACAAGTGAGGACTATGCGACAATAAAATACAATTCTCAGTGGGTTCAAAGATATAACGGACCGGGAAATCTTGCTGATTATGCACGTTCCATAGCAGTTGACGGCTCAGGGAATGTGTATGTGACAGGTAGGAGTTATGGAAGCGGAACAGGTTCTGACTATGCGACAATAAAATACAATTCTGCAGGTGATAAGCAGTGGGTTCAAAGATATAACGGACCGGGAAATAGTTATGATTATGCAAATTCCATAGCAGTTGACGGCTCAGGGAATGTGTATGTGACAGGTGAGAGTTATGGAAGCGGAACAAGTTATGACTATGCGACAATAAAGTATTCACCACAAGAAACATCAATTAGTGATTGTATTTGGTCTCTATATTAATTCAATAAAAAATTAAAAATATTTGACAGGATATACAGGAATGATATTTTGATTGAATTAATTTGAATAAAGGTGGGATAGACGAAACACTTCGTCTATAATCCCAAAACAGGACAAAAAGCAACATTGTCATCTATGAACAAGTTAGCGGAAATCTGCCAGTAGTTTTAGGAGGATTTTATGGTTGAGTTCATTAAGTCATACGGAATACTGATTTTGGCAATTTACGGAATCATTCAAGTTTGGTTCATAGCTTTATGGAAAAGGTATGTCTGCAAAGGTAAGATAAATATCTATGAAACTGGTACTATAGAGATCGGCTATAGCACCTTCGGCCCTACCATAGGTCTTAATGGTACATTGCGTGCATTAAATAAAGATGTATTTGTTAAGTCGATAGATTTAGAAGTTGTTAGAGAAAAAGATAAGGCCCAGCATATTTTGAACTGGATTGCCTTCCGACCACCTAAAATTGATTTGGCAGGAAGTCAGCCAATTTCAATGGAAATCCCCGCTGGTTTTTTGATTTCCCCTGATTCTCCACACAGATTTAATATTGTTTTTAATGACAACGAACTTTTTGAAGATATTAGACCTTTATTCAATGTATATATTTCAGAATGGTATAAAGTCGCAGAACAGTTGACTAAAATCTGGACGCCTTCGCTTGGAGTAAATCCTCAACCTGAAATAATTACTCAACAGTTTGAACTAATCGAAGGTTTTAGAAAGAGCACAGTTCACGTTGATACGTATACCTCTCTTGATAGGAAATGTTATTGGGAGCCGGGCAGTTATCGCCTAACCATCAATGTGAGAGAATCAAAACCTGATAAGATTTTTACTAACAATTATCATTTTTCAATAACTGAAGCCGATTCGAAAAATTTAAAACTAAACGTAATAACTATGTTGGAAGAGCCAGTTTCAAATTATTTAAGGGTTCAAAATTATCCTTATAACTTCGCTTATTCAGCATATAAATAGTGGAGGTCAGACTTCCGCTAACTTGGACTAAAAGATTAGCATCCAAATGCTTCGCACTTCTTTTATCCGCCAACCGTTAGTGGTAATGTTTAAGAACAATAATTTCTGATGTCAATTTCATTAAAAACACATAAAATGCTCTGGGGCAGGTCTGGTAACAGATGCGCCTTCCCTGCTTGTAGAAAAATCCTAGTCGAAGATGAAACTGAAACTGATGACAAGTCAATTATTGGAGATGAAGCGCATATCGTTGATAGAAAATCTAATGGCCCAAGAGGAAAGTCAGATTTGACTCCGAAAAAAAGAGATAAATATGATAATCTTATGTTGTTATGTAAAAACCATCATAAACTTATTGATGACCAACCTAACTCTTACACGGTAAAAGTTTTGCATCGAATGAAACAAGAACACTTAGATTGGGTAAATCAAAAGTTAAATCCTGATATAAAAAAACAGAAGGATGAAGAAATATATGCAACATATATAGATGAATGGATTAAATTAGCAGATATTAATAATTGGCATGCTTGGACATCATTTATTTTTGGAGCAGGAAGACCAAAGATATCAGTAAAACAGTATGAAAAGTTGAAAATGCTTAATGAATATATTCTGTCAAGAGTATGGCCTAAACTATACCCAGGAATAGAGTTTGCCTTTAATAATTTTAGAGTCATTTTAAATGATTTTTTAATTATTTTTTCTAAATATAAAGAAGAAAATTGTAGTAAAGATCCTTGGTATTATACAGAGAAGTTTTATGAGCGATTAGATAGATTTGACCCAAAAATATATGGTAAGTTAGTTAAAAAGTTTGAATATCACGTTGACCTTGTTCAAGACTTGATGTGTGAATTAACTAGGGCAGGGAATTATTTATGCGATCAAATAAGGAAATACATTTCTTCTTCTTTTCGCATCAGTGAAGGAGTCTTATTAATTACTTCAGGACCTTCTATACACTTCAGTTTTGATACTTATAGACTTGAATACAAATCAAAAGATGAAAATGATTGTAAATATCCAGGTTTAAGAAAGTTTATGGAAATCCGAAAGGAAAGAGGATTGTATTTTGGCAAAGGAATAAGTGAGAATTATTTCCCTATTATGTTTTGATAGTAAGACTGCCGCTAACAACCGTTATCGTCAATGCCAGGTTTAAATATTGAGTAGTATCAAATCTTAGACTTAAATAAAAAAATCCTTTTAATACAGTTAATCCTGTCTAACCTGCTTGTGCGAGCACGCAGATAGGATTAAAAAAGAATTGCAGAAACGCGACAAATCGTTTTAACAGGGGTCTTAAGGGTGATTATGAAAACTATCAATAGCAAATATACCGCTGCTTTTATCACTTCTCAAGAGACCTAACTTGACTCTTTATTCAACCTTGTAATCGATACTATAGCCTTTAAGCCATTTCTTGTTGGTGGCGTCGTAGGCACTAATAGCATAATTACTCCATCTTACTCTGAAGCTCTGGGATTTATATGGCGTATTAGCTTGACCAAAGCACCCTAACTACCCCCCCTACTACCCTAGGGTGATCCGGAATGAGGCACTTTTTTGGCACTTTTTTTGATGTTTTTCAGATATATGCATAATGCAATGTTCGGGATGCATATATCTGGTTTTCTCTCTTGACTTACTATAATTTTTATCACCTTCTGGGAAACAAGGAGTTATCTAAAAATGGCTAAAGAAAGGAAAATCCTGTCTCATCCCCTGATTTTTATCCTGTCAATCGATTTTCTGGTGTTATTCGTGGTTAAAGATTTTATTTCTCTGCGACTTAGCTACTTTGCGTTTTAAATTAAAAGAAGTATTTAACGCGAGGACGCAAAGACGCAATGAAAATATTTAGAAACCATGGATGAACACTGTTAAAAACCTGAATCCAAAATGTAGTGAGCAACTTTAGGTGTGTTTTAATCATAACAGGTCTAAAGACCTTCACTACTTTTTGCACCTTCTCTGTGCCCTCTGTGGCTAAAAATATTCATTAGACCACGGATGAACACTGTAAAACATCTATTGTTAAATCTAATAATTTTATAAACGAATTTGTGTAGATTCGTGCAATTCGTGGTTTCTCTTTTCTATCAGCGTTAATCTGCATCCATCTGCGGTTAAAAATATTCTTCGTATTTTCGTGCTTTCGTGGTTAAGAACTATTTAGACAGGATATACAGGATCAAGCAGGAATATAAATGATTTATTGGAAATTGCGAATTTTAAATTTAATATTGACTTTATTTATCCTGTTAATCCTGTCTGATGAATTTCGTGTCTTTTCGTGTGATTTCGTGGCTAATTTATTTTAGTTATCTTGATTAACAGGTTTCCCGCATTCTCCGCAGAATTTATCTGATGCGGAAATCGTTGCACCGCAATTGGGACATTCTAATTTAATTTCCTTTTGAGCTTTCCCACATTTTGGACAGAACTTTGCATTGCGATTTATGGGCGCACCGCAATGAATGCATTGTGCTGCTCCCCACTGTTCTGAATTGCTTGATATGATATTCACTATATTATCAATCGCCATTCTGGTAGCGACACCTGATTCGGTGTTTATCCAGCCTGAATCACCCAAATTAACTCCTGCAACACCGCCTCCTATCTTGAATCTTTCTCTAAATCCTTGAACAGTTTCCGCAGTCAAAATTTCTCCCGTAGTGGCATCAATAACTCTTAAGTCAATTACAACTCTGAATATTCTTTTCCCTATTCTTAAATTTACCGGAATGTCATAACCCTTTACATCAGGGACAATTGTATTAGCATCTAATCCTTTGTCTCTGAGACCAAACTCTGTTATCGTTGCATAAACTAAGGTATCAACACCAATAAGTTTTCCGATTTTCGCTGCGGTGGTTTGATCAACTCTTCCAGAAGCCCCTAAGTTTTGTTCTGCCATCACCTTTTGAAGTTTTTCTCTTTCATAAACCTTATATGTCCCAGCTTTTACGAGTGATGTGATTAGCATATCTGCCACAACTCTGCCCAAGCCTTCAGGAGCGCCTTCTGCTTCAACTTCAAAGTCCATTACTGCAATTCGCATCTTTTCCTGTGCAAAGTTTGGAACAATAATTAAGAAGCAAAATAAAAAGATGAATGTATACTTGAAACATTTTTTCATCATTCCAATGATACCTCTTTATTATTAAATTATATTAGTGTAAATTATAGTTACTCAGAATATTTAATGTCAATTCGATTTTGTGTTACCCCAGTAATTTCTAATCTGACTGTTTTTAATTCACTAAGCTTTACAGCCATATCATCTGCTTGAATTGTCCCTTTGACACGAAGTGCCCCGACATTTTTCGTAAATGATGGATTGGACGTGGATTCCACTCCTCTTATTTTTTCAATTTCCTTTTTCAATTTCATAAAACTTGGATAACTAATTTCGCTAACAACAATTTCAACCTCATTTCCAGAGCCATAGCCTCTTTCTCGCCATACTTTAACTACTTTTTCCATAAGTTTAGGAGCGATTTTCTTACCGGCTCTTTCTAATGAATCTCTTGCCCTGCCCATCTCTGTTATTGACTCTGTTCCTAATAATTTTCCCGTATCAGCATCAACAATTTTCGCCTGAACGTTGCCATTATAAAATCGTATGTTTACTCCATATTCTTCAACGTCTTGTTGAAAATCAGCAAAGGCATTAACAATCAAAACAACTTCTGCTCCGTATTTTTTACCTAATGTTGCTGCAAGATTGATATTGTCAACCTGATTTATCTTAAAATCTCTCTCCTTTATTTCCTCAACAGTAAATTTATCTACCATATCGAATCCTTTATCCAGGAAAACCCTCTCAATTTGAGTCTGAGCCGATGCGCCATCGCTTAATTCTCCATCGATTTTTTCAAATCCAATGACCATCAATCTTGGATAGCCTAATATATCCTTGAGAATATTCAAATCACGCAAAGTACTTTCAATCTTTTTTGTAGAAACGGTTGCACGAATGGTCACTTTATACATTCCATCCTCAACTATTTTAGAAATTACCTCATAATCCTCGATATAACCACGTGCCTGTGAAAAAATCTTGTCAGAGATTAATTCGAAGTTCTTAGTATAAGTATCACCACTAACAAATACACCTACACTCATTTCAACTGCTTTTCTCAAGGCATCTTTTAACGCTTCATCATAAGCCTGAAGCGAGTCACCAGCCGCTTCTCCGGTTACCGTTACTTCCTTCGTTTTTCCCTGTCCTGAAACTATATTGAGACAT
>Ga0315289_10008446_pt1 | contig 14893 bp, 11 predicted proteins | sample YL17G11_40_MG_FD_203452 | JGI IMG/M metagenome (GOLD analysis project Ga0315289, IMG submission 203452) | Sediment microbial communities from Yellowstone Lake, YNP, Wyoming, USA - YL17G11_40 | ecosystem: Environmental > Aquatic > Freshwater > Lake > Sediment | place: USA: Wyoming | collected...
CGCCAAAGCTTTTGTACGTATAGCTTTATCTATCTTGAAGTAGGGCTCTCCTAATTCTGCCTCAGCCGAGAAGTCGTGCTGCAGGCGGGCGAGGCTCACGCAATAGCCTCGTAGCGCCTCGATTTGACCGGATGCCCACCAGAGCTGTCCACGCCCCAAGGCGTGGATAAAGTGGGATAGATCATGCCAGAACCAGCTAATCAGCCTGCGTAAATTCTCGACCTGGTCGGCTGGTGGTGTGGCAGGCGGAGTAAACATCGCTTCTGGAAAGAGACCCTTCTTGTCCAGCAGCACCCGGTAAGGGGCGCTGTAAAGCTGATCGAGCCGGTCCTGGCTGCTTATCGCAAGATCGCATTCAACGCCAATAGAGAAGATGAAGAGAAGCATGTCCGGAAGATTGAAATCTTCCAAGAAGAGCGGCTCGCCCAACTGGCTGATGAAGTCTTTTTTCCCAGCGATAAAGTCTTGGTAAGCATCAGACCTGGTAATCAGGCAAAAATCTAGGTCGGAATAGTCGTCAGCGGCGCCTCGGGCATACGAACCGGTGAGAAAGGCGGCGATGACTCGCTCATCGGACTGGCTGGCTGCGATAAAGCGGTCCAGGATGGATTGGTGGGAAGGGGGCAGTTGAAGGATAAGTCGGTCCATATTGGTGATTCTCCAGATGCAGGATGAGAGAGTTACAGTATATCAGGCTCAGAGTATTTCGAGGCGGAGAGAAAGAAAGAAAACGAATCTGCATGGATTCGAATGGAAACTTAACAGGATCTCTTGAGATTTTCTAGATACTGTTTTGAAAAATTATAACTGAAGGCGAGATGGGTGATAAGGAACGCATTACGCCCATATTATTGCATTTATATCGTTCCACTGTGGGGAACGGCATAAAATGTCAGTTTTTATGGGTTGATTAGTGCCCAAATACACGTTTAGCGAGAGATCCCTCCAGTTACTTTGTGGCAAATTACGAAAAACCGAGTACTGGATGTGGCAGATATCCTTCTTCCAAATGATGGATCTCATCCGGGGTAAGTTGGACAGAGAGAGCTGCGACAGCATCATCCAAGTGATGAGGTTTGGTTGCACCGATAATCGGGGCGGTGATGACCGGTTTGGTGAGCATCCAGGCTAAAGCTACCCGAGCCATCGGTAGACCTCGCGCCTCAGCCAGTTCGCTGACTCGTTGTGCTAAGTTTAAGTCTTCGTCCGAGTACAAACGTTTGCCGAAGGCATCGGTCTGTGCGCGAAGCGTTTCGTTCCGTTCTTTCGTCGGTTTACGGGTCAGCAGCCCACGTGCCAGCGGTGACCAGGGGATAACGGCGATCTTCTGATCCTGGCAGAGCGGAAGCATTTCCCGTTCCTCTTCCCGGTAAACCAGGTTGTAATAGGGCTGCATGGAAACGAAACGCGTCCAACCGTGTAGCTCCGAGGTGTAAAGGGCTTTGGCAAACTGCCAGGCATACATCGAAGATGCACCGACGTAGCGGGCTTTGCCAGCCCGTACCATGTCATGCAAGGCTTCCAGGGTTTCTTCGATGGGGGTTTCATAATCCCAGCGGTGGATCTGGTACAGATCGACGTAATCCGTTCCCAGGCGCTTAAGACTGGCATCGATCGCACTGAGGATATGTTTTCGGGAGAGGCCGCGGTCGTTGGGCCCAGGGCCCATCTCGGTACGAACTTTGGTGGCAATTACCACCTCATCCCTGGAAGCAAAATCACGCAGCGCCCGCCCAACCACGGTTTCGCTCATCCCGTTTGAGTAAACATTGGCGGTGTCAAAGAAATTGATGCCCAATTCCAGGGCGCGCTGGATGAACGGCCGGCTGGTTTCTTCGTCCAGCGCCCACGGCCAGCGCTCAGTCGGTCCCCCGTAACTCATACAGCCCAGGCAAATGCGCGATACTTTAAGACCGGTTGATCCAAATCGAATGTACTCCATTGCTTTCTCCTATCAGATGATTCTTTGAAATTGACCTTCTACCTGACCCGATTGCGGAGAGTTGTATGTCTGAGTTCTCAAGAACTAAATGGTTGTTGAACTAAGAGCTTGTCGAGCGCGGCACGAGTTTGATAGTTGCGGAGCGTGCTTTAGGGCTCACAATGGTGCTGATGATGCTTGCAGCGTATCGGCGGTACTTGGTACGGTAGGCGTCGTCGATCTGGTCGTTGATACCAGGGTCGGAATCCATGAAGGTGACGTCTTTGGTGATGCCGCCTGCCCGGATATGGCCTTCATGGCGCACCTGAGTGCCACGGAACCAGGCGCCGGTGCGCCCGTTAACGGATCGGACGTAGAGGTCATCACCCAGACGGACGACCCAAATCGTCACCGGGTTTTGCAGCGTGCCGTCGCCTCGGAGTGAGGCGATCTGAAGTTCTTCTGCTGTTCCGATTCTAGTGAGCTCGTCGCTCGTCCACGTCGTCATCGGCTCGTCTCCTTTTCCGCGGCCCTAAATCCGGCTTGGTATTGTTCGTCATTGACTTTCTCCATCCAGTCAGGGGCTTTACCCTGGAGTTGTTCCACAATGGAGATGTGCGTCATAGCTGTGGTTGGCGCGGCGCCGTGCCAATGTTTCTCACCCGGCGGGATCCAGACCACATCACCCGGCCTAATTTCTTCGGTAAGGCCTCCCCAGCGCTGTACTCGGCCGCAGCCAGCTGTCACGATCAGAGTCTGGCCCAGTGGATGGCTGTGCCATGCTGTCCGAGCTCCGGGCTCGAACGTGACACTGGCTACGCTTACGTGTGCCGGATCGGGCGCCTGGAACAGGGGATCAATGCGCACATTGCCGGTAAAATACTCGGCAGGTCCTTTGCCGGAAGGCTGTGAGCCACTTCTTTTGATATCCATTTTCTGAACTCCTTTACTGATTACTATTTTGCTGCTCAGCGATTGGTCTGTCGCTCTATGTCTTGGGGGTACCGAGCCCCTTGCACCGTGATCTTAGAGAAGGCGCTCTCAATCTCCCGGAGATCGTCTGACGTAAAATCGACGGCAAGTGCGCCGATGTTCTCATCCAGGCGCTCGAGCTTTCGGCTGCCCGGGATGGGAACAATCCACGGCTTCTGAGTGAGCAGCCAGGCGAGCGCGATCTGAGCCGGTGTCGCACCCTTCTGTTCTCCGATCCTGGCAAGCAGATCAATTACCACCCGGTTTGCTTTCCGCGCCTCCGGCGTATAGCGAGGGAGGCGGCTGCGGATATCAACACTGGCGAACGTTGTGTTTTCGTCGATCTTTCCTGTGAGATAGCCCCTACCCAAGGGGCTGAATGGCACGAAGCCGATCCCGAGTTCCTCGCATACAGGCAGCACTTCCTCCTCAGTGGTTCTCCACCATAGCGAGTATTCGCTCTGGATTGCCGTGACTGGCTGGACTGCGTGTGCACGACGGATCGTTTGCGCTCCTGCTTCGGAAAGCCCAAAGTGTTTAACCTTCCCTTCCTGAATCAAGTCCTTCACTGCGCCCGCCACATCCTCGATGGGCACAGCCGGGTCAACACGGTGTTGATAGAACAAATCGATGGCATCGACCTTGAGTCGCTTGAGCGAGGCCTCGGCGACCCGCTTGATCTGCTCTGGCCGACTATCCAGGCCAACCGCGGGACTTGGCCCCTTTTGGGGATCATGTTTGAACCCGAACTTGGTGGCGATCACTACTTGTCCGCGGAATGGAGAAAGTGCTTCACCAAGGAGTTCTTCGTTGGTGAATGGACCATAGACTTCAGCCGTATCGAAGAAGGTGATGCCACGGTCAACCGCCGCGTGAAGAAAATAGATCATCTCCTGCTTGTCGGGAATCGGGCTTTCATCATGGCTCATTCTCATGCAGCCGAGCCCGAGAGCCGAAACTTCCAAGTTGCTGTTTCCCAGTTTACGCTTTTGCATTTTCTGAATTCCTTTTTTATTTAATCGGAATAATTCTGGAAATTGACCCTCAATATAATATTTTGCTATTATTTATCAACATATTTGAATTCACGCTCATTATAACGAGGACCAATATTCGGATATTTCTTGAGCAATCCTTCTATTTCTTCAATATCTTCATACAACAAAAGAAACATCTGCCGCCGGTGTATTTTCTTCCTAATATTTTTTTTCGTTTCGTTCTAGTCCTGTATTGGAATTAATTCTTTCTCTCTTTTCATTACTGCTTTTTCATACACTTCGATTTTGTAGTCCAATATGTCCAGTGTTTTTTGCATTTCTTGCATCTTGGCCACAAGCTTCTTCCGCTGCTCTTTCAAGATATCTTTTCTGGCTTCAATGGTCCGGTCTCCCTGCTGATATAGTCCGACATACTCAATCAGCACTTCAATCGGCATCCCCGCGCTCCTCATGCACTTAATAAATTCAACCCGCTTCACATCGATTTCGCTGTAATCTCTGATACCAATTTTATTTCGATTTACTGGTGGGATTAGTCCAATACGTTCATAATAGCGCAGCGTATCCGAGGAGATACCATATCGTTTACTAACTTCCGCGATCTTCATACATTCACCTCTAAGTTATAGTTTATCACTTGGAGTTGACTCCAAGTCAAGTGTTTTTTTTGAAAGTGCAAAGCAGAATCCTTGGTTGAGTATTCTAGCTGCTCCACGCTCACAAAAATCTGGGAGAGTTTACCAGTACTTTCCCCCTATGGACTGGGCGAAGGGTCGCCTTTCCTTGCTTCATACCGATGCATATCGGGGCACAATTTGGGTGCAGATATGCTGGAACAGTCTGGTAATAATCAATATGCTGGACAATCTAACACTAAAATTAGCCGTTTATTTATACGTTTTACCACCAAATATAGATGCTGGACATACTGGACAACCTTCTCTCCTCCCTTCCGGGGAGGGCGCTTTTAATCGAATAATCATCTACAAAGAATTTGCAACACCTGGTAATCATGATATTATCCAGGAAGATCATGTGATTGAGGGTTTTTAAGACACAGAATACGGCCATTTATGGTATAAATTTGCTGAGTATGGTGAAAAACAAACCTTCTCCAGCAGAAATGACCAACACCGAAAGGGCAGCCGCGCTCATACTCTCTGGTAAGAGTAAAAAGCGTGGTCTGGCACGCTTGTTGCCTTTCATGGGTCCGGCTTTTGTCGCCAGTGTGGCTTATATGGATCCGGGGAACTTTGCCACAAATATCCAGGGGGGTGCTCAATTTGGTTATACCCTGTTATGGGTGGTGGTTGCCACCAACCTGATGGCAATGTTAATCCAAACCCTGTCCGCCAAGCTGGGTATAGCCAGCGGCAAGAACCTGGCTGAGCTTTGCCACGATAACTTCCCGCGCCCGGTGGTAATCGGGATGTGGATATTAATGGAAATTGTCGCCATGGCGACGGATCTGGCAGAATTCTTGGGTGCTGCGCTCGGTTTTTATCTCCTCTTAGGCATCCCCCTATGGATTGCAGGTTTCCTCACCGCCATCATCACATTTGTCATCCTGGGTCTGGAACGCTATGGCTTCAGACCTCTTGAAGCCGTCATCACCGCAATGATCGGGGTAATCTCGATCAGTTACCTGATCGAAACCATCCTCGGGCACCCAAATTGGGGTCAGGTGGTTTACCATGCATTTGTGCCCCAATTTTCTGGTTCCGAAAGCATATTGCTGGCAGCAGGTATCCTGGGTGCAACGGTCATGCCGCATGTGATCTTTCTCCATTCCGCCCTGACCCAAAAACGGATCGTGGTCCGCACCCCTGCCAGGCTGCGCCTTTTATTTAAATTTGAGCTGGCGGATGTGGTCATCGCCATGGGAGTAGCAGGTCTGATCAATGCAGCCATGTTGATGATGGCAGCTTCGACTTTTTTCAGCTCAGGCTTAACTTCTGTTGGCACCATCCAGGAAGCCCACCGGACCCTTCAGCCCCTGTTGGGGAAAGCTTCTGGGGTGTTCTTCGCCTTAGCCCTATTGGCATCCGGTTTGTCATCCTCTTCGGTTGGGACCATGGCGGGGCAGGTTATCATGCAGGGATTCCTCCAATGGCATGTCCCAGTATGGTTTAGACGGATCGCAACCATGTTACCTGCTCTGGTGGTCATCTTGATCGGTTTGGATCCCACTCGCACGCTGGTCATCAGCCAGGTAGTGCTTAGCTTTGGATTACCCTTTGCGGTCATCCCGCTGATCATTTTTACCTCCCGGCGTAAGGTCATGAAGGTATTGGTAAACCGCAAAATCACCACCGTCATTGCATGCCTGGTGGCGGTGTTGATCATCGTCTTGAATATTTATTTACTCGTGCAAATCTTTTCAGGAAAATGACATGACCATCAAAAATATCCTTGTCCCTTTGGATGGTTCAAAGCTGTCAGAGACGGTATTACCTTTGGCAGTGTTACTTGCTCATCAGAATCAAGCCAGGCTCATCTTGTTTCATGTCATCGAGCAGAATCCTCCCGATACAGTGCATGGTGAACGCCACCTGACCGACCAGCAAGAAGCATCAGACTACCTGGACCAGGTTTGCGAAACCCTTCCATCGGATGTAATTGTGGACCGGCACGTCCATACCAGTGCCGAAAAGAATGTTGCCAACAGTATCGTTGAGCACAGCAAGGATCTGGGGGTAGACCTGATTGTGATGTGTGCTCATGGCCAAAGTGGGTTGCAGAAGCGTATCTTCGGCAACATCGCCCAGGAAGTACTCAATATGGGTGATGTACCGGTGTTGCTGCTCTCTCCCGAGAAAGAGCTGCGGGCAGAGTCATGCACCTGCCAGTGCATTCTGGTACCCCTGGATGGTGACTCTGATCATGAAGCTGGTTTGGATATGGCAGTTGAACTTTCCCAAACCTGCCACGCCAAGTTGCATCTGGTGATGGTAATCCATGAATTATCCACTTTACCAGGCGAGCAGGCAGCCGCAGCTGTCCTTCTGCCTACAGCCACTTCTGTGTTGCTGGAGATGGACTGTGAAGAGGGAGAGCTGTACCTTGCAGGGTTGATGGGAAAATTGCTCGATAAACATATCCTGGTCACGGGTGAGGTACAACGCGGTGACCCAGCCAAGCAGATTGTGCGCGCGGCCAAAGAATTTCAAGCAGATATGATCGTTTTGGGTACCCACAGCAAGACCGCCATGGATGCTTTCTGGTCAGGGAGTGTGACGCCAAAAATCGCCACCCAAACCCACTTGCCATTATTACTGGTGCCAGTGCACGAAGACTAGGTTATTATCGAAATCTGTCTTTAATGATTGGAACCTGGCTATAATTAGATAGCAACTTTGGGTCATCAGGGTTAATAAATCGTTCGGATACCTGGATCGAGGTTGATGATGGGCGACTCACAACACGCTTCAACTTCGATTTCGCCTTCGATAAAATCTACGGCGAAATCGAAATACTGGACTCAGAACTCCGATCAGCTCTGGCAGGAGCTGCAAAGCTCATCAACAGGACTTTCGGAAGCTGAAGCAAGTCAGCGTCTGGAAAAGTATGGTCCAAATGCTCTGAGTGCCAAGCGTGAGCTTACCCCGCTGGGTCTCTTCCTCAATCAGTTTAAAAGCCCAATCGTGCTTATCCTGATTTTTGCCACGCTGATGTCCGCCTTCCTGCAGGATTGGCCGGATGCGATCATTATTTTATTCATTGTATTTGGCAGCGCCATCCTGAGTTTTGTGCAGGAGAACAACGCCCATAATGCGGCTGACAAGCTGCGTTCCCAGGTAACCCTCAAAACAACGGTGTTGCGGGATGGGCAAACACAATCGATTCCCACAGAGGGGGTCGTACCAGGGGATGTGGTCATGTTATCGGCAGGCAGCCTGATCCCTGCGGATGGTGTGCTGATTGAAGCCAAGGACTTCTTCGTCAACCAATCGGTGTTGACGGGGGAAACCTTCCCAGTCGAAAAGCAGCCCGGAGTCGTGCCAGAAAATGCTGGTCTGGTGGAGCGCACCAATATGGTGTTTAGGGGTACCAGCGTGCCCAGTGGCAGCGCCAAGGCATTGATCGTGCAGACCGGGCTTGCAACGGCATTTGGTCAGATTGCTGCACGCTTGAACCTACGCCCACCGGAGACTGAATTCGAGCGGGGTATTCGCCAGCTGGGTTATCTGCTCACCGAGTTCATGTTGGTGCTGGTCATAACTATATTTGCGTTGAACGTGTACTTCAAGAAACCCGTGTTGGACAGCCTGCTGTTTTCAGTGGCATTGGCGGTTGGACTGACCCCTCAGCTGCTCCCGGCGATCATCAATATCAACCTTTCGAAGGGTTCGCAAGTTATGGCGAAGCTGGGGGTGATCGTCCGCAGGCTGGAAGCGCTGGAAAATTTTGGCAGCATGGACGTATTATGTACAGATAAGACCGGCACGCTGACGCAAGGGGTGGTCAAGCTGGATAGTGCCATGGATGCCCAAGGTCAATCCTCCGATGTCGTGTTCCGCGATGCCTACTTGAACGCGCACTTCCAAACCGGCATGGCAAACCCGTTGGATGATGCGATCCTTGCCAAGCAGACCCTGGATATGTCCGTGATCAAAAAGGTGGATGAGATCCCGTACGATTTTGTACGTAAACGCTTGACTGTGGTCATACAGGAAAATGGGGAGGTCCGTATGCTCACCAAAGGCGCATTTGAGAGCGTCTTGGGGGTGTGCACCCACGCTCAGGTTGCAGATGCGACAGCTGCCTTGACCGGTGAGTTAACTGCCCAGATCCACCAGCGCTACCAGGATTGGAGCGAACAGGGTTACCGTGTGCTCGGTGTAGCGGTAAAGCAGGTAGACCCAAAGATAAGTGTCTTCAAGCGCGAAGACGAAGCGGATATGACCTTTTCCGGGTTCCTGCTCTTTTTAGACCCGCCCAAACAAGGCATTCTGAAAACAATCCAGGATTTGGAGCAGCTGGGTGTGCAGCTCAAGATCATTACCGGAGATAATCACTTGGTCGCCCGGCACACTGCCCAGGAAGTGAGTTTGGAGGTGACTGGTCTCGTAACCGGCTCACAATTGAATGACATGAATGAGGCTTCACTGATCCATGTGGTTGAGCATAACAACATTTTTACAGAAGTAGATCCGGCACAAAAAGATCGCATCATCCTGGCGTTAAAAAAAGCCGGACGAGTGGTCGGGTACATGGGAGATGGGATCAACGATGCGCCTTCTCTGCATAGTGCGGATGTGGGCATCTCAGTGGAGAACGCAGTAGATGTGGCCAAGGAAGCCGCTGACTTTGTGCTACTCAAGACAGACCTGGAGGTATTACGGCAGGGGATCCTCCAGGGCAGAAAGACCTTCGCCAATTCCCTCAAGTACGTTTTTATGGCCACCAGCGCCAATTTTGGTAATATGTTCAGCGTGGCTGGTGCCTCCTTGTTCCTGAGCTTTCTACCCATGCTGCCCAAACAAATCCTGCTGATCAACTTCCTGACTGATCTGCCTGAAATGACCATCGCAGGAGATAACGTGGATGATGTATTTATCCAACAACCACACCGCCTGAGGGTGGGTTTCATCCGGCGTTTTATGCTGGTGTTTGGTCCGCTTAGCTCGGTGTTTGATCTACTCACCTTCGGGGTATTGTTGTGGCTCCTGCATGCTGATCAGGCATTGTTCCATACTGGTTGGTTCATTGAATCAGTGCTCTCGGCCGGGGTGGTGGTATTTGCAGTGCGTACCCGCTTGCCATTTCTACGCAGCCAGCCCAGCCGGGCTATGATGTTGGTCACCCTGATTGTCGCAGTGGTCGCACTCTTGCTGCCTTATTCACCATTGGCTAATATTCTGGGGTTTAAACCGCTTGGGTTACAAGCCCTAGGTTTGATTGCAGGAATTATTATCTTGTATTTCATCTCGGCAGAGATGGTCAAGCGCTGGTTCTACCGCCACTTCAATGTGTAAATGGGTCGTTAATACAATAGACATAAGGAGGTTCCTATGGTCACAGAATTAACCGCAGAAAAAGCCTATAAAGTGTGTGGATCAGATAACATTGGCTGTGATTCCAGCCAGGAGCTGACCGCTCTCGAAACAATCGTGGGTCAAGATCGAGCTATCCGTGCCATGCAGTTTGGCCTGGGCATCAAGGAAAAAGGCTTCAACATCTATGTATCTGGAATGCCTGGTACCGGACGCACCACTGCCGTCCGCAGATATTTGGAAGAAATGGCGGTCACCAAATCCATCCCCTCCGATTGGTGTTACGTGCATAATTTTCAGGATCCCTACCACCCTCACGCCCTAAGCCTGCCTGCTGGTCGGGCAATCGAGCTGCAAAAGGGTTTGGAAAACCTGACCAAGCTGGTCTTTCAGGAAGTACGCAACGCATTTGAGACCGAAGAATATGCAAAACATAAGGAAGAAACGCTTAATAAGTTTCAACAGCAAAAGCAGGAAATCCTTGAAAAAGTCAACCAGGAAGCGATTGGGGAAGGATTTGTCTTGCAGCCCACACCCATGGGCGTGATAACGGTACCCACCCGCAATGGTAAACCGATGAGTGAGGAGGATTTCCTCAAGCTAACTCAAAAAGATAAAGAGCAGTTGGTTCAAAGACAGCAAAAGGTGCAGAACGCCCTGGAAGCCTCCATCCGGCAGACACGTGGCCTGGATAAGGATGCCCGCGATGCAGTGGATAAACTTGACCGTGAAGTGGCACTCTACACCCTCCGTAATTGGAACGAGGATATGAAGGAAAAGTTCCAGGATCTACCGGAAGTCTTGATTTATATCAATGCCGTGCAGACGGACCTGCTCGATCAGGTGGAACTTTTCAAAACCGACGGCCAGGAAGAAACACCCGAACTACCGTTCGCAGCTCCACCGAAAGGTTTAACTCTGAAGAAGTATGCCGTAAATATCCTGGTAGATAATTCCCAGTTGAAAGGTGCACCCGTGATTGTCGAGACCAATCCTACTCACGATAACCTGTTCGGTCGCATCGAGCAGGAAGCACGTTTTGGTGCCCTGGTGACGGATTTCACCTTGGTGAGGAGCGGTGCAATGCACCGGGCCAATGGGGGTTACCTGGTGCTGCCGGCTGAAGACGTTTTACGTAGTCCCTTCGCCTGGGAGGATTTGAGCCATGCTCTTGCGAATGCCAAGATCGTCATTGAAGACGCCACAGAAAAGTACGGCTTTTCCACCAAAAGCCTCAAACCCGAGCCGGTTCCATTGGATATCAAAGTGATCCTGATTGGACGCCCAGATATTTTCGAGCTCTTACTGACCTATGAAGCCCACTTCCATGAACTGTTCAAGGTGAAAGCTGAATTTGATACATCCATGTCGCGGAACCCTGAACATACACGTGAATATGCCGGTTTTGCCACCATGCTATGCAACACCGAGAACCTTAAGCATCTGGATGGTTCCGGCCTCTCCAGGTTAGTAGAACATGGTTCGCGACTGGCGGAAGACCAGGAGAAGCTATCCACCCGTTTTGGTGAAATCTCAGACGTGATTCGTGAGGCTAGCTATTACGCCGGGTTGGATAGGTCGGATTTGATCACCTCTCAGCATATCCGTAAGGCGATTGAGGAACGCTATTACCGCTCAAATCTTATCCAGGAACGCCTGCAGGAGATGATCGGGCGCGGAGTGATCAAGATCGAAGTCCAGGGCAAAAAAGTTGGGCAAATCAATGGTCTCTCGGTGCTTGGATTGGGGGATATCAGCTTCGGGCAGCCCAACCGGATCACGGTCAGCCTGAGCCTTGGCAGGGAAGGCGTGGTCAATATCGAGCGCGAAGCCAAGCTGAGTGGTCCCATCCATACCAAAGGTGTGTTGATCCTTTCAGGTTTTCTTGCCAACCGCTACGCCCAGGACAAGCCGCTGAGCCTTTCCGCCCGCCTGGTCTTTGAACAGAGCTATGGGGGCATCGAAGGTGATAGCGCTTCCAGTACTGAGCTGTATGCCATCTTATCAGCACTTTCTGGTTTGCCAGTCAGCCAGGCGCTAGCTGTGACGGGTTCGGTCAACCAGAATGGGGAAGTCCAGGCGATTGGTGGCGCCAATGAGAAGATTGAAGGCTATTTCGAGATCTGCAAAGCAGCCGGTCTGACTGGTGAGCAGGGTGTGGTCCTCCCGGAAAGCAACGTTGAAAACTTGATGTTGAAGGAAAGCGTGGTGGAGGCCATTCGCCAGGGCAAATTCCACCTCTGGCCGGTGCGTACCATTGACGAAGGTATTGAAGTCCTCACAGGGGTAAAAGCTGGCGATCGCCAGGCGGATGGCAGCTTTGAGGCGGAAAGTGTCAACTCCCGGGTGGATCAACGCTTGCGCGAGATGGCTGAAACCTTACAGAGGTTTGGTAAAGAGGAAGGTCATAAGGCAACCGAAGCCGATAACACGAATGATGCAGGATGATCCTGATAGCCTGCTCAAGCTTATCCAGCAGCATTTGAGCTGGTACCCCTTGATGGAGCCCCGTGATGTCTACAAGCTGCTCTACCAGGGGGTGTTGGGCTCTGAGCATATAATCAGCTCAACGGAGAAATTCAAGTCGTACCTTTTATTGGAGCTGGATAAATTGAGTGCTGATCCAGCGGAACGACTTTTAGAGCCTGTGCGCGCCGATAAGATGCTGCTGCGCCTCAATTTACGCCCTTGGAAAGCCCGGCACAATGAGCTGGACCAGATTATAACGGCTTTGCTGGAAACCGGAGAGACGCCTTCTGGTACTCAGGCCACGCTGCAGGCTACCTGGGTGAGATTTATTGAGTTGTGTGAGATCGGCCGGATCAACCAATTCACCACGGACACGGTTCATGGGTTCGGTGCCTGGCTGGTGGAAATGGCATTTCCAGTGGTCCATCATTCAGATACTTACCGGCGGGCGTATCATCCTGCTTACAGGTTGATTTCTTCAAAATATATCCCTGAGTTGGGATGGGCTGATGCAGGCTGAGTTCAACCAGACCACCGGGCGGCTTAGCTTCAGCCATCCCGATATGCCAGCCACTGCGATCCAGGGAGGGGTTGCCTGGGTTCGTTACCGCCGTGAAAGTGGTCGGTTATATCAGGCATCTCTCACCGGTCAGGGGTGCTCCATCCAGGTGGAATCGGTTACGGATGTCCATGCGAAGGGTTCCCAACAGTTTATCCGTTGCCCTGCCAAATCTGACGGTATTGAGCTGATTTACCGCATCAGGACTTATGAGAACCGCCCTTTCCTGCTGCTTCAGCTTTCCTTGAGAAACCTGAGTCAAGAGCCGATATATTTACTGGAGTGCTGTCTATTTCAGGCAGCTCATTCCATGGGTGGGCGGGTACAGCTCAACTCACCTGCCAGCGGGTTGCGCTTTTTCAAGGTCGGCTGGCATGGTTGGGATTACACGGGTTTGCGTTATCGCAATGACCGGAATAGTGTTACATGGATGGAACACCTGACCAGCTTATCTTATTCCAACCCGGTAACGGCAAAACCACATTCACGAGGGGAGTTTTGGAGTGAAGGCTGGGCGATCCTGGTGGGTGATGATAGTACCGTGGTAGCTGGATTCGCTTCCACAGCCCACCAATTTGGTCAGGTGTATGCCTGCACCCGTCCTGACGAGGAAGCCCTGATGCTCATCACTCAGATGGATGGAATCCGGCTGGATCCTGGGGAGAGTAGTGAATCGGAATGGGGTTACCTGCAATTCGTACCGATGCCAAACCCTGAGCCCGAGGCTGACTATGTGGAAGCCGTCGCCAGGCAAATGAATGCCCGTGTTCCTGCCTCTCCGCCTTCCCCGATGTGGACCCACTGGTACCATTTTTACCATGACATCAGCGAGCAGCTCTTCCTCCAGAATCTCGAAGTGCTGGCAGACAAGCACGAATCTGTTCCCTATCAGGTGGTCGAATTGGACGATGGATACCAATCGGCCTGGGGGGATTGGACCAGCACGAATGCCAAATTCCCGCATGGTCTTCATTGGCTGGCTGACGAGATCAGGGCTAAAAACCTCACTCCTGGATTGTGGCTGGCGCCTTTTGTGGCTCAACGCAAGTCCCGGGTTGCCACCGACCACCCTGACTGGCTGGTGAAGGATCGGCATGGAAAACCCGCCAACGCCGGATTCGTTTACAACATGTTCATCCAGGCACTGGACCTGACCCAACCGGCGGTGATTGAGCATCTTATCAAGCTTATGGATACTGTTGCTCATCAATGGGGCTATGGGATGCTCAAGGTGGATTTCATCAACGCTGCAGCCCTGCCTGGCAGGCGCTATGACCCAAGGCTAACTAGGGCTGAAGCCTTGAGGCTGGGGTTGGAGGCCATTCGGCAGGGAGCGGGAGAAAAGACGTTCCTGCTCACATCCGGCTGCCCCTTTGGTCCAGCTATTGGCGTGTTGGATGCCATGCGCATCAGTCCGGATACCGCCCCAAGCTGGGGGCCGTATTTTCATTGGCTGCCGTGGGTGAGCCCATTGGTGAAGAAGAATCCGTCGATGCCATCCCTGCGCAATGCCTTGCGGAATACACTCAATATGAGCAGCTTGCATAAGCGGTGGTGGTGGAACGATCCCGACTGCCTGCTTGTGCGCGATTCGCACACCAGCCTAACTGAATCTGAGGTGCAGAGTGCGGTCAGCCTGGTGGGGCTGAGCGGGGGCATGCTGGTCTCGAGTGATGACGTGAGTAAGGTGAAACCTGGGCGGCTGAATTGGATCAGCCTGCTTGTGCCCAATTTGAGTCTGCGTGGTTTGCCGTTGGATGGTTTGAAGAATGAGATGCCATCGCTGTACCAGGTGAGGTTGAAGGTTGGCGGGCAGGCCTGGCAGATGGTGGCATTATTTAATTGGAACGACCACCCATCTGATTGCCATTTGCGGTTCAATGAGCTGGGATATAAGCCGGGAACAGTTTTGCATGTATTCGATTTCTGGTCGAAGAAATACCAGCGAACGCCAGATCCTGAAATGGTATTTGCGGGT
>Ga0315289_10008447_pt1 | contig 14892 bp, 9 predicted proteins | sample YL17G11_40_MG_FD_203452 | JGI IMG/M metagenome (GOLD analysis project Ga0315289, IMG submission 203452) | Sediment microbial communities from Yellowstone Lake, YNP, Wyoming, USA - YL17G11_40 | ecosystem: Environmental > Aquatic > Freshwater > Lake > Sediment | place: USA: Wyoming | collected...
TCTGTTGGGGTGGGCGGGGGGATTATGGCGGGGGGGGCTTTCGCCCCCCCGCGGCCGTGCGCGGCCGTACGGCCGCGCTACAGTCGGCAAGAGCGGTCGCCACAACCGTAACTAACGGGTTACGGCTTGCCGCGCTCGGAGTGCGCCGGCATGGACCACCAAGCGCTGGCGAAGAAAATCCGGTCGTTCCCCAGGACGCCCGGCGTGTACCTGATGAAGGACGCCCGGGGCCGCGTCATCTACATCGGCAAGGCCGCCAGCCTCCGCAGCCGCGTGGGCCAGTACTTCCAGCCCTCGGCGGACCTGGGGCCGCGCAAAGAGCAGATGCTGGCCGAGGTCGCCGACCTGGAGTTCCTGCCCGCCGAGAGCGAGGTCGACGCCCTCCTCCAGGAAGCCCGCCTCATCAAGGACATCCACCCCAAGTACAACGTGCGCCTCACGGACGACAAGACCTTCCCGTACCTGGAGATCACGGTGGGGCAGGCGTTCCCCGGCGTGTACTTCACGCGCACCCCGGCCGCCAAGGGGACGAAACTCTACGGGCCGTTCACGAGCGCGGCGGGCCTGAGGACGGCCCTGGGGGAACTCCAGAGAATCTTCCGATTCCGCACCTGCACCCTCGACCTCCGCGAGGACGACCCCAAGCGCAGGCGCTTCCGGCCGTGCCTCCTGTACGCAATCCGCCGGTGCACGGCCCCGTGCGCCGGGCACATCGACCGCGCGGCGTACCGCAAGGGCATCGCGCGGCTGGCGCGGTTCATCGAGGGCAGCCGCGCCGACGTCGTCCGCGACCTGGTGCGCGAGATGAACAGCCTGGCCAAGGCCCTGAAGTACGAGGAGGCGGCCCGCGTGCGCGACCAGTTGCGGGCGATCGAGGCCCTGGGCCGGCGCGGCCGCCTGGACCAGGACCTCCAGCCGGAGGTCTTTGCCCCCACGTTCGACCCGGCCGAGGGCCTCAAGGACCTGGCCGCACGCCTCCGGTCGGCCAGGCCCATCCGCAGCATCGAGGGCGTTGACATCGCCAACCTCGGGCCGCGCGAGGCCGTCGGCGCCATCGTCACGTTCATCGACGGGCGGCCCTTCAAGCCGGGATACCGGCGGTTCCGCATCAAAACGGTCCAGGGGCAGGACGACGTCGCCATGATCCGCGAGGTGGTGTACCGGCGGCTCCGGCGCCTGGCGGACGAATTGTCCGTGCCGCCGGACCTCCTGCTGGTGGACGGCGGCCTGGGGCAACTGCGCGCGGCGGCCGCGGCCGTGGCCGAGGCCGGCGCCGCGCGGCCGCTCGTGGCGTCGCTGGCCAAACGCCGGGAGGAACTCTACGTCCTCGGCATGGCCGAACGCCGGCCCCTGCGCCTGGCGCGGACCGACCCGGCACTGAAGGTCCTCCAGGCGGTGCGCGACGAGGCCCACCGCTTCGCGCAGCACTACCACCACCTGCTGCGCCGGAAGGCCCTCTTCGGCGAGAAAACGGCCCGCCAGTTGGCCAAGGCCTGGCGGAAGCGCCCATCCGCCGCACGCCGCCCGAAGCAAAAACCGGCTGGCCCGCGGCCGTAGCGCGGGGCCTTGTGCCCCGCGCAGGAAGGCGTGGGGGATAAACCCCCGCGCTACGGCGTGCCTGGCCTGGCGCGATGTAAAACCGCAACGTAATTGTGGATAACTTTTCCGGACGCCATTTTTCGCCTCCCAAACGCGCCTTTTTGCCCTTTCGGAAGGCAAAATCGGCCCTGGCGCTAGCGCCAAGGGGGGTGACACCCCAAAATGTTAAGATGGGCATGACGAAATGCGCGCCTTTTTGATCCCTTTTTGACGGAAAACGTCGCCTTTTTGATCGATTTTGACCCGAATTTGATGGTTTTCGACGGCTTTTTACATGCACGGATGCGCATACGCCGTTGTGGATAACTTGTTGCGAAAAAGCAACGTCGGGGCGCGGAACCCGCCAACGCGGAACGACCGTCATTCGTCATTTGTCAGGGGTTGGAAGCAGTAGTTGACGACGGATGCCGTAACGATATACTGGCGGAAGGGAATAGGCAAAGACGAGCAGGGAGCAAGAGATGGGGAATCTGCTTGAGCCGCACCGAAAAGTTGTGGTTCAGGACCACTATAGCCCTGATGCTGCTGTGGTGCTGTTCCATGGGGAATGTCAGTCGTTGCTTGGGTGTATCCCGTCGGGTTCGGTTGGGTTGGTGATAACTTCACCGCCGTACAACATCGGCAAAGAATACGAGAAAGAGAAGCCGCTGGCGCATTATCTGGAGGAACAGGAGCCTGTTATTCGGGAACTGCATCGGGTGCTCGCTGATACAGGAAGTATTTGTTGGGAGGTAGGGAACTACGTAAGCCAAGGCGAAGTGTTCCCGCTGGACATCTTATATTATGACCTTTTCAAACGGCTTGGGATGAGGCTTCGTAACCGGATTATCTGGCGGTTTGGGCATGGACTGCACGCGTCAAAGCGCCTTTCTGGCAGGTATGAAACGATTTTATGGTTTTCTAAAACCGATCACTATGTTTTTAATCTGGACAACGTTCGTATTCCTTCCAAGTATCCCGGAAAGAGACATTTTAAGGGACCCAAACGCGGGTTGCCATCGTGCAATCCTAACGGGAAGAATCCGTCGGACGTCTGGGAAATAGTGGCCCAGGACTGGGAGCAAGAGATTTGGGATATCCCAAATGTAAAAGCAAATCACCCGGAGAAAACAATCCATCCGTGTCAGTTTCCCATAGAACTGGTTGAGCGGTGCGTTTTGGCGTTGACGAATGAAGGCGAGAGCGTTCTGGATCCGTACTGTGGCGTTGGGTCTGCGCTAATTGCAGCGATGAAGAATGGGCGCGTGGCGATCGGGGCTGATAAAGAAGGTCAGTACATCACAGAAGCAGCAAAACGAATTGGCCAATGGCTCGACGGGGAGTTGCCAATACGGCCGATAGGAAGGCCGGTATTTCAGCCGACGGGGCGGGAGAAGGTTTCGCAGATTCCCATAGAGTGGTCAACCAGTGCGGAGGAACAGGACAAGTGATAATCGCGGCGGATTATTCGTTTAATGGGGGCAAGGAAGTGATCCAGGCGCGGTGGCCTGACTTGCTGGTGGAAATCGAAGGGATTTTGTGTGCGGTTGATGCGGGACAGCAAAAGACAAAAACGAGCCAGGAGAAGACGATGCCTGGCCAGATGCTTTATAGTCCGGTTCAGTTGAACAGGGCGATTGGGATTGGGTTCATGGCTAGAGGGTGGCATAAACAGAAGGTTTGCTGCGAGTATCCTACGTCGTTCTATCGACCAGGATACAAGCCGAAGTGTCTGCGCGGGGGTGCCTTCCGTGAGATTGATTTCGTGAAGAATCTTTTGGGCGTTGAAGTCCAGTTTGGCAAGTACGCTTTCATGGTCTACAACGTATGCGCAAAGATGACGATATTTCACAAACTAGGGCACATTGATTGTGGGGTTGAGATTGTGCCCGTCAAGTCATTCGCGGACGAAATGTCCAGCGGGGTTTCGTACTTTGAGCAGTTTGTTTGGGACCTTGAACAGCGAGGCAAGTCTGACATTGACATTCCGGTGTTGATCTACGGTATAGACCTCTGAGGCAAGGTTGCTTAAGAGAACTCCACAGAACCTCGTGCGCCACCACACTATTCAATATGCTCCACACGAAATTGCCCGGCTTATGCAACTCGCGCCGGGAGTTTGGCCTACGCACGGCGCTGGCTACTTCTGAGGCGGCTTGGCTTGCTGGATCCGCTGGCCGACAGGAGCGATGGGCGGCTTCGAGGTTTCGCGTTGTTTTTTCACTTGGCCCAGGGCAACATCGATTTTGGCTACAGCCTTCAGTTTGTGCTGATCGGAAGGGTTCATGTTTTAGACTCCAGGGGGGATGGTTTCGGTGCCTACGGGTTTTTGGGCCCCGGAAGTTTCTGCCCTGTTGGCGTGATGTTGGGCTTAGGGGTCGTGGGTTTCGGGTTGACCCCGCCTTTCTTCACAGTACCTTCAGTGATCTTCGGCTGAGTTGGCTTGTGGGGCGTTGGTTCTGCCATTGGAGAGTCCTCCTAATTGCTGGGACGCGTCTTTGGGGACGGGCCAATTTTCAATGGTGAGATCGTGTGGAGCGCGGCACAAGTACATCGAAGATACGGAATACAGCTTGGTGACGGGTTCCTGATTGGAAAAGACGTCTACGTCTTCCATTAAGAGCTCGCGTTCTTTGCCGGTGTCCGAGAACACGTGGATCGCGCCAAAGTAAACTAGGTCGGTCTTATGGTCCCGCACTATAAGCCACTCGGGGGTCTGGGGGCTGTTGTGGAAATACTCCCAAACGTCTTCATCGCCATAGCGGTTGGTGGCTCGAAGGAGTCGGCCCAGCCTGTTGATGACTTTGTATCTTTGAAAGTATGACGCAACGAAACCGACGATGATTCCGAGAATCGAGGCAAACAGTGGATCCTGCCATCGAAGGGGCTGGTTGCTCCACTGCAGCCACGGGATGGAAAGTTCCGGGATCGCGATTGGGTCTGGCGGTGCAGGCTTGGTTGGCGGCGTGGCAGGTGCGACCTCGCATAAGAGGGACTCTTGCGGTACCAAGGGCGGCGACTGCGAAGCGGGGTTAGGTGGGGATAGAGTGGCGTGACACCAAAGAGTTAGTAGTGCAGCATAGAGAAGATAAGTCGTGACGGTAAAAAAAAGCAACTCAACAAAATCTTCCCACGGTTTTTTGTCGGACGGTCCCCGCAGTTTGCGGTAGACCTTGCTCGCAGTGAGGCCCGGGAGGGCGAAGAAGGCTATCTTGATGATCGGGAATGTTATGTCCACGGTGCAAGTCCAAATTGCAGAAGTCGTGAAAGCAACTAGCACATTGTATGATGCAGGCGGAGCCTTGGCATTGCAAGTTTATTTTAGTGGCCTGGGTTCTCCGGGGACGTGATACTTATCTCCTGCCGGCCTTGGTGCGGCGCGCGGCGCGCGTGTTCGCGGAAGCGCCGCCGGCCAAAGAAAAAACCGGCCGGCCCGCGGCCGTAGCGCGGAGCCTTGTGCCCCGCGCAGGAAGGCGCCCGTACGGGCGCTACGGCGTGCCAGGCTCGCCGACCTCCGGCGCGGGCGGTTCCCAGACCGGCAAGACGTGAGTCCTGCGGACCACGTACCACCACACGGCTGTCGCGGCGGCGCCGAGAACGCCGGCCGCCATGTCCCACTCTTCAAACGAGCGGCCGGCCGTCAGGTACCGCTGCGCGTATTCCACCATGACGGCCATCGCACAGGTGAGCAGCACCGCCAGCAGGACCCGGGCGCCGAGATGATGGGCCGTCGGCGCGGGGCCGAAGGCGTAACACAGCAGGAGGCACAGGACGGCAAACGCGCCGAAGTGGAGGACCTTGTCGCCGACGTCCACGCCGCGCGCCATCTCGATCATCTCCATTTCGGCGGTCGAGAGGGCGGCCAGCAGCGCCACGGCGCCGATGACGAAAGGCCAGTGGGCCAGTCCGAACTCGCCCGCCCGGCCGCGGCGCCAGGCCGCACCATGGGCCGCCCAGGCCGTCACGATGCCCAGGACGGCGGCCAGGGCCAGCAGGTTCGGGGCCAGCAGCGCCGAGGCGTCGAAGCGGAAATACAGCAGGTTGGCCGCCACCACCCCCAGGCCGACGCGCATCAGGGTGCGGGGCCACGGACTGCGTGCCCGGTGCCACGCCCGGGCCACAAAGACGACCGTGGCCAGCGCCGCCGCCAGGAGAAGGACCCCGCCGACCCACCCCATCTCGACCCGGACGAGCGTGTAGCCGTTGGTGTCGACGTCCTGGCCGGGCGCACGGGGCCATCCGCCCATGCCGAAGACGGCGCTGGGCGATATCGCCCCCGCCCCGATGCCGAAGGCCGCCCGCCACCCGGAGAGGCCCGCAACCAGCGCCTCCACGTCCGCGTCGGCTGTAGCCGCCGGCTGGTGGACCGGCCCGACCCAGAAGCCGATGCCCAGGGCGGCCAGGATCCAGACCAGGCTCATGATCGCGAACCAGACCGAGCGGCGCCTCGCCCCGTAGGTGGGTCCCGTCGTGGCGAAGCCGACCAGGACGAAGCACGTCGCCACCAGGACGCACGCCACCGACAGCCGCCAGGGAATGTTGCTCATGCCGATGGCGGCGGCAATCAGGCCCACCGCGGCCAGGCCGATGAAGCCCCAGACGGGTGCGGCCCTGGCCAGCCAGCCCCACCGGCTCTGGCGCTGGAAATGCCTGCGTCGCGGCATCCAGCCCAGGAGTCGGAGGACCGCCGCAAGGGCCAGCGGCAAGGCCGCCAGGAGCGCCGGGGCGAGGCTGTCGCCGCCCAGGACGAGGAGCGGCCCGCGCGGCCGGAACTCTCCTTCCGACGCCGCCCCCACAGGCGCCAGCGCCGACAGCACCACCCACAGGGCCAGCGGCACCAGGCCGAGCACCACGGCCCAGGTGGCGCGGCGGATTCGTTTGCGGCCGACCAGCGAGGAGGCCACCACCCAATACAGGCACGCCGCCGAGAACGCCAGCATGAAGACCCCGGCCGTCGCAACCGGCCGCAGGCTGTATCGCCCGACCGCCAGCGTCTCCGAATGGCGGCGCTGGAACTCGTGGAACCCCTCGGCAAGGATGGCCCCCGTACGGGCGGCCTCCTCGGCCGCGGCGCCCCCCAAAAGCGGCAGCGGCAGGAACTGGAGCAGCGCGACCGCCAGGAGGCCCGCGACCAGGGGGTTCACCCACGTTCGGACATACGTCAGCGGCGACACCACGAGCGAGGCCACGACCCAGAAAACCAGGAGCGTGCAGACCAGGTACAGAAGGTCCATCGTGCCGTAGCGGTGCAGGTGGCCGAACACCGTCGCCAGGAGGAGCACCGACAGCCACAGGACGGCCTGGAACGCGGCGGACACGCCGCGGTTGATGGGCGTCGGGGCGGTCGGGGCGTGTGACATCATGTAGGACATCGGTGCTCTACCAACGGCCCAGACGGCTTCCGGTTGCCGGACGTTCGGACGGGTGATTTTAACCGCAAAGAACGCAAAGAGCGCAAAGGAAAGACTGGTTCAACAACAGCGCCAACGAAGAAGACTCTTTTTGCCGTGCCCGTTTCTCCTCTGGTCTTTCTTTGCGTTCTTCGCGCTCTTTGCGGTTGAAGCCTCTCTCTGCCGAGTGCGCCGCGTGCCGGACCGCCTGGCAAAGCGGCCGAGGAGGATTACGTCTTGTCGCCCTCCTGCGGGTCGGCCACGGCGGTGGACGACGACGCCGGGCGCGGCTTTGCCGCCGCGCCCAGACCGGGGGCGGCGACCGCGCCGGAGTAATCGTAGTAGGCCTGGTAGGACTCGCGGAAATAACCGCCCTTGGTGGCGCGGACGCGGTTCAGGACGGCCCCCAGGAGGCGTGCCCTGAGGCTGCGGACCTGGCGAACGGCGCGCTGGGCCAGGCCGCGCGTGTTTTCACCGGCCCGGAGCACCATGAGGACGCCGTCGACGGCCTCGGCCAGGAGGTAGTTGTCGACCACCACCAGGATGGGGGCGCCGTCGATGATGACCTGGTCGTAGCGGCGGCTCTGCTCCTGGACCAGTTGGCGCATGGCGCCCGAGCCGAGGAGTTCGGCGGGGCTGGGCGGCAGCGGGCCGCACACCAGCACGTCGAGGTTCTCGAACTGGGTCGCCTGGACGGCCTCTTCAAAGGTGCCCAGGCCCACGAGGATATTCGAGAGGCCCACCGCGTCGGGCAGGTCGAGGACGCGTGCCAGGGTGGGGCGGCGGAAGTTGGCGTCGACCAGAAGCACGCGGTTGCCGCCCCGGGCCATCGTCAGCGCCAGGTTGGTGGCGACGATGGTCTTGCCGTCGCCGGGGTTGGGGCTGGTCACCAGGATGCTCTTGAGCGGCGTGTCCGAGGCAAAGAGCAGATTGGTGCGCGACTGGCGAAAAGCCTCGGCCAGGAGCGACTGGGGGACGGTCTGGCTGACGAGAACCAGGTTGACGTCCATCGCCAGGCGCTCGTCCTCCGTGATGTCGGGGATGCTGCCCAGCAGGGGCACGCCGACCTGGCGGACGACCTCGTTGGGCGTGCGGAGGCGCGTGTCGGCCACCTCCACCAGGAGGCTCAGGCCAAGGCCCACCATGAGGCTGAAGACGATGACGGCGGGGATATAGAGAACCAGGCGGGGCTCGGACGGTTCGAGCGGCAGCATCGGAGGTCGGGCGACGCGGATGTTCGGCCGCGTCAGGGCGGCGCTGATGCTCATCCGCTCCAGCCCATCCGTGAGGGTACTCACGAGGGCCATGCCGCGGTTGTACTCGTCCTCTTTTCCGCGGTACTCGGCGGTCAGTCTGGCGGCGGCGAGGGCGGCGGTACGGGCCTGGGACTGGGCGTCCAGGAGCCACGCCTCCTGGTCGCGGGCGCGATCGTACGCGCTTTTGAGTGTGGCGGCCGTCTGCTGGAAGAGTTGCCCGAGAACGTTCTCCTGCTTGGCCAGGAGGTCATTCTGGGCGGTCTGAAGGGCCTTCTCGGTCCGCTGGACGATCTCGTTCTTGGGCCCGAACCGCTGCTTGAGGGCCTGCAACTCCTGGCTCAGGCGCGACACCTGCTCCGTGCCCAGCCGGATGGACTCGTCTCGGCGCATGGCGTCCATCATTTCCGGGAATGCCATCAGGACGGGGGCCATGTCCTTGCCTTGCTCGGCATCCTGGCGGAGTTTCTGGAACTGGTCCCAGGCGGCCTTGGTGCGGGCCAGTTCGAGTTGCGCATCGGCCAGTTGGCGCGTGATCACCGCGAGGCGTTCCCGCTGCTCGCTGGAGCGGTCGTCGGTGGCCACGAGGCTGGACTCCGAGCGGAGGTCGGCCAGTCGCCGGGCCAGGACGCCCAGTTGGTTCTGCATGTCGTCGCGCTTCTCCCGCAAGCCGCGCTGCCGCTCGGCATCGGCCTGTTTGCGGTCGGCCTCCAGTTGTTTCGTGTACTGGTCGAGCACCTGCGCGACGATTCGCGTCACTTCCTCGCGGTTCCGGCCGCTAAGGCCGACGTAAATGTACTGCGTATTGGGGATGGACCGGACCTGGAGGTCCTTGCTGAGGGCCTGGACGGCGCCGGGCCCGGTGTAAGCGGTTTGCTTGCCCTCCACGTCCTTGAGGGCGGCGTCGAGAACGCGGGGGTTCTTGATGGCCTGCACCTGCGTTTCAATGTGGGCCGCGAACAGTGGGACGGGGACCTCGGTCTGGGCGCCTCCCGTCAGGGCGGTCATCTGGACCTGTCCGGGCTCGACCTCGACGAAACCCTCCGCCGAGTACAGGGGCGCCCAGTAATACCACGCCACCAGGACCCCCGAGCCGCCCAGGCCGAGGACGACAAAGCAGGCGACGATGAGCCAGAGCCGCTTCTTGATGATACGCCACACGTCGGCCGGGGCAAGGATGCCCGCGACGGGACCACCGCCGGTCGGTTGCTGCGACATGGACACCGTCCTTTTCGAAAGTCCGTGTATTATACCATGCCGGGCCGCCGCGCCCGCCAGGAACTCCGGCGCCGGCCCGACCCGTCCTCCGCAGCAGCGGCGCTGCCGGTGCGGAGGGTGGACGCCCTATTTCTTCAACTGGGCGAGGCGCCGCTGGGCGTCCTCGCGGTCCTTGCCCTGGTTGCCCTGGAGGCCCATCTGAAGGGCCTTCTGGTACTCGGCCCGGGCCTCGTCGGGGCGCTCCCGCGCCTCATAGACGCGGCCCAGGTGATAATGGGCCTCGGGGTTGTCGCCGTACTTGATGCTCGCCAGTAAGTTATCGGCAGCCTCCTGGTGCTTTCCACTCAAGAAAGCGATCCAGCCTGCGGTGTCGAGCACCTGGGGATGGTTCGGCAGAAGGCGCATGCATTGTTGAATCATCTCAGCGGCGCGGCCGTAGTCCTTGTAGGTGGTCGCCAGGATCCAGGCCATGTTGTTGGCGTTGGCGACGTCGGTCGGGTCCAGGGACCAGAGCATCATGCCCCACTTCACGGCCTCGTCGGTCTGGCCGAGATTGAACAGGGCGAGGCCGTAAACGCGAATCGGCGCCATGTACGGCTTGAGGCGGTCGAGTTTTTCGGGGGTGCGGCTGTAAAGGGCCTGGAACTCCTCGGCCAGCGACTGGAGCATCTTGCGGGCGGCCTCGGGACGGTTGTCGTTGACCTCCAGGGTGGCCACGGCCGCACGGAGCGGGACGCTCTTGGGGATACTGGCGAGACCCGCGGCCAGCACCTGGCGGGCCTCGGCCGTCTTCTTGTCCTGGAGGAGGAGATCGGCCAGCAGGACGTAGCCCTCCTCCCAGTCGGGGCGGCGCACGAGGCCCGTGCGGATGACGTCGAAGGCCTTGGCCATCTGGTCGGTTCTCGCGTAGATGGCAACCAGGGCGATGCGCGGCCAGACCTCGTTGGGGAACTGGTTCATGACGGCGCGGACGCGCGTCTCGGCCTCGGTGGCGCGATTCATGGCCACCAGGCACCGCGCCTCGCCGACGAGGGCCTCGGCATACTCAGGCTTCAGCGCCCGCGCCTTCTCGTAGTTCGCCAGCGCGTCGGCGTAGCGCTGCTGGACCGCCAGGGCGTCGCCGAGGGCCACGAGGACAATCGGGTCCTTGTCCATGCGCTCGCGGGACAACTGCTGGAGGAGGTCGGCGGCGCGCCCCGGCTCGCGCATGGCCATGTACTTGCTCGCCAGGGCGAGGCGGCCCAGCACGCTGGTGGGCCGGAAATCGAGGAGCCGGCGCAGGTCCAGGATGGCCTCGGGCAGCAGGATGCGGCGCGTGTTGATGTCGGCGCGAAGGAGCATGGCCCTTTCGAACGCGGCGTCCGACGGGTCGATGCCCGCCAGCAGGTTCAGGGCCTTCAAGGGGTCCGGGCCGGCATGGAGTTCCGCCAGGCGGAACTTGGCCTCGCCGAAGCGGGGGGCGATGGCCAGGGCCGCCTCCATGTAGCGCCGCGCCTCGTCGGCCTTGTCCGTGAGGGAGGCGATGCGGCCGGCGATGACCAGGGCGCCGGCGTCCTTCGGGTCGGCCTGGAGGACCTCGTCGATGGTGGTCTTGGCCTCTTTCAGTTTGCCCTGGAGCATGTAGAACTCGGCCAGCCGCCGCTTGACCACCATGCTCTTGGGGGCCCGCTGGATGGCCTGGAGGAGAACGGCCTCGGCCTTTTCCCACTCGCCGACCAGGCCGAACCGGTCGGCCAAGAGCATCAGCGGCGACGGGTCGTCGGGCGCCAGTTCGGCCGCCTTGCGGAAGTACTTCTCGGCCTCGGCCGGGCCGGCCGTGCGGGCGGTGAACTCGCCTCGCAGCAGGTAGGCGTTGGGGGCGTCCTTGTGGCGGCCGACGTACTCGTCCACGATCTTCTCGCCCTGGGCCGCGCGGTTCGTTTCGATGTAGCCGTCCACGAGCGCGCGGACCACGACCAGGTTGTCGGGCGACTGGCGATAGGCCTGGGTAAAGATTTCCTCGGCCTTTTCCGGCTGGTGCCGCTGAATGGCCAGGGCGCCCAGCGCGACGAGGTTGTTGTCGTTCTTCGGGACGATCCTGGCGATTTCCTCTCGCACGGTCGCCGCCTGGTCCCACGCGCCCAGGCCGGCATGGGCCGCCGCCTTCAGATCCAGGGCCGCGACAAGCCCGGGGTCGAACTTCAGGGCCTCGCTGGCCTCGATCAGGACGGCCGCGTAATTGCCCTGCGCCTGGTAGATCTGGCCCAGGAGGATCCGGGCAGGAACGAGCTGCGGCCGGAGTTCCAGCACCCGCGTGATGGCCGCCACGGCCTCGTCCCACTGGCGCGTGCGGGCCAGCACCTGGCCCAGGACGAAGTAGGCCTGCGAGAGCGTCTTGTGCGCCTGGCAGACGGCCCGCAACTGGGACACCGCCTGATCGACCTTGTTCTGGCCCAGCAACAGCAGCGGTTCCGCGAACAGGAGTTCCGGCGCCTCGGGGTCTACCTTCTTGATCTGCTCGATGAGTTCGGAGGCCTTGTCGTACAAGCTGCTGGACAACTCCAGGGCGAACAGCAGTTGCCACGCCTGCCGCCAGTCGGACGAACCCGGCTGCGCCGTGGTCAGGGCCTTTCGCAGCATCTCCTTGGCCAGGTCCGCCCGGTCGGTGTAGGAGTACAGGCGTGCCAGGGCGAGGCTGGCGGAGGCGGGGGCGTCCTCCTTCTCGGCGCGGGCCGCGAGGACGCGTTCGACCTCGGCCGGGCCGCCCACCAGTTCGATGACCTCCTCTTCCGTCAGGGTCTTGCGCAACTCCCCGGCCAAGGCGTCGCGTTTGCCCTGCTGATCGGTTTCCTCCAGGTATTGGACGAAGCGCCGTGCCACGCCCAGGGTGTTCTGGCCGAGGGCCAGGGCCCGGCGGTACATGGCCTCGGCGTCGGCGGGGCGTTTCAGGTCGCCGTAGATGTCGGCCATCAGCAGGAGGGGCTCCGGGCTGTTCTTGTTGCGGTCGGCGGCCGCCTGGGCCTCCTTCAGGGCCTCGGCCGACCGGTTGCGAAGCACCAGCGTCTGGGCCATCAGCAGGCGCATCCGCGTGTCGTCGGGGTTGGCGTCGAGAACGGCCTTGGCGCTGCGCGCCGCCCCGTCGTAATCGTGCAGCCGCAACTGGACTTCGGCCAGGGTGCTCCAGGCGCCGACAAGGCCGGGTTGATTGGTCAGAAGGGTGCTCAGTTCGCGCTGGGCCGCGCCCAGTTCCTCGGCCACCAGATACGCCCGGGCCAGGAGCAGCCGGAACCTGCGCAATAACTGCTCCGCGGCGGTGGTATCCCGGTTGTTGGCACGCATGTCCGCCACGATGGAGGCCTGCAGGTCGCAGGCTTCCTCCAGGTAGGTGATGGCCTGGCGGATCTGCATGTTCAGGAATACGCGCTTGCCGCGCAGGTACGGAACCACCGGCGCCTCGGGCGCGTCGGCGGCCAGGGCGGTGATGATGGCGTCGGCCCCGGCCAGGTTACCCTGTTCCAGAAAGAGGTCGGCCTGCTCAAACGCGAGGGCCTTCGACTCGGGCAACTGCTCGAGGCCCTGCGTGACGACGGCGAGGGCCTTGTCGCGGTCGTTATCCAAGCGGTGCATGCTGAAGAGACGCAGGTAGATCGATTCGTTCTTCGGGTCCAGCGCGAGGGCCTTGGCCAGGAAGTCGCGGGCCTGGCCGGGGTTCTTGCGGCGCTGGGCCACGTCGCCCAGGGCGATGTAGAGGCGCGCGCTTTCGCCGGCCGCCTGGAGGCCTACTTTCAGGACGTCGGCCGCTTCATCCGTCTTGTTGGCCGCCAGGAGGCGGCCGGCCTTCAGGATGTAGGCGTCGGCCATCGTGGGATTCTTGGTGACGGCCAGGTCGACGGCGGCGTCGGCCTTGTCTTTCTGGCCGAGGCGGTCGTAGGCTTGGGCCATCCGGACGTAGAGTTCGAGCATGTCGGGGGCCTTGTCGATGCCTGCGCGGCAGCGGGCGACCGCCGCCTCGTAATAGGGGGTCTTGCGCGCCTCCGTCGGCTCGGCCTGGGCGGTCTGCATCTCAACGACAGCGGCCCACACGTAGGCCTTGCCGAGGGAGGGCTCGAGTTGGAGGAGGCGGTCGACCTCGGCCCGGGCCTCTTTCCAGTACCCCACGGCCAGGTACAGTTGGGCGAGTTCCTCCTGGGCCTCGACGGAGTCCGGCGCGAGCGCCACCGCCGCCTGGAACGCCTGGAGGGCCGGCCCGACGGCGGGGGGCGTCTGCCGGAGCGCGATCCGGCCGGCCAGGATCTGGACGTCCGGGTCCCTCGCAGCGCCGGCCTTCATGGCGTTGCGGACGGCCACCCAGGCAGACGCCCACTCGCCCTGCTCCGCCAGCGCCTTGGCCTGCCCGATGTAGGGCTGGGGGTCGCCGGACCGGAGCCAGCCGCTGGCGACCACGATGACGATCGCGGCCAGCGGCACGCCGACGAACACGAGCAGCCGGACCAGAAGCCTTGTATTTAGCCGTCTTGCCATGTAGAATCAGCCTCCTTCAGGACCGCGCAGGTCTGGGTAATAGCCGCGTTCCAGAAGCGGCACGAGCAGGTCCAGAATCTGGAGCCCCAGCCGGTAGGCCGGGCTGCTCTTGTCCATGGGGTCCCCGCCTTCGGCGGGCGCGAGCCGGATGGCCACCTGCGTTTGCGACAGGAAACTGCCGCGCCCCAGGCTCTCCGTCGTCGCCAGGAACCGCGCGATCTGCCGGTTCCACGTGTACGTATCGCCCACACGGAAGTACTGGAACATCAGCGCCCGGGCCCGGCCGCGGCCGGTGCCTTTCTCAAACAGCAGGATGTTCGGCTGGATCTCCCGGCCCGGCACGGAGGCAATCGCCACGCCGTCCTGGCGGACGTCCTTCAGATCGTAACCGGATTGCGTCATGCAGACCCACGGCACGTGCGGAATCTGCGACATGGCGTTGGCGTTGTACGTAATGTAAACCGTGACGCGCGCCCCTCCCGCAGGGGGCGTCAGGTCCAGGTTCAGGTACTCGTCGGCCCCGACCTGGCCCTCCTCGATCTTGGTCATCCTCCGATCCTCGCCCGTCCAGCCGGGCAACTTCGCCAGCAACTCCTTCTCCAGCAGGGCCAGGTGCCGCGCAATGGGCACCGCCTTGGGCGGCGGCGGCTCCCACCAGGTGAAAAACGGCGCCGCAACCGCCAGGCACGCGACGCACACGGCGTAAGAGTTCCAAGTTTCAAGTTTCAAGTTCCAAGTGAACGGGCCCTTTTGCGTTGCCGTTTTTAACTTGGAACTTGGAACTTGGAACTTGGAACTGGCTATGATCCACGCGGCGGTCGCCAACAGTGTGGCGACCAGCCGCGCCACCGGCAGCGCCTCCCGCGACACCGCCTCGGGCGCCGTACACAGGACCGCACACGCCGCCGGCGCCGCCGCCGCCACCACCATCAAGTGATGAGTGATGAGTGATG
>Ga0315289_10008448_pt1 | contig 14892 bp, 13 predicted proteins | sample YL17G11_40_MG_FD_203452 | JGI IMG/M metagenome (GOLD analysis project Ga0315289, IMG submission 203452) | Sediment microbial communities from Yellowstone Lake, YNP, Wyoming, USA - YL17G11_40 | ecosystem: Environmental > Aquatic > Freshwater > Lake > Sediment | place: USA: Wyoming | collected...
CGTTGGAACAGTCAACGCAAATCCATGTAGCAACAATCTTCCTGCCCAGCCCCTCGCATACCTCACAGTATCTATACTTAGGCTTGTTCTGGGAGACGCGCGCGCGCCGGGGAGAGACAACAAGCGCTTTGTGGGCAGTATCAAGCGCCTGAACCGCAGCTGCTTCACACCGGAGTGCGAAAAGCAGACCACAGCCGTAGTGATCGAGCGCGCGAGGGGCGCGATGTCTTGTCCCTTTATACGAATGCGGTGTGTATGAGGAGGCTTCTGGATTTAACCTGCCATGAGTCCTTTTAGTGTGTAATTACGTACCTATACCGGGGTGTTTAGAGGTCCGTCCCCACGACCTTGAACACGGTCGTCCTGGCGCCGTAGTGGGCCGCCAGGTTCTTAGCGGCTAGGGCCACCCTCCTGCTGCTGGTGAGGAGGGCGCTGTACTGGATGAGCGCCGTCTTACCCTTGAGGGCGGATAGAGTGGCTAGGTTCGTGTAGAACTTGGTTCCTGGCTTTATCCCCTTGAAGTCGTATAGGAGAAGCCACTCCTGGCCTTCTTCTTCGGGTGCGTCCTCTGCCTCCTCGTAGAGGATCTCGGCTAGGCTCCTGCGGGTCATCTCTGTTTAAGGGATGTATTTACGTACCTTGTATAAGTTGCGTAATTACGACCTTTAATAGTAATGGAAGGATGGATCGTCGATATCAGGCGCCAATTATTTGGTACGTAATTACAGACTATTGGATAATCCCTCGCGCGTGCACGAGGTTAATTATAATTGAAATCCAATCAATTTCGATAATAGAAATCATTTATTCTATCATACGCGCGCGCACTTGTGCTTTGAACGGTCACACTGTGTGTAGGGCTTGTGAGCACATCACCTTTTACTTGTTTCTCAATGTCGCTAGTGCCATCTGACCTTTGAGTGGTAGCCAAAAGTTCCCGTTCCTGCTTTTTGTAGCGCATCTGCAATCATTGCCCAATCTTGGGTTCCAGACCATGAGTAGCCAGGAGAATATGTACCACTTGCAGTCACTGTTCGCGCGCGCGACTTTTAGGATGCCTCTAACAGTTAATTTCAGATACAATAGGAACAAAAAAGCAATACCTGTCCGCTGTATAACTTTGAGTTACAATAGCTAGCCCATCATGTTATGAATCCTTTTTTAACAAAAGGAGCAATTTAGGGAGCAGTAAATGCCCGAAAAGGACGTACGCGTTAGAATACTATTACTTTAGAAAAGCAAAGAAAAGAAAGGGAATTTTGGTTATGGTGCGACTAATCTTACGTAGTCTATTTGCCAAGTATCGGCTGTTGTGTCGGATGATTTAGTAGCGTCGATAAATCGGAGTTGCAGTGTGCCGCCAGTTAGAGGTATGCTATTGAAGGTGTTTACCGTGCCGGTTGTCAAAGCACCCAATCCTGTGGAAGTCCATGCTGCCCCGTCCCACCGTTCGACCGAGAGGCCTTCGCCGCTGAATGCTCCAGTCTTTATTTCAAGCCGAGTATACGCAGGGTCTATTGAGGAGGGGAATTGAACTTCTAGGTCAAGCTGATAGTTCTTTGCTCTGTTGACGGTGGCGTAGAACGCACGGTAGTTTATTGTGCCGGTGGTTGCGTCTGTTGGGTCTGTTGGGGTACCGTAGTTGTTTGAGGTATCAGCTTTGCTTATGCCGCCCGTTGTTCCGACATAATAGAGCCTAAATGAGCTGCTTTGGGATACGATCAAGACCCAGTAGGTTTGACCCGCCGTGATTGTTGGCGGAGTAGAGAAGGTAGCTGTTCTAGACTGCGCGTTGTTGTCGCAAGAAACAGCGCCACTTATGCCGTTGGTAAGTATGTGTCCTGAACTGTCTGTTATTATGGCCTTAACGTTATCGTTTCCAGAACTCGATGAATACCTGCCGTAGAAGTTTACGCTTGCCACGCTAATGGCATCTGCGGGCGCTACGAAGGCTTGCCCTGCTAGATTGTCTGAACTTATTGAAGTGTAGGAGGTACTTGTGTCGGTGGTTGTTCCCATTGTAGTAGTCGCTGGAACAGGGATGTTGACGGTGGCGTAGAAGGCGCGGTAGTTTATTGTGCCGGTTGTTGCGTCTGTTGGGTCTGTGGGGGTTGCGTAGTTGTTTGAGGTGTCAGCTTTGCTTACTCCGCCTGTATCTCTGACATAATAGAGATTAAAGTTATAGGAGTTAGTATCGGCTATTATTAGGATCCAGTAGGTTTGGCCTGCAGTGATTGTTGGGGGTGTAGCGAAGGTGGCTGTTCTAGACTGCGAGTTAGTGTCACAAGAAACCGCGTTGCTTATGCCGTTGGTTAAGATATGCCCTGAACTATCAGTAATTATAGCTTTTACGTTAATGGTTGAGGAACCCCCTGAACGCCGGCCGTAGAAGTTGACGCTTGCTATGTTTATGGCGTCTGCGGGCGCTACGAAGGCTTGACCCGCTAGAGTGTTTGGGTTTATTGAGGTATATGATGTGCCTGTGTCGGTGGTTGTTCCCATCGGGGTAGTGGTAGTAGTCATTGGAACAACATTTGCTTCTGTTAGTGTGCTAAATGATACAACGTCATTTTGCATGTTTGCGAAGTCCGTAAGGGTGCCTATTTCAGGTGGGTCGTGGGCATTACCAGATGAGGTTACGTAGATTGCGGGGAGCACCCAGTTGTAGACTATCGTGTGCTTCGCATCAACGCTGGTGAAGGTGTAGCTGGTTCCAGGAGTGGAAGCCCCGCCGTCGATGCTGTATCCGGTGCAGGTCCATTGAACATCTGGGCTGGTAACACTAGTGGCAAAGTCCTGACCAGCCGTAACCCAGGCGGAGGCGGTAGGCGTATCATGGCCACTCGTCACGGTGATCCAGAACTGGTGTGTCCAAGCCGCCGTCTCCGTGATCGGCCCGTTCATCGTTATCGACGGGGACGGATCGGAGCCCGAGTAGCTGCCTGTTCCTGTTCCGGTCCATCCAGCCCAGACATACTGCTCACCTGCGCCAGGAGTCGGAGCAGCCGCGCTTATGGGGACCGATGCGCCTGCGTTCTGCCAGCTTGTGCCCACCGCAGGATTCGTCGTGCCGAAGTTAGTCGCCATCGTCAGCTCGTACTGGGTGTTATAGTTAGCGGTGACGGTTGCACTTGAGCCAGGAACAATGTAATCGTGAACCTGGGCTCCACCGTCACTCCAACTAGAGTACACATACTGGATGCCCGTTCCGCCTGACACAGGCGAAAGCGCCTCAAGTTTATGCGTACTCCCAACCGCCCAATTGAAGTCTTGTGGTGTCGAGTAAGCTACATCGTCAACTTCGACGAAACCGAATCCGGTTGTACTTGACGTAATCGTTATGGTTAAAGTCGGTGGGTTCACATCGAACGTGTTGCTTATCCCCGTCTTGGCTGGGTCAGATACAGCGGCCGTTGAGATCGTTACATCGGTTCCTGTCTCGGTCAACGTCACCGACTCCGTCCTGACGCCCGAGGCGAAGGCCCCGGTGGTCGTCGGGGAGATGGTTCCCTCCGAGTAGGTCAGCGTGTTTGTTCCAGTGTAGGATGTTAAAGTTGCATCGTACTGGTCTATCGCAGTTATCGTTATGCTGAAAGCTGCACCAGAGACCTGATCACCTATGTTCCCACCGCCTACCGCAGTCACGTGGAAGTGGTTGAGGACAGCGGGAGCAAGGTTCACATCGAACGTGATACTGTCATCGGTCACGAGGCCATCTGTAGCCGTGAGGTGAACGCCAGTACCAGTCCCAGTCAAAGTGACATCTCCAGTCCACACACCAGATGAGAATCCTCCAGTCGTGGAAGTTGGGCTAATGGTTAAGCCACCCGAGACGGACAGAGCTGCTGTCCCAGAGTAGGTCGTTAACGTGACATCGTACTGGTCCTTCGCAGTTATCGTGATGCTGAAGGGTGTGCCGGGTACCTGTGAGCCTATCGAGCTGAAGACGAAGTGAGTGAGGACAGCAGGAGCATTGACAGTGAAGTCCTCGTGGTAGGTGCCCACGGGGACGCCGTTGTTGTTAGCGTCACCGCTGTATGAGGCCGTGAAGTAGTAGGAGCCAGCCGAAGCGACCGTGAACGACGCTGAGTTCGGGACAACGCCATTGGTTACAGCCACCGTGCTCGGGCTCCCGACCGGGGTACCCAAGGGATACGTGCTGCTATAGAGCGTGTATGTGACCGTGCCTCCTGCGTCGCTTGTGGCTCCGGTCAGGGTAGCAGAGTCCGTGAAGGCCACTCCTACAACTGCGCTGGATGGAGGCGTGGTGGAGAGGGTTGGACTAGCCATGCCCCCTCCACTCTGCGAGGCTAGTTTGAACAAAGTCTTAACAAACGTGCCATCATCGGCGAGGACCTTGATGTCAACCGTCTTCCCCGCCCAGGCAGGGTCTAGGACGCTGTTCGCCACTATGACCGTGCAGATCTTACCCTCTGCAAGACCATCGTTTCCCTCATCTGGGTCGAGTGTATAATCAGTATCCACATCGTTGATGTAGAGCCTCGCATGCGTGTCTGGATCCAGCTTGACCGAGCTCTTACCCGTGTTCTTGACATATATCCAGAGGTCTCCGGTATCCACCTGTGCAACGCTCTCAATCATAAACTCTCTATTACCCCCGTCGAGAGCTCCAGGGAATTTCCCTACATACCCCATAGTGTAGGCCCAGATAACCACCCCTGCTGAGACTGCAAGGATCATGAGGATAAGAGTCGCTAGAAAGGTAGAGACTGCGTTCTTCTTACGATTAACTTTCTTCATGAAGTTAACACCTTTTTATAGCATTGACTGGAAAAATATCGTAGAATAGGAATTTAAGTTTATCAGACTTTTAGTAAGTACTATTAGTCATAAAAATTGTTAATAATCAAAAGTATCTGAAGATATATATATTGAGGGATGGTTCACTTAGACGGGAATAAGATGATAGAAACAAAGAGAAGAGGAATCTCAACATTCATAGCCACCCTACTTTTAATGGTGCTGGCTGTATCCGCCGGCGTAGTGATCTACGCCTACACGATGGGTTACCTTGGAAACTTCGGCGGCCCACAGACAATGGGCGCAATATCCGTAGACACCTATTCTCTTGATGTAACTGCTTCAGCATCTAAATGCGATGCATATATTAGAAACATAGGAAAAGCACAATTCGAACTCCAGTCGATATACATTGACGGAAAGGCTGTAACAGGGACCGTTCCCACTCTCGTACTTAAAGAAGGCGAAGTAAAATTACTCTCTATTACTGAGGCTATTAAAGGCACAGCTTTTGTAGGTTCAACAACCTACGAAATTAAGTTAATAGGCAAAGACAACACTCAGTTGAGCTTCCAAGTTAAGAAGTAACAACCCTTCTCTCTTTTTCCCCTTTTTTTAAAAGTGATCAAGCATGAAGGCCCGAAAAGGAGTGAGCGAGATAATCTCGAGCCTAATCGTGCTTATGATAGTCAGCGTCATGGGTGTTATGCTTTACGAGATCACTCTCGACAGCCTAAGCACACAGCAGAGCGACTTGTTGTTCGAAGTAAACAGGGAGATTAACACCGCTATGGAACGCTTCAAAATAGTCTCCATAACTAGAACTAGCCAGGATCAAATGAACGTAACCTACATAAACTACGGGGATGTAGAATTCAAGATCACGGACATATACATAGAAAATGTAAGGTACCAGGTTGAAAACCCTGTTGAAGCTAGGAAGTTCGTGTTAAATTCGATAATTCCGGAAGATTTTATTCTTGGTTCCGGTGAGGAGATACTTTACAATGTTAAGATAGTAAGCGAGCGAGGTGTCTCAAATGAATTACAGGTGCTCCTCTAGACGCGGCGTCGCCTCAATAATCGGCGGAGTCTTCCTAGTCATGATCATAGTCTCAGGGTTCACATTCATCCTCCTTAGCAACAAGACCACTAGCAACCGAGACAGTGTGATGAGGAAAACGGCTGCCCTCGACGCTGATATGAGCAGGGAAAGGATCAGCGTTCTGAGCGTGCTACCCTATGTAGAAGGATTAGAGAAAGGAATAGTATTGACTGTAGCCAATATTGGCTCAGAGATTCTGACAATAAAATACTTGGGAGAAATAAACGAGAACGTCGCATATGATCAATATAGTTTTATTGAGCTACAGAAAGTCGTGGGCGTAGATCCTGATATCAGGATTGGCTCCTACAACGTCTATAAAATTCCAATAAAGGACTTCGATGAAGATGGTAAATACGTTATTAAATTGATAACGGGTAAAGGCAATATTTTCACTACAAGTTACCCGTATTACGGCATTACCCCTTACACAGCGTCGACGATAACATCACTGACGGTGTTCCCCACAAGCGGAGACCCTGGCATACAGGTGCTAGTGTCAGGGTCAGGCTACACGCCTAACTCGGCTGTATTTGTTCAATGGGATCAAGCCCCTGTAGACACGATACCCGTATCCATAGTCACCGATGGGATAGGATCTTTCTCGGCATCCATCAGGATTCCTGTTACAGCGAGTTACGGTGGCCACAATATACTAGCCGTGGATACCACCCAGAGGTTTGCCTCGCAGACCTTCACCGTCCCTCCAAGACTAGTCATAAATTCGATAGGTAATAACAAAGTCACTGTAATGGGATCCGGGTTCAATAGTGATACCCCGATCACAATCACCTGGAATGGTGAACATCAACTTATAACCCCCCCAACAGATGGCTCCGGCAGTTTCACCGTTGAAATAGACATTAACGATCTCACGGAGGGACTGTACCTTGTTATGGCTCATGACGGCTCGAACATCGCGTTGGAGTACTTCTATGTGGAGAAATAGGTGAGATTACATGATTGAGGAGAATGTTGAAGTAAAAGATCAGGCGACCCAGCAGAGTAAAACATTCAAAGAGTTCTACCCCGTCCACCCCCCCTTCGGGTTCATCGGCATACAGGTCGATGACGTCAATAGGAGAAAGACGTACAACGTGATTGAGCCGACCATAACCGAGGAGGAGGCAGGCATCCTCAAGTCCATCAAGGACGCAGTTATACTCAACGTCGGAGTCCCCCTCAAGGTCCTCAAAGACGAGGATAAGATGAAAGAGTACCTTGACCAGATGATTAAGAGGGTGCTCAAGAAACACCAGAAGGTCATCCCTAAGGAGTCTGAGGACAAGCTCAAGTACTATCTCGTCCGCGACTTTCTCGGCTACGGCAAGATAGACCTGCTCTTCCGCGACCCGAACATAGAGGACATCTCATGCAACGGCGTCGACACGCCCATATACGTATGGCATAGGGTTCACGAGTCCCTCCCAACCAACATCTCCTTCCCCACCCAAGAAGAGTTAAACTTCATAGTCACAAGGCTTGTCTACAAGACCGGAAACCAGATCTCGATCGCCAACCCAATACTTGAGGGGACCCTGCCCGAAGGCTTCAGGGCTCACATCACCTTGGACGAGGTCAGCAAAAGGGGTGACACATTCACGATACGCAAGTTCCGAACCAACCCCTTCACGGTCGTCGACCTAATAAAGCTGGGGACAATCTCCCCAAAGATCGCGGCTTACACTTGGCTGCTGATCGAGTACCTCAGGAGTATGATGGTCTGCGGAGCAGTTGCCTCAGGGAAGACCGCGCTCCTCAACTCAATCAGCATGTTCATCAGGCCTGAGATGAAGGTCGTATCCATCGAGGAGGTAAGAGAGCTCAGGCTTCACGAGAACTGGATCCCGCTCACCACAAGACCCAGCTTCCAACCCGGCATACAGGAGGTGAACCTATTCGACCTCCTCCGTACGGCTCTGAGGCAGCGACCAGACTACATCATCGTAGGCGAGGTCAGAGGAGAGGAGGCCTATACCCTGTTCCAGAGCATAGCAGTCGGCCACGGAGGCCTATGCAGCATACACGCAGATAGTGAGGACTCCGTGATAAAGCGCCTGCTCACCAAGCCTATGGACATCCCGCCCATGATGCTGCCCCTGATGAACTCACTGATCCAATTGAGGAGAATAGCCGTAAACGAACAAATCGTGAGGCGCGTGGTCTCTATCACGGAAATCCTTGGTATAAACAATGGGTCCCAAGAGCCAATAATGAAGACCAGGTTCAAGTGGAACGCTGAGACCGACACGTTCACCTACTTCAAGCCTGCTGACGATGAGAAAAGCGCCTTTAAGCTCATCTCAGAAATCAACCAGATTCCGGTGCAGCGCCTACACGATGAACTCGAAAGAAGGGAGACGATCCTTAAATGGATGGTTAAAGTTGGCGTCAAGGACTACGAGGATGTAAGCGAGATCATCAGGAACTACTACAACACTCCAGATGATGTATACAACATTGCGAGGCTTGAATAGCTTTGACCGAAAGGGAGCCAATAATCATAGATGAACTACCTCGGATGCTCATCACCCAAGTAGCTACTTTGCCAGAGAGGCTCAGCAGAAGGATCACGCGAACCATGAATGATCTAAGAAGCGACTTCCAAGTCGCTTACCTCATGAGTGGGATCAGCACATACATAGACGATTACATTCATCGGGCTCAGATAGTCACCGTCGCCTTAACAGTATTCCTCTCCACCCTCTCTGAGCTCGTAGCCGGGTGGGCTGGCCTAAGCTTGCCACGGATTGTCTTGTTCGCCGCCAACACGGCGGTTATCGTTATGATAGTAACTGGCGGAATCTTCATCATTTACCCATACTACAGGAAGAGTGAGTCGAAGAAGAGGCTCGAGGATGGGCTCATCTACTTCCTGAGCTATATGACTGTACTCTCCTCGAGCGGGATGCCTATAGAGCGAATCATCGAACGTATGACCGAGGTCGAGGACAATCCTCCTCTCGTGCACCTTGGAAAGAAGTTCATGATGAATATCAAGCTCTTCGGGATGGATGTCAGGTCCGCACTCAAAGATATCTCCCGGATGAGTCCGTCTAAGACCCTCGAGAAACAGTTCGAGGGGATGAGAAACACAATCACGACCAGCGGCGACCTTAAGAGCTTCTTAATCTACGAGGTCTCGAGGCAGCTTCAAGAGAAGAAAGAACGGCTCAAGGGCAAGCTCAACACACTTGTCTACCTCGGAGAGCTCTACGTGGCGGCGATGGTCCTCACTCCAACGCTCTTTATTCTCATAATAACCATTCTCTCGGCGCTGGGTGGAATCAACTTCGGGGGAGGGGCGGCTCTTCAGCTGAACGCAGTAGTCTTCTTGGGCATCCCTATTCTAGGGGCTACATTCACGGTGCTGCTCGACCAGACCATGGGGAGGGAGGAGTAGGTGTACTTCGAGAAGAAGTACAGGCAGGCAGTATGGGTGATATCATTAGCCGTCGCGGTAGCGATGTTCGCGCTAATAATTATCAATCGCCAGTACGTACCAGAGTACCCTTACCTCATCCCTCTCGAGATGAAGGTGAATTACGCCATCACTATAGCGATCCTGGTAGCCATAACGCCATCAGCTGTCATCGAGTACAGCAATAACCGGTGGCTAAAACAGGTAGATGAGAACATCCCACGCCTGTTAACGGACTTAGCGGAGTCCATTCGTTCGGGAATGCCTCTAGTGAGAGCACTTGAAGAGGCCACCAAGAGGGACTACGGCCCCGTAACGGGCATTCTCGAAACCGCAGTGGTCAACTTCAACCTGACTTCAGATCTTGAGGGATCGTTGAGGTGGTTCGGAGAGAAGCTCCTAAGGCCAAACGGCAAGAGGCTCGCCACCATCCTCATGGAGGCGTACAACTCCGGCGGAAGAATGATGGATATCCTCGAGACCAGCATACAAATGTTCACAAGCGTCGACGAATATAGGGAGGATAAACAGGCTAACATAGGGCCATACGTCCTTCTGTTCTATGTCAGTAATCTTATCTTCCTCTTCATAGGCTGGGTTGTGGTCGATCAGTTCCTAACCCCCCTATCACAACAGAACATTAACACCCCAGGCGTCGCATCACTGATAGGCAACATGCTCAGCATCAACTACTACAAGGCCATCATCTATTGGGCAGCGATAGTTGAGGGAATCGTAGGAGGACTAGTGGCTGGCAAGCTCATCAACTCGAGGGTGCTCAGCGGGCTATTCCACTCGGTAATCTTAACAGTAATAACGTACCAGTTCTTCATATTCTTCGTCTAGAACGGTGCCTGTCTTGAGCTCAACGAAAACCGAATCCAGGCTTAATCAGATGGAGGAGAAACTCCTCAACACTCTGATCGACAAGGGACTCAGAGAGACGAAACCTCGAAGGCGAGATACTATGATCCTATACACGGGCCTCGAGGAGCTCACAGATCAGATTAACGAGGTAGAGATGAGAAAACTGCTCAGATCATTGACCGCTAAGGGCTACATGGCTGAAAAAAACTATGACTCGGCTATACTATGTCCCAACTGTGCCTCGCTCAAGGTATACTCAAAGTACAGCTGCCCAAACTGCCAGTCAAATTACGTGAGCAAAGTACAGCTGCTGGAGCACATAACATGCGGCTACATGGGGAGCAACGCCGAGTTTGAGAAAGAAGACGTGTTAGCATGCCCAAAATGCCGAACAGTAATCGCAGAAACTAAGGAGTCAAATGTGGGAGCTTTAGAAAGCGGCAACATCAGAATAATAGGGTCAAGCTTCGTCTGCGACAAATGCGGGAGCAAGTTCGAGAAACCCCTGACCACGCACTTCTGCGATAAATGCGGGTCTTCGTTCACCTATAAGGAAGCAGTCTACCTCAAGCTGCCCGCTTACGAGCTCACAGAGAAGGTGGAAGCCCTCGCTCCGAAGAGATACGTTACTGAGACCTTAAGACGAGTCGAGAACGCCTTAACCGCAAAAGGATTCAAAGTCGAACTTGACGCGAGGGTTAAGGGAAAATCTGGCGTAGAACAGCGCTTCGACCTAACCGCTTCTAAGGATCAGAAGCTGATGCTCCTCGACGCCTCGGCGTGGGGAAACCAAGGGGACCTAATCTCGCTTCTGGGTAAGAAAACCGATGTAGACGCTAATCTAATTGTGTTGATAGACCTATACGGGAGCCCTAACTTAGCATCACTGGGTAAGCCATACAAAATCGCGGTCATAGACGGCAGGGACGAGAAATACATTGGAGTTCTCTCTAACCTTGTAGATGAGATGCTAAAGGAAGAGCCCGAAAAACGTACATCACACTTGAAGAGATGGCTTCCGAGGTGAACTACCCACCTCTAAAGAGGTGAGCTTCCTGACTCACCGAGGCAACTTGCCCAACCTCACTGGGCTGAGTAGTGGTCACCTCTCCAACAGGCATATATTCGGCTCGTTCCAAGCCTATCTCAAGCCCTGCGCGCGCGGGTTCAATTCATCCCATGACTGAAGTCATGGGCTTTCTTGAATCCGTATCGTAAAATGTGCTTCATGTAACGTAGGGACTTTAATCGTATCTGGACCGGCTCCCTCGGGATCGTTATCAACCTCGGATATAGATCACAAAACCATATCGAGAATCCGGATCCTTTAAAAAAAATTGACGCTGCCCATGAATCATGTCCGCCGGAATAGAGCTACGCATAGGTATCGTAATCAGCGTAGCGATATTGGCGGTTACCTTGGACGTCGTAACTACATCTTATGGCATCCATCTAGGCTACGCGGAGACTAGGCTGTATGGAGGAGGCTTTATTGAATACCTATCCGTAACAACAGCCTCAGCTCTACTCCTCGTAATCTCAGAGAAAATCACATTAGACAGCCGAGTCCACAGAATGGCTCAGCTCTTCGGGACGGGCATAGCTCTCATGCCAGTACACGCTGCAATATCGAACATAGCATTAATACAGAGTGGATTAATCATAAGATAAAGACAAATTATAGACTCTAACCAACTAATATCTCTAGATCGCGCGAGCGCAGGCTCAAATATAGCTCAATAAAAAAAAGCAGGCACGGAAAAGGCTGAATTTAAAGGCATTATAGTAACTCCTATGTTTTGATAGTAGAAATAACATATTCGTGCGCGCGAAAAAAAATATACATGTAACTGTCTATACCTGAGCATTCTAGCTGCATAAAAAAAGAGGAGTATTACTTTATCTTGGTTTTACATTTCGGTGAATACTTCTAGTACTGCGTGGGTCATCTCATTCCTGTTTCTTGGAGGCATCTTTCTGTTTGCCTCCATTATGGCATCATATGAATCGGTCTCGGTTATCCAAGCATAGTGATATCGTGCCTGGTGGGAAGTGTATAGCTTTGTGGATTTGATTCCTTTTGTCTCTTTACAGGCTTTTTGAAAATCTTTTTTATACTTTTCAAAGCCTTCGGGAGTGCCGAACCAGTCCATAGACATAATCACGATCAATGTTTTTCACTTCTTTCTCCTTTGGGTTCCACTGAACTTTTTATGTAAGTTCAAGAAGAACCTATTATTTAATGTGGGATCGAGAAGTACTTATCTTTTAATAACTGTTCCGTGTGCGCACGTGCGCGCTTATGCCGCCGCACGCGCGCCATTTATCTTAAAATCGAAGGTCCCGCGCTAGCTTGTTTAGAAAATCATGTGTTTAGGCGCCCTACACTCATCACCGTAGCCTCATCGAGGACAAGTTGAACTCTCCATCCACAAATCCAGCGCCAAGAAGACTGTGGAAACATGAAGACCTCACTCAAAGCGATGGGAAACCCTGGGCAAGCCTCCTCCGAGGCAACGACACACTCACTCAACGAAGACCTTGATGCACCTAACCAGACCAGACCTACCCAACCTCACAGCCGACAACGCCACCGCCAGCATGGAGATGAGGCTTAAAGAGACGTGGATCGAAACCTGCGCCAGACCCCTGACCCTGAGGCCGTCCAGCATCAGCCACTCCTTCGCCCTCCCAAACAGCCTCTCAATGCTCCACCGCTTCCTGAACAGCCTCACGACCCTCTTAGCCCCCTTAGCCACGAAGTCGCGTCCCACACGGAGAGCATCCAAGACCCGTGAATCCCTCCTCACCGGGATCACCGGCTCAGCCCCCAGCCACTCGGCCGCGTTCCTCACGTTCACGGAGCTGTACTGGCTGTCAGCGAGAACCGACTTGAACCTGACTCCGAGGCGGTGCACCCGCTCCAGCAACGGCTCGAAGTATACCTTATCGTTCTCGTTGCAGGGAGCCACGGTGAACGCTATGGGGAGCTCCGAGTCGGCGCAGCACGCGGTGTGGACCCTGTACCCGAGGATGAAGCCTCTTCTTCCACGTCCGACCCTCGCATCCGGATCGCTTCTGCCGGTTCGGTTGTCCATGGCTCTTCCGCTGTAGGCCTTCAGGTGGGTGCTGTCCACCGCGATGACTTTGCCGATTATGGTCCCTGATTCGAGAAGCATTCTCGTGAGTCCGTTGAAGACGCGGTGGTACGTCTCTTCGCCGAGTCTGTGCCTGAACTGGGTGAAGAGGCCGTGGCTCGGGGTCCTGCTTCTGAAGCCGCATGCTCTGGCTACCTTCCAGTCGTGTTTCAGTCGTAGTGCGAGTCTTCGGTCGCTGATTATGTTTAGGAGGTGTTTGGCTAGCTGGGCTTTGAGCATAGAGAGTGGGTTGATCGGTTTTCTTCCCGGTCCCTGTCTGTGGTAGTGGTCCGCTAGTTCTGTTCGTGTCTGGTCTAGGTTGAGTGAGTCAAGCACGCGCTTAACATTCAACCTTCCTTCAATGGAGGGTGGGCCTGGGTTCTATAATAATTTCTAAACAGGTTAGCGCGCGAATGGTTGTGTATCCTAACGGTGACAAGGGGGGCGAACCATTGGTTCTAACTATTAGTCACATTTTTAGGTTGGTTCATCCATATGATCTTTAGGAAGCGGTAGCGACATGAATGGTCGAGGCTTCTTTATGTGTGCCATCACGCTCTGCCTTGGCGCAGGTCTCATCGGCTTCGGCCTCAAGTTCCTCACATACATCAACCCAGGCTGGAACCCCAATGAGTGGTTTTACGTGATCCTCCCGCCTTGGCCCAACTACTTCGACGTTCTCTTCCTCTGCACCGCTGGGGTCTTCCTTCTCATCCTCGGCGTAGACTCGTTCCTCTCCAAGAGGTGAACCCCACAACCTACCCATATTACAGATACGCTTGCGCGCAGGTCTATTTAATTTCTAAACACCTTAGCGCGCGAGTCTGAACCTTGACGAATCGCTTCCTCGGCGGATGATGAATAGCCCAAGCTATGCATTCATACAGCTCCCGACCAGTACCGCCAATGAACTCGAACCGACGGGACTTTGTTCCATACTTCGTTCTACAGGTGCCATAGACCGCCACCGCTTTCCCTAATGTTAGCCCAGATACCACGCTGACCAACTTTTCCCAGTGGATGAATCGACCCCTATCATCGCGGGAGACTGTAACCCTCCCATAGCCCTACCAATTCTCACTCCGAGTCGTCAATAATTGACTCCTCCTTCGGGATACCGAGAAAGATCAAATCCCCATTAACAAGGGTGACAATTTGCCATGATTTGCAAGCCCTTAGGTAATCTTCAAGGTACCTGTAATCAATGCCGCGCGCGCTGGGTTGTAGCTTGGCCTTCACCGTCAGAAGTATTGTTTGTTGGTTTGTGCCCTCAATATTTAGGGGTTGGCTTTCCTCTCATGGCTGAAGCCATGGGCTTCCAGCCAACGCGGATCGTGAAGAAAAGGGATTTAATCGCGGATTTGGACTGCCTTCTCCAGCTCCATTAGTCCCTTAGCTTTGCTGAAGTATTTCAGGACGTTATCTCCCTTCTCTGTTAGGGCATAGACTTTCCTTCTTCTTTTATCCCCGTCATCTGAGACTTGTTCAACTATGAGCCCTTGCGCGATGAAATTACTGAGGATCTGCTTAAGCGGTTTCCACGAGAGGTTTGCCCCATACATAATACGTGTAGGGATGACTGTGCCGCTCTTAATCTCATT